>Ga0307474_10001110_pt1 | contig 19641 bp, 13 predicted proteins | sample atmos_gasesECM1C_2_FD_203312 | JGI IMG/M metagenome (GOLD analysis project Ga0307474, IMG submission 203312) | Hardwood forest soil microbial communities from Morgan-Monroe State Forest, Indiana, United States - atmos_gasesECM1C_05 | ecosystem: Environmental > Terrestrial > Soil > Temperate... | reverse complement strand
AAGGTGTTGGATAGAACATGAAAGAGAGGATCTCTGATGAACAAGGCAACGATGGTTGTGGCGTTATTGATAGGCGGCGGTTGTCTAGTGGCGCAAGCAAATTCGGATGGGTCGCCGAATAATAAACAAGGTCAGGTCACTGTGCAAGGATGTGTCAGCCGGTCCAGCGGTGATTACGTACTTGTGCAGTTTGATCCAGGCAACAGTTATGTGCTGCACTCAGCCAACGACATCAAGCTAGGGCATTACCTCGGAGAAGAAGTGAGTGTCACAGGAACAGAAGCTCCTACGCTCAGCGACACGTCCGACACTGGCAGGTCGGCCCCCTCAACAACAATCATGGTGAAATCGATCAGCACCATTTCCAAAGAATGCAGGCCGTGAAGATCAAGAAGCAGCGATATCTTCGGGAAGTATACAGCAAATTCGGAGCAGAAATGGTTCGTCGGAATGTGCTTCAAAGCATTGTTTTTGGCAGCGGCGCTGGTGTGATACGTAGCGGGTCCTGGTGTTGCATTCGGTGCAACTGTTTCGTGTTCGATCGACTCTCCAGTTGAGCGCACCAGGGCCGACAAACCGTAGGCGGGGCACATTTCGATTCCAGAAAGATGGCCTGATTCTGTGCCACAGGATTCCGCGTAAAGTCGTACTCTTTGAATTCCATCCTGCATTCCTTCGACCAGAGCACGTGGTAGAGCACAGAGCCAGCCAATCCCTTTGTCTCCACTTGTCTCCGCCGCTAGACTCCCTTTAGCGGACTGACGCAATAGACTTGCCCAAAGAAGGCCATCGCGAGACTCGTTCGTTTGCTCATTCTTCTCGAGCGATTGGGTGCATGCAGCTGAGTGTGAGTTTGGCTGTCGTGTAATCGGCTTTCTCGGCGCTTTCGACCTCTTCGACACCACCTAGACAAACTTTTCTTGATTCTGCGTTAGTTAAGACCATGTCGGTTTTGGTAAGCGAAATGCCTTTCCGAAAACCAGCTAATGCAGCCGCGTGACTGGCGCGTCTGAATCGAGAAGACGACCCTCGGGCCAGATCCACCCAAACCGAGCAGCGTCACGATTCGGGCGCGCCAGTGACGCGAGTCAAGCGGAAGCGGAAGTTCAATGAATCGATCGCGGGGAGAGAAATGAGCAAGCGGACCCCTGAAGGCTTGGTTAGTGCGGTGCTTCCGCAGAGTGCACTTAGCTCCAACAACGATAACGCGCGGGATGCGATCTGCCACACCGATCATTGAAGTCGCGCCGGTCATCAGCACGTACCGTGCATTAGCACGTGCGCTCGGTAACCAGAATTGTAGAAGAGGAGTCGCACTTATGTGGATTGTTCGCGTCGCGCTGGATCGGCCTTATACGTTCATCGTTCTGGCCTTGCTTATTTTAATTCTGAGTGGGGTGATGATCTTGCGCACGCCCACTGACATTTTTCCGAATATTAATATTCCTGTAGTTGCGGTCGCATGGACCTTCACCGGAATGAATCCGGAAGAACTGGAAGGACGGCTCACCAGCACATACGAACGAGTTTTGACGACTACGGTCGATAACATCGAACACATCGAGTCGACCACGGTAAATGGCACAGCCATCGTGAAGATTTATCTGCAACTTGGTGCGGATCTGGCTACTGCAAACGCGCAAGTGACGGCGGTATCCCAGAACATCCTACGGCAATTGCCACCCGGCACTCTGCCTCCGCTGATCGTAAACTACAGCGCTTCGAGCGTGCCGATTCTCCAATTGGGCATATCGGGAAAGGGCCTTTCCGAGCAGCAGTTGAACGACCTCTCGCAGAATTTTCTCAGGCCGCAACTCGTAACTGTTCCCGGCGCTGTGATTCCCTATTCGTACGGCGGCAAGCAGCGGCAAGTCATGATCGATTTGAATGAGTCGTTGATTCAGTCCAAGGGGTTGTCGCCGCAAGATGTTCTCAGTGCCGTACAGCAACAAAATCTGATCTTGCCTTCGGGGACCGCTAAAATTGGCCCCTCCGAGTACGACGTTCGCGCGAACTTCAGTCCGAAAACCGTCCCCGAATTAAACGATCTGCCGGTCAGGGTGGTTGGCGACTCCACCATCTATCTTCGTGACGTGGCCAACGTCCGCGACGGCTCTTCGCCTCAGACCAACATCGTCCGCCAAGATGGCCATCGCGGCGCGTTGGTCACCATTCTCAAGGCCGGCAGTGCATCCACCATTAACGTTGTAAAGGGTATTCGTGACCTCCTTCCTCGAGTTGCGCAGACCCTGCCGCCGGAATTGAAAATTGTTCCTCTGGCCGATCAGTCTATCTTCGTTCGAGGCGCTGTAAGCGGTGTTATTCGCGAGGCCGTGATCGCCGCATGTCTCACCGGGTTGATGATTCTGCTGTTCCTGGGGAACTGGCGAAGCACGTTGATCATCGCTGTGTCTATTCCTTTATCGATCTTGACCTCGGTCATGATCCTTAGCTTTCTTGGCGAAACGATCAACGTCATGACCCTTGGCGGGCTGGCACTGGCTGTCGGGATTCTCGTGGACGACGCCACGGTGACGATCGAAAACATAGAGCGGTATTTCGAAGAGGGTCATGCTCAACGTAATGCCATTCTGGAAGGAGCGGCGCAGATTGCTGTTCCTGCGCTGGTGTCGACGCTCTGCATCTGCATCGTGTTCTTACCCATGTTCATGTTGGCCGGCGTACCGCGGTACCTATTTGTGCCGTTCGCCGAGGCCGTTGTCTTCGCGATGCTTGCCTCGTACACTCTGTCGCGAACTCTTGTTCCTACGCTGGCAATGTATCTGCTGAAAGGGAAAGAAGAGCACGGCGGGAAGTCACCGAACCCCCTGGTGCAATTTCAGCGGGCATTCGAACGGAGATTCGAGCAACTGCGGGATGGCTACCGTGCCCTGTTGACTGTGCTTGTACAGAGGCGAGCTGTTTTTATCCCTGCCTTTCTTCTTGTGTGTCTCGCGGTGTTTCTTTTAGTGCCATTCCTTGGTCAGGATTTCTTCCCGAGCACCGACAACGGTCAATTTATCCTCCATCTTCGCGCCAAGAGCGGCACACGAATCGAGGAGACTGCGAAGATTTGCGACCTCGTAGAGGGCTCAATCCGGAGAGAAGTTCCCAACGAGGAAATGGACAACATTCTGGACAATATTGGGTTGCCCTACAGCAACATCAATTATATGCACTCCACATCCGGTCTCATCGGGGCGGGAGACGCGGATATTCTTGTGTCCCTCAAAGAGAAACACCATCCCACCCCAGATTATGTTCAGCGCTTGCGCGAAAAGCTGCCGCGAGAGTTTCCCGGCACGACGTTTTATTTCCTGCCTGCGGATATCGTTACGCAGGTGTTGAACTTTGGCTTGCCGGCACCCATCGACGTGCAAATCGAAGGATCCGATATAGCCGCCAATCGAGAAGTTGCGGCACAAATGTTGCAGGAGGTTAGGAAAGTTCCGGGCGTAGCCGACGCGCACATACAGCAAGCCTTCGATTACCCGGCGTTCGATATCGCGGTGGATCGTACCAAGGCAGCCCAGGCCGGTTATACGGAACGAGATGTCGCCAACAGCCTCCTGAACTCTCTAAGTGGGAGCTTCCAGATCACGCCGATGTTTTTCCTCAATTGGCAGAATGGAGTCAGCTACAACCTGGCGACCCAAACTCCGCAATATGCGGTTCAGTCTCTGCAAGACCTGCAAAACACTCCTATCAATGCCGCAGGCGCCCGGCGCCCGGAAATCCTCGCGGATGTCGCTTCGGTCCAACGAGCAAATGAGATGGAAGTGGTTTCCCATTACAACATCCGGCGCGTCGTGGACATCTACGCGGCTGTCCAAGGACGCGATCTGGGAGCAGTAGGCCGCGAGGTCACGCGCATCGTTGACGCCAATCGAAAGTTCTTGCCACGCGGCAGCTTCGTGACGGTGAAGGGCCAGCTACAAGCCATGCACAGTTCCTATGTAGGTTTGCTGGGCGGCCTCGTCTTCTCCATCGTTCTCGTCTATTTCTTGATCGTCGTGAACTTTCAGTCTTGGCTTGATCCGTTCATCATCGTCACGGCACTCCCCGGCGCCCTCGCCGGTATCGTCGGTTTCTTGTTTGTGACGCATACAACGCTCAGCGTACCGGCATTGATGGGCGCAATCATGTGCATGGGCGTAGGAACGGCTAACAGCATCCTCATGGTGTCCTTCGCAAGCGAGCGTCTGCAACACCATGGAGATGCCATGCAAGCGGCAATCGAGGCCGGCTTCACGCGTCTTCGGCCGGTGCTTATGACCGCTCTGGCCATGATCATTGGCATGATTCCCATGTCTCTCGGCCTCGGCGACGGAGGCGAGCAGAATGCGCCCCTGGGCCGCGCCGTCATCGGTGGCCTGCTGTGCGCGACGGTGGCGACCTTGTTTTTCGTCCCCGCGGTCTTTAGTTTCTTGCACCGTCACGATTCCTCAGTTGAACAACAATCGCAGAGCGATGGACATGAGCCTGTTTCCGCGTAAGCGAAAGGAAAACAAATGACGCCCCACGAAGAAAATGTGACCATCACTCCCAAACCGGAAACCATAGAACTGCAAACTCCGGACCTTCGAACGAATGGCTTCGCGCCCGGGCCAGGGCGTCGTCGAGGGCCATTGTTGTTCGCCGCCATTGCACTCGCCCTGGTGGCTGCCGTTATTTACTCTGGAATTCATTCGCGGGCGGCCGCCGAGTCGCGGCTCAAGCAACGGACGGAGGAGGCAGCCGTTCCCACCGTGGCTGTTGTTTCCCCGAAGGAAGGCGCGCCGACCGATGAAATTGTGCTCCCAGGCGTTACACAGGCCTTCATCGACGCGCCAATCTACGCGCGAACCAACGGCTATCTGAAGCAATGGTATTTCGATATCGGGACCCATGTAAGAAAGGACCAATTGCTGGCGGTGATCGAGACGCCGGAAGTTGACCAAGCGCTACAGCAGGCTCGCGCGAACCTAGACACCGCCGAAGCTAACGTCGCCATCGCAAAAATCACCGCCGACCGCTGGCAAGGCCTGGTGAGCGACGGCTCTGTTTCGCAGCAGGAAACAGACCAGAACGTCATCAACCTAAAGGCTATGCAAGCGACGTTGGAAGCCAACGCCGCTAACGTGCGCCGCCTCGAGCAGTTGCAATCCTTCGAAAAAATCTACGCCCCTTTTGATGGAATCATCACCGCCCGTAGCACCGATATAGGAGCTCTCATCGATGCGGGCGCAAGCACGCAACCTAAGGAGCTGTTTCACATTGCGGCCATTCGCACTCTGCGAGTCTACGTGGCAGTCCCTGAGGTGTACTCCCCGAGCGTGCGGTCGGGTGGGTCCGCTCCGTTGACATTCGATGAATTCCCCGGCGAAACCTTCAGAGGCACCATCGTTCGCAATACCAATTCCATTGACCTGGCTTCGCGGACCCTGCTTGTCGAAGTCGATATCGATAACCCTACCGGCCGGCTCTTGCCGGGCGCCTATGTCTTTGCGCACCTGAAGCTGCCCGACGTGACGCACTCGGTGACCATTCCCGCAAACGCGCTGATCTTCCGCAAGGAGGGCTTGCAAGTTGCGCTCATTCGCGACGGCAAGGCCCGGCTCACTTCGGTGAAAATCAATCACGACTATGGCAACAGGGTGCAAATCGTCTCTGGCTTGCAGCCGAACGATGCGGTGATTGTCGACCCATCGGATTCGCTCATCGACGGCACGCCGGTGCGCGTGAACAACAACTCAGAAGGCGGTTCGGCAAAATGACTTATCTTGTTTCGGGCCTTCGATACGCACACAGGGGCATAATCCTCCTGCTACTCGTCCTCCTGGTCATCTCGTTCGTGGGTTGCACGGTCGGACCTAAATACGTCAAGGCGAGCGTCCCGACGCCGGCAGGATATAAAGAACAACCGGCCTCCGACCAGGGAGCAGACCAGTGGCAACCCGCCAACCCAGCGGATCAGATAAGCCGCGGGAACTGGTGGGAAATCTTCGGCGACCCGGAACTCAATGGGCTGGAAGAACAAATCGCCACTTCGAACCAGACCCTGAAAGTAGCGGAAGCACGTTTCCGCGAAGCTCGCGCAGCGATACGCTTCAATCACGCTTCGCAATTTCCAACTGTGTCCACGTCGCCAAGTGCCGCCTATACAAAGAGTAGTGACTATTCGCCAAACTTTCCATCGAAAGTCCAACAGGCGAGCACGGGCGATTTTGTGTTGCCTTTCGACTTTTCCTACGAGTTCGACCTGTGGGGCCGCGTGCGCCGAAGTGTCGCCGCAGCGCGGGAAGAGGCCCAAGCCACCGCTGCCGATTACGAAACCGCAAAGCTGAGCCTGGAAGCCGAACTCGCCATGGACTATTTCGAGTTGCGCAGCGCTGACGCTCAGAAACAGCTCCTCGACGATACCGTGAAAGCTTATACCGACAATGTGCAGCTCACCACACATCGGTTCAAGGGAGGCGTTGCGCCGAGAGCGGACGTCGTTCAAGCGCAGACGCTGTTGGACACCACACGGGTCCAGGATACTGATGTCACCGTCCAACGAGCCCAATTTGAACACGCTATCGCGATCCTCATTGGTAAGCCGCCCGCGGAGTTCAGCCTCGCGTCAACGCCACTCCAGGGCCAGTCTCCAAGCATCCCAACTGGTCTGCCGTCAGAGCTTTTGCAACGCCGGCCGGATATCGCCGCGGCGGAAAGGCGTATGGCAGAAGCCAATCAGCAAATCGGCATCGCGCGAGCAGCTTACTTTCCGACGGTCACGCTCGCCGGAACGGCAGGCTTCGCCGGAACGCAAGGGTCAAACTGGTTTACTTGGCCGGCGGGATTGTGGGCTCTTGGTCCAACCCTCGCGGAGACTCTGTTCGATGCAGGCCGACGTCGCGCTACCTCCGAATCGTCACGCGCAAACTACGATGCCGCAGTTGCGACCTATCGTCAGACTTCTCTTACCGCATTCCAGGAAGTCGAGGACAACCTTGCCGCATTGCGCATTCTCGAGAACGAAGCGCAGCAGCAAGATCAGGCCGTCGCGGAGTCAAGGGATTCCCTACATCTTTTCACGAATCGATATAAGGGCGGGGTCGATACGTACCTCCAAGTCGTCACGGCCGAAACCATCGAACTCGCGAATGAACGGAACGCCATCGACATTCTCCGGCGGCGTATGGACGCGAGTGTGCTCCTCGTCAAAGCACTCGGCGGGGGTTGGACCGTTTCGAACCTGCCGACCCTTGGCGCCCGGCGCGTTAAGGACTATTGATGTTCGGTCAAAGCATCCATCGACTTGCCGTCACAGTGGGAGGGGTCTAAGAAGTTAACCACTTCCCCACTAGTTCTGCTGCGTCGCCGTTGCAGTTGCTGCTTTGCGGGCGATCAGAAGGAATCCTTTGGCGCGGGCGTCCTTTTCGAGCGCCGTTAGCTGTGCGATAGCCGTAGTGACCGGCCCGGACTTCAAGGCTATCTGTCCTTGCGTCAGCCGTGCCTCGAAGAGATAGAGCGCATACCCGAACTTGCTGGCTTGCGAGAGGACCGGCGCCAACTCCTTGCGAGCCTCGGCGAATCTTCCCAGGGCTGCGTCCACCCGCGCGCCTGCTATCGCGGCGTCGAATTGTGTGGTGCGATTGCTGGTTTTCGCTGCCAAACTAGCGGCAAATCGAGCGGAAGATTGCGCGTCCGCCGGCTTGCCATTCGCTACTTGTGCTAGGGCCAGGACCGAGTACGCGCTGGCCGAGAGTTCAGGAGCGTGTGCATCCTTCAGTTGACGAACAGACTCAGAGGCGGAGTTTTCTGCATCCGTAAATTGGCCTTCCTCCAGAGACAACCTGGCAATCTGAATCAGGCAGGTGGCTACCAGGACATTCTCCTTTAATTCTTTGCGAAGCGTTAGCGCCTGTTCGGCCTTTTCGCGGGCCGATTTCAAGTCGTCCTGATCCAAGAGAACATTGGCAAGGTCAACCAACTTGTATCCCTGGCCTTCTCTGAAACCGATCTCGCGGTCTAGTTGAAGTCCCTGCTGATAGTGTTGTGCAGCTCCAGCCAAGTCACCCCGTTCTTCGAGCACCGCGCCGAGGTTACCCTCGGTTGAGCCCATCGCACGCTTGTCGCCCGCCGCCTGGAAGAATTGCAGCGCCTGCTCCTGCATTTTCTGTGCGCCCACCAAATCGCCCAGGCCGTCGAGAACGTTGGCCATGTTCCCCTGTGCGCTGCTGACTCCCCACTTGTCTCCAACTTCGCGTGCGATGTGAAGCTCCCGGCTGTAGTAGGTCTTCGCTTCGTCGAGCTTGCCTTCCTCGTAGAAAGCGTTGCCGATGTCTTCGATCGCTCGGACGGAAGCAGGTTCGCTGCCAATTTTGTGATAGATGAGCAAAGCTTCTTCGAACTGGCGCCGGGCTTCCTCGTAATCTCCCTTGGCATAGGAGACATTGCCGCTGCCCAGCAATGTATCGGCTGAATGCCTAAAATCTCCCGCGCTGGCAAATAAAACCTTGGCCTCCGCCATGCCAGCGCTGGCGCCATCCAGGTTACCAAGGCGCTCGAGCGCCCAACCCTGCGTCCGACGTGCCTGGGCTAATACGAGCCGGGCGTGTCGAGTTTTACCTTTCTCCCCAGCGGCCGCTGCAACTTCCTGCGCTCTCTTGAATTCACCCAAGCCATTCAGCACTTCCCCTTCGGCCAGATCGATTCTTGGGTCATCCCCGAGAGGCGAGGGTAGCTTTCGGTAGAGCTCCAGCGTCTTCAGCGCCTCCCTCCGCGCGTCCGCCTTGTCCTGAGCCTTGGCCAACCGCAAGCCGTAGTCGAGATCGTCGGGAAACAAATCCGCCAACGCGCTGTAGAGTTCGATCGTCTTCGGCCATTCGTGGCTTAGCTCGCGATACTGGGCTTCGATCGAAAGGCTCTCTTCATGAGATAAATTTCCCGACAAGTCGAGGGCACGTCGCGCCTCATCCTTGGCTTGTATTTCGTATCCCAGTTGGAACCAGGCGGAACTCAGTGCGGCGTGAGCTCCTGGAAACCTGGGTTCGGCGGCGACCGCTTGTTGGAGTAAGTCTCGCGCAGCGAGTGCCTCGAACACCCGCAGCTTAGCCAAACCTTCGGTATAAAGACGCGCTGCCCGAGGATTGGATGGCAGAGAAGCCCGCACTTGGGCGCTCTCCTGGCTCGAAACCTCGTTGACACCAAGGCGCTTACGCATTCGCGAACCGGCTTCCGAGGCCAAGTCGAACAGATCGGCTTCATTTCCAGATACAGCATCTTCCGAGATGGTTTCTCCGGCAATCGCGTTTTGTAGACGGAAGTCCAAGCGGATCAGAGTTTTGCTTCCCTCGCCTACAACGGTATAAGAGCCCAGAGTGACGTAGTCCGCGTCCAGATTCGACCGTAGGCCGGCCAGCGAATCCTTGGCCAGCGTGTCGGTGTCGCCCCAGGGCAGATCGTGGTTGGCACGAGTAACCTGTTCCCCGGAAACCACACGTAACTGCTCGCCCGCCGCCAATTCTGTATTGAGCATTTCCGATAGGGCAGCCGAGAGCCACTCTTTGTCAGGGCGGAGGGACAAATTGCGGAAGCCCAACACGGCCACCGAAGGACGCACCTTTATTACGGGAGCGAATTCCCTTCCCTTTGTCACCTTTTCAGGTTCGCTATTGTGTCTCGTGCGGTATATGAGAAAGCCGGCTGCCATCCCAGCCACAAGTAGAGTCGCCAGAGCCGCCCAGAGCCAGCTCGGAACGGGCGATTGCTGTTCCACGACCACTCGCGAGAGTGAGCGGCTTCCTATGACGACGGTTTCTTCTTCTTGCTTCTCCTCTTGCTTGCCCTCCTGTTCTCCGATCTCACGCACCGTCTCAGTGAATTGATAGCCTTTCCCGGGGACGGTCAGGATATAGCGCCGCTCCTGTGCGGAATCGCCCAGCGCTCTCCTCAGCATGAAGATGTTTTGGCTCAGGTTCGATTCTTCCACGAAACTGTCGGGCCAAAGCATCTTCATCAAGTCGTCCTTTAAGAGGACATGATCGCGGTTCTCAACCAGCACTAAAAGTGTTTCGAGTGCCTTAAGAGTGAGCGGAACCGGATCATTTCCTCGCAGCAGGATCCGTTTTTGCGGGTCAAGCCGAAAGGGACCGAACTCGTACAAACGCCTGACTTGGCTGCACATCGCTGTCACTGAGAATTTTTGAGAACTACTGAGGACCAATTTAAAGACTTTTCCGACAATTTGACGCAATCTGCACCACGTCCGAGCAAGGCGTGGGGCGGAAGACCCAAGTGCGAAACAATTTATCACTGATTTTCAACCTGGGCAAACAGTGAAACTCCGAAAAACAGTGGTCACGATCGAGACCGAGCACTTCATGGTGATTCGCAGCCGGCGAGTCACCCGATTTTGGTGCAACGAGTGTGGAGGCGAATCTGAGTTTGTCCCCCGGCAGGAAGTCGCCCGACTGTTGGACGGCCGGCCAAACCAGGCAGGCCTGAAGGAGATTGGCAGTTGTCCCCACTTCGCCAGGGCTGCGGATGGATCGGTCGTCGTTTGTGCCAAATCGTTGTTGGGCAGCTAATTTGAGGCCCTTACGTATGTGTTTGGCGGGGAAGGGTTTGAGGACTCTATGAAGAAAAATCCAGGTTTTCGTTACTTTCGCCGGAGGCTTCGATGAGGCAAGATGCTACCCGTCCAGAAAGCATTGCGACTTCAATTGTCCGGATTGCGCTGATGGTCATGCTCTCGCTTGCCATGACGGCGGTGGCCCAGGTCACTCTCAGAGATCACAACCACGTGAACGCGGCGTCAGCGACGGCCGCCTGTGGCGGCGCCGCCACTCTTGATCCACAGACCGCCTTGCGTCCGTCGTCCATTCGCTTCGATGCAGTGCCGGTGTTGATCGATAGCGCGGGCCATCTTGGTACAGCTCCATCCGCGCGTCGTTATAAAGACGATATCCAGGACATGGGTACCGCAAGCGATGGTCTGTTCCGCTTGCGCCCGGTAACTTTCCGCTACAAAAAGGCGTATGCCGATGGCGCGAAGCCCATCCAGTACGGGCTGGTCGCCGAGGAAGTTGCCGAGGTCTACCCCGACCTGGTGGTGCGGGGAAAGGACGGACAAGTCGAGTCCGTGCAGTACTACAAGCTGGATGCAATGCTTTTGAACGAATTCCAGAAACTGTCTAAAGCGCATGCCGCCGACCAGGCGCAGATCGCAGACCTCACCGAAGCCCAAGATGGCCTGAAGGAAGCGCGCGCCGCCGACCAGGAACGCATTGTGGAGCTGCAAGCACAAGTCGAGAAGCTGCAATCGCTCAAGAAATCCATGGCCGCTTTGTGGACGAAGCTTGCCCGCATGCAGGCCGGCGACCAGTAACAGGAAAACCAGTTTTTAGATGGATCTAGTCCGAGGGGGCGCTCATGGCCACAGACTCCGTGATGAGCATCGACAAGTCGCCGAGAGCGCTGCGGTATGTGCTGGCTCTGCTCGCGGTTTCTGTTTTCATCAACTACATCGATCGCGGCAATCTCTCGATTGCCGCGCCCATGTTGAAGGATGAACTTGGTATGTCCGCCTCCCAACTCGGTGTTCTGCTCTCATCCTTTTTCTGGACCTACTCGCTTTCCCTGATTCTTTCGGGCTGGCTTGTCGACCGGTTGAACGTGAGTTGGGTGATGGCCATTGGTTTCTTTCTGTGGTCGGCAGCTACGAGCGCCACCGGCTTCTTGCATGGATTCACCGCCTTGCTGGTGGTGCGGCTCATTCTCGGGATGGGCGAGTCGGTCGCTTATCCGGCGTATTCGAAGATACTGGCGAAGTATTTCCCAGCCTGCCAGCGCGCCTCGGCGAATTCAACCATCGCTTCTGGCCTGGCCTGTGGCCCCGCCTTCGGCATGTTGCTGGGCGGTGTGCTGATGTCCCGGTTTGGCTGGCGATCCTTTTTTGTGGTCCTTGGTTCCGTCAGTCTGATTTGGCTTTTGCCGTGGTTCCGGTGGATGCCACGTGGACCGGGGATCGCCGCACAGATGCAAGTGGGGCCGGAGCCAACCACTTTAGAAATCTTGAAGCAGCGGTCCGCTTGGGGAACATTTCTGGGTCTGTTCTGCGCCGCCTACCCACTCTACTTCCTGGTTGCGTGGTTGCCCTTTTACCTGGTTCGCGAGAGGCATTTCTCGATGGACGCGATGGCGAAAATTGGCGGCGCCGTGTTTCTCACGCAAGCCCTCTCTTCGTTTGTATCGGGACGGATAGGTGATCGCTGGATCGCTGCTGGGGGTACTCGAACCAGAGTACACATGACTTTCATGATTGCCGGATTGCTGGGGACTAGCGGATGCCTCGTCGCCAGTTGCGTCGCCGGGCCCACTCTCTCAGTGGCGCTTTTGTTGCTGGTGGGTGCGTCGGTCGGGTCGAGCACGGCGAGTGTTTGGCCGATAAGCCAGACCCTGGCGGGTCCTCGGGCCTCAGGACGATGGACCGGACTGCAATGTGCCTTCGGCAATACCGCCGGTGCCCTCGCCTCTGCAGTGACCGGTTTCCTGCTTGACCGAACCGGCACCTTTTTCTGGGCCTTCGCGGTCGCTGCCGCGCTTTGTATCGCCGGAGTGCTGGTCTGGTTATTTCTGGTATGCCCTGTTGAGCCAGTCATCTGGACGCGTCAGGCCTCACTTGACTTGGGCGATGCCGAAGTTGAGTTGGCTTGAGTTTCAGAGAGATCATTCGGAAACCAAGACTGCGGTAGTGCGGTTTCCTTCGGTACTAGGGCACGGAGTATCACTGCATTCGGCGATTGAGACGTAGGAGCAAGGCGATGAAATTCTTTGCTGACATGGCCGGCGACCTCGCCCGTGACTTAGCAGTGGTTACGCTTGTACTCGCCGTCATTTGCGCCGCCGGTTGGATGGCATTAGGGCGACAAGATCCAGAGAGCGACTCAAAGACGTTGCCGCCTGACCAACGGCCAATCCTTTGAGAAAGATGCTTCGACGATGTGAATAGCGATGTAACCGATTGACGAGGACCAAAACGAACGACCAGGAGATGCAGCCCATGTTGACAACTATGGCAGAGCTGACGATAACCAATTCCAACGGCGACTACGCACTGGGCTACACAAACTTCGAGCACGAGCGTCTGATCCGGCAGGCCGCACGGATCGCTCCATACACCGAGCGGCTATTCCGCGAAGCGGGCATTGGTCCGGGGCAGCGTGTCCTCGATCTCGGTTCCGGCGTGGGGGACGTATCCATGCTGCTCGCCCGAATCGTTGGCCCCTCAGGCACAGTCGTGGGCATCGAGCGCGACTCATACTCAATCGAGCGGGCCAATGCTCGCGTCGCTGAATCTGGACTGCGGAACATCTCCTTCATCCAAGGCGACGTGAACCAGATCGGCAATGACCAACCCTTCGACGCCGCTGTCGGGCGTTTCATTCTGATGTTTCTTCCGGACCCGGCTTCTGTGCTGCGCTCCTTGACTCAGCTAGTTCGACCCGGCGGCATCATTGCCTTTCAGGAGTGCACATGGGTTCCCTTTCTTGCCTTTGACGCGCGGTTTCCGCTCTTGTCCAAACTTCTTTCCGCGATCCATGAAACGTTCCTTCGCGCGGGGGTCAATCCCGAGATGGGCATAGCACTGTACCAAATCTTCCAGCAAGCCGGACTACCCGCGCCCGCTATGCACATGGAAACACTACTGGGAAGCGACGCAAACCTCACGAGCCTGATCTCTGACCTGCTTAGCAGCATGCGTCCGTTGATCCAACAACATAAAGTTTCACTTGAAGCCCTGGGTAATCTAGATACGCTTTCAGAGCGGATCCAGGCTGAGGTTGTTGCGTCGAACACAGTCGTCAGTTTTGTGCCGTTGGTGGGCGTATGGGCACGCAAACCCGCTACCAAGAAGCTGTGACACTTCCAGGGAATGAACCAACTTGGCACGAATTTTCTTAGAACTTAGTTAGAGGAGATCAAATGAAACGAATCACGGTTTGTCTGCTGTTCCTGCACGGCTTGCTTGTACTGGCACCCTCGGCCTGGGCGAGTTGGGGTAGCTTCGCGTCAACGGGTACCGCGACGGGTGTCGGCAATCCGTCTTGTGCTTTGGCTTCGACGGGCCACGTAGCTTGTGCCGTCCGCAACGGAGCTGCGGCAATCATGGTGAACGAGTTCAACGGGACATCGTGGGGCAAGTGGACAAACCTGGTCGGCACCGTCAGTTCCGATCCAAGTTGTACCAGCGATGGCGCGGGCAAGGTGATCTGCGCTGCAACCGCCACGAACGGAAATCTACAGGCATCGGTCTTCAACGGCACCGCATGGAGCACACCGGCGAAAGTTGTGGGCGCACTCTACTCCGCACCCAGTTGCGCCGAACTCAGTGCGGGACAAGTGTTGTGCGCAGCCCGAAACTCCACCGGCGGCCTGGCTTGGAGCGTTTACAACGGCACTTCCTGGAGCAAATTCGCCAACCTTATTACTTCCGCGGTCTCTGCTCCGAGCTGTGCCACCGACAACGCGGGGGGAGTGATTTGTGCCGTGTTCACGAATGGAGATGCCACGCTGGTGAACCGCTTCACCGGAGGCGCCTGGGCTGGGTTCCTCAACCTCAGCGGAATGGCCGCCAGCGAGCCCAATTGCACCTCTATGAACTCGGGGGGACAAGTTGTTTGCTTCGCGGAGGCCTATTTCTCGCAAATCTATGGGACCCGTTTCGATGGCGGAACTTGGGAGGTGGGTAACTGGACTACCTATGCCACTCTCGGTGGCGAAGTGACCAACAATGCCAGCTGCACAACGCAAACTGCAGGCCAGCTTGTTTGCGGTGTGATCGCAATCGACAACGCTTTTTACGCGGACGTTTACAACGGAACGAGTTGGTCGACATGGACCAAGATCGGCGGAACCGGAGTTGGCATCCCTGCGTGCGCACCTCTGGGCTCGGGTCAAGCCGTATGCGTCGTTATGGGTATTAATAACAAATTGACAAGCGTGGTCGGGCCTTAGGGCCTCTCTTCACCAACCGTTTGATGTCAGGAGCAAATTCATGCAAGAGATTGCCGGTAGCATCGGAACTCAACACCCGATGAAATGGCCCATTGTTTTCCAGAACCTCCGATCAAGCAGTTGGAATGGATCTAAACAAACCCGCTCATTCAACGGCTCAAGGCGCTCACTGAGACAGTAACGTCGGAGCCTGAAACAGCAGTCATCTGCTGATCGGGATGAACGAGAGCGGCCTTGGTAATTTTCACAGGGAATCGTCCAGTGGTTTTCGCCTCGAAGGTTAAGGTTGTTACAACGCCGTGACCCGAGGCCCCTTCCGACTTTGGTGGGCGAGAAGCAGTGATCTCCACGGCGCCGCTGGAGGGGTCCTCGCGATGAACCAGGGCAACGACTTGTTCTCCCTGCGACAGAAAATTCCCATTCGAGATGTTCACCAGTTGTAAAGCCTGTCTGTCATAGGCTATCTGCAAGGGAACCGAATACACATCCTGTGCACCAGATAGGACTACATCGAGGGTGAAGGTTGTACCCTCAGCCACTGAGATCGCGGTCGGATCAAACTCTAAAGCGGCGCTTGCTTCGCCGGAGGGTTTTGCTGCCGGTACGATCCCAGATTCATTGGCCGAATCGAGATTCGGAACTCTCCCAGGCGCGTGACGCAGACGAATGGAATTCGCAGTTCCAACATCGAGAGTCCTTCCGTTGAATTCGTTGAAATCTTTACGCCGAACAATATGCGGAATTACCGCGAACACGATTTCGCTGTCCATCACTTCGGTATTTTTTTGAGAGAAGAGATATTTTAATATCGGAATCTGGGACAGTCCGGGAATACCAGTCAGGGACTGAGCATCCTGCTGTTGGAGCATTCCGCCAAGGAGGCTCACCTCACCATCTTTCAGCCGAATCTCATGTTCCACTTTTCGCTGACCTATGACGGGCTCGTTAACCCCGCCGATCGGTTGGTTGTTGATGACGGACGAGACGTCGAGTGCAATCTTGAGAGTCACATCTCCATCGGGATGGACATGCGGAGTAATGTCAACGTTGACTCCAACATCGATGTACTGAAATTGAGTATTTACCAGACCGCCGACGGAGAGACCGCTAATCCCCGACGAGAAAGAACCAGTGGCAGTCGGCACTCTCTGGCCGATCTTGAGGGATGCTTTTTGCCCATTCAAAGATCGGATTTGCGGATTCTGAATAATCTTGGTGCTACTGTCGGTTAACAAGGCAGTCGCATTAGCGCTCGAAATCGTCGCCGCGAAGTCGGTGGCGTTCAAATTGCCAAGTGAGTTCAAATTGATGCCGTTACCTGGGCTGCTGGCGGAACCCGAAGAACTGTTCGAACTATTCGAACCGTTGGTGGAAGTACCGTTTATGTTACTTGAATTGCTGCCAATATTCGCTTGTAACTGGACAGAAGCGCTGGTCGGTGGACTGAGTCCAAGGGTATGGACTTTATCGCGGCTTACTTCCATCAACGCGAAATCGATAACCACTTCGGCGGGAGCCTGGTCAAAGTCGCTCACGATCTTTTCCGCGAGGAGAACCTGGTCCGGCGTTCCCCGAATTACTATTGCTTCCTGAGAAGCGAGTTGCTGAGCACGACTGACGTCGAGAACGGAACGCAGAGTGTTTACCAGATCCTGGAGTTCGGTGGGCGCCGTGAGGTTTGATAGATAAAAAGCCTTGATGACATTTTCCTCCAGTTCCTTACGCTTCGCCGGGTTGTCTGCTGCGACGAAAATCGTATTGCGAGTCATAGGTTTCCAGAACGTCTTTGATTCCGCCGCGACGAGATCAAATGCCTCTTGCAAAGTGACTCCGTTAAGTTCGATATTCAGTTGCCGAGAGGTGAGGTCCGGATCAAAGAGCACGTTAACCCCCGCCAGCTGTCCAATAGTTAGGTAGACGATTTTAGTGTCTTGCGACAATTTCAACGTGACGGGAAGACTGGAAACGTTGTTCAGCTTCACTGGGCCTTGCGCATCCAAAATGTCAGGGCTAAGTCCATGCCCGGAGTGAGACGGAATCTCAGCATGATTCCCGTGCGCTTGCTGAAGCATGTTGCGAGTATTTATCGCTTGCTGTGATGCGATGGAACTAGACGGGTCAATCCTGGCGGCTTCTTCAAAAAGTATCAAAGCCTCATTGAGTTGTCCCGCCTGCTGCAGCAGCGTTGCTCTGTGCACTTTTGATGCCGCAGCCAGGAACCTGATTCTGGTGAGTGCCGCGCGATACCGCGTATCCCGCGGGGACGAGTCGTATGCGTGCTGATAGGCGTCATAGGCGCCTTCATAATTCTGCCGAGCCTCCAGGTCTCTGCCCTGTTTGTACGACGATTGACCTTTATCAGCCAACGCCGGCGTTACCAGAAGCACGGCCAAGAACACCGTTCCAGCGGTTATAAGAGACTTCATGATGTGCGTAGCAGCAAAATCCTTAGCCCTGATCCGACGACGCAAACAATTCCACACTTAAGGCTCCTTGAGAGAACGAACTTATTGAGTCGAGCGGCAGGGACTTGACTTCTATGAACGCGACCTCGGCTGACAGTTGCAGGATTTCTGCGCGGGGGGTGTAGAATTTTACAAATGCTTTTTCATTATTTCTTCTTTCGAACCTATTCCAACTGTCGCTTGCTGATGCGATAGGACCAAACGCGTCGATGCCGACGGCTTCTTCAAACAGTGTATAAGCGCGCTAGACAATCTGGCGGATCCCTGATAGCGACAGACTAGACAGACTACGCGATCCTGAAAAGGAGTGTCTCTACCTGGCTTGGGCCGTCCCGTTCCCTTTCGGGTCAGGGAATAATCTCGGCTTGTTTCTGATCAACCTTTGCAAAGAACTTCCGTATATCGTCAAGCAAAAGATCGGGCTGCTCCAGAGCGGCGAAGTGCCCGCCCTTTGGCATTTCGGTCTTTTGTACTACGTTGTATGTTTGAGTTACCCACCGAAATGGAGGGACGGCGACCTCCCTCGGAAAATCTGCATACCCCACAGGAGTCTCCAGGCGTGGCGTAGGCGCCGCCTCTTCTCCGGTCAGCCGGTTCTCGCGATAGATTCGCATGGCGGAACCGACCGTATCGGTCGCCCAATAGAGCGTAACGTTGGTCAGAAATGTGTCGCGATCCAACGCCGTAAGAAAATCACCGTTGTTGTCGGTAAGCAGTTGAAATTTACCTATCATCCAGGCCAACCATCCAACCGGGGAGTCAGTCAGAGCGTAGGCAAGAGTCTGCGGTTCAGCGGCCTGGAGGAAAAAAAAACTGCTCTGTTGTCGGTCAAAGAACGAATACCGTTTCCGCTCCGCATCGCTCATTTGCGCGGCTGCTTCCGGGTTCGGAGGGGCCGCGGTAATAAGGTTCAGGTGAAGTCCGATCACGTGAGTGGGCGCCTGGTAAGCCATGTCTTGCGCGACTGCAGAACCCCAGTCGCCGCCCTGGATGCCGTACTTGGGATAGCCCAAGCGATCCATCAGAACGACGAAAGCCTTTGCCATACGCAGTGGGCCCCAACCCCGAGTTGTGGTGGGTCCGGAAAACCCAAAGCCAGGCAGCGAAGGAACGATGACGTCAAATGCCGGGCTATCTTTGTCTTTGGGATCGGTGAGCGGCTCGATCAGCTTCAGAAACTCCACAATTGAACCAGGCCACCCGTGGATCAACATCAGCGGTATTGCGTCGGGCCGGGTCGAGCGCCGATGAATAAAATAAATCTGCTGTCCATCAATTTCCGTTGTGAACTGCTCGAACTGATTGATCTTCGCTTCTTGGGCACGCCAGTCGTAGCCGTTCTGCCAATAGTCCGCGAGTTCCCGGACTTTCTTGATGTCGGCGCCGTACTCCCAGGTCGTGCCCGGAAGTTGATCGGGCCATTTGGTTTCCGCCAAACGGTGTCGGAGATCGATTAGAACGCTGTCTGGAACATGCACTTTGAACGGTCGAATTGTGTGAGGCTCCGGCTTTGACATCACTTGCGCTTGTCCAAGCGCAAGTGATGGAAACAAAAACAAGGCGGCCAGCAGAGACCTCCCGCACTGCGCAACTGTCTTTTCGGATTTCTCAAATCCAATTCTCATGGCGCTCTCACCCTCCACGTTCATAGATCAGTTGAGGCACACCGGCACAGTTTTGCATCGCACACAACTGGGAACAACTCGGGCACGAAGCCCCTGCATGTCTCCCAATGCAGCGGCCTACATTGGGGCCGTCGTTCCATCCGACCACATGCCAGTCTCGATCAAAAACATATGGATTGGCTCTGGGTTGCCTTTAAACGATGGAGCCAGTAAGAGCGGAGATCCCGGAAAGGGTGACGACACATTATTTGAGGAGTCCACCAGATTCGCGCCCCATACCGTACCGAGTGGCGTGTAGAACATAAGATGGGCCATGTTGTGGCCGCCCGCGTCGGTAAGATACGCGTCCTTCGACATCATGTAGCTCATCGCGCCAGCTTCGAGCGCCGGCAGTGCTTTCTTCTCGAGCGCTATCTTGATGCTCTTCTTGACTTCATCTTTCGATGTTCCAACCAAAACCAACTTTGTCCTCATCAAAGTGAGCGGCAGCACGGTTCGAGCGGCGGGAGGATTGAGGCAAATCGGACTGCGATTCTTAGGGTTCCAAAACTCTGGACTGTCGAACG
>Ga0307474_10001108_pt1 | contig 19656 bp, 15 predicted proteins | sample atmos_gasesECM1C_2_FD_203312 | JGI IMG/M metagenome (GOLD analysis project Ga0307474, IMG submission 203312) | Hardwood forest soil microbial communities from Morgan-Monroe State Forest, Indiana, United States - atmos_gasesECM1C_05 | ecosystem: Environmental > Terrestrial > Soil > Temperate... | reverse complement strand
AGAAACGGATTGTGTAAACGCACCTTGGGGATCCATGGCATCGATCCCAGAACCACGTCTTCGATACTGGGCTGGGTCGCCGCGGTCATGGCGATCGTGTCGCCGTCGCAGCCGAGACCTGCAGTGATCCAAAGGATATCGATTTCAGAAATCGCCTGTGGGGCAGACGATCTGCTCTCTCGAATCTTCGCGGTGTCAACCACTCGACTTCCACTCCGCAGGAATCAGCGACAAGAAAGTAATCCAGCGAACCAGCGCCGATTCTTCTCCCGGATATTCTACATAATTCGCGGCCCGACCCCGCTCATGCAGAAGCGAGCCACCCCGGGACGATTTCAGAGCGCAGCCAAGCGGCGCTGCAGCAGAAGGAAATAAAGTGCCAGCACAACAAGCAGAAATCCGTTCACGCCCAAAACTACCGGCGCGCTAAAGATCGGGACCAACCATCCCGACAACAAATTTCCCAAAGGCATTCCACCGCGGAAGGCGACGTTGTAGACGCTCATGACACGCCCTCGCATCTCGTTCGTCGTTATAAGCTGCACCAAGGAAGTCACGGTAGCAAAAACCGCCATCATGGACGCGCCGACCAGAACCAGAATAATTCCGCTGAGCGGCACCGATTTTGAAAGTCCGAATCCGGAAATTCCAGCCCCCAGACAGATCAGCGCACATAGCGCTACGAATCCCTTTCGCTTGAAATTACCGGCGCTCGCGATCATGAGCGAACCGAAGATCGAGCCAAGTCCCATGAGCGCGAGTAAGTTTCCGTATGTTTCCGGACCGCGATGGAAGATATCTTTCACGAACACGGGGATATAAGTTCGCATGGGCATGGCCAGAGCTGTCATGCAGAAAGCCAGCAAGATCAGCGCTTCCATTGAACTTTGTTTGCGAGCGAACTGGATCCCCTGTTTCAGGCTGGCGAACATGGACTCGGTAGTCTTCAGCGGCAGAAAACGGGTGCGGATGATGGAGAGGGAGATGATAGGAGCGAGGAAGGACAGTGCATTCAGCCCGAAGCACCATTTTTCACCGAGCTTCGCTAAAGCCTGGCCTGCGAGCGCCGGTCCGACCATGACCGCCACGTTGAACTGAATCGAATTCAACGCGATCGCATTCGGCATGTCATCCTTCTCGACGAGGGTCGGGATAAGTGCCTGGTAGGCTGGCCCGCCAAAAGCCTGGGCCAAGCCGGAAATAAACGAAAGGCAGAGGATGTGCCAAACGTGGACCAGATCGGTTGTCACAAGAATGGTCAGGAGGCCGGCGGTAGCCATCTGAACATACTGAGAGCCAAGCAGAATTTTACGCCGCTCCGCTCGATCGGCGACCACGCCGCCGATCAGAGAGAATAGAAAGATTGGAATGCCGCCAAGAAATTGATCCAGGGCCAGCAAAAAGGCGGAATGGCTGAGGCGGTAGATCAGCCAGCCCTGAGCGACGATTTGCATCCAGGTGCCGATACTGGAAGTGCAGGCGCCAATCCACATCAAGCGAAAATCGCGATAATGAAATGCTTTAAAGACCCGGCGAATCACTCAGTCTTCCCCATTAGCTTCCGCAAAAGCCTAACATGCGGCTTCGTCGCTTTGCGAAAGCCAACATTTGGCAATGGGGAGCAAATCGTGAGACGTTATAGATGATCGAACGTCAACCGTTGCTTCAGATATGCAGCCGGTTAAGGGCGTAAATCTCTCAAATAATTCTCGAAATGAACTATGAAGCCATTCTGGTTGTTTCATTCGGCGGGCCCGAATCTCGTGAAGAGGTGATTCCATTTCTGGAAAACGTGCTGCGGGGGAAAAATGTGCCGCGGGAGCGGCTTCTCGCTGTAGCCGAACACTATCATCACTTTGAAGGCAAGAGCCCGATCAACCAGCAAACCAGAGAACTGATTGTCGCGCTGGAAAAAGAGTTGGAACGAAACGGCCCCCCGCTGCCGATCTATTGGGGAAACCGAAACTGGTATCCGCTACTGCCCGACATTTTGCGCAGGATGAAGCAGGATGGCATCGGACGAGCGCTGGGCTTTGTGACTTCAGCGTACAGCTCCTATTCAGGGTGCCGGCAGTATCGCGAAGACATTGCACGCGCGCAAAGCGAAGTGGGGCCGGGCGCGCCGGAAGTGGACAAGCTGCGGGTGTTCTTCAACCACCCTGCGTTTATTGAGGCTACGGTCGAGCGCGTGGAAGATGCGCTGCGGACACTTCCAGCCGCAGTCGGAGAAAATGTGCAAGTGGTTTACACCGCGCACAGTATTCCAATCTCCATGGCCTGCACGAGCGACTACGTGACACAGCTGCAGGAAGTGCGCAGACTGGTGTCGGCAGAGCTCGGCCGGACTAAGGACGCACTGGTCTATCAGAGCCGCAGTGGTGCTCCCGGTCAGCCCTGGCTGCAGCCGGATATTCTAGACCACCTGCGACGCGTGAAGGCTGAGAACCTCGCGTCGGCTGTGGTGTTGGCGCCGATCGGCTTTCTCTCCGATCACATGGAAGTGTTGTATGACCTGGATGTAGAAGCGCGTCAGCTCTGCGTTTCGCTGGAGCTGCCTATGGCTCGAGCAGAAACGGTGGGCGTGCATCCGAAATTTATCCGCATGATTCGGGAATTAGTCCTGGAGAGGACCAACCCGGGAGCTGAACGGCGCGCGCTAGGAAAGTTTGGGCCCCGCCCCAATATTTGCGCAGAGGATTGCTGCCCGGAACCGCAACGGCCAGGACCAAAGTAAAGCTACATAGCTGAGGAGACTTTCTGCGGATCGTAGTCGGTGACTTTCGGAAGACCTTCAATTAAATGCATGGAGTGGAGAATTGTCTGGATGACCGATTCATTACCCACGGCCGTGTTGATCATCACGTGATACAAGGAGCGGGTGGGCCAGTCCGCGTCAAAGTAATGCTTCACGTAGGCAACGCGTTCGCGATCAACAGTATCGACGAGACCTTCCGCTTCTGATTGGGTAGCTCCATCCGCCACCAGCCGGTGCAACTTTTCAGCGCGAGGGGCGTAAAGGAAAACGTGGAAGGCATCTGCTTGGTCGCGCAAAAAATAAGGGGCTCCCCGTCCCACAACCACCGAATTCCCTTCTTGAGCAATTTTGGCGGTGATTTCTTCCATCATTGCCATCATGCAGTCTGTGTCGAAAGTCTGACCCGTCAGATGAGCACTGCGCTCGTAACTTCCCCGCCAGAAGGTTTTCGCCAAGCGGTAGAACCGGCCGTCCATGCGCTCGTCACAACGTTTCACCGCGGAAGTATCGACGTTTGCCAGGCGGGCGATTTCCTCGGTGAGACGACGGTCCCAGAGCGTCCATCCCAGGTGGTTCGCCAGTTGTGCTGCGATGGCGCCACCACCGCAGCCATACTCTCGCTCAATGGTGATGAGGCGAAACATGGGTTCCCTTCGACAGGCCGCCAATCAGTGTACCGCGATTCCGCCTCCCGGCCTTCCTTTTTTCATGAGAAATACCATAGGAATCATGGCCAGGATGGCCCAGGCAAGCAACCGGAAGTCGTCGATATAAGCCAGCATTGTGGCTTGTCGTTGGACCGTGCCTGCAATTAAGGCATACGCCTGCTGGGTAGCAAAAGCGGCGCTTGCGCCGTGCGCCCGCATGGCTTGCGTGGTGCCCAGCAGCATCGACTGAAAAGCGGGGTTGCTGGCGCTGAGATGGCGGGATAAATCGTTAAGATGCACCTGAGTACGGCGATCGAGCATGGTGGTGACCAAAGAAATCCCTACGCTACCACCGATATTGCGCGCCAGGTTCATCAAACCTGAGGCGGCGTTATTTTTTTCTCGCGGCAGAAAGGCATAGGCTGCCGTATTTATGGGAACAAAAAGAAAAGCCATTCCGGCAGCCTGAAACATGCGAGCAACGGCGGCGGAGTGGAAATCCATCTCCAGGTCAAAACCGGTCATATGGAACAACGACCCGGAAAGTATAACCAGGCCAAAAATCAGCAGCCAGCGGGGGCTGTAACGGGAGAGCAGGAACCCCACGAGAGGCAGCAAAATAATGATGGTGAAACCACCCGGCATCAGCGCCAGACCTGCCCGCTCCGCGGTGTAGCCGAGAAGGGTCTGCATAAACAAGGGAAGCAGAAGCGTACTGCCGAGCAGAGCAAAACCCAACATGAACATCAAAAAGTTTGAGATGCCGAACGTACGATCGCGAAAAAGGTGTAGATCGATAATCGGATCCTTGTGTCTCCACTCCCAGAAGATCACAAAGGTCAAAGCTGCGGCAGCAATGATCGAAAGAACCACAATGAAGTGTGACTCGAACCAATCGTCGCGCTGTCCCTTGTCGAGGACAATCTGCAGCGCCCCCAGGCCCAAGGCGACAAATCCAAGTCCGATGTAGTCGATTTTAGTTTCGCTGAGCTTGCGGCGCTTGAGAAAGGGTGGATCCTGAATGAGCCGCGACGTAAGCAGGAGGGAAATGATTCCGACTGGGATGTTGATGAAAAAAATCCAGCGCCAAGTGAAGTTGTCCGTGATCCAACCGCCCAGCGTGGGCCCAATGGCGGGAGCCGTGACCACGGCAATGCCATAAACCGCGAAGGCCATGCCGCGCTTCGCGGGAGGGAAAGTATCGGCGAGGATGGCTTGTTCGCTGGGCTGCAAGCCGCCTCCTCCAATACCTTGCAGGACGCGGCAGACGATGAGGGTTGCAAGATTTGGAGCCAGTCCACACAAGAAAGAGCTGACCGTGAACAAAGCCACGCAGCTCATATAGAAATTCTTGCGGCCGATGATGGACGAGAGCCAGCCGCTTAACGGTAGAACAATGGCGTTGGAGACAAGGTAGGACGTTAGCACCCATGTGCTTTCATCCTGCCCCGCAGAGAGGCTACCCGCGATGTGAGGTAGAGCTACATTGGCGATGGAGGTGTCGAGCACCTCCATAAAAGTCGCCAGCGTAACCGTGATGGCGATGATCCAAGGATTGATTGCGGGGCGCCAAAGGTCGGCATTGGCATTTTCCAGGGGCGGCGCGACAGCACTCATTGCCGAATCCAGACCTTGGGTTCGACTGACATGCCGGGGCGCAGCGATTGATCATTGTTCTCTCCCGGGTCGAGCACGATTTTCACCGGAATTCTTTGCACCACTTTCACATAATTTCCGGTAGCATTTTCCGGCGGCAGCAGGCTGAATCGCGCTCCACTAGCACCGGCGAGGCTGTCGACCTTACCTTTGTACTTTCTTCCACTGGCATCCACTTCGACGGTAACCGGCTGACCGACTTTCATTTCGCGAAGTTGAGTCTCTTTAAAATTCGCCGTGATCCAGACATCGTTGAGCGGAATTACTTTCATCAATTCCTGGCCGGGAGCCACGTTCTGTCCGACTTCGACGGTGCGGTCGCTGACCACACCTGCGACGGGTGCAGTCACTTTCGTGTATTGCAAGTTCAATTGCGCCTGATCGAGCTCGGCTTTCTTAAGCTGCGCTTGCGCCAGCGCGGAGGCGGCCCGGGAGCGCGTGACCTCCATCTGTCTCGGGGCGGTTCGGGCGCTGCTTAAGTTGGCTTCAGCCTGCACCAGTTTTCCCTGAGCCTGGGTCACTTGCTGTTGAGCGGCGTCGGCGGTTGCGCGAGCAGCATCGACGGCGGCCGCGCTGGCTCTCGAAGCAGCTACGGCCTGGTCATACTGTTGTTGAGAGATTTCCTGTTTATCCACCAGTTGCTTATAGCGACCCAGATCGTTCTGCGCCTTCACATCGTTGGCCACCGCCTGGGCAAGTTGCGCCTTGGCGGCTTCGTATTGCTGCCTGGCCGCAGCGATCCCGGCCCGCGAACTAGCAACATCGGCCTCCGTCGCCGAAACCTGGCTGGTCGTATTGACTGAAGTAATTGGGACATTGACGCCGGCAGCAGCGGCCGCAGCCTGAGCATCGTCGAAGTCGGCTTTCGCGCGCTCGTAGGCAACCTGGTAGTCGGCGGGATCGATTTCCACCAGCACGGTGCCCGCCTGTACGTACTGATTGTCCTGGACGTTCAGCTTGATCACATGGCCGGAAATACGTGTACTGATGGAATTGATATGGCCGTCGACTTCAGCATCATCGGTGGATTCGTAACTGGTCACGTACCGGTAGACGAAAAATCCAACGACCAGCAGGATAACCACGCCGATGATGATGGCAATGCGAAAGCCGGGGCTGGCAGTGCGCGAGACACGAGAACGGAAGTCTCGCTCCGTGGCCGGCAAGGGCTTGCTGCGCGATTCAGCTTGATCCGGCGGAGTGGCCGGCGGGTTTTGGGTCGTCGGTTCCATAGATTTCGGTTAATGCTCACCTTTCAAATATCTCTTGACGCCCTGCTCCGCGTCGCCGATGGCGCGCGCCAGCTCCACTTTGGAGAGATTGTGCGCGTACAGGCTCTGAATATAACTCTCATGAGCACTGGCCACAGCCTCTTGAGCCTGAACCACCTCCAGGTTGTCGGTGACGCCGGCGGTAAAGCGATCCCGCGACTGAGTGAGCGCTTCCTCAGCCAGTTCGACCGAACTGCGTGCGACCTCAACCTGTTCCGCGGCGGAGTGCATATCCAAAAGCGCCGAGCGAACTTCATAGTCGATGCGACCGCGCAGATCACCGAGTTGGGAACGCGCCTGCTTTAATTGCGCATCGGCTTCCAGGACGTCACTGTGAACTTTTCCCCCGGTAAAGATGGGGATGTTAAGGCCTCCATTCACCTGCCAGGTTCCGTTGGAATGGGCCGGGGTCACTCCAATGTCGCCATAGTTGGCGTCGACGCCTAGGGTGGGGTAACGACCCGCGGCAGCGGCGCGATGCGAAAGCTCGGCGGCCCGGACTTGACCCTGGGCCGCCTGATAGTCAGATCGGGAACTGTAAGCGCGTTGTAGGTACACTTCGAGAGACAGCGGGGTTAGCGCCTGATACGGGGCTTTTTCGGTCAACAAAAACTCCTGCCCGGACGGCAAGCCGATGATCCGGGCCAGCGACAGTTTTTGTTTTGCAAAATCGTTGCGCGCGGCGATCAACTGTTGCTGCCGTGTTTGCAATTCGACCTGCGAACGCAGGGTGTCGATGGCTGGGCTGAGGCCAGCTTTCTGCTGGTCGGCGGCTTTGTTGTAAAGAGCCTGCGCATTGATGACTTGGGCATCTGCGGTTTCAATGCGGGCGGCCGTGGCGATGGCCAGCAGATAAGCATTTCCCACTGCAAGCACCACTACTTCTCTCGCATCTTTGTAGCTGTATTGCGCTGACTTCAAGCGCTCGGATGCGGCGCGTTCCTGCTCGAGATCATGGAAATTGAAGATGGACTGACTCAAGGAAGCGCGCGCGTCGAAATAATTGAATGGACCGATTACTCGCGGAACAGGAAACGGGAAAACATTGCTCTTCAAGCCGAGCGCGGTGAGGCTCTCGGTCTCGACGCTTTCCTGCAATCCAGCTCGCAAGTTAGGTAGCAGGTTGCTGAGTTCTTTCCATCGCTCGCCCCGCGCCGTAATGGTTTGATCGCCCGAAAGAAGGAGGCCGAGATTATTTCGCAGTCCGCGATCGATGGCCTCCTGGAAACTCAGTGGTAACACTCCCGGAGTCGCTGTGCCTTCCGGTTCGCTGCCAGTGAAGGGACTCTGCGATCCGGGCAGAGAAATGGACGGCGACGGTTCGGAACTCTGGGCCACTAGGCCTGGAACACAGCACAGCGACACCAGCATCCAGCCTAGAAATCTGCGGTTTGAAGGAAGTAAGAGACGATCCATTTCCAGTTGTGAAAAGAGTCCCATTATATAGAGATTCCGGGGCGGCTTTCTGCTTGCGTGGTTAGCATAATGCTTTGGTATTGATTCAGTAACGCCCCGGCGGATGCAAAAAACAGCTGGAAGTCTCGGAATAAAAAAGAGTTAGCCTTTGGGTGCTAAGCATCGAAACACTGAAGGTGAACACAGTATGGACCCTGCTGGATGGGACGCAACCTGGGGTCTTGTTAGGCCAGAGGGGGGACTGTTAGGCCAGAACCTCAAACCGCAAATCCTTGGAAAACCAGCAAAGCTTACCCCAAGGATCGCACACGGTTCAAGATGACTAAGGTTATCTTGCGGAGGGATGATTCGCAGTTCAAGCTGAAGGCGGACGAATTCGCCATAATATAAACAAACCAGCATTTCCATGAGTGATTCGAAGTCTAGCGCGAAGGGAACAGACTGGACAGGCTTGCTTGCCGATCCTGACCTCGCACGGAATCTCGGTAAGCTGCTGCAGACTTATCGCGATGCCCCGCCCGACCGCAGAGAGCAAGCTCTGCTGGCAGCGATGCGCGAGATTAAACAATCCAGCGTTCCAGCGAATTCAAACGCGCAACCAGCCCATCAGCAGAAACCAGTGCCTGCCGCGGCTTCAGCTATTCCTCCATTTGAGCCCGATATTTTCAGCTCTAACTGGGGACAAGATCGCCGGCGTCATCCCAGAATTAAGTGTTTCGTCGCCGTGGAACTGCGGGTGAATGAGGCCGACGCTCCCATCTGGGGTAACCTTTCCAATACGGCTATGGGCGGGTGCCAGGTAGAGACCGCGGCCCACATCAGTGGGGGTGCCAAAGTCGAGATTGGGCTTTGGATCGCGAGCGGCAAAATTTGGGTCAAAGGCTTAGCCTTAAACGGAGTGGTTACTCGCAGCGCGCCCGCTGCAGGGGTGCGAGTCCGCTTCGCGGGAATGGATCCCACTGAGAAAGAAAATCTCCGGCTGTTTCTGAAATATGTCCAGGAAAGCGCCCGCGCCTTGACCAGCGAAGTGAGTTACTTGAAGTTGCTGAAATAGTTACGGCCTTTCGTTACTCTTTCTCCTCTGTCCGTGCTGCCTCCCTTTTCCGCCATCCCGTTTTTCACGGTCCCGTGACATTCTTCCTGAGGAAATTGATACACTCGGGGCGTATCTGAAACCCTTTGCTGCACTCGGAACTCTAATAAGAATAATCAGTGGAACAATTCAAATAAAGGTAACGTTGTCCCAGAAGGAGCGCGCGTCGCATGGTAGCCAGTGAGCAGGCGTTGGTGACCGGAAAGCAATTGGATACGCTGTCCATTAACACGATCCGCACCTTGGCGATTGACGCAGTGCAGCAGGCCAACAGCGGACATCCCGGAGCGCCCATGGGGCTGGCGCCGGTGGCCTATTGCCTGTGGCAGGAATTTCTTCGCTACGACCCCGCAGATCCCACATGGTTGAATCGCGACCGATTTGTGCTGTCGAACGGCCACGCTTCCATGCTGCTCTACGCCATGCTTCATCTTGCGGGCGTACGCGAAGTTGATGAGAACCATCAGGTACTCAAAGAGCTCGCCGTTCCCATGGAGGAGATCAAGCGTTTCCGGCAACTTGGCAGCCGGACGCCAGGCCATCCCGAATCTCACGTCACATCCGGCATTGAGACCACCACGGGGCCGCTGGGTCAAGGCGTAGGAAACAGTTTGGGAATGGCAATTGCCCGTGAGTGGCTAGCCGCGAACTTCAATCGGCCTGAGTTTGAAATCTTCGATTACAACGTCTACGCCATTTGTTCAGACGGCGACCTCATGGAAGGTATCGGTGGCGAAGCTGCTTCTCTGGCGGGACATCTGAAGCTCGCAAATCTTTGTTGGATTTATGACAACAATCACGTCACGCTGGATGGCCCGGCGGATTGGTCCTTCAGTGAAGATGTGGCCACGCGCTTTGTCGGTTATGGCTGGAATGTAACCCGGGTCGCCGATGCCAACGATCTGGAAATGCTGGCGCGGGCGTTTGAGACTTTCCAAAAAACAACTGATCGTCCCACGCTGATAGTTGTGGACAGCCATATCGGCTACGGGTCTCCGCACAAGCAAGATACCAATGCAGCCCACGGCGAGCCGCTCGGCGAAGAAGAAGTCCGGCTGGTGAAGAAATTTTATGGCTGGCCCGAGGACGCCAAATTTCTGGTGCCAGAGGGCGTGCGCGAGCATTTTCAGGATGGAATTGGGAAGCGCGGGCACGACTTGCGGGCCCAGTGGGCAAAGGGGTTCGCGGAGTATTCGCGAAAATATCCGGAGTTGGCCGATCGCTTGCATCGCATGCAACGCCGCGAGCTACCCGATGGCTGGGATAAGAATCTGCCCTCATTTCCCACGGATTCAAAGGGCGTGGCCACGCGAGAGAGTTCCGGAAAGGTGCTCAACGCGCTGGCGCAAAACATTCCCTGGCTCATCGGCGGCTCGGCCGACCTAGCCACGTCGAACAAGACCAACCTGAAGTTTGAAGGGGCAGGCGACTTTCAAGCGGGCAGTTATGGCGGACGCAATTTGCATTTCGGTGTGCGCGAGCATGTGATGGGCGCGAGTGTGAACGGGCTTACGGTTTCCGGAATCCGAGCCTTCGGGGCGACGTTCTTTAATTTCAGCGACTACATGCGCGCCAGCATGAGGCTCGCGGCGCTCATGGAGATTCCCTCGATCTTTATCTTCACGCACGACTCGATAGGGGTGGGAGAAGATGGTCCAACCCATCAGCCCATCGAGCAACTTGCATCGTTGCGAGCTATGCCCAATCTGATCGTACTGCGGCCTGGCGATGCGAATGAAGTAGTGGAAGCGTGGAAGATCATCGCGCAGTTGCAACATCAGCCCGTGGCGCTGGTTCTGACGCGACAAAATCTGCCCACTTTTGACCGCACCAAATACGGTGCGGCTTCTGGCACGGCAAGAGGTGGTTATATTCTTGCTGATGCGGCCGCCGGCAAACCCGAAGTGATTCTCATAGGTACAGGCAGTGAGGTATCGCTGTGTGTTGAGGCCTACGAAAAGCTGAAAGGGGAAGGGGTTCAGGCGCGAGTCGTCAGCATGCCGTCGTGGGAGATCTTTGAGCGGCAAGACATGGCTTACAAAGAGAGCGTTCTACCCTCTTCGGTCACGGCGCGGGTTTCGGTAGAAATGGCCGCCACGTTTGGCTGGGAGCGGTATGTTGGATTGAAGGGGCAAAAAATTGGCATGCACCGGTTCGGTGCTTCGGCGCCGTTGAAGGACTTACTGAAGTTTTTTGGTTTCACCGTCGAGGCCGTGGTCGCAGCAGCGCGCAAAGCGATGACGGAAAAGTAGCTGCACTTATTTGCTTTGCGTGGCAGTTGCAGTCTCAGCTTGCAAGTTTATCGAATCGCGAGATTCACCGTGGGTTCAAGGAGAATCATTATGCAGTCCACTGAAGTCTTGGAAAACGCGAAAGGTACGAATCCCCTCAAGGCCTTGCTGAGCTACGGACAGTCCCTGTGGCTCGACTACATTCGGCGTGATCTGATCACGAGCGGGAAACTGAAGACCATGATTGATGACGACGGCCTACGAGGAATGACTTCGAATCCGTCCATCTTCGAGAAGGCGATTGCTGACAGCCACTTGTATGACGATATGTTGAAATCGCTGGGTTCGCGGGCTGATCTGGACGCGACTTCCCGTTACGAACAAATTGCGATCCGCGACATTCAAGATGTCGCCGATGTGCTTCGGCCGGTGTATCAGAGTTCGGAGTTCCGCGATGGATACGTCAGCCTCGAGGTTTCTCCGTTGCTTGCGCTTGAAACACAAAAAACGATCGACGAAGGCCGTCGCCTGTGGAAAACGGTAAATCGCGAAAATGTAATGATCAAGGTTCCGGGGACGGCCGAGGGACTACCGGCAATTCGCCAGTTGATTGGCGAAGGCATCAATATCAACGTGACTTTGCTGTTCGCTCAAGAAGTGTACGAGAAGGTCGCGGAAGCTTATATTGCCGGACTTGAAGACCTGGCGAAACGTGGCGGCAATCTCAAGAAAATGGCAGGAGTCGCCAGCTTCTTTATCAGCCGCATCGATACGCTAGTGGATTCCATGATCGAAGATAAGTTGAAAACCGCAAAAGACGCGCAAACGCAGGAGCGGTTGAAGAGTCTGCTGGGTAAGGTTGCAATCGCGAATGGCAAGCTGACCTACCAGCGCTATCAGCGCATATTCAGCGGACCGCGATGGGAAGCCCTGGCTTCCAAGGGAGCGCAGACCCAGCGCGTGCTGTGGGCGAGTACGAGCACGAAAAATCCCGCTTATCGCGATGTGATGTATGTAGAGGACCTGATCGGTCCTGACACGGTGGACACGATGCCTCCCGCCACGGTCGATGCATTCCGCGATCACGGGCGGTTGCGCAACAGCCTCACCGAGGACGTGTCTGGCGCGCAGAAAGTGATGGATGATCTGGCGAAGGCAGGCATCTCGATCAAAGAAGTAACTACTAAGCTGACAAATGACGGAGTGAAACTGTTTGCCGATGCCTTCTCCAAGTTGTTGGCTGCGGTGGAAAAGAGCGTTCAGCAAAAAGGGCAGAACGCTTGAGCCGGCTGAAGTCTTCGTTGCCAGAATCTCTCGTCGCTTCGGTGAAGGCCGCCATGAGCCACTGGCATTCGAGCGGCACAATGCAACGGCTCTACCGGAGCAGAAATATACCTTTGGTGTGGTAAAAGCCGCGCAAGCGCGTGGCGATTTCCAGGTGTTGGCCGGGCGCGGACGGCGTGCGCTTCGGGTGCATCTTGGGAGCGATGTGAGTGCAGGTCTCGAAACTCTGAGAGCAGCAGTTCAAAAAGTGCTTGCATGGTTTCTAGGTGGCGGGGAGCCAGAGTTTCTTTTGTTCCACTGTTAGGCGAAGGAGCAAAGCAATATGCAGTTGGGAATGGTAGGCCTGGGCCGCATGGGCGCGAACATGACGCGCCGCCTGATGCGCGCCGGACATCAACTCGTAGTTTCGGATCTGAGTGCGGATGCGGTGAAGCAACTGGCAGGCGAAGGTGCCGGCGGGTCGTCGTCGTTAGAAGATCTGGTCGCAAAGCTCGCACCGCCGCGTACGGTATGGGTCATGGTGCCATCAGGCAGTGCCACCGAACAAACGGTACAGAAACTGGCGCAGCATATGCAAGCCGGCGATGTCATCATTGACGGCGGCAACTCCTATTTCAAGGATGACGTGCGCCGGGCTGCGGGATTCAAAGGCAAAGGCATTCACTACGTCGACGTCGGAACCAGCGGGGGAGTGTGGGGCATTGATCGTGGTTACTGCATGATGATTGGCGGACCGAACGAGGCCGTCCAGCGGCTTGATCCTATTTTCAAGACGCTGGCTCCGGGAAAGGGCGATATTCCGCGAACCCCGGGGAGGGAAAGACTTGGCGGGACAGCCGAGGAAGGATACATTCACTGTGGGCCCTCGGGTTCCGGGCACTTTGTGAAGATGGTACACAATGGAATCGAATACGGCCTCATGCAGGCCTACGCTGAGGGCTTCGACATCTTCAAGAACGCAGCCAGCAAGGAGTTGCCGCAGGATATCCGTTACGATCTGAACTTGCCGGATATCGCGGAGGTGTGGCGGCGCGGCAGCGTTGTCAGTTCCTGGCTGCTGGATCTTACGGCCATGGCTCTTACAGAAAATCCAACGCTCTCTGACTACGAAGGCTTCGTGCAGGATTCCGGCGAGGGACGATGGACGATTCAAGCCGCGATCGAAGAAGCGGTGCCGGCAGAAGTCTTGACGGCTGCGTTATTTGTGCGCTTTCGGTCACGGCAACAACATACGTTTGCCGAGAAGATGCTTTCGGCCATGCGGCAAAAGTTCGGCGGACATGTGGAAGCGAAAGAAGGCGCTGGCGGCGCTGCGACTACGATCAAACAGACCGCGTAACGGCGCGGCCGATTTCAGGATCTCAATATATGCCTCAATTGGCGGAAAAACCTACTGCGGCCACGCCGCGCGTCGGCAAACAGGGTGATCCTTGTGTGATGGTAATTTTCGGCGCGGCCGGCGATCTGACGGCTCGCATGTTAATTCCTGCGCTCTACAACCTCGCCCGGGCCGACTTACTCTCGAAGGAATTCGCGGTGCTGGGCGTAGCCCGCACCCAGATGTCGGACGAAGATTTTCGCAAAAGAATATTGGACGACGTGAAAGAGTACTGCGGCGACTGCGTTCAGGATTCCCTCTGGGAAAGCTTTTCGCGCCGCTTCTATTATTTTGCCGGCGATTTCAAGGACGACACGCTTTATTCCAAGATCAAGGATCACCTTGCGCAAATCGATCGCGATCATTCAACCCATCAAAACGTCTTCTATTACATGGCGACCGCCCCGAATTATTTTGGTCCCATTGTTGAAAAGCTGGCGGCCACCGGGCTAATGGAGCAGAGCAACGATCACTGGCGCCGCGTGATCATCGAAAAGCCCTTCGGTCACGACCTGGAGTCGGCCAAAGCTCTCAATCAGCAACTGCTCAAAGTCGCCGATGAGAAACAGATTTATCGCATTGACCACTACCTGGGTAAAGAGACGGTGCAAAATATTATGGCGTTCCGTTTCGCCAACGGGATCTTTGAGCCCATCTGGAATCGCCGCTACATCGATCACGTGCAGATTTCCGTGGCCGAAACCGTTGGCGTGGAAGGCCGCGGCAGCTATTTCGACCACGCAGGATCGCTACGCGACATGGTTCCGAACCACATCATGCAGCTTATCAGCCTGACCGCCATGGAGCCGCCGATCTCGTTCGACGCCAATGCCGTGCGCGACGAACAGGCGAAAATTCTGCATGCTATCCAGCCCATCAGCGACGAGGAAGTTCTCAGCCGGTCCGTGCGCGGGCAGTACGGGGAGGGTACTTCCGGTGGTCAGCACGTTCCCGCATATCGTTCAGAAAGCGACGTTGCCCCGGATTCCCGCATTGAGACCTACGTCGCTATGAAGCTGCTTATCGACAACTGGCGCTGGGCGGATGTTCCGTTTTATCTTCGCACCGGCAAGCGCATGCCGGCGCGCAATACTCACATCGTGATACAGTTCCGCCGCGCTCCCTTTGTGTTGTTCCGGGATACTTCCGTGGAGCATCTCATGCCCAACCAGTTGGTGTTGCATATCCAACCGGAAGAAGGCATTTCATTGCAATTCGCCGCCAAAGTGCCCGGGCCGGTGATGCGATTGGGCACGGTAGACATGAACTTCGAGTATCAGCAATACTTCGGAAAGCAGCCCAGCACCGGTTACGAACGGCTGCTGCATGATTGCATGATCGGCGACCAGACTCTGTTTCAGCGCGCGGACATGGTGGAGGCGGGCTGGAATGTGGTGAATCCAGTATTGGATCTGTGGAAAGCGCTACCGCCTCGAAACTTCCCGAATTATGCGTCGGGCACATGGGGACCGAAAGAGGCCGACGAACTTTTGGAGCGCGATGGCCGGCGCTGGAGGAACTTCGAGCAATGATTCTGGCCGGCGATATTGGGGGAACCAACGCTCGACTGGCCTATTTTCAATCGCAGAATGGCAATCTGCGTCTAATTTCCGAACGTGTATTTCCCAGCCGCGAATACACTGAATTGGGAGAGATCGTCTCGGAGTTTCTTAAGAAAACCGATGCGCGTCCTGATGTCGCCTGCTTCGGCATCGCAGGCCCAGTGCACCATGGGAGGGTTGAGACCTCAAATCTTCCGTGGGTTATCGAACAGTCCCGTTTAGCAAAACAAATTCAACTTCCAGCTACGCTGTTGATCAACGATCTTGAAGCCAATGCTTGGGGCATTGGAGAACTGAATCCGCAGGATCTCACTCCTCTTAACTCCCTGAGCCAGGCCGTTGGTAATCAGGCGGTCATTGCACCGGGAACCGGCCTGGGAGAGGCGGGACTGTTTTGGAACGGAAGTCAGCACGAGGTTTTTGCGTGCGAGGGCGGACACGCGGATTTCGCGCCCCAGGGCGATTTGCAGATTGAACTGTTGCGGTTCCTCACAGATCGCTACGGACACGTCAGCTATGAACGCGTCCTCTCTGGCCCTGGCCTCGTCAACGTGTATGAATTTCTGCGCACGAAGGGTTACGCTGAGGAACCTGCCGGATTTGCCGAGCAAGTCACTGGAGGAGACGCCGCCGCAACCATTTCCCACGCCGCGCTCGATGGCAACAATCCGTTAGCTTCCGCTGCCCTGGATCTTTGGATATCGGTCTATGGAGCGGAAGCGGGCAACCTGGCTCTGAAACTAATGGCGACCGGAGGGATTTTTCTCAGCGGCGGAATCTCACCCAAGATTCTGCCCAAGCTTACAGGACCAACATTCATGAATGCTTTCCTGGAGAAAGGACGGTTGCGTCCTCTCCTGGAGAGCATTCCGGTGCAAGTCATTATGAATGATAAGGCGGGTTTACTGGGCGCCGCCCGATGCGCGGCCACGAAGAGTAACGCCGTATTGGCGGGAGCGTCGTGAGCGCGTCCGCCGATGTACGCAGAGTTACCACTCCGCAGGATCTTTTTCAGGCCGCTGCGGAGGAAGTCATACGCGTCGCTACTGCATCGATCGCGCGGCGGGGGCGCTTCACCATCGCGCTCTCTGGGGGTTCGACCCCGAAGAACCTGTATACCCTGATCGCGGCGAACGCCAGCCTCCCCTGGGGGAAAATGTTCTTTTTCTGGGGCGACGAACGTCATGTTCCGCCGACGGACCCGGAAAGTAACTACCGCATGGCGGAAGAAGCCATACTGTCAAGGGTTCCGGTTCCACCCGGAAATATCTTCCGCATCCCCGCTGAAAAACCCGATGCGGCGGCGGCGGCGGAAGCTTACGACGAGACTCTGAGAAAATTCTTTGCGACGGCGCCGGGGCAATTTCCTCGCTTCGATCTGATCCTATTGGGCCTGGGACCAGATGGGCACACGGCGTCGTTGTTTCCGGAGACGGCGGCGCTGCAGGAGAGATCGCGGCTGGTGGTCGCCAACTGGGTCGAGAAGCTCAATGCCAGCCGGATCACGCTTACCCTGCCAGTTCTGAATGCGGCACAGGAGGTAACTTTCCTGGTAAGCGGGGCGGACAAGGCACCGGTTCTCCACGAGGTTCTCGAAGGCAAAACCCCGGGGGAGAAGTATCCTTCCAAATTAGTACGACCGAGCGACGGCGAACTGATCTGGTTCGTTGATCGGGCGGCAGCCAGCGAACTGTCGTCGTCGGTATAGGGGCGACAAAATGAGTGTCGCCGGGCCTATCCCCGCCAGCCCGCGATCTCTTTCAAGCCCTTGCCTCGTGCGTGCTCAAAAAGCCGTACGCGATGGCGGGAGTGTTCGAACTCGTGAATGTCTGCCCAGACTTCGGCTCGCCAGGTCTTATCGTGTGTCGCCGACGCGCCGCAGGCAGCGCAACGCGTATGCAGGCTGATAGGAGGGGCGGTCGCGGGACCCGTGCCGGGCAACTCTAGAAAGATGCAGCGAACTTCCTGAATCTCTTCGTTTTCGTCGAGCAAGTGTTCATAACGCAATAAATAGCTGAATCCCAGCTTGTGGGCCTCGGCTTCAGCTTCCATACGAGTGTGAAAGGGGCCATATTCCGCCCGCAGTTGCTCCGTAGAATCGCAAGCCATCCAGAAAATCTCTTTGTATGCCATCGCCCTCGCGCCTTGCAACCGAGAACCCGCAAATATCGCAAGTTTACTTAGTCCCGATTCGTCCGTGCAATTTGTCTGCCGCTCGAGATAGTCAACCCCTCATGTTTTTTCAACAGCTTACAGCGTCACTAGCCTGGGACGAGATCGATCAAGGGTAAACCTTTTGCAGAACTGAGCCCCCTCGTCGCCCCTAGTGTCGTCCGCACACCTGTGCCGTAGGCGATCTCGCGGCATCATGAATCACTTCCTGGTTCTCGAAAGCCGCGATTGCCCGCTTCTCGCGTCTGCGCCCTTCCCTGATTCGGCACGCAGAAAAAGCGTTTCGCACGTGCTGCTTTGGGTGCGCGGACTGATGCTCAATTGGCCGGCGCTTTCCTGGTTGCAGCAGCCTTGCACCAGCAAATTAAGCACCTGGTGGTTTCTGGGCGTCGCCTTAACTCCAATGAGATCCATCACGGGTAATGCCTCCTGCCAACCTGAATCCGTTACACAAATTCCGTTGCCCATGTTTCGCCAATTCTTCGCCTGCCATGGCGCACGTGTAAGACCAGCGAGCACTTGCACTTACGGACAAGGCCGAGTCTTTCAGAAGAAGTTCAGGAAACGCGTGCTAGATTTGACCGTCCCAGTTTAGGGAAGGGAGGGAGGAAGGCAATGGCGAGCAATACTCGGACCGGGCATTCCTTCCAGTTCTGTTGGGGAGCAACGCGACGGAGCTTTCACGGCCTCCGGTGTGAAGATATGACTCTTGTTTTCAGAGTTCCCCATGCATTCGCAAACCTAATTACTTACTCGCGAGGTGACATGTGAGAATTGCGAGACTAGATTCGGCGAGGAAGAAAATCGTGCTTTCCCAAAATGGTTATAAGTGGGTGGGCGCTCTGTTCACCATGGTGTTGCTATTCGCCTCTCCTGCGCTTTTTGCACAGGCGTCGTCCCCGCAAGTTACCATCACGCATCCCAACGGGATTGTCGGCGTCTCTGCCGATAATTCAGCGCCGTTGACCATCACGTTGCAAGATGCGCTCGAACGCGCGCGAGCGAATGATCCCTCGTTTCATTCCGCTTTGACCGATCTCGGGGTGGCTCGAGAGGATCGTGTGCAGTCCCGCGCGGGGTTGCTGCCGAGCGTGAGCTACAACAATTCTTTCATTTATACCGAGGGCTCAGGCCAGCCTGCGGGCCGTTTCGTCGCGAATAACGGAGTGCACGAATATATCAGTCAGGGGAACGTGCACCAGAGCGTGTCCCTAAGCAATATGGCAGACTATCGACGTTCCTCGGCTGCGTTGGCCCAGGCTCGAGCGAAGGCGGAGATTGCCACGCGGGGCCTGGTGGTCACGGTGACCCAGGCGTACTACGGGCTGGTGGTGGCGCAGCGCAAGTATGCCACGGCGCAGCGAGCTTCAACCGAGGCCGATCGCTTTCAGAAGATAAGCCAGAAGCTTGAAAATGGGGGAGAGGTGGCGCATGCGGACGTAGTGAAGGCCAACATTCAAGCGCAACAGCAACGACGCGACCTGCAAGAGGCCCAACTGGATATGGGACGCAGCCGCCTGGATCTCGCGGTTCTGATCTTTGCGGATTGGAACCAGAATTTCAGCGTGGTCGACGACCTGCAGACTCCGGAGCCGTTGCCCGCATTCGCAGACGTGGAAGTGGCTGGCAAGAAGAATAATCCCGAACTGCGCGCAGCATTGGCGGCCTTCTCCGTTGCCAATCACCAAGTCACGGCCGCATGGGGCGGACTGCTGCCGAGCTTAAGCGTTGACTATTTCTACGGCATTGATTCCAACCATTTTGCCATCCGTACCGATGGCGTGCGCAATCTGGGGTACTCCGCGGTGGCGAGTTTGCAGATTCCCATCTTCAACTGGGGAGGGGATCGCAGCAAATTAAAGCAGGCGGAGTTACGCCGGGATCAAGCCCGGATCGAGTTGACCCACGAGCAGCGTCTCCTTCTCAGCCATCTGCAGCAGTTCTATGATGAAGCCAGCACCGCGCGGTCGGAAATGGATTCCCTATCCAGCTCGGCCGAAATGGCAGCGGAGAGTTTGCGTTTAACCAATCTGCGCTATCAGGCCGGCGAATCGACAGTGCTTGAAATTGTGGACGCACAGGATACGCTCACGCTGGCGCGTAATGCCTTTGATGACGGCCAGGCCCGTTACCGGGTCGCGCTGGCCAATCTGCAAACTCTGACCGGGAGCTTTTAGCCAGATGAGGCTCA
>Ga0307474_10001107_pt1 | contig 19657 bp, 34 predicted proteins | sample atmos_gasesECM1C_2_FD_203312 | JGI IMG/M metagenome (GOLD analysis project Ga0307474, IMG submission 203312) | Hardwood forest soil microbial communities from Morgan-Monroe State Forest, Indiana, United States - atmos_gasesECM1C_05 | ecosystem: Environmental > Terrestrial > Soil > Temperate... | reverse complement strand
TCTAGATACCCCTTTATATAAGGTTTGTTCATTGTCGTCTAATATATCAACAAACAATGGTTTATCGGAAATTACTAAATCATTAAGAGGATCTTTTGGCATATTAAATATGAAACTAGACCGCTCTCTCGCCGTAGATATCTCCTCCCCCATCTTGGCTCGGAACGTATCCTTTGGCGGAGGTACTACATAAGGTTTACCAAAGAAATAATCATAAACCATAAACAGTATCAATATGAAACAGAGTAATATGCCTATGAAGAAAACGCACACACTTTCAACAATATATCTTATTTTCTCCATCGTTTGACACTCCGATTAAGCGCCCTTTTGTTTCGCATTATGTTCGGCTAGTAATATGGGCCATTCTTCGTACATCTCGGTCAATTTTTCCCTTATATTTATATCTGGATGGACTTTGTAAAAAGTATCATCATCTTTAACTTCTTTTACTATAAATCCTTTATTAAGTAATTTACTAGCAAGGTCTAAAATATCAAAAGTACTAAAAGCTACTTCTGTCCTACGGATATGCTTAGCTATTTGAGAACAAGACGCTTCTTCTAGGATAAATAGGGCTTCTAGGAACATATAATCTAGGTACAGAATGCCCGCCTCTCTGCCATTGTGGTCATAAGCTACAATGTAGGTCATGTGAATGCTTCGCTAATGGTTTCCAGACCCATCATTGCCATTGCTACTACAAAAAACAACCCTAGAATACCTAATTGACCGCCCACTATCCACGTAAATCCTACGGCTAACAATATCGTCCCTATGCCACCTAAAAATGCGACTATTCTATATTTTTTGGTTTTGGGGGTCATGAGTTTGTTCTTGGTTTGGTTTCATTGCTTTGATGAACGCTAAGTCGTCTTTGGAGCAAGTTGTCATTATTGCTTGCCTATATTGTTCGTCTTCTTGTTTTAATCTTTTGCTGGCTTCTTCCAGTAATTCTCTCAACATATGTAAGGTAATCTGGAGCGATTCATTTTCTGTTTTTGCCCCTACTTGTTCATCTAAATCTGTGGCACAAGCAAGTGCGTCTTCTATCTCCATATAATTACATATAATCTCTGTTATCTTCTTGGCTTCATCAGTGGTAGTTGGCATATCTAGCTCTCCTCAAAAATAGTATTATGTGTTCTATTTACCCGAATAAATGTTGTGCATTTGGGTAGATCTTTCAATCTATTGGCTCCTACGTAAGCACACGCACTACGTAAACCGCCCTCAATCTCTCTTATAGCATTGGCAACTGGACCTTTATACGGAACAGTCGTACACTTACCCTCAGCAGCTTTGTAATCTGCTATTCCTCCATCATATTTCTTTTGTGCTTCTTCAGATGACATGCCGTAGAACTTAAGTGCTTTTCGCTTAACTTCACCTTTAGATATCATTTCCTCTGTACAATGAATATGGTCGTATACCCATTCGCCCTCGCATTCATCGTGCCCAGCTAGAAATCCACCAAGCATTACGAAGTCAGCGCCAGCCCCAAAAGCTTTTACTATATCGCCCGGTGTATTACAGCCGCCATCAGAACAAACATGTCCGCCTATACCATGAGCGGCATCAGAACACTCAAGGACGGCTGATAACTGCGGGAATCCGACGCCAGTTTTGATTCTGGTCGTACATACGGACCCGCTACCAATTCCAACTTTGACTATATCTGCCGCTCCTGAAATTAGTAACTCAGATACCATTTCCGGTGTGGCAACATTTCCGGCCATAATTAGTGTATGTGGATACTTACTGCGTATTTTTTTGACGCGATCCAAGAAATATTCTGAGTAACCATTCGCAACATCCACAGATAGATTGATCGGGAAATGGGGATGGCGATTATTTTTAACTAACTTTGTATAAACATAATCAAGTTTTTCTATGTCATTATCTTTTATCCCAAGAGTATAGAAAACTCGCTCAGGCCAACGGCTAATGATATCAACGAGGGCATCTGTAGAATGATGCTTGTGAAGGCAAGTCATCATATTGTGTTTTGCCAAGGCTTCTGCCATAGCCACAGTACCAACGGCGTCCATGTTAGACGCTATTATCGGTATACCGCTAAAGTGGTTCGTAGTAAGCGGCTCACCGCCGTATGTAAGCATTTGGCAATTTAAAAAGTCATATCTTTTTTCTAAATCAATGTCTTTACGACTTATGGCTCTAGAGCGTTTGGGACGAATCAGGACATCACTAAAGTCTAGTTTCAGGGAATTATCAATTGTTGGCATAGAAGTGTATAATACCTTGTGTTGCGGACAAAATCAAGAGGTCTTTCTTATCTATCCTTAGGCAGGTGAGTTGCCCATAATAAACAGTCGTTGTAATGGTCAGGATCATAAACCACATTACATAAGTCGTGATAGTAGGGAGCATTCTTGTACTCGTCCCAGATAGAATCCACTTTTCTCATAGAGACTTCACCCTTGAGGAAGGGCTCATTTAGAAAATTAGCATACGTAAGAGATAATTCTGCACTCTTAGCGATAGCATCTTCTCCTGCGGGAAATCTACCTTTTAGGACATTTTGGGCATATGCTAGTGCTAGGCGGGGGTGTTTGGCTATTGATTTTTCGCCAGTAAAAAATCGTCTTTTCAATACTTGCCGAGCGTATATGTAAGCACATTGTGGATTATCTGCGATTATATTTTCAGCTTCATTATCTGTGAATCCACATTTCCTGATATGACGTATTAAATAAGCTTCATTTTTAGTTGCTTTACACAAGAGAATAAACACCCTTGTACATAAACTATTGTGTATGATAGAATCTTCGAATCGAGAAGTTTTTACTATGTATTCGTATATCTTCTTCACAGATGAGCCGCCCGCCACATACTGCATATATCCGTATGCTATTTTGGCTATTATGTCTTCTAACCGCAGAAGATGAGGCGAAACATTAGCAGTTGGAAACTTAAAAAGTGATTTCATATATCTTGCTTGAAGCTCAATATTATTTGAATTCGCTATGGATGTCTCTCCAGAACAATTAAGCCGATTACCTGCAAAAGCCTCGGCGTACATACAACTGTATTTAGCGTCTTGGCTAATCGCTTTTTCTCCGTCAAAAAATTTTCGTTTTAATACATCCACGGCATAGCGATAAGAATATTCTGCGCTTTTTTCTATCGCACGCTCGCCTTCTCTAAATGGACCCTTTAATATATTAAAAGCATATAAATAAGAATATTTAGCACTTTGGGCAATCGTCATTTCTACATAGAAAGGAGTGCATGGTCGATAAATATCCCTTGTATATAAGTACGCAGTTTCGGCATCCTTATATACCGCATCTTCGCCACGTATAAATCTCACGGAATATTTCTTACCTTCGGATAGAACATAACAAGCATATTTGTAAGAGTAAATTGAACTTTTGGCTATGGACCATTCTCCGGCTCTAAAAGGACCATGCAATATATTATGAGCATAATGAAAAGCATAAAAAGCATTCGAGCCTATAACCTTTTCGCCCAATGGGAAGGACTTTTTTAGAATAAGACTAGAATAATTGAATGCGTGTTCAACACTCGCAGCAATTGCTTTTTCGCCTAGCGGAAATGGAGCTTTCAATATTGTCTTTGCATAGGAATAAGAATATTCAGCACTTTTAGCAATCGCGTTTTCACCTTTGGGAAATCTTGCTGATAATATTTGGGCAGAATATAAAAAACTATATTGAGCAGAGCGAGAAATAACATCTTCCCCGAGCGCGAATCTACCTTTAAGAACATCCTGGGCGTATTCAAAACTACAACAAGCACTGCTGGCGATAGTTTGTTCGCCAGCAGTGAAACGACCTTTTAGTACATTTTTAGCATATAGCAAAGATATTTTGGCATCCGTAGCAATAATATTCTCATATTCCGGAATTGGTTTTCCAATTTCGGCAGCATATATGTAGGCCCATTCTGGGCTATTGGGGGTTTTCACGGACAACCTATGCATTCGTTTACCAGATCATACTTCTTAGCCGAAGTTTCAATCTTTAACTCATGTTGGCGAAATTCTTCATATTTACCAATGCTCAGTAAAAATTTCCTATATTGTTGATGGTAATAACTGCCAATTATCGCCTCTTCCGCTTCAATGAATCTATCTTTAAGAACTTCGGTCACATATCTTATTGCCATGTAAGGATCTCGGGCGATGCAATTTTCTGCTGCCACCCAACGTCCTTTAATCAATTTGATAGCATAGTTGCATGCCGCTTCTGAGTTTAACCGTATCACCGATTCAGCTTCCGGCCAGCGTCTTCGAAGAATTTCTTCCGCATAACGAGCAGCGTAAAGAGCGTGTTCTTTTAATCGTCTTTCGGCTTCTGGCCACGGACCTTTAATTACTTCGATTATGTACTCATACAAGTTATGCATTTCCCCATTTAAAATAGCTGTTTCTGCTGCACGAAATCTAACTTTGGTAAAGTTAGCATAATTTAGTGATGCTTGGACGTTTGTAGCTATGGAAGTTTCGGCTTCTGGCCACGGACCTTTTACGATGAATTGTGCATAATGTGCTGCTATTATGGGGCTTTTGATAATTTTACTTTCCGCCGCCAAGAAGCGTTCTTTAATTACATCTCTTGCGAACCAATATAAATCATGGGCATCTCCCCTAGCCAATACAAATGTTTCCAACATTGGGAATCGTTTATGTGAAACGGCCCACAGCTTCAAGGAATGAGCATGAAGGCTTTCGATTCCCACAATCATTTTAACATATTTTTCCGCCAGAGGGCTTTTGGATAATACTTCCTCACCTGCTTCAAATCTATCTTGTAGTATATTGAGTGCATATAAGAACGATACGGTTGGGTCTTTTGCTATTGTCTCTTCTCCGTCAAGAAACGGATAATGTGTAATGTGCTTTGCATATAGATAAGAATATACTGCGCTCTTGGCAATAATTTTACACAATACATTATAGTCTTGATTGCCATTTTTCAACAAATATTGATACGCGACTTTAGGTTCATTAAGTACCTTAGTTAAATAATTTTCCCAATACATTGATTTGCGAATGGTAGCTTCGGCTTTAGGAAATCTGCTCCATTTTAGGATTTTCTGACAATATTCGATAGCGATTGTTGGATCTGATGCTATCGCGTCCTCAAATGGTTCATTAAGTTTATTATCTTTGATGATGTTGCATAAATACATAAAGCCAAAAATAGAACTTTTAGCTATTGCTTTTTCGCCTTTTGGGAAACGCTTTTTTAGAACATGTAAAGCATATTGGTAAGCGAAAGCAGGCTCGCGAGCTATGATTTTTTCGCCAAGACGAAATCGGCGGTTCAAAAATCTTGCATATAGATATGATTGTTCTGCGTCTTTAGAAATAGCCCTTTCACCAGCAGGAAATGGGGCCTTAATAAGTTCGGCATACATCCTCGCATATTGAGCATTCGGAGCAACTATGCTTTCTATTTCTTTTTTAAGGTCGGTCTCTGTGCCGTTCCTTAAGACATATAGATAGGCTTGCTCGGCGGTAGTTATTTTCGACATTCGCTTTTTCTTTTTGTTTCTGACGTAATAAATTCTTTATACTCTTGGAATATCGATTCGTATTGTGTTAAAGATTTTGTATGCTCTCCCATTTCGAATCTGCCGTGTAAAATCTCTTTTGCATATCGTAAAGAAAGAGAAGGATGGTTAGCAATCAATGGTTCGCCTTTTTCAAATCTACCTTTCACTAGGTGAAAAGCGTAATTAAAGCATATTTCCGAAGTTGATTTTGCAATGACTTCCTCGGCTAGTGGAAATCTATCTTTTAATACATTCGTTGCATACGAATATGCGGGCTGCGCTTCTAGAGCAATAATCGGTTCGGCAAGTGGTACTCTTTTTTCTATTTTAGTGGCGTAAGCTGCTAAAAATTCTGGGTTGATTATATCAAGATTTGTTATCAGATGCAGATATTTCATCAATAACTCTGGATTTTTCTTGATAGTATCTTCCGCTTCTGGGAAAGCACCTTGAATTACATTATTTGCATAAAGGAATGCGATGATAGGATTTGTAGCTATTATACTTTCAGCAGCATGAAATCTTGACTTCAGAACTTTGTAAGAATATAAATATGCGAAGACAGGATCGGTTGCCAACACCAACTCACCGACAGCAAATGGTTTATTTTTCTCAAGCGTATATTTGTAAACTGATTTTGGACTTTCTATAACTCCTACCGCTCCGAGATATACAGAAAGCAATCTATTTCCTTCCTTTTTTATTGCCTCTAAAATTGCTGGCTCTCCCATGATGAATCTTTTATGTAAAACGTTAGACGCATACCAACAAGAGTAAATCCCATTTTCTGCTATTATCCGCTCTGCTATTGGGAATGACTTCTTTTGGATAAGAGCTTCATCGTATAAATGTTCCGGATCAATGATGCGAACGGAAGGTATAAACCTCTTAATATAACTTTTCGCCATCCGTAGATTTCTGCCTATTGTAGGTTCTCCTTCGATAAATCTACCGTTGAGTACATCTGTTGCATAGAGATACGCGGATTCACCATCGGCGGCAATCTTATCTTCTGCTTTCTCGAAACGTCCATGCAATACATGCTTAGCATATGCAACCGCAAAGAAAGCGTTGTCTGCTATAATCGGTTCAAATAAAGGAAAGGGTTTGCCCTCTTTCAATGCATATACATATAATGTGCGTTCATCTGTTTGTTGTATGTCGAAAAAATCACGTATATAATCCCGCAGATATTGGCTATCAAAAACATACGCGTCTATTAAAGCTTTTTCGCCTTCTGGCCATCGCTCGTCTAACACCTCAAGTGCATACTCATATACTTTTTTGGGACTTTTAAGTATTGCCCCCTCTCCATCTTTCCATTTGCCTTTTATAACGTCAGAAGCATAGAAGAACGCCCAATCTGAAGTTTGACATATAGCTCTTTCGCCTGCGATAAACCTACCTTTAATGATTTCGGTAGCATACTTATATGAATACTCGGCACTTTCAGCAATAATATGTTCCCATTGTGGTATCCGAAGTTTATGTGCCAACGCTAAGCGAAACACTGCTTCTGGTGTTCGTTCCTCGATTTTTGAATTTGTCATTTGACTAAAGCTTTGGATTTACTTGGTTTCGTATTTGTACTTCTAATCTTTCCCAGCAAACTTTGTTCTGGCCACGGTAATATTGTATCATTATATTTAGCAGAATAAATATTATCGAATGCTATGGCCTTTTCACCTGCAATAAATCTATTTTTAAGAACTTCGAAAGCGTACATATAGGAGTATTTGGGGCTATCTGCTATTGCTTTTTCTCCAGGTTCCCAACGGCCTTTTATAACATCTTTGGCGTATAAGTAGGCATACCTGGATGATCTGGCTATAATCTGTTCGCCCATGATGAATGGGGACATTTGTACTTTCGCCGCATATTCATAAGCATATTTTGGACTCTGAGATACGATTATCTCATGCTCTAATGAAGGCAACATGTCGATTTTGGCTAGTTTGAGTATATCTTCATAAGCGTCTTTAATTTGTTGCTCTGTGTAAGATGGGGCTTCATTACTGATTTTGTGAATGTTTCTTCTCCACGCCATCCAATCATTGTCAAAAAAGTACCTCACATAGAGGGCTTCAGTACTGCTATCGGCAACTATAACAAGTTCCGCGAGTTCAAATCTGTCCTTTAATATTGTAGTTGCATATGCATATGAATGATAAGCGTCTTGAGAAATAGTCATTTCAGCGGGATAGAAACGACCTTTTATAACATTGAGTGCGTAAAGATACGAAATTCGAGGGTCTTTTATAATTAAATGTTCTCCTTCCTTGAATCTACCTTTCTTTACATTAAGAGCGTACTCATATGCTTCTTTTGGAGTAGCAAATTGCTCACCCAGTAAATTGATCTTGAAGTGTGTCAAATAAGCCTTAGAATAAGAGCTGTCAAGGATTAGTTCTTCGCCCTTTTTGAATCTCTCGCCCAATATTTGTGTTGCATAAATAAAAGCAGTATATCTGTTTTTAGCGATCACTTCTTCGGCTATTTCGAATGGCCCATCCAATACGTTCATGGCATACATAAGAGCTATACTTGCGTTCTTTGCTATCTCCGTTTCGCCTCTTGGGAATACATCATGTAATATATTTTTAGCATACTTGTATGCGTATACCGCATCATTTGCCAGTTCTATTTCCCCAATAGGGAATCTACCGGTTTTATTTTCGAGAATATATGTATAAACCTCGTGAGGACTATTTAATCCAAAAGTATTGCTAAGATACCAAAGATTGTCGTGTGGGGATTTTATTATGGCGGGTTCGCCTTGTTCAAATCTGCCGTGCTTAATATTGCAGGCATATAATTGAGCATGCTGGGGGTCAGAAGCAATAGCGTCTTCGCCTTCTGGGAATTCGCCGTGTATAACTTGATATGCATACTTATATGCATAATGAGCCTTTTCGGCAATAGCCGCCTCGCCTTTGTAGAAACGTCCTCTTAGAACATTGGCCGCATACATGTAAGAATAGACCGCAATTTTAGCAATAGCATCTTCGCCAGCTTCAAACGGAGCGTGTAAAACTTCGTCGGCGTAATGGAAAGATTCGGTTCCGTTTTTAGCAATTGTTGGCTCGGCCTGGGGCCATCGACCTTTTATGATATCACGAGCATACCGCATTGCATATTGTGGGCTTTTAGCAATTACTTCTTCATATTCCGGTTTTCTTCTGCCGGAACCGGTGCATTTGCTATAAAGAAGCATCGCATCGGTATCGTACTTACCTTGGTCTTTGGCTTCGCCATTTACAAAAGCATCGTTAAGAGATGTCAATTCGCTTCCTATCCCTAGCATATCCTAACCTTATTTTGTCAGGTAATTAACGAAAACCAACATATCACCATGAGATAAAAACTCCATTCTATACCTTACAGGTAAATGATCTTCCCACCACCATACCTCGCAAGTTTTGTAATATGCTCGTGCAGTTTTTAATATGCGAAGTAGTGTAAGATGTTCGTCGCATTGGAAGAGAATATAGGGTTTAACTTTCTTATCGCCCTCGCAGGAAAAGATTGTAATAACCCCCTCGAAGGAGTTCAACCATTGTACCACAGGTATAATCTTCTCGTCAACTGCGGCTTTCAATATCGTAATCTCTTTAGCGATATGTGTCTGCGACATCTTACATTATAATAGAAGTTTTAGGTAGCACTATTTGACCAAATTGCTTTCTATAATGGTCTGCCAATTCTTCTTCTGGGTCGGCGATAAAAATAATATGCTCTTTGTTAATGCTAGGTATAGTATGACCCTTAACGAAAGGAGCGAATAGCATTACGCCAATTGAATCTGAAGCCTCACCCATCTGAAGAATACGCAATGGCTGTTTAACTGAATAACTATTCGGTTCTTTATCTTCTATATCTGCAATAATGTCTTCGCCACTTATCAAGTGTAATATCTTTAATGCCATAATCTTATTTTTCCTTCTCCTTATCTAATGACCAACTGAAGAGCACGCACTTTTGTTTTTCTTGCTGAAAATCTTCTCGTTTGTATTCCCCAACAACTTGTTTTAGTCGCTTCTCAAACAAAAAAGCATTATGCTCAATAAGTCGCTTAAAGCGTCGCGTGGTTAAATCTTTGTCTAAGCATGCAGTTATGTCGTTGTCTTTTGTAACAACAATCGCTCCTAAACGCTCCGCTAATGCCTTCATACTTTTAGGCGTCTTATACTTGCCTCCAAAGATTCTTTTAGGCCCACGTTTGCGTGGGGAACGTCGTGTTTTCATTTGTTGTCTCCATTTAAAGGACGGCTCTTCTTAAACGCTTGAAAAGCAAAAACAAAACACAAAGTAATCCGACAGTCGATGCGACCCATTTTGCAGAATGCATTATATCAGAGTGGTAATCATTTTCCAAGGGCAATTCGTTTGATGGAATGTTCGCCGAAGCCGATTTGATTGCAGTTGGCGGTACATTAATAGGGGGTATTTCGTCCAAATAGTTTGTCAATCCCTTGGAACATAATAATAGATTTATTCTGACCAATATGTTAGGCACGTCGATTCCAACCTTAGCATACATATCAATGTCTACCCCGGTGGAATCTTTCTTATCCGTAAAAGTAACTATTGTGAAATAATCTTCCATTATCCCAAAATGATTTTATCCGGTTGTTTAATTGATTTCTCAGTAACCGTAAAATCGTAGGTGCTTTTAAGTGTATCTTTTATGATTCTAATTTTATTTCCGTTCCTAGATACAATGTGAACATGCGTACTTTCTACAACTTCGTTTGGATGATTTTCAACATATTGTAGTACGCGTGCATATGGGAGTTTAATTGTATGTTCGGTATTTATTTCCGATTCTGCCCCGAGAACAGAGGCGGCAATGAAAATCATGACCACCGACAACCCAATTTTACACATTACGAAAGCATTTTACACGATGTGAGGATATATATCTATACGTTAACGGGGGATTTCTATGAAAAATCTGATACTCTTTGTCGCAATATTTTCCATGATGGTTGGCACAACTCTGGGCAGTGACCACAACAAACCGAAACAACCAAGTGCCAGTTCGGCTGGAACCGAACATGGTCGAGGCGGCGGTGGAGGCGGGGGACATAATCAAGGCGGTGGAGGCGGTTATCACCCAAGCAATCCTGGCGGTGGTTATCATCCGAGTAATCCAGGTCGCCAACGCGACGGTCGCGGACCGGATAATGGTGGGCGTCGACCAGACGGACATAATCAAGGTGGGCGTAGACCAGACGGAGGACGCAGACCAGATGGCGGACATAATCAAGGCGGGCATAATCGCCCAGGTCGCGGCGGTCACCTAGAAAGCCATTTTGAAAGATATCATTACCCTCATAATTATGCTTGGTATTACAGCCGACCTTGTTTCTATGTTGGTGGTAATTTTGCTTGCCCATTTTTCTATATGGTGCTTGATTGGGACGTTGAACGCAGGGCTTTGTGGTTCTATAACTATCGTGACGTACTTTCCGAGGAAGCCTATCAACAGGGATTAGCTGATGGTGAGGTCGCTTCCAGAATTAATGAAATGGAAGAAAGTGGCGTCCCGCGTGACCCGAATTACGTAGACCCAGAGTTTCAAGACGATCCGTCAGCTATGTATAATACGGACGATAGTAATCCTCCGGATAATAATCCAAGTATTCCAAAGGCCGATGTTGATAACCACAGAGATAATGTTGTCCAAGACCGAGGTTCACACGAACGACATAGTGATCACAGATTACTTATTGCGGTGCTGGTTGTAGCGGTGTTGGGAGTAATTGCGGTTTTTTATTTCAGAAGACAGCAGTAATTAGATACAGCCATCTTGTTTTCCGGAAATACGAACGGCAACTGGTCTCAAGGCGATATGAATAAATAAGATACATATCGTTCCGACAATTGCCTCCCAGATATGTCCGCTTCCAGACAGCGCTCCTATCGCTCCACTACACCATAAAGTAGCAGCAGTAGATAATCCCCTTATGGTTAATCCTTCGTGTAAAATAACACCAGCGCCTAAAAATCCTAGACCGCTTACCACTTGTGCTGCTATGTGATAATCTGTTCCTGAGGATATAGTTACAAACATTGCCGCACCCAAAGCTACGAGGGTATTGGTTCTTAACCCGGCAGGATGTTTTCTCCACTCCCTTTCTAAACCTATAATAATGCCCAAAAAAAGGGCAATTAGAATATATAAAATAGACACTAAGTATATACTCTAAAAGGAGATTTTATGCTAACTTGGGAACAATTTCTAGAAGCGAAGTTTTCAGAGAAACAAAAGAAAGCAGCACACAAGAAACCAGGCGGTTCTAGTGTAGGTGAAAAGCGTAAGACATCCTCGGCAGGAGAAGGCCCATTCTGCGGTACTCAAAAAGGTTCCTTTCCTGTGAGCAATAGGGGGCAATGGAGAGCAGCTAAGAGCTATGCTAGGCACGACCCTTCGCCCGGAAAAGTTAAGGCTTGTGCCGACCGAGTGGCTAGGAGCAGAGGTTGGAAGAAAGATTGACGATCTTTCTATAATAGATAATGAAAAATTGTATAAAATGCGGGAAAGAAATACTCGGGCGAACAATATTTTTTAGCCTTTTTATTGACTGTTCATCATATCAACGGTAATTTTTTAATCATATAACGTCAATTCCACTCCCGCTTCTTTAAGCATTTGTTTAGATATTTCGCAGTTATCCTTCCATCTTTCTGGCGTATTTGTCGGAGCAACGCACCTTACGATTCCGCTTTGAATAACTAGTCCGGTACAGGTAGAGCAAGACATAAAAGGATAAGTGTAGAGTGTACATCCAACTAAGGATGTTCTGGCAAATAAAATAGCATTGGTTTCACAATGTACCACAAGCCGATATTTAAGTTCTCTATTATTTAATCTCTCTTTTGTATCTTCTACGCCCTTTGGCAGCCCGTTATAACCGGTAGAAATAATCCTTAAATCCTTATCTACAATAACTGCCCCAGTTTGTGTACTCGGGTCTAAACTCCATTTGCTAATAAACTGAGCTAATTCTAAAAACCTTTTATCCCATTTCTCTTGTCTAGTCATTTAATTCCTATTTTCAAATAAAAGTGTAAGTAATACTAGTCGTGTAGCCGGTATTAGTAACGCTAGAAATATACCCAGAAGAAAACGATGTAGTAGTGGCAGTCGTACCAGAGGATAAAGCATGCCCGCTAGCAATGCTCTCACTCGCAACCCAAGAAGAGTCGTAGTAATAATCCCCAGCAGGAAAAATCATCCCGCCACGACCCACATGAATATAACCGTCTCGTATAGTTTGACGCTTCACCTTCTCTTCGGGCAGAGTATCAATATCAGCTACATATATCTCATCTCTACTTACTGATTCTGAAATCATGGGTACAAAAGCAATACTTTTTTCAGCTTTATTCCAGAACTCATCACTTTTTCCTTCTGGTTTTCCGGCTTCAAGCCACAAATTATATGCTTCACCTTGAATGATTTCACGCTGCGTCTTTTTGTCTTCTACAAAGAATATTTTGTTTGCTGTCATACTCGCTAGTATAATATATTCATGCCAGAAAAGCCAACATTATATGTTTTTGTCCGTCAAAATCTAGACAAACCGCAAATAGTCGTCCAATCGTGTCATGCGGTTGTTGAAGCCAGTAGACATTTTGTATTGCCCGCCTGCCGTATAGTAGTTTTTGGCATTCGCAGCGAATTTAAGCTAAAAAAGACACAAGATTATTTGTAGGAATGTAATATTAAATACGCATCTTTTCATGAATGCGATATGAATAATGAACTTACATCCTTGGCAACCGAACCAATATATGATGACGATAGGAGAAAATATTCTACTTTGGTCTTTTGATAAAACCGAGTGATAATGTATATATATTATTATGAAAAAACTACTCTCATTTTTGCTATTTGCTGTTGTTACCGTATCTATATCGGGTTGTTTTTGGGGACCAGGTTGGGGCTGGCGTGGCCATGAACGCGGTTGGCATGACCATGAACGCGGTTGGCGTGACCACGACCGAGAACACAGAGATGGGCACCATCGCGGTGAAGATAAACCTGCGAAATCGTAATCTACACGACCTTTACCTCTTCTAATCTAAAGCCGCCTTCATAATAAATTGGGCCTACCTCTTTATGTACGTCGTTTAAGGACGGGAGTTCTATTCGTAGTAAAGGTTCCGTTAACTTAGAAAAATCAAGCTTATCTCTCAAATGAAAATCTACATTGGGATGAGCGAAAGTAGGGGTATATTCCTTTACTATATCATCTATTATTTTTTGTTTTTCCTTCTCTATAACATCTGTACGATATGGCTTACTATTTCCGTAAGGGTCTGGTGCTGTATGCCAATCTTCTCTTTCGGCATCACCCCAAGCATTTTCTAGCCAGCCCCGCTTTCTATTCTCTCTAATTATATGTTTATTTCTTTCTAAGAAAGACCTAACTTCTGTCTCGCACGACTTATACTTTATATTCCAGATATCCCTATTTTCTTTAATTTGCTTCTGAGAGGCATCCGATTCTTCAAGCATCTTCTTCCTGATATCTTCAAGACGCTCTCTATCTCCGGAAACACCAATTGGTTGGATATCAAACCAACCGCCACCATCCTCATCTACATAATATAAAATAAACATTTTTTTCTTTCTAAATATTGAGTGATGACACTCTATTATATAGCAACTATGATTACCTTCACAATAATCGTACTAATCGCCACCATTCTCGTTTGGGCGGTCATGATGATAGATTGTATGTTGAATAAATCATTGAAACTTAAACACAAGATTCTCTGGGCGATATTCATTACGGTTTTGCCAATCGTTGGCCCGCTTTATTATTTCACGACTGTGGATACTAAGGAAGATTAGATAAATAATTTAGATATCGTCCATCCAATCATAATACCTATGATTCCACCGAGCACTATACTAATAATCCCCAATTGGTAACTAACGGTTTCCAATCTGTTGGTAACTTTTTTAAGTTCTTCTAATATTTCATCGGTCATGGAATAAACCCCATCTTCTTCTGCATTTCCTTAGATGAATTGGTCTGAATTACTATGACATCTTTGTTTATGCTAATGATTGTGTTGCTTTTTTCATCTAAATAATTCGTCGTCCTACCCAATACCGCATTATTTTCCCCTACTACTTTACATCCATCTAAATCAATCATCAGGTTCAACTTATCTTTATCGGCAATCAGCCAACCTCGGGCAATCGCTTCTTTACCGTAAATAGTATTATAAACTGTACCAAGATAAAAACTGCCTATTAGCATTAGAAGACCAACCAAAGAACTAAGTAAATATTTCATTTCACTTCCTCCCATACTAATCGGAAGATTTTGTAGTCTGCGTTCGAGCTATATTGTTTACATTTCCCGCTCTTGATCTTTTCGAGAAAAGATTTAGCACCGCGCAGAGTGAATATTTCTCTGTATGCTCCTGTGAAAACTACTCTCACCTTTTTATATGAACCATTTTTATTTTTCCTAAAAACAGCATATATGCATTTGCTCTCTAAAAAACTTGACATCGTTATTGTTTTCATCATAACAGTATAACAAAAAAAGCTGCATTCGCAATACACGAATACAACTTTTTCTGAGTATCAAATTAAATACTATCAATGTCTGAATACAAGGAACAGAATCAATAGTACCAATAGCACCAAAAGTAGAAATCCCATTATATTTCCTCCTTGCTCATGAACCTACAAAACCAAGAGCTAATATAATTTACATCATACCGGCAATGAACTTAATTGCAGCAACACCAATTACTACAGCAAGTACAATCCAAAGAATTGCAATGATAAACGGAGGAATAGTAATTCCCAACTGTTTAATTACAACCCAAGCGATGGCAATAACGCCCAGTACAACGATAGCTAGAATTAACCACGAGATAATTCCGCCACCAATTACAATGTCCGCTACAAGCAGCGAACCCAAACCTAGTGTAGTTAACATATATTTTCTCCTCAAAAAAGAGTTTCAAACAATATATTATATACGTTTATTATTTCTATTTTAGTTACTCTTGTTGGCTCCTATCGTATGGATTATTCCCATAGGGATTACGCTCTGTTCTGTCGGGATGCCGAACTTCTGGGCTTTTGACTTCCGGAATACTAACTTTCGGGGTATTGACACTTGGACTATTGCTGCTCATCGTACTAGCAATGAGTTTTATTGCGGCGATACCAATCATAACAGCAAGTACGATCCAAAAAATCGCAATAATAAACGGAGGAATGGTAACTTCCATTTGTTTAATTGTAACCCAAAAAATAGCAAGAGCACCTAATATTACAATTAATAGGATGATTCCAGAAATAATTCCACCACCAATTGTAATGTCCGCTAAAAGTAGCGAACCTAGACCTAGCGTGGTTAGCATATCTTCTCTCCTTGAAAAATACTTTATAGTATATAGGTTTATTATTTGCTTTTAAGGTTGAAAAGTCGAGGGGTTAGAATAGAAGAAACTTAGCATAGAAAGAAGAAATATAGACATTACGAGTAATATCAAACCGAAATAAAATCCTTTCCAGGTAGATTCATCCCTTCTAGACACATATTATATAGAGTTATTATATTGTTCCTTTCCTTCGATAAACGTTTCTAATTAAACTATCGGCATGAATCCAATAGTTATATCTGCCTCCCATCCATCTGCTCGGGCGGATTCTCTTGGAATTGAGATGTAAATGTTCTATACATTCGGCAACAATTTGCTCTCTCCGTCCTTCCATATTTTCTTTATATCCTTTATATCTGATTATCGTAGGCAATCTCGCACGCTTCAAGCATTAGTTTGTTATTTAATTTATTTTGTTGCCAGTAGTTCACGGATAAATCCTTGGGGCAGTCATCAAATCTTGTATTGAGTCCCTGTAATATGTTTGTTTACTGTGAGGGTCTCGGTGATAAACGGGCATTATTTTGTAATCTAGAAGGATATCTTTTGTAGCTGTGTCCCTTACGACTATATGGTGAGGGCAACCAGCATTACAATATCCAAACTCGGCAATATGTACCTTTATATTTCCTATAAATCCATATGCGACCCTATGCGAACTACAACAAATTGCTTCCTCAGAACACCAATCATGCCACTCGGAATCAACCATTAGTTCTTCCAAGTTTTTAATTTGCGATTGGCTACAGGAGTCTTCGCCAATTACCCATTCTATAATCAATTGTTTTAACCAATAGTTCATATTATTTCCTTTAAGAAAATAGAAAGCGTATAAAAAAAGCAGCCGCTATGATTATAGTGAACCATCCGAGTTGCCATAAAATCATACCGATAGTAAACTTCCAGAAGTCATTAGACATATCTATCTAAAACTCCATTGAATCTTGCCCATTCTTTGAGACGGCAACCCCGATAATTTCTCAAATATTCTGGATTTAGAGGATGACTTCTTTCAACGGTCAATACACCATCCTCACAGCGACATTGAGAGTGGGAATAGGCGTGTTCGCAAAACTTCTCCGAGTGATAGCAAGTGATTGAACATCCGAAAAGACGGTGACCACATTTGCTACATTTAGATACAGGCGAATAACCATCGGCTATTACTTGACGTAAATCTGCCTTAAATTTTTCATATGCTAAATCAATGTTTTTTTTCTTTGTCCAGTGATTACTCATCTTTCTTCGCCTTCCCCCAACATCATCTCTAATTCTTCTACGGAAATAATAGGAACATTATGTTCAAGGGCAGTCATCTCTTTAATAGAGGGTGAGCCATCACTTTTCCCATATTGCTGTATTAAGTAGGATGTTTTCTTGGAGACGCCGCTACCTATCTTGCCGCCCTTGGCTTTTATCTTTTCTTCCCAATACTTTTTACCTAACTCAAAAGAGCCAGTTAGTACGAATTGTTTGTCTTTCATTTTATCACTTTCTTTCTTGTTCCAAGAACGGCACAATTCTAGCATACTTGGTTTAACATTACTAATAAAATCTACTTGTTTGTCTTTCATTTTATCACTTTCTTTCTTGTTCCAAGAACGGCACAATTCTAGCATACTTGGTTTAACATTACTAATAAAATCTACAATTGATTCGCCGGGTCGTAAAGGAGATGGGCAATATAGACCATTATATTTGGGAGTTTCTACCATCTTTTGGATATAGGGTAATTTCATTTTTTCTAGCCGATACCTATTTTCTTTTTGAGTGGAGATAACTGGTTAAATATTTCCTCAATTTGAGGAGAATTAGCTTTTATTTCTTCTTCTTTCATCGCAAGATTCCATTTAATATCTCTCTCGTTTTTCTTGAGCAAAACGACTATATCTTCAAGATATACATGACGGTCGGTTACCGGATGATACCATGCACATCCAAATAGAGCATCATGAGAAGGTATCCAGTAATCCTTCATTTCACCTAATAAATCTAATACTTCTTTGTCATTCATTATCTGAACCATCTAAAACCTCTTATCAAGATGCTGTAATGCTTTCCATACTGCTTCTTTTTCAACTTTCACCCAATCCTTGTAGAAATCCCTAGTTGTGCCCATCAATCCGATATAACAACCTTTATGGTCAAACCACCACCATCCGTATATCTTCCCATCTATCCAACACGACACACACATTTGAGTACATATACCCTTGTGAAAATATGTTATACCTTGTAATTCTTTTCTAAAATGCCAGTAGTTCATTTAAACTAAACCTCTTATCGTATTTCTTTAGTGATTCCGGCACTTCTTCCTTCGGTACAATTTGTGGATTAAAACTATCTCCAGATAAACCCAGTGTATCTGTTCCATGTTCTTTACTCCAACAATAACCTTTCAATTCCCATTTATACCCAGATGGATTATCATATCTGAAAGATGTAAAAACTACCTTGTAATCCTTCATACCATCTATTGTAATTGTAATGTTAAAATAATCTATTTTTGCTTTCCAGTAGTTCATCTAAGTTCCAATCCTATTTTGTATAAACTTTCTACCACTTCATCTAAATTAGTTAGCCCAAACTTGCTTATACACAATAGTTGGTATGGCGTCCGCCCTATCAAATCCCCTATGGTGTAAATATGTTGTGATTCTAAACAATTGGTAGTTCTGACAGAAAGTTCTAAATCAGCTATGGAGCAATCTAATTCTGCTTTCCGCCTACCTGCACCGAAATGTGTTTCCCAGAACGATTTACCAGCAGTAATCATTATTAAACCTCTTATCATAAGAATGAAGCCAGAATGGCACCTTTCCCTTTGGAACTATCGGGAAATACTTTTTCATAAAAGGTAGCGAAACGAAGTCATCAGAAGGCGAACAAGTGCAATAATCTGATATATTTTGCCCGTTATATACTAGTCCCTTCCAATACCTCAGTGGTACTAAATTGGGATGAACCGGGTCATGGTCAACGTAGGTTTGCTGTAAAATATAATACTCACTACCTTTTGCGTTAGCCAATGTAATATTTAGAAGTTCGGAAAAGTCGGGTTCGTGAGTATCCGCTACTTCTTGTTGTTGCGGTTTATTGATGTCTCTACCGTTGATAAATATGGTCATATTATCTCACCCCTTAAAAGCTTTCAAGTCGTATGCATATATCCGTTGTTGATAGAGGCTACCAGGGTGTTTTTCTGCGAATAGGTCTATAAGGGGCTGAGTTACATTTTTTTCTAATAGTTTACTACCATGTCTTAGAATGAGAAGATTAGGATTGTGCTTGGTAACGTCAATTAAATTGATAGCATTATCTGAGCGTGTCATTTCAATAAGATAGGCGATAGCTGAACTTCTTGATACACCTAGCCGACAAGATACAAGAATATCATCTTTATCCTCAGCCCATTTGAGGATTTTGCTGACATCTTCAATTTTAGGAGCATCTTTGCCTGCCGAATAGGTATCCCAGAACTCTATGTAGAAATAGCTTTTGCAGAATTGGAAGGATTCTTCAACCTCTTTTAGATTTCCTGGTTCATTTATGATAATAGCATTATAGGTATCTGGTTTTTCCTTTACCTTTGCTATTAAATCTTTTCTACTTAATATCTGTATTGTCATTATCTAATTGTTCTTCTAATAGTTCATAATTCGTGCTACCACAGGGATGACAAGGGATA
>Ga0307474_10001106_pt1 | contig 19657 bp, 18 predicted proteins | sample atmos_gasesECM1C_2_FD_203312 | JGI IMG/M metagenome (GOLD analysis project Ga0307474, IMG submission 203312) | Hardwood forest soil microbial communities from Morgan-Monroe State Forest, Indiana, United States - atmos_gasesECM1C_05 | ecosystem: Environmental > Terrestrial > Soil > Temperate... | reverse complement strand
TTTGCACTCAAAGCCCCGTGTGCACGTGGAGAGGTGGACTTCACATTATACGCCGAGAATGCTGATACGCACGGACTTGCGTTAGGCCGTCTCCGCGTCAGGCCACAGCAAAACCCCTAAATGCTCGCAGGCCTCGATCAGGGCGGTCGCCGCTTCCCGAGTACTGGCATCCAGCCGCCTGTCATGGGTTAACAGCCATGTCAGCCTCGCCCGGCGCGAACGGGCCGACGGTTCGCTGTCGAACAACGCCGGAAACAGGCCCAGCGCATCGACAAACTCGCGCATTGCCGCCGTGGACGGGGCATTCGGCGCCGGGGTGAGCAGCAATTTCAGCCAGGTCACGCAGCGTTTGGCGAGTCCGGCGCGTGTCAGCCCAAGGCCCGTGCGGCGCCGCGATTCACCGTCCGCCAGAGAATCGGCAAGGTTGCGATAGCGCTCGATGGCGGCCTCTTCCGCGGCCACCGACGGGCTGGCATCGGACAGAATGGCGCGCAGCACATCCCCCAACAGCAGCGAAAGCGATTCAGCCAGAAATCGCTGGCACTGTTCTGCGTCCGGACGCGAAAGTTGATCCCAGGAGAGCGGTCCTCCTATTCGTCGGGCATTCGGCGACTTAGACATGACTCCCAGTGTAGCGTCTCCATAGCCCATCGCAACTATCTCAAAGTGCGACGAACATCACCGACAGAAAAATTTAATGATTGCAGATGTATGATGACCGTGATTGCACGCTAGATCTCAACTTGCTCCCGGTAAAGTTGTCTCCTTGGCACGAGGCGTGCGCCGCATCGTGGCCGGCAATGCCGGGATGATGACGGGGCCGGGAACCAACACCTATCTGCTGGGCGAGGATGAGATCGCCGTTCTCGATCCGGGTCCCGATGAGGCGCCGCACCTGGAGTCGATTTTATCGGCGGCGGGTGCTGCCATTCGCTGGATCATCGTGACTCATACCCATCGCGATCACTCGCCGCTGGCCGCGGAGCTTGCGCGACGCACCGGCGCAACCCTGATCGGGTTGCCGCCTCCTCACGATGGACGGCAGGACGAAAGCTTCGTGCCGCGGCATCGGCCGGCGGATGGCGAGCGCCTCCTCCTGGGTAATTTTGAATTGACCGCGATCCATACGCCGGGCCATGCGTCGAACTGCGTCTGTTATTTCCTGGCGCGCGAACGCCTGCTGATCACCGGCGATCACGTGCTCGAAGGAGTCTCTCCGGTGATTTTGCCGCCCGACGGGAATATGGGCGATTACCTGAATTCGCTCGATAAATTGTTTGCCTACGACTTCGAGAAAATTGCTCCCGGTCACGGCGATCTCATGGATCAAGGCAAGAAGGTGCTCGAGGCGTTGCGGGCGCACCGCCTTGCGCGCGAAGACAAGGTTCTGGTCAGCTTAGGCAAGCTGCGGGAGGCGAGCCTCGATGCCCTGATACCGGTGGTTTACGACGATGTGCCTGTGGACCGGCATCAATGGGCGCGGCTGACATTGCAGGCGCATTTGATCAAATTGGCGCAGCAAGGTCGCGTCGGCGAACTGAACGGAATCTGGCGCCTGCTGCCATGAGTTCGCGGCTGGCCGTATCGCTGCGCGCCGCGGGCGTGCGGCGCGGCGACAAATGGGTATTGCGCGGCATTACTTGGCAGCTCAAGCCTGGTGAACGCTGGGCACTGCTCGGCGAGAATGGCGCCGGCAAAACCCAGTTGCTCAAGCTTTTGAGCGGCGACATTTGGCCGACACCCACGCGTGCTGCCACGGCGGCGCGCACTTATCGCGCGGGGCGGCATGCGCTGGAGTTGCGGGAAGCAAAGCAGCGCATGGCGTACTTGGGCGGCGAGCGGCAGGATAAATACGCCCGCTATGCCTGGAATCTGCGCGTGCGGGATGTGGTTGCCACCGGCCTGCACCGGACCGACCTGTTGCTCTCGCCGGCAACGCGTACGGAAGCCAGACAAGTGACTGCAATGCTGCACGCTTGCGGCATTCAGGGGCTGGCCGCGCGGGAGTTCCTCTCTTTGTCCTACGGTGAGAAACGCCTGGCGTTGCTGGCCCGGGCATTGGTGCAGCAGCCGGACTGGCTCTTGCTCGACGAGCTGTACAACGGCTTGGATGGCCAGTACCGCAGGCGCATCGACTCAGTGCTTGCCGCTGCGCGCGCCAAAGGCCAGTCCTGGGTTGCGACGGCGCACCGCGCGATGGACGTGCCGTCTGGAACGCGATCGCTGTTGGAACTGTCCGAGGGCCGGATACGGCGGATCGAGCAACTGTCTGCCGCGGACCTCGTGCGCCTGCAGGCTCATGCGGCTGAATTGCCATCGCGGCCTTCGCGCCGCCGGCATAAACCGCCGCCCGTCACAACGGCGGTTGCGGGTCCGGTGCTCCTGCGACTGAGCAACGTCGATCTGTATGTCGGGTACCGTGCCGTGCTGCGCGCGGTGAATTGGCAGTTGCGACAAGGCGAGCATTGGGCGGTGTTCGGGGCGAACGGCGCTGGAAAATCCAGCTTTCTGAGACTTTTGTATGGCGATTTGTCCCCCGCGCTGGGGGGCAAAATCGAGCGCGTGGGATTTCCCGCCGGCACGCCGATCTTTGAATGGAAGCGGCGGGTGGGCTATGTGTCGCCGGAATTGCACAGCCTATATGCCACGGACGTCGGTGTGATGGAGCTGGTCGCGAGCGGGCGCCATTCGAGCATCGGTCTCGCGGCGAGGATGACGGCAGCCGACTTCAAAAGCGCGCGCACGTGGCTCGCATTTTTCAACTTGCGCAATGTGGCCAAGCGCCGGGCGCGCGAACTGTCCTACGGACAGTTGCGTCGCGCGCTCATCGCGCGCGCCATGGCGGCGGATCCAAGCATGCTCTTGCTGGACGAACCGTTCACGGGTCTCGATCCCATCCAGCGAGCGGCCATCAAACGCTTCCTCGAGCGCCTAATGGGGCGCCGAGTCACGATCGTTGCCGCCGTGCATCATGCCGAGGATCTGCCGCGCGGCATGACCCGCGGATTGCATTTACATAAGCGGCACGCGCGCGTTGAAGATTCTCATTTTGCGACGTAAGCGACGGCTAGCGCCACGGGGGCGAGCGAGACTGCAGGCCCTTAAGCGTCAGGCACGGAAAAGATTATGTTGCGTCTCACCACGGCGGCTTGGCTTTGCGGCGCGGTAGTTCTCGCTGGATGCAGCGGATCGGGTTATGCGGTGCGTCCGGTGCCGCGTATCGCGGCCGACACGGTGGGCAAGCCGGTGAGCCTCCTGCAAGAAGCTTTCGGTGAGCCGCGCAAGATCGACAAAACCTCGACCAAGCTGGTGTATGTCTGGTTTCTTCCGCAAAAGCCCAAAGAAGGCGGGTCCTCCGGATTTCAGGGCTGCGAGATGGAAGTCACGGTCGATGCGCGTTCGCAGCGCATCTTGGGTTATTCGTTGTCGAACATCGGATTCTCGACCTGCGGCGATGTGCAACGGCGCATCCACGTGGCACAGCGCTAACGTCCAATCCGTTTCTCGCTACAATAGGTGGTTTGCGCCTGTCGGCGCTTCGCTATCTTAAGGTTCGTCGCCGTTGTTACCAGTTTCAATTCTTTCGCTGCTGATTCAAGCCGCGCTCATCGTGCACGTGATCAGGACCGGACGGAATACGCTCTGGATTCTGGCCATTGGGTTTTTGCCGGGAATCGGCTCGCTCGCGTATGTCGTGGCCGAGGTTTTACCGGACCTGCTGCGCGGCCGCACTGCGCGCCGGGCAAAAACGGGTATCGGCCGCATGATCGACCCGAACCGCGACTTGCGCCGCGCCACCGCGGAAGTGCGGATTTCCGGCAATGTCGATGCCCGCCGGCGGCTCGGGGAAGAGCTGTTCGAACGGTCCCAGTTTGACGAAGCCATCGAGGTGTACCGCGGCGGCCTGAAGGGCATTTTTGAGTACGATCCGACGCTGCTGTTGGGCCTGGCGAAGGCGCAATTTGGCAAACAGGATTTTGCGGCGGCGCGCACGACGCTGGAACTGCTCACCCAACAGAATCCGGATTTCAAATCCGCCGACGCGCAGCTTTTGTATGCCCGGACCCTCGAGGCGCGGGATGCGCTGGACGAGGCTGAGCGCGAATACGCACGCATTGCACCGGGATATCCTGGCGCCGAGGCGCGCCTGCGATACGGATTGCTGCTCAAGAAACGCGGCAAGCTTCAGGAGGCGCAGCGCGAGCTGAAGGACCTGTTGGATGGCGCCAAACTGGGTCCGGCCCACTATCGCAGGGCGCAAGCGGAATGGCTGGATCGTGCGCGCCGAGAATTGAGCTAGAATGTCTCCCGTGCATCGGAGCAATCGCATCGGCCGTCTCAGCTTACTATCCCTGCTGGCTGTCCTCCTCGCGGCGTGCGCCGGGCAAAAGGAGCCGGCGGAGAAACTCATTGCAGAGATCCAGGCGACGGTAACCGCCGCCTCCACGGAGGCCGCGAAATACATTCCGGAGCAGCTCGCCGGTGTGCAGACCCAATTGAGCGCGCTCAAAGCGTCTTTCGATAAACAGGACTACGCCGCCGTCGTCAGCGGCGCGCCGGCCGTGCTCAGCGCCGCCCAGTCGCTGGCCACTGACGCGGCCGCAAAAAAGGACGAAGTCCTCAAGGCGCTCAATGATAGGTGGACGGCACTCGCGGGCAGCGTGCCCGGCTATCTGACCGCCATCCAGAACCGCATGGATTTTCTCGCCAAAAAGGCCAACAAAAAGGCTGCCGCGGGAATCGATCTTGATGGCGCGAAGTCAGCCTTGAGCGACGCCATGGCCACGTGGTCCAAGGCGCAGGCGGCGTTTGCCACCGGCAACATGGACGAGGCTGTAACGACCGCGCAGGACGTGAATTCAAAGGCGCAGGCGGTTGCGTCCAGCCTGAAACTTGATCTGTCCGCGCCGCCGGCCAAGTCCTAAGGGACGGGCTCTCAAAGGGCCAGAGTGCCCTCGCTGATAATGGTCGCAGTGCCGGCGATGTGCGCCGCGACCATGCTGCCCTTGTCGATCTCGAGGCGCACTCTGATCTGTGCGGGCCGCTTCATCTGGTAGCCCTGACGGCCGATGAAGGTGGTGGACTTTTTGCCGAACTGCCCCAAATCCCAGAGGTATGCCGCCAGCATGGCGTGCGCATTGCCGCTTGCGGGATCCTCTGGAATCCCCAGGGCGGGGCAGAACATGCGCGATTCGGTCCATATCTCATCGGAATCGCGATTCACGGCGAACAAGAAAAAGCCTTCGGTGTTGAGTTCGCTGCCCAAGGCCATCAGAGTGTCGAAATTCGGCGCAAGTTGCTCCAGATGCCGGTGATCCGCAATCGGCACGAGCAGGCGGCTGCTGCCCTTGCGAGCGATGCGCGCCGGCATCACGTCGTGCAATTGGGTTGCGGGCAGCTTGAGCGCTTCGGCAACCCGCAGTGTGGTCTTGAATGGCAGCGGCGCCTCGAGTTCCGGCGCGGTCTGGCGAAATTCGATTACCGACTCGCTGCCGGAGGCTCGCTGTTCGACTTGCGCGCTGACCTCGACGATGCCCACGCCGCAATGTTGGCGGCAAATGCCGAGCGTGCGCCGCCCTAGGGCCAGCAGCACGGTGTGGGCTGCCACGGTGGCGTGACCCACGAAGGGCGCTTCCTTGCGCGAATTGAAGAACCGCAGCCGCACATCGTGATCCGCCGCGTCCGCGGCGAACACGAATGCCACTTCGGCGTGGGAAAATTCGCGCGCGACGGCGAACAGGGTCGCTTCATTCTGGCCGTCGGCATCGAGGACCACGATCGCGGGATTTCCCGTGAAGCGGGTCGCGGTGAAGGCGTCTACTTGAAAAATGCGCAAAGCCACCTCCAAATCCAATGGCGGAGTTTTGCACGCATCGGCCCGGCAGGCTACACTTCCGTGAACCTTGGGGTGGCCTCGAGAAAGGCCTGAGACGCGGGACATCGAATTCTCGATGAAGCTTGCGAACCCGTTGAACCTGAACCGGTTAGTACCGGCGTAGGGAGCAGGTATTTCATATGCGTGCAGCCGTCGAAATCAGCATGTATCCCTTGAGCGGCGAGTATCGCCCGCCGATTCAAGCCTTCATTGATCGTCTCAATACGCATTCCGGCTTGATCGTGAAGACCAATGACTTGGCCACTCAAATCTGGGGTCCGTTGGATCGAATCATGAGCATCCTCACCGAGGAAATGACCCGCTCCGCCGGCAATTCGGCACAACTGGTCTTCGTGATGAAGGTGCTGCCCGGCTTGGCGCCGCCGGATACCGGGCGCCCGTGATTCGCTCGTGATTCACGATCTGTCGATGCAGCTCGTGAGTGCCTGGCACGATACGAGCTGCATCGAACTCATTGCGGCCGCCCTCGCGGTGGCTTACCTGCTGCTCGCGATTGGACAGCGCTTGAGCTGCTGGTGGGCGGCATTCCTAAGCTCGGTTCTCTATGTCTGGGTATTGTTCAATGCGCGCCTGTACATGGAGTCCGTATTGAATGCGTTCTACGCCGCCATGGCGGTGTATGGCTTCTGGCAGTGGCAACATGGCAAGGGCGGCGGTGCGCTTGCCGTGAATCGCTGGCCCATCGGGTGGCACGCGCTCGCCGCACTGGTCATCGTCGCACTATCGCTCGTGAGTTCGTTTTTCCTGCGGCACTACACACCGGCGGCATTGCCATTCGCCGACTCGATGGTGACGTGGGCCAGTGTCTTCGCCACATTCCTGGTGGCCCGCAAGGTATACGAGAACTGGCATTGGTGGCTGCTGATCGATTCGGTCAGCGTGTACCTGTACTACACGCGACATTTGTACGCAACGATGCTGCTCTTTGGGCTGTACCTCATCTTGATCGTGATCGGCATGCGCGAGTGGCGCCGCAGTTTGCTGTTGACGGCCAATGCAGTTGCCTGAAATCGAATGCCTGTGCGATGCGATCGTTCCGGGGTCGGGAAGCGTGGATCTTACGGCGGTTGGCGCAGGGCTGATCAGCGAAACGTACCGCGTTGTGCGTGACGGCGTCGCTTACAGCTTGAAGATCGCGGCCGAGCATCGACCCGACCTTCGGCTGGATCTCGGTTGGGAGGTCCGGGTGCTCGAACTCGCGGGCAGCGTTGGCCTTGCGCCGCGCTTGGTGTATTTCGATCGGGACAACGCCGTTCGACTGACGCGTTGGGCCGAAGGTCGTTCGTGGGTCCCGCACGAGGCCGCGGCTGCGGCAAACCTCGAAAAAATTGCCGCGCTTCTGCGCAGAGTTCACCATCTTGCAGTGCCAATGCCGGCGCGGCGGGTAACTCCGCTGCAGTGGATTAAGATCTACGATGAAGCGGTATCGCGACGCGCTTCGGCCCCGGGCGATCCGGTATTGCGCAGCGCGGCTTTGGGCCGCGCCGAAGCTCTGCCCAAGCTGGCGCCCGTTGTCGGCGCCGTGTGCCACAGTGATTTACACGCCATGAATTTGATCCAACAGGATGATTCCCTGATCCTGCTGGATTGGGAGTACGCTCATGTGACGGATCCGTTCTGGGACTTGGCGGGTTGGTGCGCCAATAACGATTTCGGAGTGGAAGTCCAGTGGAGCCTGCTGACTCACTACCTGGGCAACGCGCCGATCTCGAGCCAGTGGCCACGCTTTAGGTTGCTGCTCGCGCTCTACGATTACGTCTGCTTGCTGTGGAGTCAACTTTACTTAAGTGTGCGGAGCGCGGCGGCGAACGGTGTCGCCGAGCGCGCGAGATTGCTCGACGCGCGCCTGCGCGTTGCGGCACACTACGCCGCTTGAAGAGTCCCGCTGGGACGGCAACGGAGGTTTTCGATGGCGCGGATGATTGTGGTGGATCGCGACGGCAAGGAACACGAGATTGAAGCGAAGACCGGCTTGAAGATCATGGAGGTCCTGCGGGAACTCGACTACGGCGTCGCGGCAATCTGCGGAGGTCTTTGCTCCTGCGCCACCTGCCACATCTACGTCGATGAAAAATGGATCCCACTGTTGCCCAAGCGGCAGAGCGATGAGCTCGAGCTTCTGAATGAGCTGCCCGATTTTCGCCCGGCGACGTCGCGGCTTTCCTGCCAGGTCGATTTCACCGAAGCCCTGTCGGGCATCAAGGTGACGGTTGCCGCCGATTCTTAATGAGTCCTCCGGCACGGTGAGATTGAACCTCCCGCATTCGCGGCGCTGAAATTCACGGTGCCGAGATGCTATTTTTCTGTCTGGCGCTTGACCGCATCCTGCGCGGCGGCGATCGCGGCGGGATCGCCGAGAAAGCGCCGTGAGACCGGCTGCAGCTGCTCATCGAGCTCGTAAAGGATCGGAATCCCGGTCGGGATATTGAATTCCACGATGTCGGCCTCGGACATCATGTCGAGCATCTTGACCAGCGCGCGCAGGGAGTTGCCGTGAGCGACAATGAGCACATTCTTGTTGTCCCGCAGCTCCGGAACAATGCGCGATTCCCAATAGGGCAGCACGCGCGACAGCGTGTCTTTCAGCGACTCGGCCGCCGGCAACCAGGTTGGGTCGACCTTGGCGTAGCGAGGGTCGAAGCGCGGATGCCGGGGATCGTCCAACGTCAGCGGCGGCGGCGGAATATCGTAGCTGCGGCGCCAGAGTTTGACTTGCGCTTCGCCGTGCTGCGCGACGGTCTGCGCCTTGTTGAGCCCCTGCAGCGCTCCGTAGTGGCGCTCGTTCAGCCGCCAACTGCCTTCGACCGGGAGCCACATGCGATCGGTGGTATCGAGGATTATCCAAAGCGTGCGGATGGCGCGCTTCAAAACAGAGGTAAAGGCGATATTCGGCTCGAGATTCTCGGTTTGCAGCTCGCGCCCCGCTTGCACGGCCTCGGTGCGTCCCTGATCGCTCAAGTCGACGTCATGCCAACCGGTGAATAGATTCTCGACGTTCCAGGTGCTTTGGCCGTGGCGAACCAAGATTAATTTTCCAGGCATTTATTTCTCCAGGGACGAGAACGCAGCGCAGTCAGCCTAACGACGCATGGCCGCCGCAAACAGGCCGTCAAAAACGGTCGCCAATGTGGAACCCTCGTGCATCTTCACTTGCAAGCGGATCCGCCCGCGATCGGCGCGCAACAGCATCCTTTGAAATTTGCGAACCTCCGCATCGGCGGGAATCTCCAAGCAGGCGCGCATTTCACCGTGAACCGGCTTCAAAAAACGCATGTTCGACTCTTGAATGACCGCTTGGGCGTCGAGCTTGCGCGTGACGAGAAAGCGAGTGAGCCACGCCCAACCGGTCAACACCGCCAGCGAATACAGACTGCCGCCGAATGCCGTACCCTTATGATTCGCGTTCGGGGCGAGCGGCGCGCGCAGAATGAGAGCCGCGTCGTTCGCCGCCTCAACGATGATCCCCATGGGCTTCGCCAGCATGATTTCCCGATCGATACGCCGCTGCAAATATTCCGCGCCGAATGCACTGGTTTCAAGCATGTTACTGCGCGAGCCGCCTGACTGCTTGGAGCGCCACTGAGATCGTCGCAAAGTCCGGCGGCGAGCCGGTGCGCAAGTCCGCGACCAGCCGCTTCAGGGCGTCGACCGGCCCGGAATGGCGCGAAAGCCATTGATCCACCCGGGCGGCGGGTTCCCGGCCCGTGGATTTCAGAACCGCCAGCGTGATCCTGCCTTGCAACGCATATAAGTTCTCGCGCAGCGTGCCGCGCGCGACCCCCTGCCAGTGCCCGTCCGCAGGCAACGATTCGATTTGTTCTTTGATCCAGGTCAGTCCGATGCGCTCGCCCAGATCGAAGTAGGCCCGGGCCGCATAGCCGATCCTGACCCGCGCGGCTCTCGAGACTTCCACCAGGTCCAACGCGCTGTGCAGCTCCTCGAGCGATGCGATGCGCGCCGCGAGTTGTTCCGGCACGCGTTGCTCGACCAATTGCGACCGCAGCGCGCTCATGCGCGCTTTTTGAGTAATGCCGAGCACCTCGCCCAGCTCATGGAACAGCTCGCTCACCTTGCCGGCATAGCGCGAGACGGCGCGTTTGATATCCAGATCGTTGCGCCGGTTCTCCAGCAGCCAGTAACTCATGTGCCGCAGCAGGCGCGTCGTTTGAATCATTGCCGTGTACTGAACGGACGCGGCTATTTTATTATCCAAACCCTCGATTTGCGCCCAGATATTGCGCACCGCAAACACCTCGCGCGCAATGCTGTAAGCGCGTGCGATGGCGGCCGGATCCGCACCCGTATCGTCCTGCGCGCGGACCGGAAACACCGGCCCCATGCGATTGATCAAGCTGTTGGTGATCGCCGTCGCGATGATCTCGCGGCGCAATCGATGCCGCTTGATTCGCTGCGCAAAGCGCTTCTGCACCGGTGTCGGGAAATACCGATTGAGCTCCGTGGATAAATAGGGATCCTCGGGCACATCGGAATGAATGAGTGCCCCGTAGAGCCAGATTTTTCCGTAACTCAAAATAATGGCGAGTTCCGGACGCGTCAGTCCTTCGCCCGCCTGGCGCCGCTCGGCAATGTCTTCGTCGCTCGGCAAGAATTCCAGGCTGCGGTTCAAATCGCCGGAGCGCTCGAGGGCGCGGATAACGTAGGCGTTCTCAGCCAAGAGCTGGCGGGTCTGAAATTCGCCCATGCTGATTGCTTGGCTTTGCAAGTAGTTATTGCGCAGCACCAGTCCGGCCACCTCGTCCGTCATCTGCGCAAGCAATCGATTGCGCCCTGCCTGTGTAATTTCGCGGGCGCGCACCGCGCCATTGAGGAGAATTTTCAAATTGACTTCGACATCCGAAGTATTCACGCCGGCGGAATTGTCGATGAAATCGGTGTTGAGACGGCCGCCGCGCCGCGCATACTCGATGCGTCCGAGCTGCGACACCCCCAGGTTCCCCCCCTCGCCGATCACCTTGCAGTTCAATTCCTTTGCATCGATGCGCACGGCATCATTGCTGCGGTCGCCGACATCGCTGTGGCTTTCGCTGCTCGCCTTGACGTAGGTGCCGATGCCGCCGTTCCAGAGCAGATCGACATGCGCTTTCAAAATCGCTTTTATTGCATCGTTTGGCGTCACCTGCGCCGGAAGTTCCAGCAAAGCCTGCGCCTCACGCGAGAGCGACAGGGTCTTCGCGGATCTCGAATACACCCCGCCGCCCTTGGAGATCGCCTTGCGCGAATAGTCGTCCCAGGATGAGCGCGGCAGATTGAATATGCGCTCGCGCTCGGCGAAGGAGGTTGCCGCATCGGGCGAAGGATCGATGAAGATGTGCTGGTGATTGAACGCGGCGATCAAACGTATGTGCGGCGATCGCAGCATGCCGTTGCCGAACACGTCGCCGGCCATGTCGCCAATCCCGCAGACCGAGAAGTTTTGCGCTTGGATATCCATGCCCATCTCGCGAAAGTGACGCTTGACGCATTCCCAAGCGCCGCGCGCGGTGATCGCCATCTTTTTGTGGTCGTAGCCGGCCGAACCGCCGGAGGCAAATGCATCGCCGAGCCAAAAAGAGTATTCCTGCGAGATGGCGTTGGCGATGTCGGAAAACGTGGCGGTGCCCTTGTCGGCGGCAACCACCAGATATGCGTCGTCCTTGTCGTGGCGAACGACCATGCGCGGAGGCACGATCTTTTCGTCGACAATATTGTCGGTAACATCGAGCAGTCCGCGGATCAGCGTCTGATAGCAGGCGATCACTTCGGCCTGCTGCGCCTCGCGCTCAGCCGGTAGGCGCTTCACCACGAAGCCGCCCTTGGCGCCGACCGGGACGATGACGGTGTTCTTGACTTGCTGCGCCTTCATCAACCCAAGTATTTCGGTGCGGAAATCCTCGCGCCGATCCGACCAACGGATGCCGCCGCGCGCCACGTAGCCCATGCGCAGATGCACGCCTTCCATGCGCGGCGAGAAAACGAACACTTCGAACAGCGGCTTCGGCAGCGGCAATTCACGCAGCTGCTGGCTCTCGATCTTGAAAGACAAATATTCCTTCAGCTGACCGGAAGGGTAGGGTTGGTAGGCGTTGGTCCGGACCGTGGCAGAGAGCGCATTCCACAGGGCCCGCAGGATTCGATCCTCGTCCGAACGCGTGACTTCCTCGAGTGCCGAGAGAATGTCGCGGCCAAGCCGCGCAAGCGCGCGGGAGCGCACCGCGGTCGACAGCTGCGGATCGAGCCGCGCCGCGAACAGTTCGGAGAGCAGCCTGGAAATCGACGCATTGTTTCCCAGCACTTGAGCAATGTAACCCTGGCTGAAGGGCAGGCCGGTTTGCAACAAATAGCGGCAATAGGCCCGCAGCACCGTGACCATGCGCCACGGAATTCCAGCCGACAGCGTCAGCTGGTTAAAGCTGTCGTTGTCCATGCGGCCGGTCCAAACGGCGGTGAACGCATTCTTGATCTCGCGGTCGAGCGCATCGAATGCGACCGCGGGAGGGCTCTGCATGATGAGCTCCAAATCCTGAATCCAGGCGCGCCGCCCGGCGGAGAACTCCAATTCATAGGGCCGCTCCGCGATGACCTTCAGGCCCATGTTTTCCAGCATCGGCAACAAGTCCGAAATCGGAATCGCATCCTGGCCGCGGAAGATCTTCAGGAAGAATTTCTCTTTGCGCTTTGTATCCGGCCGGTAGATATCCAAGTGCAGGCGCCCCGGTTCCTTGTCCATCGCTTCGAGAAAGGACACATCCAGGGCTGCGGCCTCGCCCGGAAAGTCTTCCGTGTACGCCGCCGGAAATGCCTGCGCATATTTGTCGAACAGCTGCAGGGCATACGCCTCGTCGAAACGCGCCAACAATGCGGTCTTGAAGGAATCCTGCCATGAGCGCACGGCCGCAGCGACGCGGCGCTCCAACACTTCCGCGTCGACGTGGGCGCTTTCGGTGGGAGCGGTTCGAGCGACGATGTGGATGCGGGCAAGATTCGACTCCGCGATTTGCACTTGAGATTCCATGCTGAACGCGGAAAACGCGTCGCGTATCACGCGTTCGATTCGCTGACGAACTTGAGTGTTGTATTTCTCGCGCGGCACGAACACCAGACACGAATAAAAGCGGTGAAATAGATCGCGGCGCAACAACACGCGCACGCGGGGCCGTTCCTGCAAGCCGAATATCCCCGTCACGATGCGGTTGAGTTCGGAAACGCTCGCTTGAAATAGTTCATCGCGCGGAAACGATTCCAGAACGTGCTGCAGCGCCTTGCCATCGTGGCTGTCGGGCGCCAACGAAAAGTGTTCGGCGACCTGCGTGATTTTCTGGCGCAACAAGGGAATCTCGCGCGGATTGGCGTTGTACGCGGCCGAGGTCCAAAGGCCCAGAAAGCGCCGCTCGCCGAGCAAGCGCCCCCGCGCGTCGAATTGCTTGATGCCGACATAGTCCAGATAGCCGGCCCGATGCACCGTTGACAGGGAATTGGCCTTCGTAACCAAGCTCAAATTGCGCGAGCGGCTTTGTCTCCTGATATCGCTGTGCAGCACCCGGGTCGTGCTCTCCGGTTTTTTGTGTCCCGGCCGCAAGATGCCGAGCCCGCTGGACTCGACCGCCTCCAGCCGCTCGCGGCCCTTGCCGCCTTTCAGCCGATATTCGCGAAACCCGAGAAATGTGAAATGCCGGTTTTCCATCCACTCCAGCAGTGCGCACGTCTCGTTGAGTTCGGTCGCATCGACCCGCGCGCCCATCGAGGCCAAATCCGTCGCAGCCGTTCGGCAGGCGGCCCGCATGCGGCCCCAATCCGCGCACGCCACGCGCACGTCGCGCATGCTGCGCTCAATCTGCGCTGCCAAGGATTTCAGCACCGCCGGATCGACGATTCGATCGACCTCGACGTGCTGGAACGATTCCAGCCGCTGTTTCGTGCCTTCGACCGGTTCCTTCCGCTCCTGCAGCGCGCTCAAATTGCCGGCCCGATCGCGCGCGACCTCGAAAATCGGATGGGCCAGGAAATGCAGCGTAAGCGCGCGTTCGGTCAACGCGAGACTGATGGAATCCACCAGGAACGGCATGTCGTCGTTTACGACATCGATAATGGTGTGCGGCGAGACGAAGCCATGCTCGCGCAATGTGGGGTTGAATACCCGCACCAGCGCGGCTCTGCCCCGCTGTTTCGCGAACAGGAGGTGCGAGAGGGCTGCGCCGGCAAGATCCTTCGGATCGCGATCGCCGAGATCCTTGGTGTCGACGTTGGCAAAGTAAGTTTGCAGAAACCGCCGCCAGTCCACGCCGTGCATGGATTTCGGCGGACGCACCGGGCTGCGTAAAATCGCGGAGATGATATTGCGATGTTGTTCTGAGGAAGCTTGATACATATCCGGATCCTTAGGCGCCGTTCAATGCGTGTCAGGCGCGAATTATGCCAGTCCCCGATGATTTCAGGGACGGTGTTGGCCCGCGAGATATTGCTGCGTCTGCATTTCGGTGAGCCGGCTTGCCGCGCGTAAAAATTCCAATTGCAAGCGCTCGCCGTGATACAGCGACCCGGGAGGGGCGGCGGCCGATACTACAACATTCACGTTGCGGTCGTAGAACTCGTCGATCAGCATGATGAAGCGCCGCGCGGCGTTGTCGTTGCCGCGCGCGAACTCGGGAACATTCGAAATGAACACGGTGTGATAGAGGCGCGCGAGCTCGATGTAGTCATTTTGGCTACGCGGCCCTTCGCAGATGTCCTTGAACTCGAACCACACCATGCCAGGCCCCGTGGCCTGGGCTTTAATATGACGATTCTCCACCGTCAATGTCGTGGGGCCGCCCGGGTTGCCGCCGGCAAGCGCCGCGAAGCGCTGCTTGAGCTGCGCCGCGGTGTCCGGCGATTTCGAATCCAAGTACGTGGGCGCCTGTTCCAGTTGCCGCAATCGGTAGTCGACGCCGCCGTCCAAGTGCAGCACATCGACGTGGCTTTCGATCAGATCGATGGCCGGGAGAAATCGCTGCCGTTGCAAACCGTCCAGATATAAGTCCTGCGGCGCGATATTCGAGGTCGCGACCAGGGTAACGCCGCGGCGGAACAGACCGTCGAAGAGCCCGGCCAGGATCATGGCGTCGGCAATGTCCGCGACAAAGAATTCATCCAGGCACAGCACGAGCACGCGCGCCGCCAAGCGCTCGGCAACCGTGTCGAGCGGATCGGCGCGGCTCTTGACCTTGCGCAGTTCCGCGTGGATTTGCCGCATGAAGCGATAGAAGTGCGTGCGCTCGCCGAGCTGCGGCGGAAGCGAATCGTAGAACCAGTCCATCAGCATGGTCTTGCCCCGGCCGACGCCGCCCCACAGGTACAAACCCCGCAATGGCGTCTCGACCGGCTGCACCGACAGGCGCCGCAGCTGCGCGCGCAACTTGTGGCTGATGGATTGCGATTGCTCCACGAGGCGGGCGCTCAAGTCATCGAGGCGCGCCGCGGCATCCTGCTGACTTGGATCCACCGCGAGCCTTTGCGCCTCCGTCTCTTCCCGGAGGCGCGCTGTAATCGACTGACGTTCTTTAGACAATCGATGCTTTTTTAGAGGCTCTGATAGTTCGGGCCGGAGCCGCCTTCCGGCGTGACCCAGGTAATTTGTCCCGCATAGGGTTCTTTGATGTCGCAGGCCTTGCAGTGAACGCAATTCGACGCGTTGATCTGGAGTTTTTGGCCGCCTTTACCGTCCGCAATCATTTCGTACACGTTGGCAGGGCAGAAATTGGTGCAGGGATTGCCGTAATCCGTGATGCACCGAGTCGCGCACAAATTGGTGTCGGCCACGTGCAGGTGTGCGGGTTGATTTTCATCATGCGTGGTCGCGGCAAAAAATACCGAGGCCACGCGATCGCGCGGCGGCAGCTCTCGATCGCTCCAGCCACGGTCGGGTGAGACGTATTCATCCAGACGTTTGAGTGCTGTGTCGTCGGCGTGATTCGCCAAGGTCCACGGCGCTTTCCCCATGGTGATGGTTTCAAAACCAAAGTTCACGGTTCCCAGCAGAAGTCCGCGCCGGAACCCCGGCCGGATATTGCGCACCTTATATAGCTCACGGCCGCCGGCGGAGGCGCGCCAACGCTTGTCGAACCCGGCGCTCGTGCCGGTTTCGACAAAATGCGCGGCCGCGGTTACCCCGGAGCGAATCGCCTGATGGATGCCCTTGATCTTCGGCATGTTGAGCGTGCCGCCGGCATCTCCCACCAGCATGGCGCCGGGCATTTCCAGCGTCGGCATGGACTGATATCCGCCTTCAATGATGGTGCGCGCGCCACCGGCGATGATCTCGCCGCCCTTCAGCAGGGACTTGATGTCGGGGTGATTTTTCCATTGCTGGAATGCCTCGAATGGCTTGAAGCGTGGGTCCGCGTAGTCCAGGCCCACCACGAAGCCTACGTAGACGCGATCTTTATTCAGGTGATAGAGAAAGCTCCCGCCGTAGATGCTGTTGTCGAGCGGCCATCCGGCGGTGTGCTGAATGAGGCCGGGCTGCACTCGTCCTGCGGGTAACTGCCACAATTCCTTGAAGCCCAGGCCATAGGTCTGAGGCGATTTTCCGGCGTCGAGTTGGTAACGGGCGATCAGCTGCTTGGAGGTGCTGCCGCGGCAACCCTCGCACAGCATGGTGATTTTCGCGTGAATTTCCGGACCCAAAGCAAAATTGGGGCCGTGCTCGCCGTTCTTTTCGACCCCCATGTCGCCGATGCGGACGCCCTTGACGGCGCCGGCGGCATCGAACAGCGCCTCCGCCGCCGCAAAACCCGGGAACACATCGACCCCCAGTTTTTCGGCCTCGGCTCCCAGAATCGCCACGAGTTGGCCCAGCGAAACGATCAGATTGCCGTGATTGTTCATTTGTGGCGGCGTAATCGGCGAGCGATAGCGCTTATGGCGCGTCATGAACAAAAAATCATCGCGCGTGGCCGGGACGCAGATGTCGGGCGGATTGTCGCGCCAGGAGGGCAGCAACTCATCGAGCGGGCCGGGCTCCAAAACGGCGCCCGACAAGGAATGCGCTCCCAGACTCGCGGCCTTCTCGAGCACGCAGACACTCAAGTCAGGCTGGAGTTGCTTTAGCCTGATCGCGCAGGCCAATCCCGCAGGGCCGGCCCCCACAATGGCGACCTGGTACTCCATGACATCGCGGCTTTCGCTCATCAAACTGACACCTAAAACCGATAACGTAAACCCCGACTGAAAATCGGCGGCTTAGTAGATCACAAACTCCCTTAAGCCGGGGATTCGTTCGCCAGGCGGACAGGCCATGAGGGTATTTGCCATCGACTGTCGCCTTAGTCAGTGGGGACTACCATGTTGACAGGCCACGGACGCCGTCTTCCAGGATGGCCAAGGGATTTGGGCATGGCACGGGCAAGGACGCCCACCCCTTTTTTGACGGTCAGTCCGGCCGCCAGGCGGCTTTGCGTTTGGCAAAGAACGCCGCGAATCCCTCCTGAGCCTCCGCTTGTACCCTTAAGCGAGCAAGCCGGGTCGCCATATCCATGGCAGCCACGCCGCGTTGGCTTGACGCCAGCTGAGCGTCACGGATGAGGGCCTTCGCCGCCGTTTGCGCGCCCGGGGCGCCTTTTAAAATGGCATCGATGATGCCGCCGCAGGTTGCATCGAGTTCATCGGCGGGCACCGTTTCATGCGCCAATCCAATTTTCTTCAGGGTCGCCGCGCTCATCGTTTCGGCAGTCAGAAAGTAGCGCAAGGCCGCGCTTTCTCCGATCTTGGCGAGCACAAACGGGGAAACGACGGCGGGGATTATCCCTAAGCGCACCTCGGTGAAGGCGAATTTCGCGCTTTCTACGGCGACGACAATATCGCAAGCCGCAATCAATCCGAGCGCACCGCCGTAGCCATCTCCATTGACCCGCGCCAACGTGGGCTTCGGAAATGAATCCAAAGCGCTCAAGACCTTCGCCAGCGTCCGTGCGTGCGCCAAGTTCTCTTCTTCAGAGGCATGCGCTTGCGCCTGCATCTCGCCAAGATCCGCGCCCGCGCAAAATACATTTCCGGTACCCGTCAGCTGCACCATCCGCACGTTGGTATCGGCGGCGCACCGCGCCAGGGCTTCGCCCAACGCGCTCAAGGTCGCTCTGTCGAGCGCGTTGCGTTTGTCGGGGCGATTGAGCGCGACCTGCGCCACGCCGCCGGAAACCGCTGTCGTGACCGGCAAGCCGCTGGTCACACGAGCTCAACGGCGATTGCGGTCGCTTCACCGCCGCCGATGCACAGGCTGGCGATGCCGCACTTTTTGCCGCGAGCCTTTAACGCATAGAGCAACGTCGTCAGAATGCGAGCTCCGGTCGCGCCAATCGGGTGTCCGAGGGCGCACGCGCCGCCGTTGACGTTCACCTTGGCGTGCTCCAGGGACAGATCTTTCATCGCTGCCATGGGCACGGCGGCAAAAGCTTCGTTGATTTCGTACAGGTCGACATCCCTAGCCTGCCAATCCAACTGCGCGAGCAATTTCTTAATCGCGCCGACGGGCGCCAAGGTGAACCATTCCGGCTCGCGCGCAAAACTGGCGTACCCCAGAATCCGGGCCAAGGGCTTTAAGTTGTTGGCCGCGGCAAATGATTCTCGCGCCAACACCACGGCCGCGGCGCCATCGGAGATGGATGAGGAACTCGCCGCCGTCACGGTGCCGTCCTTTTTGAAGGCGGGCTTGAGCGTGGGAATCTTGGCCACATCCAGCGTGAAGGGTGTTTCGTCCTTGTCCACGACCACCTCACCCTTGCGAGTTTTCGCCGTGACCGGGGCAATCTCGGCTTTGAAATCGCCCTGATTGACGGCAGCGAGCGCACGCCGCACCGATTCGGCGGCGAACTCATCCTGGGCTTGCCGGGAAAATGCATATTTTTCGGAGGTCGCCTCCGCGAAGCATCCCATCAGCTGTCCATCCCAGGGACTTTGCAAGCCATCGAAGAACATGTGGTCCAGCACTTCCTGATTACCCATGCGATAGCCCGCGCGTGCTTTGGGAAGCAGATACGGTGCATTGGTCATGGATTCGATGCCGCCGGCGACGACGACTCGGGCATTGCCCGCAAGAATTTGATCTGCCCCCTGCATGACGGCACGCATCGCTGAACCGCACATTTTGTTCACGGTCGTGCTGGGCGTGCTCGTGGGTAGCCCGGCGGCCAAGGCTGCCTGGCGGGCAGGGGCCTGGCCAATACCGGCCGACAGGACGCAACCTAGGATCACCTCATCCACTTCCGATGCCTTCACGCCCGCGTCCGCCACGGCGGCCTTGATGGCGACCGCGCCGAGTTGCGGTGCGCTGACCGTGGCAAAAGCGCCTTGAAAGGCGCCCACCGGCGTTCGCCGGGCGCTCAAAATAACGACAGGATCGGATTTCATGGTGTGGGGTCCGTAATGGTGCTAACTCGATATTATAGCCGCCCAAGGCTTCTTCAAGGCGCCAGCGGGTCCCCGACTGCTTGGGCAATGAGCTCGCGGCTCCTGATCCGCGCCTCGTCGGCCGGCAGCACGGCCAGGACCTCGACCCGAATGGGCAGCCGATGGATGGCCACGCCGCCGGGAGGCATGACGGCGCGGGTGCCGTGAATGGCGACAGCGGCCACGGGCATCTCGGCCCGCGCCGCGATCGTGAATGCGCCGCCCAGAAATTTGCCGATTTGGCGGGTTTCGTCGAAAGTCCCCTCGGGAAAAAACATCAGGGATTGACCCGTGGCTGCCAGCTTCAACACGCGCCGCGCGTCCGTTGCGCCCTTGTGGCGA
>Ga0307474_10001105_pt1 | contig 19664 bp, 16 predicted proteins | sample atmos_gasesECM1C_2_FD_203312 | JGI IMG/M metagenome (GOLD analysis project Ga0307474, IMG submission 203312) | Hardwood forest soil microbial communities from Morgan-Monroe State Forest, Indiana, United States - atmos_gasesECM1C_05 | ecosystem: Environmental > Terrestrial > Soil > Temperate... | reverse complement strand
CAATACCTAATGCCCGCCAGGGCAACGATTTTCTCTCAACAGGCGGCTCGAGAAGATCGTTGAGCGGCGCCAATCTCTTTGCCGCGCCGGCCCCCTCCAGTTCCTTGAGCCATCGCTTTACATCGGCCGGACGGTTCTCGCGCTCCCAACGAAGTGCGCTGCGAAGCGCTTGCCATTGCCGGCCGCTGAGGTTGGCCGGTCGCCTTATCCTCAACTTAGCTCCGCGAGCCTCAATCGCCGTGCTCTTCGGGAATGGATGGGCGCCGGACAATAACAAGTACGCAATGCATGCCAGCGAGAAGACATCGTCTCGTGCGTCCGCGCGCTCGCCCTCCAGCACTTGGCAACTCGCGTAGTTGGACGCTGAAAACGGCAGCGTCAACTCGTGGTCCGGCGCATGAGAGTTTTGGCGCACTCGGTTCGAAGCGCCGAAACTCATCACCCGCACTTCGCCCGATCCTGTAACGAAAATATTTCGCAGATTGAGATCCCCATGCACCACGCCGCGCGAATGCGCATAGGCTACGGCGGCGCCGACCTCGCAAATTAGCGCGAACGCCTGCGGACGATCCAGGGGAATGAGTTTTCTCGCCTGCAACAAGCGGCTGAGCGGGGCCCCGGTCAGCAGCTCCATGGTGAAGAATAGCAACGGGCCATCGCGGTCAAAATCAAACACACGGATAATGTTGGGATGCGACAGCATTTGCTGGGACTGAAATTCTCGGCGCAGCTCGGCGAGCAATTCGGCTCGCTTGGCCACAGCCGGATACAAGATCTTGAGCGCCAATCGCTGACTGCCTGGAGCTTCCAGGCGAAATTCGTCGAGAACTTGGAACACCGTGCCCATGCCGCCATGTCCGACGACATTTTCAATTCGATAGCGCCGCCGCAGCACGCTGCCTGGCCTGATATCGCCGACCGAGTCCAACGTTTGCGCTTCTTCGCGGCGCGGATGCGCATCGGTTTGCTCCACGCTTCCGGGCGTCACGATGTCGCGTGCCACCGGAACTTCGCGTGCCGGCGGAACATCGCGTGCCGGGGGGAAATCGCGTACCGGGGGAAAATCGCGTGCCGGCGGAAAATCGCGTGCCGGGGGAAAATCGCGTGCAGCAGGAACTTCGCGCGCCGGGGGAACATCGCGTGCCAGGGGTGGTGTATCGGGCGTCACCGGCGCATCGTCTGGCGGCGGTGCCACGCGCGCCGCCGAGTTGTCCGTGGCGGCCGGAATCGGGCCGAGTCCAAGCACCGATTCAGCCAGCGCTTTCTTGATCGCCTTAAATGTCTCGGCTTCGATGCGACCGCGGCGATAGTATTGGTCCAGCTGCGACAGTACTTCCCAGGTTCCATCGGGATCAGCGCTGAATCTGAGTTGCATTGCCCGCAGAAAAGCCGGTGCATCGCAGCTGCCGCTTGCGAGCGCATCCAACCACGACTTAATGGCGCCTGCCTCCGCCATGTCGGGTGGCTGAATTCCAGCGGGCCGCATTCCCGAGCTCATACAGTTCCTTGTCTTACATACATCCGACCATTGTACCGATTGCACCGGCTGTGCGAGATAGGATGGGATGATGCGCTGCACTTACTCGTGTGAGGGTCCCCATGCTGTATGAACTTTATTACTGGCCGACCATCCAAGGCCGCGGCGAATTCGTGCGTTTGGCGTTGGAGGAGGCAGCTGCGTCCTACCGGGACGTCGCCCGAGAGTCGGGCAGAGGCGCCGGGGTGGCGGAGCTTTTGCACTTTCTACAGGGTCGCGCAGTGGAGCGGCCGCCCTTTGCTCCGCCCTTCTTGCGCGCCGGGAGGCTCATCGTCGGCCAAACAGCCAACATCCTACAATTTCTTGGGCCGCGTCACTCGCTCGCACCGAATAGTTACAGCGGACGACTATGGACTCATGAGCTTCAATTGACGATCGCCGACCTCGTGGCCGAGGTTCACGACACTCATCATCCCGTCGCCGCCTCGCTGTACTATGAGGATCAAAAGAAGGAGGCGCGCCGCAAAGCGGCGGATTTCCTGAAGAACCGGATACCCAAGTACCTGGGATATTTTGACAAAATGCTGGCGTCGTCGAATGCACGCGGGGATCGGTATCTGCTGGGCGCTAAGTTAAGCTACGCGGACCTGTCGTTGTTTCAAATCGTCGCCGGTTTAACCTATGCATTCCCCAAGACAATGACCTCTGCCGAGCGCAAGTATCGGCATCTTTTCGCGCTGCATGCGCGCGTACAAGAGCGTCCACGAATAGCTGCCTATCTTGCGTCTCCCCGGCGTATTCCCTTCAATGAAGATGGTATTTTTCGCCACTACCCAGAATTGGACAGCCCGCCACGCCGCAGATAATTACAAATAATTATAGGAAAGTCGTCGCATGCTTCAAGCCGGCCTGATGATGGATCGACCGCTGCTCATTTCTGATGTGATCGAGCACGCCGCCGGCCAATTCGGCGAGACCGCAATCGTTTCGCGCGAGCCCGATGGCAGCATGTTTCGATACAGCTACGTGCAGTGCAGGGCTCGCGCGCTGCAACTGGCCAATGCGTTGAGCGAGCGCGGCATGGGCGCCGGCACTTCGATCGGTTCGATCGCGCTCAACAATCACCGGCATCTGGAAGCTTATTACGCTGTGTCCGGCAGCGGCATGATCATCCACACCTGCAATCCTCGCCTGCATGTTTCACAGCTCATCTATATCATCAACCATGCCGCCGATCGCGCGGTGATGTTCGATCCCGCCTTCGCGCCGCTCATAGAAAACATCGCGGCACGGTGTCCGGGCGTTCGCTATTGGATCTGTCTCACGGACGCGGAAAACATGCCCGGCTTGGGCAGTCTTCAGGGGGTGCTCTGCTATGAGGAGTTCATAGGCTCACAAAGCCCCCGGTTTTCCTGGCCGCAGTTTGATGAGCGTACGGCAGCCGCGCTTTGCTATACCTCCGGCACGACCGGCAATCCCAAAGGCGCGCTATATTCGAATCGATCAATCGTCCTCAATGCGATGTCAGCGTGTCTGCCGGGGCTGATCTCGCTCTCACCGAGAGACACCATTCTGCCCGCGGTGCCGATGTTTCATGTGAACGGCTGGTGCGTGCCGTACGCGGCGCCGATCGGCGGTGCAAAGCTCGTCTTGCCCGGGCATCGAATGGATGTGGCCAGCCTTTACGATCTGCTGGAAAGTGAACAAGTCACGGTAACCGCGGGCGTGCCGACGATCTGGATTGCCCTGATGCGCCATATCGAGCAAGGCAATCTCGCCTTGACCAGCCTCAAGCGCATTCTGGTGGGCGGATCAGCCATGCCGGAGTCGCTGATCGCGAAATTCGATCAGGCCTTCGGCATTGAGGTGCGTCAGGCCTGGGGCATGACTGAGACCGTGGCGATTGCAACGATGAGTTGCCTGAATTCCCGCCAGGGCAACATGCCGGCAGCCGCCCGGCACCGAGCGATGGCAAAGCAGGGCAAGTCGGTGTTCGGCGTCGAGATCAAGGTGGTGGATGAGAGCGGTTGCACGCTGCCCCGCGACGGCGAGTCGCAGGGTCAGGTGATGGTGCGCGGGCAGTGGACAGTTTCAGGTTACTTCAAGGCGCAAGAGTCCGTGCTCGTCGATGGCTGGCTGCCCACGGGGGATATCGCGACCATCGATGCACACGGAACCCTGCAAATCAGGGATCGCGCCAAGGACCTGATCAAGACCGGCGGAGAGTGGATCAGTTCGATCGATTTGGAAGGCGTCGCGATGGCGCACCCGGCAGTCGCGATGGCCGCCGTCGTCGGCGTGAAGCACCCCAAATGGGAAGAGCGGCCGCTGCTATTCATCGTGCGCAAGTCGGATCAATCACTCGAAGTCGATGAAATTTTGCTGTTTCTCGCTGAGCGCGTCGCGAAATGGTGGATACCGGATGCGGTGATCTTCTTGGACTCGCTGCCGGTAAGCGGAACCGGAAAAGTGCAGAAGGCGGCGCTTCGCGAACAATACGGAAACCATTTCTGTTAGCTGTCTCGGGCAGGACTGCGTCTGCGGCGAATGAATCGATAAATCAGGATACCCAGCATCACCAAAACGAGGATCGCCGCTACGGCTGCCGCGATGAGTATCCGCAGGCCATTCTCGACGACAAACCGGCCGGTTTCCGTATAGAAGCCATTGAATTTACGCAGCGCTGCGGGCAGTGCCGCCAGATCGTCCTTGCCAAGCTGCAATGCGTGTTCATCGGGATGGTAGGTGGACTCCCAAGGCAACAATGCCCCTGACCGATTCTTTTCGACATGTCCGCCGAGCACGAAGCTTACGGGCCGATCCTTGAGAAACTCCGCCACTCGCCGCGCGCTGGCTTCGTAAGCGCTCCAGTCATCGACCAAGAGGCGCCCTGGGAGCAGAAAGTCGCCGGAGAAGACCAGGCCGGTGTTGCGATCGTAGTACAGCAACTGTGCCGGATGGTGACCGGGCGCGGGCAACACATCGACGATGCGGTCGCCGAGATCGATCTGCGCGCTGCCATTCGGCCAGTCGGCAAAGCCAAAGAACGCGCGCACGTGCTCGAGATCCGAGCGCACCAGCTCGACGCCATTCACGCCCTCGAATTGCGGATCGCCGGCACGATGATCCAGATGCCCGTGACTGTGCACCACGAGCAGCGGAAGTTTGGCCGACGACTCTTCCGGCAAGAGGTTCATCACCAAGGATTCCAGAGGCATCAACTTCGGATCGGCAATATCGCCGGTGTCGATCAGAAGCGCCCGTTTGCTGCCGATCAACAGATACATGAACGGCGCCTCCCAGGTCGAGCACAATTTCTCGCGCAGGAGGATCGTTTGCGCATTGTAGCGATGAACCTGAACGGGGTTGATCTCGGCCACCGGGCATGTCTCTGCGCCCGGATCCCAGTGCACGTCCATCGAGCCTGGCGCCAAGCTGCCGGACCAGGCGAGGATGGGCGTCAGCAACAGAAGGGCAAAAGAGGGGATCGTCACCGGCAGTTTCATCGCTGACTCCTTCTATGCGGCTGAAGCACGCTCAGACAGGCTCTTTGCTCAAAGCATGCTTTCGGACAGGGCGCCGGGCATTCGTGTGTTTTCTTGCCATGGTGATGAATTCGTCGATGGCGGCGGAGGCGCGCCGCCGGTCGCCGGTGCTCATCACCTCGATGAACAGGCCGTCGAAGACCGCGACAATCAGTGTCGCCAACGTCGGGGACCGCTGCGCGGGCTTCAACACCGCCTGAATCAACTCGAGCCAGTTGAGAGAATTCCTCTTCAAGTATCTCCCGTAGGTCCTATGGTCTTGCGCCGCGAGAATCTGCAATTGATACACCACGCGAAGCTGAGCGAAGTTAGGCTCCTTGAGCGCCCAATCCCAAAATTGGCGCAGAGGTGCGGAACGCGATTCGCCGGGTTCGGCCACGAGCAACTCGTTGAGAGAGCGTTGCAGCCGCGACTGCATTTCGCCCAGGACGTCGACGAGCAGCCGCTCCTTCGACCCGAAGTGAAAAATCAACAATCGCGCACTGGTTCCCACCGCCGCAGCCATCGGGCGCAACGACACATCGGCGACACCGCGCCTGACCAAGTAGGCGATGAGATTCTCCAGCAGCGTGGCTTTGATCGTCGACATGGCGCCGATCCTATAATGTAACGAGTGTTACATTCAAGGCGTGCACGAAGGTAATTGATATGCCGCAACGTGCGGATTTTCGTTTAGCGTGTCATGCTATTGGCAGACATGATAAAATCCATAGAATTCAAGGGTATGAAACGCCAATGGGCCTCGCCGTACTCGAGAACCTAGGACTCAGCCATGCTCGATCTGCTGCTCGCCATCGGCCACCATCTTCTGATCTTTGCCATTTTTGGAATCATCTGCGCTGAATTCTGGGCGGTGCGGCCGGGCATGAGCACAACAACGGTCGCGCGCATTGCCTCGCTCGACCTGTGGTACGGAATATTGGCGGCGGCGGTCATTGTGGTGGGTTTTTGTCGGGCAATCTTCGCCGCCAAGGGCTGGGGCTATTATTCGCACAATTCTTTCTTTTGGGCCAAGCTGGGTACGTTTGCGGTCATCGGATTGCTGTCGCTGCCGCCGACGCTGGCCTTTATTCGATGGCGAAGATCGGGGCTGGCACCGAGCGATTCGGACATACAGTCAGCGAGACGGTACCTGCACTGGGAATTGGCGCTGTTCATATTTTTGCCGATATTCGCTGCGGCCATGGCGCGGGGGTACGGAGAATTCTAGATTTGCGCCGCGCTTCGCAGTTATCAGGGAACCCGAAAGCCCTCTCCAAGTTCAAAGCCTCAGCCGCGAGTCGAGCGTCGCGGACGAATCCGCTGACGCGCTCGTCCCCCAGGTTTCAAAGATTTGTCATATGCAAAGGATTTCCATGAAGGATCGAGCCCAATGAGTCAGAAAGCTGCCCCGCCGCTCAACGAGCAAAACGCGAGGTATCAGCCCGCCGCCGCGCCCAAAGAGCCTGTCCCGGCACCCGTTGCGTTGGATCCGGCGATGCGTGCCGCACGCGAGACAGTCACGCAAAGCTCGACTTGGATCCGTCCGCTGCAGCAGGAGATGGCGCGGGTCATCGTCGGCCAAAGACATCTGTTGGACCGCCTGCTGATTGCGCTGCTCACCAACGGGCACGTATTGCTGGAGGGCGTGCCGGGTTTGGCGAAAACCCTTGCGCTCAAGACACTGGCGAGCTGCATAGCGCTGCATTTTAAGCGGCTGCAATTCACTCCCGACATGCTCCCCGCCGACATCGTCGGGACGATGATCTACAACCCTCAAGATGGGGCGTTCCGCACCAAGCACGGGCCGATTTTCAGCAATCTCATTTTGGCCGATGAAATCAATCGGGCGCCGGCGAAAGTTCAAAGCGCACTGCTCGAAGCCATGCAGGAACGGCAAGTGACGATCGGCGATGAGACTTATTCGCTCCCCAATCCGTTCTTGGTGTTGGCCACCCAGAATCCCTTGGAGCAGGAGGGAACCTATCCGCTGCCTGAGGCGCAAATCGACCGCTTCATGATGAAGGTGATCGTGACGTATCCGAACCGCGCCGATGAGCGCGCCATCCTGGATGCGATGGCGACTACGGAAGCCATGCTTGTTCCCCGAGCCGTGGTAAGCGCCGAACAGATTGTCGAGGCCCGTCATGTCGTCAACACCCTGTACGTTGATGACAAGATACGCGACTACATCGTCGATCTGGTTTTAGCGACGCGTCCTCCCATCGCGGCGTCCCTCAATCTGAACGGCTACATTCAGAACGGTGCCTCGCCGCGTGCAACCATCGCACTGACCCTGGGAGCGCGCGCCATGGCGTTCTTGAACGGCCGCCACTTCGTCATCCCGCAGGATGTGAAGTCGATCGCGCTCGACGTGCTGCGTCATCGTGTGACAGTCACGTACGAAGCAGAGGCCGAGAATATCTCCTCCGAGGACGTCATCGAGAAGATACTCAATACGCTACCGGTGCCGTAGTGGCCCAGGAAACCGGCAAGTCCCACAAGGCCATCATGAGCAGCATGCGCCAGCTCGAGATTCGCACGCGCCGCATGGTCAATGACAGCCTCGCGGGATCCTACCATTCGGTCTTCAAGGGCCGCGGCATGGACTTCGACGAAGTGCGCGAATACACCCCGGGTGATGAAGTGCGAACCATCGATTGGAATGTCACGGCGCGGGCCGGCCGGCCGTTCGTCAAGAAATTCACCGAGGAACGCGAACTCACCATTTTTCTGCTGGTGGACATCAGTGCGTCAGGAAATTTCGGTTCCGGCGCCCTGAGCAAGCGCGATCTTGCCGCTGAGCTCGCAAGCGTCCTGGCATTTTCCGCCATTCGCAATAGCGATAAGGTCGGATTGCTGCTGTATACCGATCAGGTCGAAACCTATTTGCCGCCGAAGAAGGGCCGCCGCCATGTTTTGCGGGTCGTGAGGGATATCTTGCATCACACGCCCGAGCGCATCGGGACCGACACCGTCAAGGCGCTTGACGTCGCGAACCGGCTGCTGCACCGCCGTGCGGTGGTATTCCTCATTTCAGATTTTGAAGCAACGAAAAGCACGGCCGCCACGCGCCTCGATCTGCGGCGCGCCATGCGCCGCACGAACCGCCGCCATGATCTGATTGCGGTGCACGTCGAGGATCCGCGCGAAAAGGAGCTTCCGGACGTGGGAATCGTTGCGCTCGAGGACGCGGAGAGCGGCGAGGTGATCGAGCTGGACACCGCCAGTGCGACGATACGCCAGCGCTTCAAAGAATTGTCCTTGGAAAGAGGGCGCCGGCTGGTCGGCGATTTTCGCTCCGAGGGCATCGATACCCTGCAATTGCAGACGGATGCGCCCTACATGCCCGCGCTGCAACGATTCTTCAAAACTCGAGTGCGCAGGCGGGCATGAAGGGTCGGCTCGTCGGCAGGCAACGCGCAGCGGCTGCCGCACTGATCGGCATGGTGCTCGGCGCCGGCCTGAGTGCTGCGCCTGTGGCCGAGGATATTCGCGACATCCGCGGCCCAAAATACCTGCTCCCAGATTGGTTGTGGTCTGCGCTCCTCGGGGGCGCGGTGCTTCTCGCCCTAAGCGTTTATGGCCTGTGGCGTTGGCGGCGCAGTCGAGTCGCACGAGTTTTGCTGCCGTACGAAATTGCGCTGCAACGCCTGGAAGAGATCGCCGCGCTCATGTCACCGGCACGGGCGAGAGAGTTCTCGATTGCGGTGTCCGACATTATTCGCCTTTATATCGAGCAGAGATTCAATGTGACCGCGACGCGGCGCACCACCGAGGAGTTTCTGCGCGATCTGCTCGATAGTTCCGACGCCGCCCTTGCCCGGCATCAAGGACTGCTGGGAGAATTTCTGCATCAATGCGACTTCGTCAAATTCGCCGCCCTGTCGCTGACGCAGCAGAACATGGAGTCCCTGCGTCAAAGCGCGCGCGCGTTCGTTTTGGCGACGGTAGACACCCATGACCCACTTCCTGCAGCCTGAGTGGTTTTGGGCGATGGCGCTGCTGCCGCTCGTGCTGCTGTGGCGAGGGCGGCGAGGGCCGGTCGCCGCCATTGAATATTCGGACGTAAGCCTGGCGCGCGATGTGGCGCGGCGCGGTCGCAGCCGCATTGGCCTGTTTGTATGGCTGCTGCCGATTCTCGCCGGCGGCTTGATCATCGTCGGGCTCGCACGGCCGCAACGCGCCCATGGTCGCACCGAAGTCACTGCCCACGGCATTGATATCGTTCTCGGCCTGGATGTCTCCGGTTCAATGCAGGCGTTGGATTTTCAGATAGATAACCAGCGGGTGAATCGCATTGAAGTGGTCAAGTCCGTGGTGTCGAAATTCATTGACGAAAGGCCCGACGATCGCATCGGAATCATTGCATTTGCGGGGGCGCCATATCTGGTCAGTCCCATCACCTTGGATCATGACTGGCTGCAGCAAAATTTGGACCGGGTCACGGTGGGCGGCGCAGACGATGGTACGGCGATCGGCTCGGCCATTGCGGCCGGCGTCAATCGGTTGCGCCTGACGCAGGCGAAATCCAAGGTGATTATTTTGCTCACCGACGGCGTGAACAACACTGGAAAGATCTCTCCCATTGCCGCGGCGGAAGCCGCCCGCGCCATGGGCGTCAAGGTATATACCATTGGCGTTGGTGTGCGAGGGGACGCACCGATCCCTGTCCACGATGCGGCGGGACACACGCGGATCATCATGGCCAAGGTTGACGTGGATGAGAAGACGCTGCAGGCGGTTGCCGATGAGACCGGCGGAAAATTCTATCGCGCCACCGACACGAATTCTTTGCAAAAGATTTACGAGCAAATCAATCAATTCGAGAAAACCGCGCAAACAGTGCAAAAATTCGAGCATACCGAGGAGTTGTATCCTTGGGCACTGATCCCCGCTTTGGGCATCCTCGGGCTCAGCCTGCTATTGCAGCAAACCCGGTTACGGAGGTTGCCGTGAATTTCGCGAGCCCGGCCTGGCTGCCCGCGGGATTGTTCTGTGCCGTTGCGCTCATCTGGCTATGGCGCCGCTACGACGCACGCCAACAGGCCGCGCTCGCGAAGTTCGTGTCGGCGCATTTGCGGCAGCAGCTGACGCGGTCCATATCGCCCGGAAAGCGCCGCCTACAACGAGGCTTGTTTCTTGGCGCACTGGTTGGCCTGTTCATCGCGCTCGCGGGTCCACAAGTCGGATTCCACTGGCAGCAGGTCAGCCGCCGCGGCAATGAAATCATTTTTGCGATCGATACGTCGCGCAGCATGTTGACTCCCGACGTGAAACCCAATCGGCTCACGCGCGCGAAACTGGCGATCGATGATTTCGCAAAGAAACTGGACGGCGATGCCGTCGGCATCGTGGCATTTGCCGGCACCGCCTTTCTGGCCTGTCCGTTAACACTCGACTACGGAGCCTTTCACGAGTCCCTTGGCGCCGTCGACACCAGCACGATTCCGCGCGGCGGCACCAATATATCGGCTGCCATCCAAGCCGGGCAGGCCGCCCTGCGCCGCCGTCCCGGTAGCGATAAAATAATGATCCTGGTGACCGATGGCGAAGATCTGGAGGGCAACGCTTTCGAAACAGCGCAGGCGGCAGCAAAGGCGGACGGTATAAAGATCTTCACGGTAGGCGTGGGAACGGCCGCCGGAGATTTGATCCCGGTCCCGCAGGCATACGGCGGCGGATTCGTGAAGGACGAGACCGGCGCATTCGTCAGGTCGCGGCTCGATGAGCAGGGGCTGAAAGCGATCGCGGGCGCGACGGGCGGATTTTACGTGCCCTTGGGAACCCAGGCGGAAGGCCTGGAATTGATTTTCCAAAATGTTCTCGGCTCAATTGCAAAGCACGAATTGGCATCGAGGCAGCAGAAAATATACATCGAGCGATTTCAGTGGCCGCTCGCTGCCTCCCTCGCGATGCTGCTCAGCAGTCTTCTCATCGGTTCGCGGCGGCGGAGCAGGGTACCTTTCAAGGCGCTTGCCGCCGTACCGCTCGCGATCTTGCTGCCCGCGCTCTGCCTTGACATGGCGCACGCGGACTCGATACGGGACTCGAAAGGGCCGGTAGTGGAATACAACGCGGGGACCGCCGCCTACCGCGCAGGCCAATTCCCGCAGGCTGCACAATCGTTTCAGCAATCAATCACGCACTCGCCCTCCGATGATCCGAAACGATTGGCTGTTCAACAAGACGCTTACTACAACCTGGGCAATACGCTGTACCGGACCGGACAGAAAACCGAGCAGACTTCTCCTCAAGAGACTCTGCAGAAATGGAACGACGCGGTGAAGGCCTACGACACGGCGTTGCAGATGCGCGCAGATGACGCGGACAGTAAATACAATCGGGATTTGGTGAAGCGCAAGATCGACGCGTTGCAGCAAAAGCAGAATCAGCAAAATCAAGGCAACCAACAGAATAAAAATAAGAACCAGAATCAGGACAACAAGCAAAACCAGAAACAGGACCCGAATCAGAAGCCGGATCCGAACCAGAAGCAGGATCCAAACCAAAAGCAGGATCCAAACCAAAAGCAGGATCCAAACCAAAAGCAGGATCCAAACCAAAAGCAGGATCCAAACCAAAAGCAGGATCCAAGTCAGAACAACGATCAACATCAGAACAAGGACCAAAGCCAGGGCCAAAAGCCGCCGAATGATCCGCAACAAGGCAACGGCCAACCGCCCGACCAGGGCCGGGGCCAACCGCCGGCGCAAGATCCGAATCAAGGCCCGGGCGCAGCGCCGCCGCCAAAAGCCGGCGACCCCAAGGGTGATCAGCCGCCGCCGGATCCGCAGGCGGCGGACAATCAACGGGTTCCCGGCCAGATGAGCCGGGAAGAAGCGCGCGAGCTCTTGGATTCGGTGAAAGGGGACGAGCATCAATCCATGCCGATTCCCTGGGCGCAACGCGGCGCGGTGCAGCCACCCGACAAGCCGTTTAAGAACTGGTGATGAGCGGGAATCACATTCGAGTCATCCGGCGGGCAGCCTGGGCTCTGGCAGGTGTATTTATCGCGGCGCTGGCCTTCGCCGATGATCCTCTGGTGTATGCGACCATTCAGCCCGCACAAATCTTATTGGGCGAATCGGCGCAATTCACCATCACTAACCTGGGGGATGGCACGAATCCCATCACGATGCCCGTAGTCGCGGGCTTGAAATTTGAGATCATCGGCCGCACACGCGAAGTGCAACTCATCAATGGCACAACGCTGCCTTCGAGTTCGATTGTCATGCGTGTGACGCCGCAAATGGCCGGTATTTTTACAATTCCGGCAGTGACCCCGAGGGCTCAGCCGCTGGTACTCCAGGTCAACGCGGCCGCCGGCGGCACGAGCCGGTCATCCCTTGCAAGGCCGGCAGCACCGATTCCGCCTCCCATCCTTTCCGGAGCTTCGATACCGAAGGGCGTGCACTTGACCGACGACGGCTCCGCCTATGTTCGGCTGAGCGTCCCGAAGCGGGAAGTCTATGTTGGCGAGAGTGTTCCTGTCGAAATCGAAGTGGGGATGCGTTCCGGCTTCGTAGCGTCGCTGAACGGCCTGCCCAAACTCACCGACGACAACTTCGCGCTCAACAATCTCTCGCATCAACCGGAGCGCACGGAAAAACTGATCAACGGAGAACCGTTTGTGCTGCTGACGTGGCGCAGTACGCTTGCGGTGGTCAAGCCGGGTGCTTTTTCGCTCTCGGCCGAAGCGCCCCTCACCGTGAAAATAAGAACGCGGCCAAAACAGGAGTCCTCCTTGGACGATCGTTTCGGCGATCCTTTCTGGCAGAATTTGTTTGGCGCCACGGTCCCCAAAGACATCGACGTCAAGAGTCCGCCGCAAGAACTGACGGTGCGCGAGTTGCCGGCGCAAGGCCGACCGGCGGATTTTCATGGCGCCATTGGCACATTCAGTATCACGAGCGACGTGTCACCCACCAAGGCGGACGTCGGCGATCCTCTGACGCTGCGAATGCGCGTCACCGGATCCGGAAATTTTGATCGTGTCGACAGCACGATGCTCGATCACCTTGACCAATGGAAGACCTATCCGCCGAAGTCCTCGTTCAATACGAGCGACCCCATTGCCCTCGGCGGCATGAAAACCTTTGAACAGCCGGTCATCGCGTCGAAACCCGGCGTCCAAGAGCTTCCGGGATTGACCTTCAGCTACTTTGATCCCAATACGCGGCGCTACGAAACGGCACGCAGCGCCCCCTTGAGCGTGTCGATTTCCCCATCGCTCGCCGACAGCCGGGCGGCTCCGCAGGCGCTTGCTACGGCGGCATTGGCCGACAACAAATTCGCTGCAGGATTGCGCCCCGATCACGTGGAGACCCCGGCAATGTCTTCTTTGATTCCGCTGTACCTGCAGCCGAAATTTCTGGCAGTTCCAACGATCGTCATACTGGCATTTGCCGCAGGGTGGGTGAGCGCGAGACGCCGTCGCGGCGCGGGCGAGCGCCAGTCTGCGTCTGATCGGATCGCGTCGAGGGCGGCCAATCGCTCGCTCGCACAAATGCAAGCAGCGGCTCGCGCCGGAGACGTGGGGCTGTTTTTCGATTCGGCACGATCGGCATTGCAGTCCTTGTTTGCGGCGCGCTGGCAACTCGCGCCGGAGGAGATCACCACCGCCGAGCTGGAAGACAGGCTTGGCGCGGAAAGTGATATCCGCGAATTGTTTGCTCTCGCGGACGAAGCGAAGTATTCCGGGCGCAAACTCACCGCAACCGACTTTGCGCGATGGTTGCGAATTGTCCGTCGTCAACTCATGAGCGATAAAGCCATATGAAACTACTGCGGGCTGCTTTGGTATTCTGCCTGCTGCTCAGCTCGGCGCGGGTTCATTCGGAATCAGAACCCGCCGGTTACTCTGCGGCCGGCCTTTATAATCTTGCCAACTCTTACGCGCGCGCCGGTAAGCCGGGAATGGCGATTCTGAACTACGAACGCGCGAGCTTGCTGGCGCCGGGCGACCCCGACATCCAGGCCAATCTGAGTTTCGTTCGTGCATCCGCGCATTTGCCGGCAGAAATGCCGGACACTTTGGATCGAGTTGCGAAGATCGCCAGTCCGTTTTGGATGTCGTGGCTCGGTGTCTTCGGGTTGGTGATAGTGGGCGCAAGCGTGGTCTTCGGGCAGCTTTCCTCGCGCCATCGGCTCGCGCGCGCCGCCGCCTCGGTGTTGGGCGTAACGATGATCGGTCTGACGTTCTGTAGTGCAGTGGCGTTGGGCTCTCGATTGCACGAGGGCGTTGTCATTGCGGCCGCGACGCCGGTGCGTGTTTCCCCGGTGCCGATGGGCGATCCGCTTTTTTCGCTGCCCGAGGGTGAAAAGGTCAAAATCACGGCCGAGCACGAGGGATTCGACCTCATCCAGACGCGGGCAGGCCGGGCAGGGTGGATCGCGAACTCGAATCTCGCACCGATTGTGCCGCGCTAGTCCTTACGATGGTCTAGTGCGGTCGGCCCTGTGTGGCGGCGCATGCAGCGGCAGCTTGGTCGATGAATCGTCCGATTTTCGAAGCGGTCCCCGGCCGTCCCTCGGGTTCGTGACGCCATCTTCCTGCAGATTCTTTTTTGGCGTAGTCCGCGACGAGTCGATCATCTTGTCCGGCATGGGATCTCTCCAAGAGGTGGCTTACAGGATGAGTCCGTTGCGCAATGCGTAGGCGGTCATGTCTGCATTGCTGCTGAAATTCATTTTTTCCAGAATTCTTGAGCGATAGGTGCTCACCGTTTTTACGCTCAGGCTGAGTTCGTCCGCGATTTCTCCGACCCCATCGCCGGCCGCGAGTTTGCCGAATATCTGGAACTCTCGAACCGAGAGCCTCTCGTGCAGCGGTTGGTTTTGATCGTGTGTCGATTCGAGGTCGGCCGCCATGGACTCCGCGAGCGAAGCGCTCACGTATCGGCGTCCAACCAGGACCGTGCGCACCGCTTTCAGCAACTCTTCCGGGGAGCCGCCTTTCGAGAGATAGCCGCTGGCGCCGGCGCGCAACACGTTTCGGGCGTATTGGGCCTCCGGTAGTCCGCTCATTATCAGCACGCGCACCTTGGGAAAACCGCTCGTCACATGCTTCAGGATGTCCAAGCCGCTGCGGTCGGGCATGTGGATGTCCATGAGCAGCAAATCCCACTCATGCTTGCGCAGCTGATCCAGGGTTTCGTTGCCGCTTGCGGTCTCGCCGATCGCGGTGATGCCGGCCTCCGCCTCCAGGAACTGCTTGTAGCCAGCCCTCACTACGGCATGATCGTCAGCAATTAGTACTCGCGACATTGTTATCCCTTTTTGTTTGCAGTCTCCAAGAAACTTATGCTCCCTGGCCTGCGCAAGGCGCAAGGGTGAATCCCTTAACCCAGCGTCGGGATCGTCCTACAGGAGCGCCGCGGGCTAAAAATCGCCGTCGCGCTCGCGGGGCGCTAAGCTGTCGTCGATGAGATCTGGTAACGAACGCATACGTTCCTTGAATGGCCAAAGGGGAAAAATAATTGGGCCACACGGGTTTGCGACGCAAGCGGGCGGTTGAGCCCTTGTTCGAAATCAAGCTTGACCTCAAACCTCGCGGTTCGCGTGAGGCGTCACGAACACTGCATCATGAGCTCCGGGCCGCCATTTTGGATGGCCGTCTCGCCGCCGGTGCAAAATTGCCGGCTACCCGAAAGTCCGCGGCTTTCTTCGGTGTTTCGCGCAATACCGCGGCCGAAGTATATGAAAAGCTGGTGACCGAAGGTCATGCCGTGAGCCGCCATGGCGCGGGTACCTATGTCTCGGAACGGACCGCCGGCGCGGCATCGGCGCGCCCGATCGCCGCGCAAGCGGGCGCGCTTCGCTTGAACCCGTTTTGGCTGCGTGCGGATGTTACCGCGGCGATGGGTTTTTGGCAGGATTCGAGCGAACCGTCACCCATGCGCAAAGGCACGCCGGCCGATTTTCGGCCCGCCATGGTTGATTCTCGGCTCTTTCCTCTGGACGTGTTTCGCCGCGTCAGCGCCAAGCAATTGCGCGGACTGGAACGCAAACCGGCAAGCTACAAAAGTCCGCAGGGAAATCAAGGCAACTACCATCTTCGCAAGGCAATCATCAAGCACATCGCCATCACGCGAGCGGTGGCTTGCCAGGCAGAAGACATCCTCGTCACCGCCGGGGCCCAACAGGCATTCGATCTGCTCGCCAGGGCGCTGGTCACGCCTCATGAAACTACCGTTGCGTTGGAGGATCCTGGTTATCCGCCGATGCGGGTGGCGTTCGCCGCCGCCGGCGCGAAACTCGTTCCCGTGGCAATCGATGCGGAAGGTCTGATCATCGAGCAGCTGCCATCCGATGTAAGCGTTATTTGCGTTACCCCGTCCCATCAATTTCCCCTGGGCGTGACGATGTCCCTGCGCAGGCGCCAAGCCCTGATCGATTTTGCGCGCGAACGCGGGGCGGTCATCATTGAGGATGACTATGACGGCGAATTTCGCTATGAAGGCAGCCCGTTGCCGGCGTTGCGCACCTCTCAAGCCGCGGACGTCGTGTTCTACGTCGGCACCTTTTCCAAGTGCATGCTGTCAGCGCTGCGATTGGGATTCATCGTTGCGCCGAGTTGGGCGATGAGTACGCTTACTGCCGCAAAGAATTGCTTGGATTGGCACTGTCCGACGCCGATTCAAAGCGCGGTTGCAGGATTCATCGCGGAGGGTCATTTGACGCGCCACGTCCGGAAAATGCGCGACATCTACAGGCAGCGCCGCCAACTGCTGTTGGAGCTGGTGCAGGACAAACTTAACGAGTGGCTGGTCCCGATTCCGTCCTTCTACGGCATGCATATCGCCGCGTTGGGCCGGCCGGGCGTTGAGCTTGAAACGCCGGCGCATGCTCTGCTTCAGCAACAAGTCAAGATTCATACCCTAAGCCGCTACTTTCTCGGGCCGCAGACCCAGGTGGGGCTGGTGTTCGGGTATGGCACGGTCGATCTGCCGGATATTCGCCGCGGAGTGTCCGTGCTTCGCAAAGCCTTGCAAGAGTGACGCTGTTATGCGACGCGCACTGGGTGTAGGAATTACACGCCGTGAACGCGACGACAGCTCGCACAACCGTGTAAAGTCCCATCGGAAGGGGCGCTGAGCACGTGACAGATCCCGCAACAAAAAGTACGCGCGCCGCAGCGCAAGCCAAAACGGTCCAGTTAGGGTTCCTGCGGCAACTATCCTTGATGATCCGGGCGATCTCGAGTTCTCCCGTGGGCAAAAAGATCGTGATCCTGCTGGTCGAACTCGTCCTTGTCATCGTGATAACCGCTTACGGCCAGATTCGCCTCAACAGTTGGAACAAGCCTTTTTACGACGCACTGTCGCGCCGTGACTTTCGAGAATTTCTCTTTCAGCTCGGCGTCTTTTTCGTTATCGCAGGCTGCATCCTATCGCTCAATGTACTGCAGAGGTGGCTTGGGGAGATGCTGCAGGTCAGGTTGCGCGAGGGCCTGGTGGGCAGTCTTCTGCGGGATTGGATGCTGCCGCGCCGGGCATTCTGGCTCGCCAATACCGGCAGCATGGGCGTCAACCCCGATCAGCGCATTCACGAAGATGCGAGAAAACTCTGCGAATTGTCGGGCAGCTTAGGGATAGGCCTGTTTCAAGCCTCCATCCTATTCTGTACCTTTGCCGGCATTCTCTGGCGGCTGTCGAGCACCTTCAGCGTTCATTTTGAAGATCGGGATTATCTGATTCCCGGCTTCATGCTGTGGGCCGCAATCATCTACGCCAGCGCCGGTTCGCTGCTCAGCTATTGGGTCGGTCGAGGCCTCATCAATCGCAACGCCGATCGCTATGCCCGTGAAGCGGACTTGCGTTTCTCGCTGGTGCGGGTCAATGAGCATGTCGATGCGATTTCGCTCGCCGGGGGAGAGCAAGACGAGAGACGCCGCATCGAGCGGCGCCTGGGGGATGCGCTGCGCGCAACGCGCCGCATCGTGTGGGGTCACACCAATCTTGAGTGGGTGACCGCCGGGTTCGGCTGGATCACCCAGGTTGCGCCGATACTCGTGGCCGCGCCGCTGTATTTCACCGGAAAAGTTTCATTCGGCGGCATGATGATGGCCGCAGCGGCGTTCACCCAGGCGCAATCATCGTTGCGCTGGTTCGTCGATAATTTCAGCGTCATCGCCGATTGGCGCGCGACATTGCTGCGCGTTGCGAATTTCCGCCAAGCCGTGATCACCACGGATGAACCTCGCGGCTTTGAAAGCCGGATCGTGTACGAGGAGGGCGATCCCGGCAGAATCAGAATTGAAAACATTCAAAGCGTCTCTTCCGCGCATGCCGACTTGCTCAAGGAACCCAAGGTCGTCATCGAGGCGGGCGCGCGCGTATTGGTGCTCGGCGCGCCGGGAACCGGCAAGACGCAGTTTTTCCGCGCCTTGGCGGGCTTGTGGCCATGGGGTTCCGGCCGAATCATCCGCCCGCGCGGCGAACAGATTTTCTACCTGCCGCGCGGCACGCCATATTTGCCCCGGGGTAGCTTGCGAGAAGTGCTTGCGTATCCTTTGAAGGCGGAGAGCTTCAGCAACGAGGCTTTTACCCGCGCGTTGTTTCGTTTGGGCCTCGAACGCTTGGCGTCGTTGCTCGATGAGACCCGTCGTTGGGATCGCGAATTGAGCCAAGATGAACAGTTGTGTCTGGTATTCGCGCGCATGTTGATTCAGACGCCGCCCTGGGTGCTCATCGACGGGACCTTTGGTTTGCTCGACGATGATGTGCTCGAACTGGTCATCGACGTCTTTACCAAGGAGCTCAAGGCCACCGGCATCATCCATATCGGCGGTCCGGGGGAGGCCCACGATCTATTCTCGGCGGTTCTGCATCTGGTCAAAGCACCCAGGCAGTCCCCAACGGCAGAGGAACACATTGGTGATGTCGAGCGGGCGGCATCGCGTATCGAGCGCGGAAAGACCCAATGATTCAGCCTGCTGCGCTTCGCTTCCGGTTGATCGCGTCATTTCTGACGCTGACGGTATTTTTGTTCATTGCCGCCTCGCCTTCGTGGGGTGCACAGTTCGATTTTCGGGCCCCGGCCTCGCCGTCGGATGCCGCCGCCGCCATCCGCGATCTGGCATCCCGTCTCATTCCTGTCTATCAAGACCCTGACGCCGAGCGATACCTTGCCAATCTGTCCGCGCTGCAATTGGCCGTCGGCGAGTACGCGGCGGCGGACATTTCGCGGCAGTCGCTGCGCGACCGGCGGCGAAACTCGGACTTCGGCCATCCGGTCAGCCGTGCGCTGGTATTTGATATCTATGCACACGCCAAGGCGCTGGAGATTGAAAACAAGGTTACCTTTGCCGATGCCTTCACCAGTTCCTATCGAGAATTCATGCGACATCTCGAGGCTCACGACGCCCTTGCAGTCGCACGCTGGCTCGGTACGCCTCCATCGGCCTATCGGGAGGCGCTGCAAACGGCACTCGATCAGTACCGATCCAAGGACCGCATTGGCGAATCCGAAGCCATCGACCTGATCTGGAAATACGTCGCCTTTGATGCGCATCGAACTTTCGGCGCGTTGGTGGTCTTGTTGAATGCCGAGGATGATCATCGGCGCTACACCACGGACAGCGGCATCCTCATTGAAACCGGCAGCGGCGCGAGGATTTCCCTCACGGTGATCCGGCCGACTGGCTCGAACAAGCCCCT
>Ga0307474_10001104_pt1 | contig 19676 bp, 20 predicted proteins | sample atmos_gasesECM1C_2_FD_203312 | JGI IMG/M metagenome (GOLD analysis project Ga0307474, IMG submission 203312) | Hardwood forest soil microbial communities from Morgan-Monroe State Forest, Indiana, United States - atmos_gasesECM1C_05 | ecosystem: Environmental > Terrestrial > Soil > Temperate... | reverse complement strand
CGCGCGCCATCAGTTTCACGTTGCCGACCTCGCGCACACCCGCGGCTGCGCCATTGCCGGAGGAGCCGCCGCCCATCGCGAGCTTCTTGCGCGCGTCCGACAATTCGCGCTCGAGCTTCTTGCGCTCCTCGAGCAGCGCGGCGATGCGTGCCGGCACGTCCTCGACCGTCGTGCGCAGCTCATTGGCCGCGGTCTTGGCAAGCCCCATGACGTCATTGGCATGCTTGCGCGCGAGCTGCCCTGTCAGCGCCTCGATGCGGCGCACGCCGGAGGCGACCGCGCTTTCGCTGGTCACCGTGATCAGACCAATGTCCCCGGTACGGCGAACATGCGTGCCGCCGCAGAGCTCGACCGACCAGCCGAGCGCGTTCTGCCCGTGATCGCGCGCCCCCCTGCCCATCGAGACCACGCGGACCTCGTCGCCGTATTTCTCGCCGAACAGCGCGCGGGCCCCCGCTTCGCGGGCGTCGTCCACGGCCATCAGGCGCGTCGTCACCTCGTCGTTCTCCAGCACCACGTCGTTGGCGATGTCCTCGACGCGAGCGAGCTCTTCGACCGTGATCGGCTTGGGGTGCACGAAGTCGAAGCGCAGCCGGTCGGGCGCCACCAGCGAGCCGCGCTGGGCAATGTGATCGCCGAGCACCTGCCGCAGCGCCTCGTGCAACAAATGCGTCGCCGAGTGGTTGCGGCGGATGGCGCCCCGTCGCGCATGATCGACCTCGAGCTGCAGTGCGGTGCCGATCTTCAGCGTGCCCTGCTCCACCGTGCCCAAATGCACGAAGAGATCGCCAGCCTTCTTCTGGGTGTCGGTGACGCGGAACTTGACGCCCTCCCCTAGCATCAGCCCGATGTCTCCGACCTGGCCGCCGGACTCGCCATAGAACGGGGTCTGGTTCAGCACGATCGCGCCGCTCTCGCCGGCCTTGAGGCTATCCACCTCCTGGCCTTCCTTGACCAACGCCGCAACCGCGCCTTCCGCGCTCTCGGTCTCGTACCCCAAGAACTCGGTCGCCCCGACCTTTTCGCGCAGGGGAAACCAGACGTTCTCGGTCGCCGCCTCCCCCGAGCCGGCCCAGGCCGCACGCGCCTTCTCGCGCTGGCGGTCCATCGCGTCGGTGAAGGCGGATTGATCGACGCTGATGCCGCGGGACTTCAGCGCGTCCTGCGTGAGGTCCAGCGGGAAGCCATAGGTGTCATAGAGCGTAAACGCCGTGTCGCCGTCGAACATGTCGCCCTTTTTCAAGGAGGCGCTCTTCTCATCGAGGATGGCAAGGCCACGCGCCAAGGTCTTGCGGAAACGGGTTTCTTCCAGCCGCAACGTTTCCTCGATCAGATTCTCGGCGCGAACCAGCTCCGGATAGGCCTGGCCCATCTCGCGCACCAGCGCCCAGACCAGGCGGTGCATCAACGGCTCCTTGGCGCCGAGCAGCTGCGCATGGCGCATGGCGCGGCGCATGATCCGGCGCAGCACATAGCCGCGGCCTTCGTTCGAGGGCAGCACACCGTCGGCGATCAGGAAGGAGGATGCACGCAGATGGTCGGCGATCACGCGCAGCGACGCCTTCTGCTCGCCATGCGGATTGGTGCCGGTGAGCTCGGAAATGGCGCGGATCAGCGCGACAAAGAGGTCGATGTCGTAATTGTCGTGCTTGCCCTGCAACACCGCCGCGACGCGCTCCAGCCCCGCACCGGTGTCGATCGAGGGTTTCGGCAGCGGCACACGCTTGCCGTCCTCGAACTGCTCGAACTGCATGAACACGAGGTTCCAGATCTCGATATAGCGGTCGCCATCGGCTTCCGGCGAGCCGGGCGGGCCGCCCCAGACCTTGTCGCCGTGGTCGTAGAAGATTTCCGAGCACGGACCGCAGGGGCCGGTATCGCCCATCTGCCAGAAATTGTCCGAGCCCGCGATGCGGATGATGCGCGACTCCGGCAGGCCCGAAATCTTCTTCCAGAGATCAAAGGCCTCGTCGTCGTCGATATAGACGGTCGCCCAGAGCTTGTCCTTCGGCAGGCCGAATTCCGCCGTCACCAGCTTCCAGGCGAGCTCGATCGCGCGATCCTTGAAATAATCGCCGAAGGAGAAGTTGCCGAGCATCTCGAAAAAGGTGTGATGCCGCGCCGTGTAGCCGACATTGTCGAGGTCATTGTGCTTGCCGCCGGCGCGCACGCATTTCTGCGAGGTGGTGGCGCGCTGATAGGGCCGCTTCTCGACGCCGGTGAAGACGTTCTTGAACTGTACCATGCCGGCATTGGTGAACATCAAGGTCGGGTCGTTGCGCGGCACGAGCGGCGACGACGGCACGATCTCGTGGCCGTTCTTGGCGAAGAAGTTCAGGAAGGTCGACCTGATGTCGTTGACGCTGGTCATATTCATCCAATCGGAAAGCTGGCCGGACTACCGCAAAAATAGCTGGTTCGCGCATTTTACTGGCCGCGCTCGGCGGAACGTTTTAGACAAGGCCAGCCGCACTGTCCAGAAACTGTGCAGGCGGATCATGGGCTTGCTGCGGGAGCGTAAAGTCCGCTGCAAACCCGGTTGATAGCTGATGCGGTGCGTTGACAGTCTGGTACAGGTCGTGTTTCCCTCCTATCTGTTCAAGACAGCCACGTCGGGAGAGACCGGCTTAAGTGCCGGCGCCGAAGGAGCAACCGCCCCGGAAACTCTCAGGCAAAAGGACCGTGTGGCTTTGACAGCATCTGGAAAGAGGCGCAGCCGGCTCCAAGCAGCCAGTGGGCGTCCGCCGACGGGATAATACTCTCAGGCACAGCGACAGATGGGGCTTCGTTTGGTCACCCGAGGAATAGCCCTCGGGAACCGCCGAGGGTCCCTGATGCTTGCAACCGACAACACCCCGTTAAAGCGCACTCCCCTCCACGCCCTTCATCTGTCGCTTGGCGCGAAGATGGTGCCGTTCGCAGGCTATGACATGCCCGTGCAGTACCCGGCCGGGGTGCTGAAGGAGCATCTGCATACCCGCCAAAAAGCCGGGCTGTTCGACGTCTCCCATATGGGCCAGCTCGCGCTGCGGGCGAAATCCGGCAAGGTCGAAGACGCCGCTCGCGCACTCGAACGGCTGGTGCCGCAGGACATTGTGGCACTTGCGGCCGGACGCCAGCGCTATGCGCAGCTCACCAACGAGCAGGGCTGCGTCCTCGACGACCTCATGGTTGCAAATTTCGGCGACCATCTCTTTGTGGTGGTGAACGCCGCCTGTAAGGAGGCGGATGAAGCGCATTTGCGCGCGCATCTCTCCAGTTCGTGCCAAATCGACTCGCTCTCCGACCGCGCGCTATTGGCGCTGCAGGGACCCAAGGCGGAAACGGTGCTGGCGAAATTCTCGGCGGAGGCGCCGGCGATGCGGTTCATGGATGCTGGTCCCCGCCGGGTTGCGGACCTTGCCTGCTTCGTGTCGCGCTCGGGCTATACCGGCGAGGACGGGTTCGAAATTTCGGTGCCGGCCGACCGGGCCGAGCAGCTTGCAACGGCGCTGCTTTCGGATCCCGACGTGCTGCCGATTGGGCTTGGCGCGCGTGACAGCCTCAGGCTGGAAGCCGGGCTTTGCCTTTATGGCCATGACATCGACACCACGACCACGCCAGTTGAAGCGGCGCTGGAATGGTCGATGCAGAAGAGCCGCCGCTCGGGCGGTGACCGGGCGGGCGGCTATCTCGGCGCGGAGAAAATTCTGAACCAGCTTGCGGGCGGCGCCTCACGCCGCCGCGTGGGCCTGAAGCCAGAGGGGCGCGCGCCGGTGCGCGAGGGTGCCCCACTGTTTGCCGATCAAGTCTCGACCGAGCAGGTCGGCACCGTCACCTCAGGCGGCTTCGGGCCGAGCTTCAATGCGCCGGTCGCGATGGGCTACGTGCCGACGCGGCTGGCCACCAACGGCACGCAGCTTTTTGCGGAAGTGCGCGGGCAGCGCCTGCCGCTCCGCGTCGCAGCCACGCCTTTCGTCCCCAACACCTACAAGCGCTGAAGGATCATCATGACCACGCTGTTCACCACCGATCACGAATGGCTCCTCATCGAAGGCGATGTCGCAACCGTGGGGATCACCGACTATGCCCAGTCCCAGCTCGGCGACGTCGTGTTCGTCGAGCTGCCGAAAGTCGGCCGCAGCCTGAAGAAAGCAGAGGCCGCGGCCGTCGTCGAATCCGTCAAGGCCGCCTCCGACGTCTATGCGCCGATCTCGGGCGAAGTGCTGGAAGTGAACGAGGAGGTGGTTGCCGAGCCGGCGCTGGTCAATTCGGACGCCGCCGGCAAGGCCTGGTTCTTCAAGATGAAGATTGCCGACAAGAGCGAGCTCGGCGGGCTGATGGATGAGGCCGCCTACAAGGCGCACACGGCCTGACACCGCTTTGGATATTGCAGCGAGGCACACATGAACGCGCCCTTCAAACCCACCACCGAGGCCGGCCCCGACTTCGCCCGCCGCCACATCGGCCCATCGCCACGCGACATCGCAGCGATGCTCGAGACGGTCGGCGCCAGCAGCCTGCAGGCGCTGATGGCAGAGACGCTGCCTTCATCGATCCGGCAGAAGACGGCGCTCGATCTGGGCGCAGCACTCGGCGAGACCGAGGCGCTCGCTCACATGCGCAACCTCGCTGCGCAGAACCAGCCATTCACCTCGCTGATTGGCCAAGGCTATTCCGGCACCATCCTGCCGGCGGTGATCCAGCGCAACATCCTGGAGAACCCGGCCTGGTACACGGCCTATACGCCCTACCAGCCCGAGATCAGCCAGGGCCGGCTGGAAGCGCTGTTCAACTTCCAGACCATGATCTCCGACCTCACCGGGCTCGATGTCGCCAACGCTTCGCTTCTGGATGAGGCCACCGCCGCCGCGGAAGCCATGGCGCTCGCCGAGCGCGTCTCGCGGGTGAAGACAAAGGCCTTCTTCGTCGATCACGAGGTGCATCCGCAGACACTTGCGGTATTGCGCACCCGCGCCGAGCCCCTGGGGTGGACGCTGATCGTCGGCGATCCCGCCATCGATCTCGAGGCTGCGGACGTGTTCGGCGGCATTCTGCAATATCCGGCGAGCTCAGGCGCGCTGCGTGATTTGCGGCCGGCGATCGCGACCCTGCGTGCAAAGGGGGCGCTCGCCACTCTGGCCGCAGATCTCCTGGCGCTGACCCTCATCGCATCCCCCGGCGAGCTCGGCGCCGATATCGCGATCGGCTCGGCGCAGCGGTTCGGCGTGCCGATGGGCTATGGCGGCCCGCACGCGGCCTATATGGCCGTGCGCGATACGCTCAAGCGCTCGCTGCCCGGCCGCATCGTGGGACTATCCGTGGATTCACGCGGCGCACCCGCCTATCGGCTGGCGCTGCAGACCCGCGAGCAGCATATTCGCCGCGAGAAGGCGACCTCCAACATCTGTACCGCGCAGGTGCTGCTCGCTGTGATCGCCTCGATGTATGCGGTCTATCACGGCCCCGAGGGACTGACGGCAATCGCGCGCAACGTCCATCGCCGTGCGGCCGTGCTGGCGGCAGGCTTGCGCAAGCTTGGGTTTGCGCTGAAGAGCGAAGCCTTTTTCGATACGGTCACAGTCGATGCCGGGGCACGGCGCGACGAGATCGTCGCCCATGCGCTTGCGGAGAAAATCAATCTCGGTCTCGGCGCAACCACGCTGCGGATAGCGCTGGACGAGGCCACGACGCCGCAGGTGGTCGAGGCGGTGTGGCGGGCCTTTGGCGGCGATCTGTCCTACGCCGAGGTTGATGCTGGCACGCGCGACACGTTACCGCTTGCTCTGAAGCGCACCACGGGCTTCCTGACCCATCCTGTTTTCCACGCGCATCGCTCGGAGACCGAGATGCTGCGCTACATGCGTAAGCTATCCGATCGCGATCTCGCACTCGACCGCGCCATGATTCCGCTCGGCTCCTGCACCATGAAGCTCAACGCCACCACCGAAATGGTGCCGCTGACCTGGCCGGAATTCGCAACGATCCATCCCTTTGCCCCGGCCGACCAGGCACGCGGCTATCACGCGCTGTTCGCGCGGCTGGAGAAGTGGCTGTGCGACATCACCGGCTATGATGCGATCTCGCTGCAGCCGAACTCGGGCGCGCAAGGCGAATATGCGGGGCTGCTCGCGATCCGCGGCTATCATGCTTCGCGCGGCGAGGCGCATCGCAAGGTGTGCCTGATCCCCTCCTCCGCGCATGGCACCAATCCGGCTTCCGCCGCGATGGCCGGCATGGACGTCGTGGTAGTCGCGTGCGATGCGCGCGGCGATGTCGATGTCGACGATCTCAGCAAGAAGGCGGAAACGCACGGCAAGAACCTCGCCGCCATCATGATCACCTATCCCTCGACCCATGGCGTGTTCGAGGAGCACATCAAGGATATCTGCGACATCGTGCATGGCCATGGCGGCCAGGTGTATCTGGACGGCGCCAACATGAATGCGCAGGTCGGGCTGTCGCGGCCCGGCGATTACGGCGCCGATGTCAGCCATCTCAACCTGCACAAGACTTTCTGCATCCCGCATGGCGGCGGCGGCCCGGGCATGGGCCCGATCGGCGTCAAGGCGCATCTAGCTCCGTTCTTGCCAAGTCATCCAGCTATTTGCCGTCCCACGACCGACGGCGCTGTGCCTCATCCGGTCGGTCCGGTCTCGGCTGCGCCGTTTGGCTCGGCCTCGATCCTGACCATCTCCTACATCTACATTCTCCTGATGGGCGGTGACGGGCTGACGCGGGCGACGGAAGTTGCGATCCTCAACGCCAACTACATCGCGGCGAGGCTGAATGCGCATTTCCCGGTGCTCTACCGGAACGCAAAAGGCCGCGTCGCACATGAATGCATCGTCGATCCGCGGCCGTTCAAGACGGCTTGCGGCGTAACCGTCGACGATGTCGCAAAGCGCCTGATCGATTACGGCTTCCATGCGCCGACCATGAGCTTCCCGGTGCCGGGCACGCTGATGATCGAGCCGACCGAATCGGAATCGAAGGCCGAGCTCGACCGTTTCTGCGACGCCATGATCGCGATCAGGCAGGAGATCGCGCAGGTCGAGAGCGGCCGCTTCAAGATCGAAGCTTCCCCGCTGCGTCACGCCCCGCACACCGTGCACGACATCGCTGACGACGATTGGAAACGCGCCTATAGCCGCACCGAAGGCTGCTTCCCAGCCGGCGTTTCGCGCATGGACAAATACTGGTCCCCGGTCGGCCGCGTCGACAACGTCTATGGCGACCGCAACCTGGTGTGCTCGTGCCCGCCGGTGAGTGATTACGCGCAGGCGGCGGAGTGAGGCGATAGATTTCGCTAAGGCGTCAAAGCGGGAGCTTGGCGGCACAGCCAAGCTGGCTGCGGAAAATTAACGTGAGTGATTAGCGCTTTCCGGAGGCCGAAAGACTGGATTGGTGGCCGAGCAACGCTCAACGAGCGTTTGGGACTTGCGCGCAAACGATAGGCCGCCACGTTCGGCACTTACGGCTCTCTCTCCAAAAAACGTACATGCCCGGCACGGGGGGCGGCCGGGCATGACGCAACCTTCGCTTCTGGCGGCGGGTGTCGCGAAGGTATTGGGCTTTACTCTTCCGCAGGCTCCTCACCCTCGGCGTCGCGCTCGGGGGAGCCTGCGAGAATCCGCTCGGCGATCAGGCCGGAGTTCTGGCGGATCGCGGTCTCGATCTTGGCGGTGATGTCGGGGTTGGACTTGAGGAACGCCTTTGCGTTCTCACGGCCCTGGCCGAGGCGCTGGCTGTCATAGGAGAACCAGGCGCCGGATTTCTCGACAATGCCGGCCTTCACGCCGAGGTCGAGAATCTCGCCCATCTTGGAGACGCCCTCGCCATACATGATGTCGAACTCGACCTGCTTGAACGGCGGCGCCAGCTTGTTCTTCACCACTTTCACACGTGTCGAGTTGCCGACCACCTCGTCGCGTTCCTTGATCGCGCCGATGCGGCGGATGTCGAGGCGGACGGAGGCATAGAATTTCAAGGCATTGCCGCCGGTGGTGGTCTCGGGCGAGCCGTACATCACGCCGATCTTCATCCGGATCTGGTTGATGAAGATCACCATGGTGTTGGACTTGTTGATCGAGGCGGTGAGCTTGCGCAACGCCTGGCTCATCAGCCGCGCCTGCAGGCCCGGCAGCGCCTCGCCCATCTCGCCCTCAAGCTCGGCCCGCGGCACCAGCGCAGCGACCGAATCGACCACCAGCACATCGACCGCGCCGGAGCGCACCAGGGTGTCGCAGATTTCCAGCGCCTGCTCGCCGGTGTCGGGCTGCGAGATCAGGAGCTCGTCGATATTGACCCCGAGCTTGCGCGCATAGACCGGATCGAGCGCATGCTCAGCATCGATGAAGGCGCAGATGCCGCCCTTCTTCTGCGCTTCCGCCACCGTATGCAGCGCCAGCGTCGTTTTCCCTGAGGATTCCGGCCCATAGATCTCCACGATTCGCCCCTTCGGCAGACCGCCGACACCGAGCGCAATGTCGAGCCCGAGCGAGCCTGACGACACCGTCTCGACGTCCATCGAGCGGTCGTTCTTGCCAAGCTTCATCACCGAGCCCTTGCCGAACTGGCGCTCGATCTGGGACAGCGCAGCAGCCAGCGCTTTGGACTTATCCATGGAGGAACCTTCAACGATACGCAGGGCCGGGACGGACATTAGTTAACTCCTTATGGCGGGGATTCGCGTGAGGGACAAACGATTGAGAGCGGCCGGTCGTTGAAAAAGAACGTACACTATTTGTTCCATGTTCGCAATATGTTCTTTTCAGGAGGGGTGCTGGCCCCTTTCCATCACTTGAAAACCTCAGTGGTCCCTTTTGATTTTTGCCGCGGGTGTCCAGCAAAACGGCCCCAGTTCGCGGAGAAGGCTGGGGCCGTTGAGTGATGCGGCATCTGGCGGCAGATGCGTTTCATTAAACTAAGTTAAGAACCTATCGTTCCGTGCAGTGTCCCAAATTGCTGGAGCGAGCGTCCTAATTTGGACAGCACCGGGGGTGGGGTGGTGTCCGAATTTTAAGCCCGACTGTCCTAAATAAAATTTTGAAGCGCCCCGAGTTCAGAGCGGGAACGAAAATACCCTTTGTAACTTCTGTTCATTCACAGGGAGGGGCGAGTGACAGAAGAGAAGCAGGAGCTGCCCAAGCTGCACACGCAGGACAAACGCCCGCGCTGCCCAACCTGCGCCGCGTTCCCCCGCCTCACCGGCGCCTTCCTTGATCCCCGTCGCGGCAAAAGCATTCGGCTATACGAATGTGAAAAATGCGGCGAGCGCATCTGGGACGAATAAGGCCGCCCCAATTGGCGCCTCTTTCATTTCTGAAAGATCGTTGCTGTCTGTTGATTTTGGCCCTGTCCCAATTTCATGGTTTACAATTTATGAACAATTCCCGTGCAGGCTGGTGCCCATCACCCAAGGATGGATTCCATGCTGGTTCCCACTGCACAAACGCTCGAACAGATCGTCAGCTTGCAGCGAAGCTGGTGGCGGCAATATCTGACCGAGTTCGCAAAGCTGGTTCTACAAAGACAAGGCCGCCTCGGTTGGCCGCCTCTTTGATTTTGTAAGTCAAAGTCGAGCAGCGAAAGCCGGGCCGCGTCCGTGTTTGGTCGCCCTGGTATCCTGATCGAAATTTCCAAGCATCCTGATGCCATCGACCAGAAACCTTCTGTTTGAAGCACGGCTTCGTCGAATTTCCCGATGGTACGGAGACGATATTTTTTGCCTAAGCGGACAATCGAAATGGGCCTCCCCTAATCGAGGCGTCCCGATTCCCCGCCGCGAGTGTCGGAATCGAAAAGGGGCCGCCCCTTGAGCGGCCCCTCGCCGGATAAAATATTTGTTCGGAATGAAAATGCGCCGCCGGCCAGGGGCACCTTAGATTTTTCCACACATTTGTGGATTCCGGAGAATCACGGTGTTCCGGCACTAGAACCGAGAGTGTCCTGATTCAGATTTTAGGGGTGTCCCAACTGGGACGGCAACCGGAACACTGCTGTTCTTGCCATTCAGGTTGAAGCCTCGCCGTCGGAAGCTCGCCCTACATCACCACCAGAAGAACAGTACTTACGACCAGCACAGCAAAGCTCACCGCCGCCGCAGCGACGAATGATCGCTCAATCTTATCCATGGTGCCACCCCAAGTCGGCAAGCCGCGTTTCCCCATGGCATCGCCGAACGTGCGCAATGTCCCGGATTTGTATGTCAGAAGTTGTTCGACCGGATGTCTGAATTGGGACGGCATCGGAAAAGACGCGCTGTCCGTATTTGCCCGGGGCCTGCCCAGAAGAAGGAGCGCGAGAAGCGCCAAGGGCCCAATGATCAAAGCAATGCAAAGCCACGCCCTGGTCGATCGGCCGCGGTCGCGAGCCATATCATACACGGCGGGCATCGAGGCTATCGAGACGAGTTGAATGATCAACCAAGCCGGCATGAACAGCTCCGGTTTGCCGTGTGGCTGACGATAGCATTGAGTGGGCCCGCGATGCGGCTCCTCCGCGAAAAGTGAGCCCGCGGTAACCATCATCCCCCGCCCGCGATTTTTGCCGAAAATCGATATGTTCAGATCTTGAGCTTTTACCGCTCGATTGTATGCAAAGAGGTGGCTGGGGATTTGAGGGCCCAGTGGATACCCAACGCCGCCAAGCGATCATATTCCGCTCGGCGGCGTTGTTCTTGTCCGGTCCACCAAGGTTAGCGCTGTGCGCTAACGCGATCGGGCCGTAGTTCGCCGAAGCGCCCCACACGATCTGTCGTCGGCGCGGCCTTTCCGAAAACAGGCACGGTTCTTGCTTTGTAATCGGTGCTCGCACCACGGAAGCACTGGTGCAGCAGGGCCGGCTCCGGCGCACCTTCATACCCGGCAAAAGGTGCGCCGGGCCGCCTTAACCTTCGCCCACCCCGGCCTCAGCGGCCGCGCCTCCCGGTCATCCCCTGCTTTTGATGCTGCAAGGTTTCGAGCGCTTGCTGGAGCGTTTTCGAGCGAAGTGGAAACCGGCTCACGTAAAGAAACGAGTCAAAACAAGAATATAGAGCCCCGGTTCTGATTTGATCAGAACCGAAGATGCTCTAGGCTTCCGGTGAGCGCCAAACACCGATCGGCCCCGATCATCCCACATGGATCGCCCCACCACGCTGAAGGAGAAAGCCAGGATCACGGCGGGCGCCGTGGCCTCGCTGGTCATCGTCGCCTGGCTGATAGTGCTGGCGATTGCGTTCCTCTCGGCGCGCTGACCACACCCATCAGGTGCGGCAGCGTCTGGCGCATTTTGTGAACATGGCCAACGGAACAAAATCGCGGTTCCAGCGTGATGTTCTCAAGGGTGCATCGCACCTAGAGATTTCGACCTTGGGGACCTAATCGCTCGTGCCCGGAAGACTCTACCTCACGCGTCAAGCAGCGACGCTGCTCAGGTTTGCCAACTCGACTTCGAATCCCAGGCTCGCTGCGGCGCTGGTCGAGCGGGCGGCTCAGCTGAAGTCGCAGGTTGACGAGCGGGCCTCCGAGCCCGATCCCAGCCCCTATGCTCCCGACGTCGAGGACGACGCATAGTCGTGATACTGGCCCCGAGCCTAACTGTCACCGCGTCGAGCATCTCTCGATGCGTCAAGCGCAGCCGCGCAGTGCGGCCGCTCCGAATGCGTTGCTGAAGTTTGAGGCTTGCGGCACGCCTCCTCCCGGACCCCATGGGATGCTTCTCGCGCGAATCAATTCGCGCAATCACTACGGCGGCGAGATACGGCTTGCGCTTTTCGCGTCTCACACAAGGGAACGCTGCCTCACAAGGGAACGCTGGAAGCACTCACCTTTGTCTGCAGTCAATGCGAACGCGAAGAGACGTTCCTGACCGCGCCGAAATGAGATCGGCCCGTCTCATGCGGGCTGCCGGCTACTGCCCTCGTCCTCGGCTTCCTTGAGCAGTCGGACCAGATCGGCCATGCTGGAGCGATCGACAGCGTCGTTCCCGAGGCGGGCCGGCACTTCGATCTCGTTGTGATAGTGGGCGCGCTTTCTCGAGCGCGAAAATAGATCTGTCAGCTTCATCTCTCGCCCTGTCGGCCGGCGGGCACCCGAGGTGTTCGTGCCGACCAGCTTTTTGCGCATTGTCCGTCCGGTGCTTTCCAACGCAATGCCGGCGCGCTGGTTGCGCCGGACAGTTGCTTTTTCAGCATTCTCTCGCGATCCTTGCACCGTAGTTCTCCCACCGAGAACAAAGTTCCGTTTGCGAACGGAGGCACGCCCGCGGATTCGTCGTCGCACGGGCTTCAACACCTTCAACACGATGAGAGCGACCGCCTTTGTCTTGGAACCGTTAAGGAGGCCACGCATAATCGCACCATGAAAAAAGGCGATATCATCTGCCCCGAATGCAGGGCCGGCATCCGCCGGCTCGAACTGAGTTCCCGAAAGGGACATGCAGGCGAGTTTCGCTGCCCGCTCTGCGACCGCCTGTTGGAAGTCTCAGACGGCTCGACGGAGATCATCTATCGCCTCACCGTTGCACCTGAAAAGCTGTTCGACTAAAGCGTGCGGCGGCGTTGATCGGCGGACCATACTCCAAACCCTTTCCGCCGGCTTCGCGCAAGTTCCCGCTGTGCCCGCAAAAGCGGCATACTTTCAAGGGGATGACGGAAAATTCGCCTTCTAGAGGAGTTAACTTCGAACATTTATCTATGTTAGTATCAGGTAAGTCGCGGCGGAGATTTGCCATGAATTACAGGGGCATAGAATATACGCTCACCATGACCACCGTCCCCGGAGTCTGGAAGTGGCAATTCAGGATCGGTGACGAGATCAAGACCGGCAAGACCGAAACCAGAATCGACCTGCTTGCGATGCGCCGGGTACAGTCGCGGATCGACCGTGAGTTGAAGAAAGCGGCAATGACCACCAACTTCACGGGCTGACGAACCGAAGCACCATTTCTGGCGATGACTGAAGGCCCAAACGCAGACTTTTCCGGCTCCGGCACGCTCGCTGCGTGGTTCTCGCCGCTCGCACGCAAACTTGGCCAATCCTCCTTGAACAACACATGCCGCTTCAAGGCCTCTCGACCTTTCGGTGTTGCCGTCGCATCCTGCTGCACGTCGCGACCGCTCACAATGTCGCAACAGCTTACATCCAGAGCTGTCCAACACCCATCGCCCAAACTGCGAGTTGCGCGAATGACACTCCATGCGCCGAAACTCCTGACGCCTGAAGAATTCGCCGCCCTGCTCGAGGTCGCGGTGAGCGGCCCGGAGGCCAGCATTCGCGCAGGCCATCTCAACAAGCTGGTGGCGCTCGGCTATGTGGCGTTGACGGACAAGGGTCCGATCGTCACCGGCGACGGGCTCATTCGGATCACCGAGAGCGAATGAAAACGCAAGGGAGCAGCGCGTACTGCGCATCGTGAAAAAGGATCGGATTACCGCGCAAGGATTGAAGCCGTAGTCTCCCGGAATTTGCACGGTTTGCCGTTTGGGCCACCATGCCTGCCGTCAGGTAAGCAATTTTGTGCCTTCGCGCTTGCGCGTCGGTTTCTCGTCATGGCGCTATATTTCTTTCGTATCCGCAACGGTCGCTATTCCGGCGCCTCCGAGATCGGCAGTGAATGCGCCGACAGAGCCGAGGCGTGGAAAGAGTTGACCAATGTCTGCGCCGACATTGCCAGCGGCATTTCCCGCAAGCTTCGCGAAAATTCCGAATGGCACATGGAGATGCTGGACGAGCAGAAGCAGCCTATCTTCCGCATTCGCATCGTGGCCGAGACGCTCGGCTAGAGCGTCTTCTGTTCTGATTGAATCAGAACCGAAGCTCCAGATTTTTGTTCTGACGCGTTTTCTTCACGCGAACCGGCGTCCACTTCGCTCGAAGACGCCTTAAAAGCGCGCCGCCTTCCCGTAATCAGGAACCCGCCTGTTTTGGACTCGTTGATCAAGATCAACGTGTCATTTCCCAACAGTGTCAGACAGCCGGGTGTTATGGGTAATGTCCTTTTTCGATGCCCACGGACGGGATTGAACGTGCAGCACTGGCTGGCCGACGAGATCGGGCCGGACGATCCGCAATGCAGCTACGAAACCGTAGTCTGCAAGGCTTGCACGCGCCTTCACTTCATCAATCGCAAGACCGGCAAACTCCTGGGCGAGGAAGTCGAGCCCGAGCAGAGGACTTGATGCGCAGGCAGCCGCAATTCGTCCGCGATCGAGTTCACTGAGATTGGATGATGAGTTGCGGCTTCCGTCAGTCGGCGCTGCGCAGACGACGCATGGTGAACTCGATCTCGCCGCCCGGTAACTCGCGCCAGCTTTCCACCGCGCTCATATAACCGGCCTTGGGATAACGGGAGAGGAAATCGCGCGCAGTCAGGCGCGCCTGCTCGCGCGGCAGCGTGAAGGTCTCGCGCACATAGCCGTCGTCCGGCTTTCGCCGTCCGGCCATTCGACTGGCAAGATCGCGCGGCGTGGAGGCCATGCCGCAACTCCGAGGACTGGATACGACCAGCCCAATATAGGGGCGCGGGCCGCCGAGTTGGAGTCCGGGAAGCGCGCCGTCAGTTGGCGTTGCCGGTCTTGGTCTTCTTGGTTGCGGCCGTCGTCTTGGAGCCTGGCGCGGTGGAGCTGCCGGTCGAGCTCTTGGGCGCATCGGAGCGCACGGTGCCCCAGGGATCGCTCGAGGTCTTGGCGTCGGGAATCTTCTTTAGCGAATCCTTATAGGCTTTGTCCCGCTCCTGATCTGCCTCCTTTTCCTCCTGGGTCTTGCTCGGCAATTCGGGAATGAGATTGATGTTGGGCATCTGTGCGTGAGCCGGACGCACCAGGAACGTGCTGGCCGGCATTGCGAGCAGCGCAAGCGCGGCGGCGACGCGAGCAAGTTTCATTCGAAGGCTCCCCTGTTTTGCTGCCCTATAGCACTGCCGGGCCAGCGCGGCAAAGCGCTGCCGGCGCAGTCAAGTGTTCCGCCCCCCATTTAAAATGTGGTCGGACCGGCACGACCCACTCCCCAAACGGTGGAGAATAGTTGCTCGAGTCTGGCATTTTCAAGCCGGAGCGGGGTTCCTTTCGGCGCGCCAAATCTTAAAGTCACGTAATGAAAGAAGCGGCCTTTGGGAGGAGCCTGGTTCATGCAGCGACAACAGGAGACAAACGCTTTCGTCATCGACGAGGCGCGGCGGGTGTTGAGTGAGGTCTTTGCGCCCTGGGTGCAGGATCTCGGGCTTTCCGTCGAGGCGATCGACCATGAGCCACCCGCTCCCGGCGCCGACTGGCAGCCGGGCGCGCTGCTGCGCATGGCGTTTTCCGAGCGGCTATGCCGACATGGCGGTGTGGTCTGCGGGCAGGCGCTGATGGCGCTCGCGGACACCGCCATGGTGATCGCCATCCTTGCCGCCAATCGCGGCTACCGGCCGATGACGACCGTCGACCAGACCACGCATTTCATGCGCGCGGTCGCCTCCTCCGACGTCCTGGCGGATGCGCGCGTGGTGCGGCTCGGCCGCACCATGAGCTTCGGCCGCGTGACGCTGTTGAGCGCGGCCGACAACAAACCCGCGGCGATGGTCTCGAGCGCCTTTGCAATGCTGTGACAGCCAGGCGAGAGGACGATGTCGGCGGCACCGCAACGCGACGTTATGGTGAATCCACCGTTACCCGATACCCCCGCCTGGACCGGTCAATCTTTAGTCGTCTGCAATTCATTCAAACTAGGCTCGCAGCCTTAGGAATTGGCAAGCCAAGGTAAAGGCCATGAAGGAAAGGCCATGAGCAACGCCAGGTAGCGAGCAAGCCATGAGCGAAAATTTTGTCGAGAGACGAGCCTATGCCAGGCACCGCGTCTTCAAGGGCGGCAGGCTGGCGTTCAATACTGGCGGCAGCGTCGAATGCACGGTGCGCAACATCTCGCCGGGCGGCGCGCGCGTTGATGTGACAAGTGCGATCGCGCTGCCGCAGCAGTTCACGCTGTTGATCTATGCCGACCATTGCAAGCGGCGCTGCCATCCGGTCTGGATTCGCGACACTCATATCGGCGTCGCATTCGACTAGAACGTCTTCGAGCGAAGTGGACACCGGTTCGCGTGAAGAAAACGCGTCAAAACAAGAATCTGGAGCTTCGGTTCTGCTTCAATCAGAACCGAAGCCGCTTTAGGCTCGCCGCCAGCGCCACAGCGCAGAGGCGAGCAGTATGAGCAGAAGCAACGCTGCAATCGCGCCGGCGAGCAAGCGACCGCCCGGGCGATCGATGGTGCGCGACCACATTGACGACGCCTCGCCCTCGCGGGCCAGGCGAAAAGCGACCACTGCATCGCCGATCGAGGTCCCCACTTCCGAATGGCCGCCGGCAGCGATCGCGACATATTGCTCGCCCTTCCAGAGATAGGTCATGGGATTGGCAACGCCCGGCACCGGCAGTCTCCCCTGCCACAACTCCTCACCCGATTTTGCATCGAATGCGCGCAAGTAGGCATCCATCGCACCGGTGAAGACGAGGCCGCCCGCGGTGACCGCGACGCCGTTGACCAGCGGCGTCCCCCAGTGGAAGGCAAGCCCGAGCGGCGCGCGGTCTTCCGTGGTGCCGACCGTCGAACGCCAGACAATCTTGCCAGCCTTGAGATCGACCGCGACCAGCGTGCCCCAGGGCGGCTTGTTGCAGGGGAGGCCAAGCTTCGACATCGCCACCACCCGCGTCATCGCAAAGGGCGCACCTAACTGCCGGCCGAAATCGGTACCTTCCGGCTGCTTGAAACTGTCGGCATCCGCGCGTGGCATCAGCTTGATGATGTGTACCGCGTTGGTCGTATTGGCATAGAGGATCTGGTTGACGGGATCGAAGGCCACCCCGCCCCAATTGACGCCGCCGCCTGTCATCGGAAATTCCAGCGTGCCCTGCGTCGAGGGCGGCGTGTAGAGCCCCTCATTGCGCAAGGATTCGAGCTCCGCCTTGCACGACGAACTGCCGATGTCGTCGGCGGTGAAGCGTTGCGAAGTCAGGGCCGGCACATGGGTCGGAAACGGCTGGGTCGGCGACAGCACCTCGCCCTCGGCCCCTCCTTGCGGCACCGCGCGCTCCTCGACCGGCCAGACCGGCTGTCCAGTGTCGCGGTCGAGCACAAAGACAAAACTCTGCTTGGTCGGCTGGATCACGACGTCGCGCAATCCCTGACCGGTGTCGATACGCGCGAGCGTCGGCTGCGCCGGCATGTCGTAATCCCAGACATCGTGGTGCACAGCCTGGAAGGCCCAGGCAAGTTCGCCCGTTTCGACCTTGAGCGCGACCACCGAATTGGCATGCTCGTCATTGCCGACCCGCTTGCCGCCCCAGAAATCCGGGCTCGGCGACCCCGTCGGCAGAAACACCAGGCCCCGCTCCTCGTCCGCCGAGATCGGCCCCCAGACATTGGCATGTCCTGCCTCGATACCGCGATGCTCGAGCGGATCCCAACTCCAGCGCGGCTGACCGGTGCGGGCATCGAACGCGCGCACCGTTCCGAGTGGCGCATCGACGCGGACGTTGTCCGCTATCGAAGAGCCCACCACGATCACGCCGCGGCTGACCACCGGCGCTGAGGTGAACTGGAACTCGCCCGGCCAAAGCAGCTTGATGCCGATGTCGATTTTCACCTCGCCATTGTCGCCGAAGCCGGCGCAAGGTTTCCCGTCCCTCGCATCGAGCGCGATGATGCGCACGTCGTTGGTCGCGGTGAAGATGCGGCTGCGGCAGGCCGTACCATCGGCCGCCTGCGGATCGACCCAATAAGCGACGCCGCGGCAGTTGAAGCGGTTGGCCGGCCGCTGCGCGGTCGAGACCTTTGGATCGAACCGCCATTTTTGCGCGCCGGTACCGGGATCGAGTGCGATCACCTCGTTGAATGGCGTGCAGAAGATGAGGCTGTCCTCGACAAACAGCGGCGTCGCCTCGAACTTGCTGTGCGCCATGGCGGCTTCCGGGCGCGCAGTGAGATCACCGGTGTGAAACTCCCAGGCTCGCACCAGGTTGTTCACATTCGCGGGCGTGATCTGTGCGAGGTTTGAAAAGCGTGTTCCGCCGGCATCGCCGCCCCAATATTCCCAGGCGCGTAACGGTTGACCCAGGATGCAGGCGAGTAGCAGGCTTGCCAACGCAAGCCGACGGGCAGTCTGCACGGGACGACGGCGCGTCGCCGGCTTTCCCGCCATGGAAACGCGATATGGGTTGAACATGGCTTAGGAACTCGTCGATCGAGACCTCATGATTAAGTCACTGATTCAATTCACTGCCAATTCGTCTGTCCAGCGGCGCTGGGGCGAATGGCTGCGCCCGCGTGACGAACCGCCGCCCGCAGGGACCGATGGCGCGGTAAGGCAATCAGACGGTGACCGAGATCCGCCTCGAAACTGGCGAGGTGATTCCCGGCAGCCGCCGCTCAAATCTGCCGTCGCTGACATGGCTGGCTGATCGGCGTCGCGCCAGCCGCGCGTGTGCCAGCTTTCACTTGGCTTTCTTGCTGTCGGGACTGGCCGGGCGTGCCACGCCCCACGGATCGTATTTGTCCTTGGGCTCGGGGATTCGATCAAGCGCCGCCTTGTAGGCCTTCTCGTCGACCTGCGGCTTCTTCTGACCGGACTTCGCTTCATCGCCGCCTTGACGATGCCTGCCGCCGCCACCACCGCCTCCACCCATCTGCGCCTGTGCGGGCATGAGCGCCAGTACCGCAATTGTCAGAACAGCTGCCGCCATCGCCACGGACCGCATCGCCATCATCCTCCCTGCCGTCGCTCGCTGAAGGCTATCGCGCAAAAGAACGGCAGCAAAGCGCCTTTCCATTATTTAATGGACAGGTCGTTGCTCGCGCCCTCGCCGAAAGGCACGATCACGTCCTGGACACAGCCGCTTCGGGTGACGTGAGCAACATTCAGCAACAAAATACCTGACTCATTCAGCAATAGTTGATCGCGAAAGGCCGGCTCGCAAAGTTGCATCGCCATGTTTTTTCTATCATAGGGCAGGGCCAGTTGGGGTGGGGCAAGGCCAATGGGGTGGAGCCAGTTTGTTCGCTTATGTTGTGTTGGTGGGGTCGCGCTGGCGCTATCGGCTTGCGGCTTTGCCGACAGCCACGCACCCGTGCCCTCCTTCTTGCGACTGAAGGAAGCCGCCCCGCCGCCACCCGAGCCGGCGCCGAACGTCAAACAGCTGGTCCGCGACAAGATGGATTCGGTGTTCGTCTCGACCTCCAATCCGCACGACGTGCGGGTGTCGCGGCCGCTGCATGATCCGCGCGGCCCCGGCTGGACGGCTTGCGTCAAGGCTGAAGTCAATTCCGCCAACGGCAAGCCGATCGGCACGCAGACCTATCGCATTTTCATCAGCGAAGGCGAAATCGTCGATCGAAGGCGCGTCGATGCCGACGACAATTGCGTGAGCGAAGACTACGAGCCGATCTAGAGCTTTGGTTCTGATTGAATCAGAACCAAAGCTCTAGATTCTTGTTTTGACGCGTTTTCCTCACGCGAACCGGTATCCACTTCGCTCGAAAACGCTCTAGAATTCTTGTTTTGACGCGTTTTCCTCACGCGAACCGGTATCCACTTCGCTCGAAAACGCTCTAGAATTCTTGTTTTGACGCGTTTTCTTCACGCGAACCGGTATCCACTTCGCTCGAAAACGCTCTAGGCGGCGACGCTCGCCGGCCTCGAATGCTCAACACACCGTTAATATTACCGTCCAAATTGAACG
>Ga0307474_10001102_pt1 | contig 19683 bp, 17 predicted proteins | sample atmos_gasesECM1C_2_FD_203312 | JGI IMG/M metagenome (GOLD analysis project Ga0307474, IMG submission 203312) | Hardwood forest soil microbial communities from Morgan-Monroe State Forest, Indiana, United States - atmos_gasesECM1C_05 | ecosystem: Environmental > Terrestrial > Soil > Temperate... | reverse complement strand
CCTCGGAATGCTTGTTCGCGGCTTCCCGAATCTCTTGATGCCGACCGGGCCGCAAAGCGCATCGGCCTCGACGAACTTCCCGCGCGGCATCGAAAACGGCGTCAACTGGTGCATGGGCGTCATGCAGCACATGTGGGATCGAGGTTACACGCGCGCCGAGGCGATGAACGAGGCGGAGGAGCGATGGACCGCGCATGTCGTCAAGATGTACGAGATCATGCTGATGCGGAAGGCCAAGTCGTGGTTCACCGGCTACAACTCCAACGTCCCCGGCCATGAGGAGGGTAAGGTCCGCTACTTCGTCTACAATGGCGGGACTCCCAAGTTCGTCGCAATCATTAACGACATCGCCGCCAAGGGCTATGAGGGGATTGCATTTTCCTCGAACGCGCCGACTGAACTGAACACGATGTCTTTGCGCACTCGTAATTGCGTGGAATCGTAGTTGCTATGGTAGCATGGGTTGAGCGCTTGCGAAACCCATCGGCGCGCTCCGTGCGGGTTGACACGATGGGTATCGCGGAGTTCATCATCGGAGGCGCATTCGCGCGACCCGTTGGCCCCACCCGCCTCACGAACTCTGCCGTCTTGAGCACGGCATAAAAATCAACCAGAATGCAAGCAGAGGTAGCGGTTGGCAGCTTGCGGATCGGTGGTCCTGCCGCTACCGATGCGGTTCGATATCGTGAGGTGCAGTTGAATATGGATGCTTGGCGAAGCCGCTTGATCGGGATGTTCATGAGAAACTTTCTTGTTGCCGCCTTTGCGGCGCTTGCGCTGATCGCGCCCGCTTCCGCACAAGTGCCATCCTTCCGGGGCCCGGAGCCAACCCAGTCGGCATTTGACCCTAACCCCATCATTCAGATCACGACGACATTCCGGGCACGGATCGAGGGACTGGCGGACCCGCGCTCCGTGCCGAGCCCGACCGCCCAGGACACCGCCCGTCGCGCGATCTACAACATGGCCGCGAACGAATGCACCGTGTTGATCGAGGTCTGGCGCGCCGAGTGCCGGCTAAATTCGCTTTCGGTGTATGTAGCCCTTGTGAGCACCGGCGAGCCTGGCCCGGAGCCGCCTCAGTTTCCCTCAATGATCGGTACCGCGGTCTTTGAACTCAGGCCCATGCCACCGCCCAAACAATAACCGTAGGATAGGTTGAGCGCTTGCGAAACCCATCAAATCTCGTGTGCGTTATGATGCGATAGGTATCGCGGAGCTCATCATCGGGCGCGCATTCGCACGCGGCCCGTTGGCTCCAGCCATTCTACGAACCGCTACGCGGTGGACGAATAAGATCAATCTTCACGCAGCCTTCCGCGCGTCGATGACCTCTCCGCTCGCGTTGCCCTCGACGCTCCGGGCATAAGCCTTGGCGACGTCGTCGGCGGGCATGCCGGGCGCGGGATCCATTTTCAGCGCCACCAGCGTCTCCTTCAGCCAGGGCGGGCTGACGACGTTCACCCGAACATTCGCCGCCTTGAGTTCGAGTGCGGCCGCGCGCACAAAACCTTCCAGTCCGGCGTTCACAAGACTGATGGCGGCGGAGCCAGGCATCGGCTGTTGCGCGAGCATGCCGCTTGTCAGCGTGATCGAGCCGCCCGAGAGAATGTGGGGAGCCCCGAGCCGAACGATGTTGACCTGTCCCATCAGCTTGTCTTGCAGACATTTCTCGAAATCCGCATCCGTCAGCGCCGCGAGTGGCTTGAATACCGCGCTTCCCGTCGTGCTCACGATGGCATCGACCTTGCCGACCGCACTGAACGCTTTCTCGAGCGAAGACTTATCGGTGATGTCGGCGCGGTAGTCGCCGCCCGAGCGCGAGACGGCGACCACCTGATGCCTTTGCTTCAACAGTTTTGCGACCGCACTTCCGATCGTCCCGCTCGCTCCGATGACAACGATTTTCATGGGTCTCTCCATTGGCCGTTCGACCCTATCAGCTAGTTGCAAAATCCACGCTTTAAAGCCCGTGGGATGGGTTGAGCGCTTGCAAAACCCATTGTCGCGCTTGGCGCTTCGTTTCCCTGGAAATAAATAGTAAATATATTTCTTTAGAAATCAATGATGCGATGGGTATCGCTGAGTTCATCATCGGGCGCGCACTCGCGCGACCCGTTGGCTTCACCCATCCAACGAACTACTAGCTATCCGGGATCGCCGTTGCCCGACAGAATTTGTGCAGCGGAGCCCATCGCGCGCCTGAAAACTTCATCAAACGTGCGGCTTCGGACCCGCCAGCGGTGCGTCCCGTCCTGCCGTTCCATCTGCCACTGACTGACCCATTCGAGATTGGAATCGTCCCATGTGAGCCGCCCGACCAAGGCGACTTCGCCACCCATCTCTGCGGCGCGAGCAGCCAGCGCCGAGGGTGGCGTCTTCGCAAGCTCGCCTCCATCGATGCCCGACTTCGCCAATGCCGCAGCGTCAGGCAACACCACCGCCAACCCGCGCTTGGCACTTGCTGCGAGCAGAGATTCTCTCGGCGCCGTGGACTGTCCGGCATCAGTGGTGACGATGTAGTTTCTCGCGCCCTGCTCCATCTCGACAAAAGCAACAAGCGCCGGCCGGTGCGACAGCCACGGCTTGATGCCGAGCATCTTGAGAACGTCGTCGATTTTCCTGTCGTCGAATTCGACGATCAGATCGTACGGCCGGTCGCGGGTACCCTGCTCGTCGCGAGTGGGCGTGCCAGACATCTGGTCGTGATAGCGGTGCGCTTTCACGAAATCTTTCGCGCGCGATTGGTAGGCAAAAAGCCGAGGATCGCCCGCAAGCTTCGCCGCGCCGGACACTTTGATGAGAACGTCCTCCAGACAAGCGGCGAAGCCCATGGTGCGGTTGGGCTCGCCCTGGCCGGTGACGATAGTCTGCGCGGAATAGAGATCATCCGCCGCGCCCGCCATGGTCGCGATGCCAGAGATCAACACCGCCAATATCGATATCCTGATCATGACAGAATTCGTCGGGCGGATCGGCAAGCCGCCTTCCGAGCTTGCGTGTACAGGCGGTCCGCGCGCGGCGACCGCGCCGGTTTCGTTTGGCGGGCTTGCCTGATTACGACAGGCCGATGACGCCGAAGTCAGGCGGCAGCAGCCGGAATGACCGCCTGCACGCCTTTCAGGGCAGCCTGCAGCGCCGCTTCCTTGGTGTGGTCGAGCGATGTCTTCAGGATCGTACCGCCTTCGCCCTTGAGCCCTTCCAGCACCTTGTCTGCCGTCACCTTGCGCACCAGGACAAACAGCGCCGCCGAGCCGGGCTGGATGGCGGCCGCGGTATCCTTCATGAATTTGTCATTGATGCCGACATCGGAGAGATAACCGCCGAGAGCGCCGGAAGCAGCACCCAGCGCGGCACCAGCGAGCGGCATCAAAAAGATCAAACCGATCAGCGCGCCCCAGAAGGTGCCGCCGACGGCGCCGACCTTAGTGGTGTTGATGAGCTGGTTCAGTTTCACGTTACCCTGGGCGTCCTTCACGGCGATCACCGCGTCGCCCAGCTCGAGCAGGTATTCACCCTGCATTTTCAGCAATTTCTGGCGGACTTCCTCGGCTTTCGCTTCAGTGGGAAATGCGACTACGACGAGATCACTCATTTGGGATTCTCCTCTTTTTTGCATCGCTTCAATTGGCCGAGTTCACAAACGTGAGACGGTGAGTGCGCGATCTCCAATCAAAAAAACTAGGATGCCGAGCTAGGGATGGCGTTGATGTGGATCAAGGCCTTCGATCGCCTGTGAGAGACGGAACTGCCGATGGTCGGGAACTCGAATCTCCACGATTGTGACATGCCGGACGTGCGATGGGAGCACGTCACGTCGCGCCGGATCCGCCCTCGACGATCCTCTCATTGAGCTTTTGATCGACGGTCTGGACCGTGTGATCGATCTCGGCATTGGGCAGGCCAAGCTGATGGGAAATCAGCTTCACCAGAAGGTCGACCCGCTCGATGAAAGGCGCTCCATTGGCCACTGCTCTGGCCGCCGAGGACGGCTTGAGAAGGCTTTCCGCCGCCTTGGCATATTTCTCGAACGGCACCTGATCCTTTGGGTCCGCCCCCAGACGCCGAGCGATGGCATCGACATGGTTATAGATGGCTTCCGAAAGCTCCAGATCGTCGTGCACCGCGTCGCGGATCGACTGCGGCTCGTGCGTCGTGATGCAGCGGTAATTCCCGGTCAACAGCATCGACCATTTCGCCAGCGGCACGAACAGCGAATCGAACACCTTGAGTTTCACCGGAACGTCCTGGCCGTCCAGCTTCACGGCGTCGATGTCGCTCTCCAGCTCCCGAAGCAGCCGGTTATGTGTCTCATCGGCAAATATCGCGGCCTTGAAGTTTGTCGGCAGGCCAACGTGAAGCACGTTCGGCGCCTCTTCCGGTGGGCGGAAGGCCTGCGGATCGGGCGAGCAGAGCGACACCAGTCCCGGCTTGAACCGCTCCCAAACTTGCGCATTGGTATAGGCTTCCTCGAGATCCATATCCGCCAGCGCCGGGATCCGCTTGAGGTAGGGCAAGGGCGGCATGTTCATGATCGAAAGACAAGGCAATTTCGCCTCGGCGATTTTGACCATCAGAACCCGGATCGTATGGTTGGTGTATTGCGGTTCCTGCATGGCAAGGCAGACCAGATCGTAACGGGAAAGGTCGACGTCTGCAGGCGGGGTCGCGTCCAACGTCCCGGGCAGATCGCGCGAGTGGATCTCCCGATGCGTCGGCTCGTCACGCAGCCTGATGCGAACCAAGGTGCCTTCACGATTGATGAGCTCGGCCGTCTTCTTCCGGCAAACCAGGGTGACGTTGTGACCCGCCATCAAGAGCTTTGTCGCCAAGAGAGAGCCATACGAGGCTCCAAGGATCAGAATGTTGCGCGCCATGCTCCCTCCTCTACCACGCCTTCTCTAACGTCGTACCATTTCAGTCGGCAATGTAAGCCTTCGGCGAACCGACAATCCTGCCACCCCGCGTCAGAGTGACGGCGTCCGGAAAATCCTGCTCGTAAATGACGCCAAGATCATGGAGCCGACAAAGCAGTTCGCCCAGACGGGCCAGACACGCATTATCGATATCGTGCAATACCACAACGCTCCAGTCCTGCTCCAAGACCTGCGCAATGCAGCACTCGACCCATCCGTCCGGGTTCTTCCAGTCTTCCGGCAAATTGTTCCAGATCACCGTCCTGAAACTTTGCGCAAGCAGATGGTCGAGTGCGGGGCGGCTCAACAGGTGCGATCCGAGGCGCCCAGAATTGCCGTAGGGTCGAAACAGTTTTTCCGGATGGACGAATTTTCCGATGCGCTGCTGCGCGCCTTCGATCTCGCTGACGGCGTAAGCAAGCTCCCTCCGGTCGCCCAACGCAACCGTATGCGAAAGCGTGTGATTGCCGATCCAGTGGCCCGCCGAATGCGCCTGCTCCATCAGGCCTGCCGCAGCGACGTCATCGAGTTTCCGTCCGATGACGAAAAAGGTCGACAGGATTCGAGCCGCTGCCAAAATGTCGAGCACGCGCTCGGTAACCCCTGGCGTCGGGCCGTTGTCAAAGGTGAGCGTGACGCGTCTTTCGGTCAACTGACCGCTCCTTAGTCTGAAATCGCGATAAACCGAGCGACCTCCTTAAACGAAAATACTCGAATTGTGGGCTTGCAAGCCGAAAATCTGTGAACCCGCAGGCCGAAAAACGACCAATCACTTCCGTTCTTCCTTCGAGCTACGGCTTTCGGACATATCCTCAATAATCAGTTAACCACCCAAAAGTACCATCGCGGCCGCTCATGTCACGAAGGACACAGGGATGCGGCATCTTACAGTCTACAAGCGCTTCGGCTTGATCATTGCAGTTTTGACCATCGTCTTCGTTTCGGCGCTTATCGCCCAGGTCATGGTCCTCCGCGAGACTGTCATTGAGGAACGTCGGACCAAGGTGTTCGACATGGTCGAGGCCGCAAAGAAAATCCTCTCCAATTACGAGGAGAAAGCCAAGGCCGGCAAGATTTCGCCAGCCGACGCGCGGCAGCTTGCCTTTGATGCGATCGGCGCCATGCGCTGGGGCAAATCTGCCGACTATCTCGGGGTCTACGGCGCCGGCAGCTCGAATGCCGGTGTTACCTACGTGCATGCCAACCCGAAATACATCGATGTCAACCGATGGGATTTCAGAGACCACAATGGCCAACCGGTGATCCAGAACATCGTCGGCAAAGCCCGCGCCGGCGGCGGATTTCTCCAATACGAGGTGCCGAAGGCAACAGGCGGTCCCGAACTGCCGAAGCTTACCTACGCCGGCGGGTATGGCGAGGGCGAGCAACTGCTCGCAATCCAGGCGGGCGTCTATACCGATGATATCGAAGCGGTTGTGTTCGCCAAGGCCATCTGGATCGCCGTGGGCGGCTTGGGTGGATTGCTCATCGCGGGAATGGCGGCATTTGCGCTCGGCCGAGGCCTCGTTCGTCCGCTCGACGGAATATGCAGCACCATGGAGCATCTGGCGAAGGGTGACTTGAACGTCGAGGTACCCTTTACCGGGCATCGCAACGAGATCGGCCAGATTTCACGCAGCCTGTCCATTTTCAAGGATCGGTTGATCGATGCCGAGCGTGTCCGCACTGAGCGCGAGGAAACGACGGCCCGCGCCATGGCGGAACGCAAATCGGCCATGAACCGGATCGCGAGCGATTTTGAAAGGAGTGTTGGCGGGATCGTCGCTGGCGCTGCTTCCGCGGCCGCCGAAATGCAACGCTCAGCGCAATCGCTGTCGGCAATTGCAAAGGAGACGACGCGGCAGAGCACGACGGTTGCATCGGCGGCGCAGCAGACAACCGGCAATGTGCAGACGGTGGCGGCCGCAGCGGAAGAGCTCTCGAGATCAAGTCAGGAAATCTCGCAACAGATCGACCACTCCGCTTCGATCGCGCAAAGCGCCGTTGCCCAGGCGGATCGCACCAATGCCATGGTGGAAGGGTTGCTGGCCTCGACACAGAAAATCGGCGAGGTGATGGGTCTCATTCAGAACATTGCCGCTCAGACCAACCTACTGGCCTTGAACGCGACGATCGAAGCCGCGCGAGCCGGCGACGCCGGCAAGGGTTTTGCGGTAGTGGCCAACGAAGTGAAGGCACTATCGACCCAGACCGCCAAGGCGACCGAAGAAATTGCCGACCAGATCCAGGCAATCCGCGACGCCACCGGGACAACGGCCGAAGCGATCCGCGAGATTGGCGCCACCATCGGCCAGATCAACGAGATCGCAACCACCATCGCCGCCGCGGTCGAGGAACAGGGCGCATCGACCAAGGAAATTGCCCACAGCGTGCATCAGGCCGCGCAGGGCACTCAAGGGGTCATGCAAAACATCGCCGAGGTGAATCAGGCTTCGGGCCAGGTGGGAGCCGCCGCCGAACTGGTTCTCAGTTCGGCCGGCGAACTGGCAAGGCAATCCGAACGCTTGAAGCACGAGGTCGAGAGCTTCCTCACGACGGTGCGGGCGGCGTAGCGCGAGCCGCCCCCAGTCGTGAGATCAGCCCGGCGGTTCAAGCCGGCCTGGATGCAGGGACGCGATGCAGGCCAAGGCCGAGCCCGATCCATCCGGCACCTGCCATGATGAGATCGATGCCAAGGAACAGGCCGAGGATGTAAACGCTGTTGATCGGCCAGCGCGCCAGGATCAGCACACCGAGCAGCAGCGTGATGACGGCGGAGAGCGCCACCCAGATCCAAGGCGTTTCCCGCTTCATGTTGAACGCCAGAAAAAGCCGCACGATGCCGGAAGCAACCAGCGACGCCCCCAGCAGCAACGTGAGCAGCACCGCAGCGAACAGTGGGTTTTCGAACGTCACGAAGCCCGCGACGATGTAGAGCACACCCAGCAGCGCCCAAATCAGGAACTTGCCCCAGCTCTTGATCTGGAAAGCGTTGATGAGCTCTGCTGCGCCGCAGATGATCATCATGATGCCGACGATGAACACGCTTGCTACCGTCGCCGTCACGATGCTGCCGAGCGCAATGAAGCCGGCGACGACGTAGACGATGCCGAGTGCGACAATCCAGCCCCACTTTGCGCGAAGCGGTGCCACATCAGTTCCGGCAAGATTTTGCAGGGTATCCGACGAACTTGTCATGATGGTCCTCCGATGCGAAACCTATCCGACAATTGGTCTGCGAGAAACGCCGCTCAAGATTAGCGAAGGTGTGGTAGCGCCCGCAATAGCGATCCCTCGCTGAAATTGACTATTCTGCCTTTCGTTACGGCCGAGTTCGATCATTGTGGCACATCATGGTGGTAACCGGTGAAGGCGTATCCAGTTGTTCACTGGTGGCGGGCCGCGCTTCGTGCTGCTGCTGGTGGTGCGCCGGCTTTGACCCGGAAATCTATGCGTGCGGCTTCACCGGGCTGCGGGATGGCACCATGACTAAAGACTGGATTGGGTCAATTTCGACCAAATCCATTGGCTTCAGCGTGAGCAAATCCGAGCGAAGGGCCAGCAAGCGACATGAGCCGACCGGAGTGGCCATGGTCACGGAGTATTCTTGTATATCCGCCCATCCTTCATGATAACTTTGAAATTCCTGGCGGGGTCAGCAATCAGGTTGATATTCGCCAGTGGATTGCCGTCGATTAGCAGCAGATCGGCAAGCGCGCCCTCCTCCACGACACCGAGCTTGCCAGGATACGGATTGCGTTTGCCGGACAATGCCAGCAGTTCGGCGTTGGTTCCGGTTGCCATTGCGAGCGCCTCGGCGGGACTGTACCAGCGGACAAGCGAGGCCAGAATCGCCCCCTGTTGCTGCGCCAGCGCCTGGGAGAACAGGACATCGGTGCCCCACGCCGTCTTGATCCTGTACTTCTTCGCCATCTCGTAGGTTCGGGCTATGCCAGGCCAGACTTCATCAGCCTTGGCTCGTTGAACTGTGCCCACCGGAAAGCCTTGTCTCAACTCTTCGGGGAGAGGCTGCAGGCTCAACCACACGCCCTTCTCGGCAATGAGTTTGGCAGTGGCCTCGTCCATCAGGAAGCCGTGTTCGATACACTTCACACCGGCAGCAATTGCCCGTTGAATCGCCACGGGTGTAAAGGCGTGCACGGTAACGTAAGTGCCCCAATTCTCGGCCGCTTCAACAGCCGCCCGCAGCTCCGCCTCCGTGAAGGTCGACACGTCGATCGGGCTGAACGGCGAGGAAACACCGCCGCCGGCTGTCAGTTTGATCTGGGAGGCACCCTGCATGAGTTGCTCGCGGACGCGCAGGCGCACCTCGTCGGGGCTGTCGGCGAGCATACTGCCGCCGATCTGTTCCATGCGGCTGAGCATGCCGCCGATCGTCCGCGGCAGTTCGGACAACTGGCGAAAGTCCCCATGGCCGCTGGTCACCGTGATGAAAGCTCCCGAGGGAAAAATGCGCGGCCCCGCGATGATCCCTGAGTCAACGGCGTTCTTCAGTCCGAATACCGGGCCACCCACGTCACGGACCGTGGTGAAACCGCGCATCAGCGTGTCTGTCGCCTCGGCCCCCGCCGCGATATTATTGAATCCGACGTCGCCGGCGATCGCCTGAGCGGGGTTTGGCCGTATCAGCATCGCATGCCAGTGTGCATCGATCAGGCCGGGCATCAGCGTTCGCCCGTTCCCGGCGATTGTGGTCACACCTGGCTCTGCGGTAATCGGCTCCGTTGAGATACGCGCGACGATATTGCCCTTGATCAGCACATTCGACGGTGCGGAGAGGGAAGCGCCTTTGCCGTCGAAGATGCGCACATTCTGGAACAACGTCGCGTTAGCATTTGCTGGCGGATTGCCTTGCGCACGAGCGGCGGACGCAAGCCCGACAAGCAAAAGCGGAAGCGCAGCGATGAAAATCCTCCGAGACATCGTTTGGCTCCCTTGGCAGGCGTTGTGGAGCATCTTATAGCCGCCGATCGTGAGCATACTGACCGCGCAGGACAGCTTCAACGACGCCGAGCCTGGCGGCCGGAGGGTCCATGGCTCACTATCCTTCGCAGCCGATCTGTCGCGCGATCAAAACGCGCGCGACGAAACGTAGCATTGCATTTTTGTTCGCGGAAGCACGTCCTTTCGACAGTCGAATTTTCATAGGTGCCGGGCGTGCTTTTGATCGAGGCCGCATGCTGGAGCTTTGGAACAGCTGGTACGAGACTCTGGTCTCGGTGGAGGCGCTAGCCGTTGTCGTTGTCACTGTCGTGGCAGCTGCTGGCCTTGTTGTGCTGGCGCAAGGTCGGCGGCGATAAACGCGTCCGATAGAAAATTGATCTGGAGAGATTTCGGCAAACTGGTCATTTGATGCCTTATGCCGGGGGACCAAGATGATTGCTTCCAATCCGAGCTGGATAAAGCGAAATGTTCCTTCGCTGCAAACATTCTGCACACTTGCGCTGTTGAGCATATTGATCGCGGTCCCCGCATTCTTGATGATCCGCTTGCTGGAGCCCGGACTCATCCTGCCCGCGCTCAGCATTCTACTTTTCTCGCATGCAGCGATCGCCGCCATTGTTGCCGTCTCGATCCACGCCGACAGAGATTCGAAAAAAATAACACCGTGGGATATTGCCGGCGCATTCACCCTGATGGGTTGTGCGGCGGCGATTTTTAGCGAACCGGATCAAGTGACACTCCTTTTCGAGCAATTGTTCGAACAACGCTCAAATACACCGCTGTAGCAGATAATTGCCATACCGGGGCCTTCTGGCGGCCTGCAGGCTGCGACGTCGGACTGAAGCGGTCCAAAAACCCGCGCCGAAAGAAGGGCAAGATGGGAAGCGTGATGCTTGTTTGAATTTCTCAGCCTGGATGTCCTGACGGGGCTCTTTCAAGTCGTTCTGATCAACCTTGTCCTGTCTGGTGACAACGTCATCGTCATCAGCCTCGCTGCCGCCGGCCTTCCCCAGGCGCAACGAGGCAAGGCGATTCTGATGGGCATTATCGCCGCGACGGTATTGCGCATTCTGTTCGCCGGGTTGGCGACGCAAATTCTGCAAACCGTCGGCCTCTTGTTCGCGGGCGGGATCCTGCTGTTGTGGGTATGCTGGAAAATATGGCGAGAGTTACGCGCCTCCTCCGCTTCATCCATAGAAGCGGCGGCGAAGGCCGGCGCGATCCCAGAAGCAGATGCCGAAGGCGAGCCCCGAAAAACACTCGTTCAGGCGATCTGGCAGATCATCGCGGCTGACGTTTCCATGTCGCTCGACAACGTCCTGGCCATCGCAGGGGCCGCACGCGAGCATCCGTTTGTGCTGATTTTCGGCTTGGCGCTCTCGGTTGCGATGATGGGCGCGGCCGCTTCCTTCATCGCGCGCCTTCTGCAAAATCATCTCTGGATTGCCTATGTCGGCCTGGCTGTCGTTCTCTACATCGCAGTCGAGATGACCTTTCGCGGAACCCTGGATATTATGAAGACGGCGGCTACGCTGTAAGCGGGCGTGCCGAGCGCCGTTGCAACCAGCATTTCGCGATACCAGCATCGTGCGGCCGCGCCCCCTTACGTTGAGGCGGCGGGCGAACTTGCAACCGCCCAAGATGTCGGCTTTTGGTCAGGAATGTCGTGTTCTGCAAAGACGGCTGCCCGTCGACTTTCGCCATCCCATGTTACCGAGTTGGTGTCGCATGCAACATGTTGCGACGGGCCTCTTCTCGCCTGTCATGTGCTTGGCGCCCAAAGCGACCTGATTGTTGCGCGCCACGCAATATATCGCCAAGGGCCAGTTGCCCACATCGGCATGTTTTGCCGGCGGCCCGACAGAAAAGCCCCGGTTTGGTCCGGGGCTTCCTGTATATGATTAACCGAGCGAGATTGGGCCGTAAGACGATCCAGATTTGCCGCGCTCGCTTGCGTCTTTGTCGTCCGATCCCTAAGCTATTTCATGGTTGAGGGATTTTTTATGCGCATCTGTTGGCGAACGGTTGCCATCGCTGGCTCCCTTTCAATTGCTTCCGTCGCCCTCAGGGCTGAGGAGATTGAGAGCGACGTGTTCGCCTCCATGGCTGGCAAATGCAGCACTTTGAAGGTTGCCGAGCGCAATTTCGCGTGCACCTCGATGGCTTTCTCGCATAGCCCGGGAGGTCGATCCGCGTTCACCGTTCCTTTGAACGATCCAGACGATGAAAATCACATCATCACCTTTTCAGGTGAGAATGGAAAAAGAGAGCAGGATAACCTGTACGAACTGCCGATAGACCGAGTGCTGCTAAAGTCCAAGGACAGTCCGAAGGCGGAAGGATTACCGATACCGTCGGTCGAGCCCTCATCTGGCAGATGCACGCAGATTGGCAATTTCGCGTTGCAACAGGTCTCCAGCGTGTCTTGCGTAGCGACCGACGAGAAAGGGAGGAAATATGAACTTCAATTCGAGTCGGACGGCTCACCGATGAAGGTGAAGATGATCAAGTCAGTCGATCCAGAAGCGGAAGAGCGAAGGGCCAAGGCACTCGCCGCACATGTCGAACAGCTTAAATGCCGTCACATGGCTGATGCTCAGGGGGTCCTGCCCCGAGACCGCACAGAATTCATTCTGCGATGCATGGAACAATAAGGGCCGACACAGGCACTCGGCGATGTAATGGCTTTCTATATGAAATCAAATCTTAGGACCGAAACCATTTTTCAACTACCCGTCTGACTGCGCCTGGTGGTTGGGTGGCGCGCCTTTTGAGGTGAAGCATGCGATTATCGTCAGCTCTCTGGGCGCTGTTGGGCTTAGCCGCAGTTTTGTTAGCTGGCTACGGTCTCAATCGCGGAATCTTAGTTGGGTCCAGGATAGAGGCTGCTCGTCTAAGTGAGCAATACCCGGTGCCTTTCTACAAGAAGCATTGTCGCTACCTGTTCTTCACCGGCGTCCAGCAGGTATGGACCAGTGCCGAATCGACCAGAGAAGAAGCGGAAAGGAGCTCCTGTGCTCCGTTAAAGAGCGAGGCCATTATCCACCGGCACCACAGACCTTCGAATCCTTAGTCGGGTCCAGTCTACCCCCAGTGTTACCGCACGAGCGAGTAGCGTTGAAGACTGGCAGTGCCCTCTGCAAAACACCCTCGCGGCTGAACTTCACACCGGAGCCGTTCGGACGTCGCAAAGGCCTTCTTACGCAAATGCGGTGCGAGCGTGCGCTAACAGACTGTCTGCCACTCTGGTTGCGGGCTCGCGACCAGCACTCCTGTCGTTGGAATCGATTTAGAGAGCGATCTCGTTGCGAAGTGAAAGCCAGACGCGGGCTCAGGCCGTTACAGCGTTGAGCATGCCGGTGCGATCGTGGCAGTTGCGATACTCAAAGAACTGGTCGGCGGCGCGTGCCACCGTCACCTCGTGATAGAGCCGGAGCTTCGCGGCTGGCCCAAGACTCGACAGATATTTCATCGCTGCGCCGAAGATACGCACATGGGTCGGATGCGACTCCGACCAGCGTTCGAGCGCAGCGAGACTTTTCCACCAGCTCATGCCGTAGGATTTTTCGGTCGGGCGTCCGGAATGATCCAGAACCGACATGTAGCGATTGGCAAAGCAATCGACCGAGCGGCCCTCGTCGCGCAAAAACTCCATGCCGGCGCGCAGTACTGGCTCGACGTCGTCGAGATACATTTTGCGTTCGGATGCCTCGGTGTCGCTCCAATCCTGACCGGAGCGGATCAGACAAATATTGTTGTGGGGCCTTACACGAACACGATCGCCATCGCGGAGGATACTGGGTGCGCCATCGGGAGCCATGTCGTTAATCTGCGATTTCGGAATGCGGTCGCGCATGCCGCCCCAATAAGCGTGCTCCATCACGTCGCCGCTCAGGCCGTCGGCGAGCACCGCGATGCCCTCGGGTCGGCCAAGCGACGAGAACAGCGTCTCGTAGTCGTTGACGGACGGGCTTAAGACTTCGATGAATGTGCCGAGGCCGACGAATTTATTCTTTGGGCCGGTCCAGCCCTCGTGCGCGGGCGAAAACCAGGCGTCGAAGATCTTCTGATCGTCCCAATAGGCGACGGATAGCAGGTTGGTATAGCCGGCTTCATCGACATATTGCGCTCGGTCCCAGTGCTTGGGTCCGCCGGCCGCGGCAAAGGTCTTCGCGATCCAGTCGAGCGCCACAGCGTTCGCCGGCGGCGGATCACCGCGATACTGAAGGCCGAAATAGGCCATTACCACGCGTTCGACCGCCGGCCGATGCCGCGCAACAAATGCCGGGTATGGCGGCTGGTAGTCATCCGGCACCCGGCGATGGCGGGTGCGCTTGACCTGCAGGTGGGGAGGGATTGCGGATTCCATGGCCGCCTCACTGAACGGTTTGCGGGGGTGTGAATGCCGCTACGCTTGCCGGTCTGCCCTCTGGCGTCGCCGGCGTTTCAGCCGCCGACTCGGCATCAACCGGTAAAGCCAGCTTTTCCACTCGGTTGGCCGGGCGATTGTTGAACAGAAGCCGAGTGACGTCCGGGCGTGCATAATGTCCGGCCGGGTCGGCTGCCGCCTTGGCCACCGAAATCATGCCAAGGTCGATGTCTGCATAGAGCAGTCCTTCCTGGTCAGGCGGCAGCGGCTGCGCGAGCGGCGCGCCGTCCGGGCCATAGATCACGGCGAAGCCGCCGCCGGCATGCAGGAACTGATGTTTCTCCGGCGTGTCGCACAATTCATCGATCATCGCCTGCGAGACGGTTGCACACGGCGCAATCACAAAGCACGACCCTTCGACCGCATAGATTTTGCTCGCTGCATTGTTGACCTCGGCGCCGAGCGCATGCGCGAACGGATCGTAGACCGAGAAGCTCGGCCAGGCGGCAACGTGCACCTGCTCGTTCTGCGCGTACATCGCGTATTTGGAAAGGGGCTGCAGGTGCTCCCAGCAGCACAATGCGCCGAGCCGGCCGATTTCGAGATCATGAACCGCCAGATGCGAGCCGTCGCCCTCGCCGAACACGGTCCGCTCGGCATGGGTCGGCTTAAGCTTGCGGCGTTTGGCAATGGTTTCGCCGTCCGGGCCGATGATCCATTGAGCAATATAGAGGCTGCCGCCGTCGCGTTCCGAAAGCCCGATCACGACCGTGATTTTGTTGCGCTTGGCCGCGGCGCACAACCGCTCCGCTTCTGGGCTATCGTAGGAGAGTGAATTATCGAAATAGCGCGAGACGAAGCCGCGCATGATCGCCCAGGCCGGCGCGCCGAGCCAGATCCACCAGGGATAGCCCGGTATCCAGGTTTCCGGGAAAGCGATGAGGCTGGCTCCGGCGGCAGCGGCTTCGTCCATCAAGGAGATGGTTTTCTCAACTGAGCCTTCCAGGTCGAGAAAGGCGGGCGCAGCCTGAACGGCAGCGACTTTGTATTTCGGATGCGCGGCAGCCATGGCGATTCCTCCGGTACAAGGTTAGCCTGATCGGTAGCAATTCTAGAATGGTGGCCGACGCGCTCTTGGCTGCACGCGCGCTAAATGTTGCCTGACGGCGCAGGGCCCTTGATCCGCGGTTGTCCGCTTTTGCAGGCGCCGAGCGCATGCTATGCTCAGGCCACAAGTTTACTCGCTGAAAGGTGCGGTGAAATGAATACCGTACTGACAACGACCAACGTCGCTGAGCGCAAGCGCTTTCAATTCTGGCAGGACGCGGTCTGCGATACCTTTGTCGAGCTTGATTGCCAGGCACGCGGGCCGGCGCCGTTCTTTGGCGAGATCACGACCACCGAGTGCGACGATCTGCATTTTTCCAAGGTGAATGCGGACGGACAGATCGTCAAGCGCACGCCGACTCGCATCCGCCGTGCCCGCCAAGAAGTAATGCTGGTCAGCCTGCAGGTGCGCGGAGTCGGCATCATCGCACAAGACGGCCGCGAGGCTCGTCTTCTTCCTGGCGACTTCGCCTGTTACGACAGCACGCGACCTTACACACTCAATTTCGACGCCGGCTTCGAGCAACTTGTGCTGCACATGCCGCGCGCGGCGATGGTGCGGCGGATCGGCCGCACCGAGGTGTGGACGGCGCGGCGCATCGAGGGCGCGAGCCCGGTCGGCTCACTGGTCCTGCCGTTCGTGCAGCGCACGGCATCAATTGTCTCCGACGTCGCACCGGCCACCGCGAGCCAGCTTGCCGAAACCTGCCTGTCCCTGGTCACCGCGGCTTTGGGCGAAAAGCTGGGCGAGATCGCAAATGTCGGCAGTTCGGCTCGCACGGCGCTGATTTTCCGCGCCAAAGCGGTCATCGACAGCAGCCTGCACGATCATGAGCTCAACACCGAGAGGGTGGCCCAGCGGGTCGGCATTTCGCCGCGCTACCTGCAGGATCTGTTTCACTCCGAGGGCACGACGGTCAGCGATTGGATCTGGCGGCGCCGGCTCGAAAAGAGCCAGCGCGATCTCGCCGATCCGCTGCACGCGAGCGACAGTATCGCGCAAATCGCGCTCGCCTGCGGCTTTGCCGACTTCGGCCATTTCAGCCGTCGCTACAAGGAAGCGTTCGGCAGCTCGCCACGCGAAGATCGGGCGATGTTACGTACTAGCGCGCCGCGGACACCCGGCGACGCTTGACCTGCGCGTCTTCATCATCCGTTTTATGCTCGTTGGCAGCATCACCATTATGCGATGAATTTCTATCGATACCTAGAGTCCGACCTGTTGGCCGCAGTCCTGCTCATTCAAAGCCTGCCCTTCTAGTCGGCCGTTGCGTTGGTCTGGCTCGAGCGGTCTAGCGATCGACGCGGCCTCGAGAGTTAATGCGCCTCAATTGTTCAAAATCGTGCATCGCTGCCATGCGCAAATTGCCCGTCGTGCCAATCTGCCGCAGGCGTCCGCACTTGTGGCGTGAAGGCGAAACACTTCACAAATCGCGACATCCCGCGCTCTGCAAAGAGGGGCGTATCGCGATCGTCACGGACGTTGGGTGCGGGATGCGGTGGACGCGAGAAGTGCGTGAGACGAACGCTACTTCTTTCGGACGGCGAAGCCGTGTGGTGCCAGTGCCGCCGATTTGAAGTTCCTGCCGAGGTTGCCGCGAGTCCGCAACAGGAACTTCAAATCGAAAGCGGCACTGGAAAATTTTGAATTTGCTAGTGCCCTTTGCTTTCCGAAGTTCGTGAAGGAGGGGCCGCGGCGGTGCACGAACTTCGGAAAGCGGGCACTAGTTGCCCCGACGCTGGTATCAAGCTTACGGATGACGTTCCGTAAGTGATGGTGGCAATAAAGCCCGGTCACCAAGGAGAGCGCGGAGTAAGCCGTAAACCATCGCGCAGGGAATGCCGGCCTGTTTCGGTGAACCTGTGGCGACTATGCTTGCGTGCTTCTCCACTTTCGCACGCAAGGCTGCGGGTGCTATCCGAGCACCCGGCATTCCCTGCGCCCTCCTTTGCATCGAGGGTGACGCTTTCAGGCCTCGGCCGCAAGACTGGCGCCGCGAGAATGTCTGGTCGCGTTTGCCTCTTAACGGTTCGCGGGTCGCCGACCTTGCTCGAAAGTCCCCCTTATGATGGCGCTACACGATTCCGTTGACGATTTTCTCGTAATCGGCGTCGGAGAAGAGCCTGACCGTGGTGGTTCGCAGGTTTCCCATGGTCGCCAACGACAGCACGAACTTCGCGACCGTCTCCTCGTCGCGCGCTTCCAGTTGCAGGATGAAATCATAGGCGCCAAGCGCGAGCCAGGCATTCTTGATTTCAACGCCGAGCTTGCTGGCCTTTTCGCGCGAGGCCGCGCGGCGGCTCGGCATCTCCTTGATGGTGCGCACGCCCTGATCGGTGTAGTTGCAAAGCAGCATATACATGGACATGACAGAGTCTCCCTTGGCTTACAGGGCCGCCTACCGGTCCAACGGGGGAAGCATGCCATAAATCGCTGGCCTCGCCGAGCCGATCTGTGACACGCGCGTGAAACCGGAACTTGCGACCTGCTTTCCCTCACCGGTCGTGGCCGAGCCGACTTCGATGAACCCGAGTCTGGCCAAAAGTATGCACCGGCCCTCGTTGCATCCGCCCCAAACACGGGCGAGACTGCGCAGGTTAAGTCCGTGGGGGATAGTAAAAATGCGTACTCTGCAAGCACCGCGATCTGCGGCGCGCGCTGCGCTGGTTCTGCTCAGCCTTGTCTTTTGCCTCAGCTTCGGCGTGAGGCTTGCGCTTGCAGCGGAGCGCAATGCCGGCAGCGGTCCGGCCGGAGACGACCTGACCCGCCACGAAATCGCCGAGTGGCACGACAAGCTCTATGAATCGACGAATGCCTTGAATTCCCCGGGTGGCGGCTCGTCGGGGCTGCGCGGCTGGGCGATGATGGCGCTCGCGATGTTCGAAGCATCGAACACGATCGACCGGACATATGCGCCCTACGCCGTCTCGGCCGCCTCGGTCCCTGCCGGAATCGATCTGAAAATTGCCTCCAAGCGTGTTGCCGTAGCCAAGGCCGCCCAGGTCGTGCTCGACGGGCTGTTCGCGCCGCCGCCCTCACAGCCCAATAATCCGCTCGCCCATCTTCGCCGTTTCGCCCACGCCAACGAATTTGCGATTCACACTGCGGCGCTCGATCCGGCATCGCCCACCTACGTCAACGGTGTGGCGCTCGGCAACTTCATCGGCCAGGAGATCCTCAAAAACCGCGCCGACGACGGCCACCCGCCGGCCGACACCAAGGTCGTCAACGGCACCGAGTGGAACCAGTACCAGTACGGCCTGCCCTATTTCCCCGATCCACCTCAATCCTCCGGCTACACCAGCGTCCGCCCCTTCGGCGTTGCCGCTTTCGGTCTTGCCGGCGGCGACGTGACGTTTGTTGTCCCGCCGCTCAGCCCCGACAGCCCCGAGTTCAAGACGCAGTGGGAGGAACTCTTTTCCTACGGCACCTCGAACAGCGCGCGCTCGGCCCGCACGGCGGAAACCGACGCGACCGCACGCTTCCACGACGGCAATTTCGGCTCGCAGATCGGCAACACGATCGACATTCTCGCCTCCGCCGATATTCGCCAGACCGGCACCGACTTGCTGAGGATCATCGCGCTGACGGCGATGTCCGCTCACGACGCTCACGCGAACCATTGGTTCTGGAAATATCACTACCGCTTCGGCCGCCCGATCACACAGTACCGACAGGCGCCGGCGGACCAGCCCAACGGGCTTGGCGCCTTGCACGACGACGCCTGGCAGCCGGTTCTGACCACCTCGCCGAATCCCGAATATCCCTCCGGTCACGCCGCGCGCACCGGTGGGCTCACCGCCTCCTTCCGCAAGGCTTTCGGCGATAACTTGACCTTCCGCACCATTTCGTTCTCGGACCCCGCGGCACCCCCGCGCACCTACAACTCCTTCACCGCCCTCCAGGATGAGGTGATGATTTCGCGGACCTACGGCGGTGTTCACTGGCGCCACTCGGGCCCCGCGGGGCGCGACATGGCGCAACGCGTGACCGATTACATCTGGAGCCACTATTTGCAGAAGACGGCGTCCGCCGATGCCAAGGCAGACGAGAAGACCAATGAGAAGGCCGATCCGAAGTAAGCACGATGGCGAGAATCTCACAGTCAAGACTCTGGATTGAAGCGCAAATCCTTTTGTGGGCAACTCCTCATACGCGTGGATAGACAGGCGCGTGCCTTGCTCCATCCGCGATCCGGGGCGAGAGTCTTCAAACATCGATTCGATTGAGCGGCGCAACGCCGTGTTGCAGCACGACGCCGCGCCTGACCATCGCAACCGAAAGGACCGGTTCCAATGGCTGAAGACACTACTGCATCGGTTATT
>Ga0307474_10001101_pt1 | contig 19687 bp, 16 predicted proteins | sample atmos_gasesECM1C_2_FD_203312 | JGI IMG/M metagenome (GOLD analysis project Ga0307474, IMG submission 203312) | Hardwood forest soil microbial communities from Morgan-Monroe State Forest, Indiana, United States - atmos_gasesECM1C_05 | ecosystem: Environmental > Terrestrial > Soil > Temperate... | reverse complement strand
GGCGCGGTCGAGGATTGCGCCGCCCATGGCGTCAAGGTCGCCGTGGTGATGGCATCGGGCTTTGGCGAGGTCGATGCCGTTGCCGGCAAGGCGAAGGAGCGGCGGATGGTCGAGGCCGCGCGCAAGGCCGGCATGCGCATCGTCGGTCCCAATTCGCAAGGGCTCGCCAATTTCGGCACTGGCGCGATTGCAAGCTTCTCCACCATGTTCATGGACATGGACCGCGCCGAAGGGCACGTCGCGATGCTGAGCCAAAGCGGCGCGCTCTCGACGGTGCCGGTTGGATTTTTGCGTCAGCGCGGCATCGGCGTGCGTCACACGCATGCGACCGGCAACGACTCCGACATTACCGTCGGCGAACTGGCGGTTGCGGTGGCTGAAGACCCGCAAGTCAAGCTGTTGCTGCTCTATCTCGAAAGCATCCCGGAAACGAGATATCTGGAGGAACTGGCCGCGGTCGCGCTCGACCGCGATCTGCCGATCATCGCCTTGAAATCCGGCCGCTCTGAAGCCGGGCGCCAGGCGGCGCAATCGCACACCGGCGCGCTCGCCAATGAAGACCGCGTGGTCGACGCTTTTTTCGAGCGCCACGGCATCTGGCGCGCGCCGGACATGCGCGGCCTGGTGGAAGCGACCGAGCTTTACCTGAAGGGCTGGAAGCCGAAGGGAAGGCGGCTTGTCGCCATCAGCAACTCCGGTGCGGTCTGCGTCATGACGGCGGACGCGGCAAGCGCCGTCGGCCTGCCGATGGCAAAACTGTCCGCCGAGACTGACAGCAAGCTCAAGGGCATTTTGCCGAGTTTTGCCACGACCACCAATCCGATCGACCTCACCGCGGCGCTGCTGTCGAACAGCCGCCTGTTTGGCGACATTCTTCCGGTGCTCGCCGAAGACCCGGCGGCGGATGCGTTCCTGATCGGCGTGCCGGTCGCCGGGCCAGGCTATGATGTGGAGGCGTTCGCGCGTGATGCGGCCGCGTTCGGCAACCAGACCGCAAAACCGCTCGTGATCGCGGCAACCCAAAAGAGCGTCGCCGATCAATTCGCAGCCGAAGGTTCTTCCGTATTCCCGACCGAGACCGAAGCCGTCACCGCCTTGCACCAATTCCTGGCCCACCGGGAACTAATGGCACGCACGTTGGCGCGCAAGGCGCAGCGGGGAAGCGTCAGCGCGCCTTGGATCTCATCGGCTTCGATGACGATGCTCAACGAAGCCGACAGCCTTGCTCTCTTGGCAGCGCGCGGCGTTGGCGTCGTCGCCCACCGGCTGTGCCGGTCGCGCGCCGAGGCCGTCGCAGCGTTTGAAACGATCGGCGGTCCGGTCGTGGTCAAGGGATGTTCGGCCGATATCGCGCACAAGTCCGAGCTTGGGCTTGTGAAGCTCGGCGTTGCCAGCCGCGAGGAGGCCGGCGAGATCTGGTCGCAGATGGAGGCCATCATCCGCAGGGAAGGCGCCCGTTTCGACGGCGTCATTGTCGCGGCGATGGCGAGCGGCCGGCGCGAGATCATGATCGGCGCGCATCGCGATGGCGTGTTCGGTCCCGTGGTGGCGGTCGGCGACGGCGGAAAGTATGTCGAGATTTTCCGCGACACCGCGCTGTTGCTCCCGCCATTTTCGAAGGACGAGGTGAGGCAGGCGCTCGGCAAATTGAAAATCGCACCGCTGCTTGCGGGCGTGCGCGGCGAGCCTGCGATGGACGTCGATGCCCTCTGTGAGGCCGTTTTGCGGATCGGTGACTTGATGCTCGATCCGGCGGCGAAGGTGATGAGCCTTGACCTCAACCCGGTACTGCTCGAGCGCGAAGGAAAAGGCTGCGTCGTAGTGGATGCCGTTGTCTTCCGAGGTTAGAGCATGATCCGGACCCGAAGGGCCGCGTTAGCGCAAAGTGGAAACCAGTTTCCCTTAGCTAACAAACGCGAAAACGCGTTTGCGCAGAGATCATGCTCAAACAAAGAGATGAGATCGTGATGCGATTCCACTTAATCGCATCATGATCTAGCGTCTTCCGAGGTTAATGTCTTTCGGGGCTGATGTCCTTTAAGGGCTGCATGGTCGCGAACGCAACGAAGCAATGCCCCGGTTACGCAAAACTGTTTCCCCGATATTGCTTCATCGCATTCGCTAACTGTGATGACGATCTTGAAACTCAACGCGTGTAGAAGACGAAGCTGGCGATGACGAGCATCGCCGTCACCGCCAGCATTTGCGCGAACACTTCCGAGGCCGCCCTTCTGGTGGCGTCCTTCATGCCATTCTCCTTCGGACTCGGCTCCCTAGACCTGGGCGCGATTCATCGTTGCCCGCAAAGGCCCGACGATCCGGTTGTTTACTCGGAACACCCCACGACGAGTATTCGCTTTGACGAGTCCCCACTCAGCGAATATCAATCGTGCCAAGGTCGATCAGCAATACGGCGGCATTTTGGCCCGCCTGCAGCCGGTTTATGCGCGGGAAAAGGAATTTTCGGGCGTGATGTTTGCTCTCATTGAAGCGCAAGCGGTTGATGCTGCACTGCGTTGCCGGATACGGTTTGGAAACTGCCAAGCAACACAAGGTGAAAGATGGCCCGCATCGACTATTGCGACACGTCGAAATCTAACGAACGCACACGCGAACTTCTCGGCAAAAACCGCAACGCCAATATCTTTCGCATGATGGCCCATTCGCCGAGCCACCTTGAGCAATATTGCCGGCTGGGCGGGGCGATCCGTCACAGGGGCGAGCTCGATCCGGTGCTGCGCGAGCTTGCCATCACCCGCACCGGAATCCTTTGCGAGGCGCCTTACGAGATCGTGGCGCACAAGCGGATCGGAAAGAATGTCGGGGTCACCGACGAGCAGAATGCAGCGCTTGAGGATTGGCGAGAGGCGACCTGCTTCAACGAGGTGCAGCGCGCAGCACTCGCCTTTACCGACGAGGTTGTGGCGCTGCGCCGTCCGACCGACGCCACGTTCAACGCCATTGCCGCCAGGTTGACCCCAGGGGCGCTGGTTGAGTTGCAGCTCGCGGTCGGCTTTTACGTCATGACGTCGAAGTTTCTGGAAACCTTCGATGTCGACCTGCAGCCGGTGGAGCAGGTGGTGTGACGAATTGATCGCGGCGACGGCAGGCGGGGGGTCGCCTTGCATGATGCCGGCCGGAGGCGAGCACTTTTGCGAGCCCTCAGGTCTCGAGAATGAGGAGAGCCTGTCCTTCGGCAACGACGTCGTCGAGGTTGACCAGAACGGATTTGACCTTGCCGGCGGCGGGCGAAGCCACCGGAATTTCCATTTTCATGGCTTCGACAAAGGCAACGTCGTCGCCTTCGTCGACCCTTGCACCCGCCTGCACCGGAAGCGTGCAGATGCGGCCTGAAACCTCGGTGACAATCCTGATCTCGCCCATTCCGCTCTCCGAGAACTAGAGCTCCGATTCCGAAGTTCGCAAGCTATCGCGGCGACCTCTGTCTATGCGAACTTCGGAATCAAAGGAGCTCTAGCAACTTCTTGATTCCAGTGCGGCTTTGAATTTGAAGTTCCTATCACGAACTTGCCGCGATACCGATAGGAACTTCAAATTCGCCGCACTGGTCGCGGCGCGCGACCGGTCCAAGCGCGTCGGGCAAGGACAACGCCCTCACTTCTTGTGGCCGCAGATTGCCCGGGGTAGCTTGGTCTGCAAGCGGAAATTTGTTCGGCAAGGACGCAAATCAAGCCGCGTAGCAAAGTCATGAGGGAGGGAGAATGAACTGGAAGCCGGAACTCGACGAACTCGCCCGACGCGAGGCGCTTGCACGCGCCATGGGCGGCGTTGACAAGGTCAAGCGGCAACGCGACCAGGGCCGGCTCACTGTGCGCGAGCGCATCGACAGGCTGCTCGATCCGGAAAGCTTTCACGAGATTGGGGCCGTATCCGGCGTCGGTGAATATGACGAGAGCGGCGAGCTCACGAGTGTGACACCCGCCAACTGCGTGTTTGGCCGCGGCGGGATCGACCGGCGCACCGTGGTCGTCGTCGGCGACGATTTCACGGTGCGAGGCGGCTCGGCGGACGCCTCGATTTCCGCAAAGCCCTTGATGGCCGAGGAGATGGCGCACGATTTCCGCCTGCCGATCATCCGCCTGATCGAGGGCTCAGGCGGTGGCGGCTCGGTGAAAACCATCGAGACCAAAGGCGCGGCCAACCTGCCGGGCGGCATCGGCGGCACCCGCTGGTATGCGTACACGACCAAAAACCTTTCGCGGGTGCCAGTGGTGGCCTTGGGGCTCGGTTCGGTGGCGGGGCTGGGCGCGGCGCGGCTTGCCTCCAGCCATTATTCGGTGATGACGAAGGCCTCCGCGATGTTCGTTGCGGGGCCGCCGGTCGTCAAGCGGCTCGGCCAGGATCTCGGCAAGCAAGAGCTCGGCGGCGCCGATATCCAGACCCGCGCGGGCGCTGTCGATCACGCGGTCGATACCGAGGAAGAAGCATTCGCCTGCGCGAGGCGATTTCTCTCTTATCTCCCGGCGTCGGTTTACGAGCTTCCGCCGACGACACGTTGCGACGACGATCCGGAGCGCGCGGAGGAATCGCTGCTCTCCGCGGTGCCGCGAAACCGCCGTCAGGTCTACAAGATGCGCCCCATCATCAACGCGGTCGTCGACAACGGTTCGTTCTTCGAGATCGGTGCTAATTTCGGCCGCCCGGTCATCGTCGGGCTTGCGCGTCTTCAAGGCCGCGCCGTGCTCGTGCTTGCCGGCGATCCCTTTCACTACGGCGGATCGTGGACGGCTGACGCCTGCCAGAAGGTGGTGCGTTGGGTCGACTTCGCCGAAACCTTTCATCTGCCGGTGGTCTACCTGATGGACTGCCCGGGTTTCATGATTGGACTGGACGCCGAAAAGGCCGCGACCATCCGTCATGGCGTTCGCGCGATGGCTGCGGTCAACCAGAGCACGGTTCCGTGGTGCACCGTCATCATCCGCAATTCGTTTGGAGTAGCCGGCGTCGTCCATCAGCCGGCCGACCGCTTCTCGATCCGTTACGCCTGGCCTTCGGCTTATTGGGGCTCGTTGCCGCTCGAAGGCGGTATCGAAGCGGCCTATCGCGCCGATATCGATGCCGCGGAAGACGGGGAAGCCAAGTTGAAGGAGATCGAGGAGCGGTTGAACAAGCTGCGCTCGCCGTTCCGCTCCGCCGAAAAATTCTGGGTCGAGGAAATCATCGACCCACGCAAGACCCGTTCGCTGTTGTGCGAGTTCGCGCGTCTCGCCGAGCCCCTGCGCAAACCGGGTCCCCCGACCAACATGACGACGAGGCCGTAAAACCCTGGTGCCGCCCATTTGAAGTTCCTGCAGCACTTGGGCAAAATCTTTCCAGGAACTTCAAATAACCGGACGTCCCAAAGCCGCGTCGTATCAGTCGAAAACGACCCGTTCCGGACAAAGTCCTGACCAGCGGTCCACTTGGCGGTTAGAGCGGCGACCGCGTTTTGAGTTGCTATTTGGACCTGGATTTCAATATCGTCTGCGCAAGTGACTTTAGCGCGCCGGATTGCTTCAGGATTAATTCACATTGCTTTGGTGCTTGCGCGCTCGATAGCTCGACAAATTCTGCGACCGTTGTCGTGCCGGCCAACTCTCGCGCGTATTCCAGGGTCGTGATCACGTTCGCTTTCATCAATTCGATTGCCTCGGCGCGGAACTCCGCTGCGGCTCCCTCGAGAACCACCAAGAAATCGCTTTCAAGGCTGGAATCGCTGTCATCGTTCGACGCGCTTTTCACCCGTGTCTCTGTCAAGTTCTTCGCATGGTCCAACGCAGCACTCAGGCTGACTTTGATGTTTTCAAAAATCCTGTTCTGATAGTCCTTGGCAATTCTCACCGCCATTTCGGCGGTGCTGTCGGAATCGACAAGTGACACTGCCGCATTCAGCGATGCAGCCGCCGCAGGAATCGGAGCCGTCGCTTGCCTTGTGGCGACTGTTCGGTCAGATGTCTTCGCTGCGTGCTCCGATCGAGACGGATCGTCAGGGGAAGCGGCAATCAGGCTGGCAGACAATACAACCAAGCCGTCGTCAACGGCTCGGCTCGCCGCCGCGGTGAGCTCCACCAGCGAGCGACGCCCGGATCGTGTATTGCTAGCAGGCCGCCTTGTTGGCGTTTTGCTCATGATCAAACGAACCCTCGACGAGCTTCTTCAAGACCCAGCGCCACAGCCCACGAATTTCCTCCGAGGCTCTTCCCTCTTGCGCAAACTCGGTCACGCCCAACCCTGTCCCAAGGGCGTCCTGGTGGTCGTTGCGCTGTCCAACATAGGGAAGCGCAAGCACGCCTAGCGAATTGAGCGACGTTGCAGCTTCGCTCACTCGGCAGCCCCGCGGTGGCGTTTGATTGAGGACGAAGGCAAATCGGCGGTTAAGCCTGCGAAGGGCGAAGAGCGTCGGTATCGCAGCTTCGATGTCGGCCGGGCTCGGACGCGCCGGTATCAGGCAAAGATCGGCCCCGGCGATGGCGCCCATGGCCAACGCGTTGTTTGTAGCGGCGGTATCGATGATCGCGAGCCAGATCCCCTCGGCCTCGAGGCCGGATAGCGCCCCTTCTATTTCGGCGGGATCGGCGACCCGAACGACGCGCGGATAGGGATTACAGCGCCGTGCTTTCCATTTCGATATCGTGCCTTGTGGATCCGCCTCGACAAATGCGACACGTTCCCCGTTCTCCATCGCCGCGACGGCAAGTCCGACAGCCAGCGTGCTCTTGCCGCTTCCACCTTTTTGCGTGACAAGAGCAAGGACGTACATTTCCCGCTCATCCCCGGATGACAACAATGTGAAACAGAAAAGTCGCCGTAAAAATTTACGCCCGCCAAATGCCGCGACATAGCACTCCACGTCGTGAGTCGCATCAAGCGCGAGTGGAACTCACAACCAATCCATGCCCACTGTGCTACAAATGCCATACCGCGCAAAAGCGCTCGGCCGCAACGTTCCGCAACTCGTGCTCGCACGCGCTGAGGCGGCGATCGAATAGGATCACACGGGAATGGCCGTCACGACATATGGCACGCCGCAGCTGACAAACCTCGAAGAGCTCAAACATGTCGGCTTTCGAGAGTAAAGCGGCCTAAGGATTGGCTGGCCGGCGAGGTCAGCTCATCTTTGCTTCACAAACTGCGAAAGGGCCAAACCAATTTCATCGGGACTATCTTCCTGAATGAAATGAATACCTCTAACGGTTACCTCCTGTTGATTCGGAAAAGAGCGACAAAAATCGCGTGCCCGTCCGATCAAGAGTGAGCCCGGCTCAGCGTTGACAAATAGCTTCGGCAGAGGGCTATGGAGGAGCCATTGCCCATAGTTTTCAACGATCTTGACTACCTCGGCGGGTTCCCCGGCGATCGGCAGTTCGCGCGGCCAGACAAGTGTGGGCCAGCGCGACTCCCGAGCTTTGAAAGGGGCACGATATGCATCCATTTCCGTTTTGCTAAGGGTGCGAATGATTAGCTTGGGCAACAGAATTTCGACAAAAGCATTTTGGTCGAGGATCATGCGCTCGCCTTTTTCGGAACGCAGGTCGCGAAAGATTTGCGCCCGGCTCGATGGCACGTCTTGCCATTCGCGCGGTTGGACGATCGCCTCCATGTAAGCGATAGCGAGGACACGGTCCGGATGCCTTGCGGCCCAGTGAAATCCGAGAGCTGATCCCCAATCATGCAGCACGAGGGTAACGTTCTGCCGCAAGTCCAGTGCGTCAAACCAGGCGTCGAGATATCGTGCGTGGTCTGCAAAGCGATATGCCTGGGTTGGCGAGCCGCCCGACTGCCCCATGCCGACGAGGTCTGGCGCGAGGCACCAACCGAGATCGCTGACGTGTGGGATGATGTTACGCCAGAGATAGGAGGAAGTTGGGTTTCCATGCAGGAAAACGATCGGGTTTCCTTCGCCAACCGTTGCGTAGCTCATGTCGGTGTCACTAACGCGGACGCGACGACGGGCTTGATTATCTTGTGCGGTTGGTTTGTTTGTCATGACTTGCCCTTTGAAACGAGAAAGGTCATCTCGCCAACCGCGCTTGCAACCAGATGTTCCTCCAAAGCCGACATGGCGGATTTATGAGCACATGCCCTGGGTGCCCATGACTTTGCGAAGTTCGTGAAAGGCGGGCGCTGCGAGCGAGCACGAACTTCGGAAAGTAGGCACTAGGCCGCGACCGGCTTTCCCGTCCGCGAAATCGAAAGCGCGATCAACGCCGCGACCACGCACAGCGCGCCGGCCAGGAAGAAGGCGGGCAGGTAGGTCGCAAGCACCGTGCGCGAAAGGCCGGCGCCGAAGGCTGCGGATGCGGCGCCGAGCTGATGCCCGGTGAAAATCCAGCCGAACACCAGATTGGCGCGCTCCGGCCCGAACCGCTGTGCGGTCAGCCGCACTGTCGGCGGGACCGTGGCAATCCAGTCGAGACCATAAAACATCGCAAACAGCGACAGACCATAGAACGAAAAATCGGTGAACGGCAGCATCAACAACGACAGGCCGCGCAGGCCGTAGTACCAGAACAGCAGCCAACGATTGTCATAGCGGTCCGATAGCCAGCCCGAGAACATGGTTCCGAACAAATCGAACACGCCCATGGCAGCGAGCAGGCTCGCTGCCTGAACCTGGGGAATTCCGAAATCCAGGCACATCGGAATCAGGTGCACCTGGATCAGGCCGTTGGTGCTGGCGCCGCAGATGAAGAATGTCGCAAACAGGATCCAGAAAGCTTTCGTCCGCGCCGCATCGCGCAAGGTTCCCAGCGCCGCCGTCACGATCGGCCCGCTGCTCGGAGGAGGAGGTGGCAACGGCTCCACGCCTTCATCGCCAAAGGGACGCAGTCCGACATCGCCCGGGCGGTCGCGCATCACCAGCAACACCGCCAACGCTGCGAGCGCGAGCATGACGCAGACCAGCGACAGCGCGATCCGCCAGCCCATTTTCTCGGTGACGCTGGCAAGCAGCGGCAAAAACAGCAATTGCCCGGTGGCGACGCTCGCGGTGAGAATCCCGAGCACCAGTCCCCGCCGCGCCGTGAACCAGCGCGTGGCGACGGTTGCGCCCAATACCAGCGCGGTCATTCCGGTGCCGATGCCGATCACGACGCCCCACAGCAGCATCAGTTGCCAGACCTGCGTCATCTTAAGCGATGACAAAAGCGCGGATGCCACGATCAGCAGGGCCGAGAGTGTCACATTACGAAGGCCATAGCGGTTCATCAGGGCGGCGGCAAAGGGCGCCATCAGGCCGAAGAGAAGGAATCGGATCGACAGCGCCGAGGAAATCTCGGCGGTGCTCCAGCCAAACTCCTGCTGCAGCGGGACAATGAAAACACCGGGCGCACCGACGGTGCCGGCAGTGATCAGCGCGGTCAGGAATGTCACGGCCACCATCACCCAGCCGTAATGGATGTTATGGCGGGTCAGGGCAGCCGACAGCCAGCTTGAGATCATGGCTTTTCCTGTTTTGGCACCAGATGCGCGATCTTCGCCGCGGCCGCAGAGCTGGCTGGTGGAAGAAATTACTTTTCGTGACTTTAGTGGACCGCGCGCTCCACCGCGATGGCGGTTGCTTCCCCGCCGCCGATGCACAGCGCAGCAATGCCGCGCTTGAGGTCTTGCGCTTCTAGCGCGTGCAGCAGCGTGACGATAAGGCGCGCACCGGTCGCGCCGATGGGATGGCCGAGCGCGCAGGCTCCGCCATTGATGTTCAGCTTCTCGCTGACGATTCCGAGGTCGCGCTGAGCCGCCATGGCGACCACCGCGAATGCCTCGTTGATCTCGAACAGATCGACGTCACCGACACGCCAGCCGACCTTGTCGAGCACCTTCCGTATGGCCGGGATCGGCGCGGTGGTGAACCATTGCGGCTCCTGACTGTGGGTCGCGTGGCCCCTGATTTCGGCCAGAATCGGCAGACCCTCGCGGCTGGCGATGGATCGCCTGGTCAGGACAAGCGCGGCGGCGCCATCGGCGTTCGCGGAAGACGCAGCCGGCGTGATCGTTCCGTTGGGGCGGAAGGCCGGCTTCAGGCCGGGGATCTTGGCGGGATCGACCTTGAGCGGGATTTCGTCCTTGTCGATGATGCGCGGACCCGCTTTTTCCTTCACCGTCACGGCGGCGATTTCGCCCCTGAATGCGCCGCCATCGACCGCCTTTCGCGCGCGCCTCAAGGTCTCCATCGCATAAGCGTCCTGGGCCTCGCGCGTGAACTGGTAGGCTTCCGCGGTGGCTTCGCCGAAATCGCCCATTGAACGTCCGGCCTCGTAGGCGTCCTCAAGCCCGTCCAAAAGCATGTGATCGATGATCCGGTCGTGACCGGCGCGATAGCCGCCTCTCGCCTTGGCCAATAGATAAGGCGCATTGGTCATGCTCTCCATCCCGCCGGAAACGACGATGTCGGCGGAGCCGGCGTTGATGATGTCGTGAGCCAGCATGGTGGCTTTCATGCCGGAGCCGCAGACCTTGTTGATGGTAGTCGCACCGGTTGCATCGGGGAGGCCCGCACCGCGAGCGGCCTGTCGCGCCGGGGCCTGGCCCTGTCCGGCCGGGAGCACACACCCCATGAAAACCTCATTGATCCGCTCCGGCGAGAGTTTTGCCCGCTCGACGGCGGCCCCGATCACATGCGAACCGAGCTGGTGCCCGCTCAGCGGCGAGAGGTCACCCATGAAACGGCCAAGTGGCGTGCGTGCGGCGGAAACGATGACGACGGGATCGGGGGTTGCGGCCATGGTGGTGATCCTCAGAATCAGGGGGTAATTGCATTACGATAATCATATGATGCGTCGCAAAACTTGCAATGCATGCCTCACATGACAAATTGTCGTGATCGCATGAGCTCACCGGTCCTCACTCCGACGCGAGGTTTTCGCGACGTCCTGACTATCGTTTCCGCTCGATAAAACCTTGCATCAGCCGTTTTGGTTCATCCGTGAGGAAGGATTTGCCGAACACGCCGATGCTCAAATTGACCGATTCCGTCAGCGGCAGTTCCTCCCATTGGCGCAACAGGGCCTTTTGCGTGCGCAGGGCTTCGGGACCGCATGCCAGAAGCGCGGCAACGGTCTGCTCGACCGCGGCATCAAGACCGCCTTCGGGCGCGACCACGTCGACCAGTCCCCAGGCGAGCGCGGTGGCTGCGTCGATGTTCTCGGCCGTCATCACCAGCCAACGCGCGCGACCCCAGCCGATCAGGCGGGGCAGCAGTGCCGCATGAATGACGCTGGGAATACCGACCCTGACCTCCGGCATGCCGAATTTGGCATCGTGCGCCGCAATCCGGAAGTCGCAGGCCGCAGCGACCTCAAGTCCGCCGCCGAGACACCAGCCGGGCATTCGCGCGATCACGGGCGATGGAAACGAGCGCACCGCTTCGCAGAGATCGCGCAGGCCCGTGATGAATTTCTCGGCGGAGGCCTGATCGAGGTTTGCCATTTCCTTGATGTCGGCGCCCCCGATCATGCTCTTTTCGCTCTGCCCGGCAATGACGAGCACGCGAATTTGTCGTTCCTTCGCCAGCGCCTGCAATCCCTCGCGTACGCCGTTGATGACGGCCGAACCGAGAATATTGAGGGTTCCGGCATTGCAGATCGTGAGGCGGACGACGCCGCGCGGGTCGCGATCAATGCCGCAATAGGGATTGAGCATGAGCATGAGAGAACGGGCTCGCAATTGAGAGGATTACGGATGCGGATTGTGCCACTTCCGGGCGAAAAAACCATCGCCTGTCAAGGTCTGAGGAAGCGGGATTTTTTGCGGCGGTAAAACCCTGGGTTCCGAAATTAAGTGCAGCTTTTCGCCTCGTCCGATGTTATTAGGTTGGCCAACGTCATTGTATGATTTGGAACATATCATAGGCCTGCCATGCGGTACTCCAGGGAACACAAGCTCGAAACTCACGCGCGGATCGTGCGCAAGGCCTCGGTCAGGCTACGCGAGAAGGGTGCGCACGGTGTCGGCGTTGCCGATCTGATGAAGGAGGCCGGTCTTACCCATGGCGGGTTCTACGCTCATTTCAATTCGCGGGACGATCTGGTGATCGAGGCCTTTACCCATGCGATGGATCGATCGACGGAGCGCTGGCGAAAACTGGCTGAACAGTCGCCACGCGAGAAGCGTTTTGCAATGATCGTCGATAGCTATCTGACGTCGCTTCACCGCGACGATCCCGGTCGCGGCTGCGCCATACCGACGCTCGGCGCAGAAATCGCCCGTGAGAGTTCCAGGACGCGGAGGGTATTTGCAGGCAGGCTCGATCAGATGATCGGCATCCTCGCGGATCAGATTCCGGGTCTGCCGCGCAAGGCCGCACGCAAGCGGGCGATGGCTGCCATGGCCACCATGATAGGGACGCTGGTGATGGCCCGTGTTGCCGGTAGCGGGGAATTCTCCGATGAAATCCTCAGCGCCGGCCGAGAGGCTCTGCTCGGCCGGGCGAAGTCGCCAAAGCCGAGGAAATCTGCGTCCGGAAGGGCGGGCACCTCGACGCGTCACTGACATTGGCGGCTAGTGGACTATTAGTATCCCGGCCCTTCCATTAAGCCGCATTCCACATTGGTCGTAGGCGGCGGCAAACGCCACAAAGCCGGTATTTTCGCAATTCCGCCTCCCGCTGAAAGACCTTTCCAAACGCGGCACAAACTGCAAGATGCCGGCGAAGTGGATTTGACATTCGCTACCCCTTGGCGGCGAGCTCGCATAGCGAATGTCAAATCCTAAACTTCACCGGAAACCTATACTTGCTAGGGTCCCTTTGGTTCTGACATTCGTAAACGAACCCGCCGCGACAGCAAACGAATGTCAGAACCGGGACGCTCGCCAAAAACCGGCACAGTTTCAAAGTCGTGGAGGAACGCATGCGCATGATCGGGCATTTTATCGGCGGCCGCGAGGTCAAGGGCACATCGGGCCGGTTCGCCGACGTATTTGAACCCATGACCGGCGATGTCCAGGCCCAGGTGGCGCTGGCATCCAGGGCCGAGGTGCGGGCAGCCGTGGAGAATGCCAGGGCGGCTCAACCGGAATGGGCTGCAACCAATCCGCAGCGCCGCGCCCGCGTGATGATGAAGTTCCTGGAACTGGCTCAGCGCGATTATGACAAACTGGCCGATGTGCTCGCGCGAGAGCACGGCAAGACGGTTCCTGACGCGAAGGGCGACATTCAGCGCGGGCTTGAGGTGGTCGAGTTTGCCTGCGGCATTCCGCATCTGATGAAGGGTGAATACACCGAAGGCGCCGGCCCCGGCATCGACATCTATTCGTTGCGCCAGCCGCTCGGCGTCGTCGCCGGCATCACGCCGTTCAATTTTCCGGCGATGATCCCGATGTGGAAATTCGCGCCCGCGATTGCCTGCGGCAATGCGTTCATCCTCAAACCGTCGGAGCGCGACCCGGGCGTGCCGATGCTGCTTGCGCAATTGATGATCGAGGCCGGCCTTCCGCCGGGCATCCTCAACGTCGTCAATGGCGACAAGGAAGCGGTGGACGCGATCCTTGACGACCCCGACATCAAGGCCATCGGTTTCGTCGGTTCCTCGCCGATCGCGCAATATATCTACGAGCGCGCAGCGGCGACCGGCAAACGTGCCCAGTGCTTTGGCGGGGCGAAAAACCACGCCATCGTGATGCCGGATGCCGACATGGACCAGGCCGTGGACGCCCTGATCGGCGCGGGCTACGGCTCCGCCGGCGAGCGCTGCATGGCGGTCTCGGTCGCCGTGCCCGTCGGCAAGACCACTGCCGACCGGCTGATGGAAAAGCTGATCCCGCGCGTCGAATCCTTGAAGATCGGAACCTCGATCGATCCGTCCGCCGACTACGGCCCGTTGGTCACGAAAGAGGCGGTCGAACGGGTCAAGAACTATGTCGAGATCGGCATCAAGGAGGGTGCGACGCTGGCGGTCGACGGCCGCGGCTTCAAGATGCAGGGCTATGAAAAAGGCTTCTACATGGGAGGCTGCCTGTTCGACAACGTCACCAAGAATATGCGGATCTACAAGGAAGAGATTTTTGGCCCCGTATTGTCGGTCGTGCGTGCCAAGGATTATTCGGAAGCGCTCGCATTGCCTTCCGATCATGACTACGGCAACGGCGTTGCCATCTTCACCCGCGACGGCGATGCCGCGCGCGATTTTGCCGCGCGCGTCAATGTCGGCATGGTCGGCATCAATGTGCCGATCCCGGTGCCGATCGCGTATTACACGTTCGGCGGCTGGAAGAAATCCGGCTTCGGCGATCTCAACCAGCACGGTCCGGACTCGATCCGCTTCTACACCAAGACCAAAACGGTGACGGCGCGCTGGCCGTCGGGTGTCAAGGAGGGCGCGGAGTTTTCGATTCCGACCATGAACTGAGTGAAGGCGCGGGCCTGATAAGTCGAGCCGTCATTGCGAGCGTAGCGAAGCAATCCAGAAAAATCCTCTTCGTTAGCAATAGGGATTGCTTCGTCGCTTTGCTCCTCGCGATGACGGTGGGTTCAGTCTTGATGAAGTTTGTTTAGGCGAAAGCAGGAAACGCAGACGACGCATGCAATTCGCTCTCAACGAGGACCAGATTGCGGTTCGCGACATGGCGCGGGATTTTGCCGCGGAAAAGATCGCGCCACATGCGATCCGCTGGGACGAAGAGAAGCATTTTCCCGTCGACGTGATGCGCGAGGCGGCAAAACTCGGCATCGGCGGCATCTACATCCGCGACGATGTCGGTGGCTCGGCGCTGACGCGGTTCGACGCGGCATTGATTTTCGAGGCGTTGGCGCAAGGTTGCCCGACGGTCTCGGCCTTCATCTCGATCCATAACATGGCCGCGTGGATGATCGATGCCTTCGGCAACGATGCACAGCGCAGGAAATGGCTGCCCAAATTATGCAGCATGGAATATCTCGCAAGCTATTGCCTCACCGAACCCGGTTCGGGATCGGATGCGGCCGCGCTTCGCACCCGCGCGGTGCGTGACGGCGACCACTACGTCCTCAATGGGCAAAAGCAATTCATTTCTGGCGCGGGCGGAGGCGACGTCTATGTGGTGATGGTGCGGACCGGCCAGGATGGACCCGCCGGAATCTCGACGCTCGTGGTCGAGGGCGATACGAGCGGACTCTCGCTCGGCGCCAACGAGCGCAAGATGGGCTGGAATGCGCAACCGACGCGCGCGGTGATCTTCGAAAACGCGCGCATTCCCGTTGCCAATCGGCTGGGCGAAGAAGGCATCGGATTCAAGATTGCGATGGCAGGCCTCGACGGGGGACGCATCAACATCGCGGCGTGTTCGCTCGGCGGGGCGCAAAGCGCGCTCGACAAGTCGCTCGCCTACATGAAGGAGCGCAAGGCTTTCGGAAAGCGCCTCGACGAATTCCAGGCCCTGCAATTTCGCCTCGCCGACATGGCGACCGAACTGGAGGCGGCGCGCACCTTTGTGTGGCGTGCGGCCGCCGCGCTCGACCGCAAGGATCCGGATGCCAGCATGCTGTGCGCGATGGCAAAGCGCTTCGGCACCGATGTCGGCTTTGAGGTCGCTAATCAGGCGCTGCAATTGCATGGCGGCTACGGCTATTTGAGCGAATACGGCGTCGAAAAGATCGTCCGCGATCTGCGCGTGCACCAGATTCTCGAGGGCACCAACGAGATCATGCGCCTGATCGTGGCGCGCAAGCTGATCGAGGGCGCGCGATGACGCTACAGCGAACTTCACCCTCTCCCCTCGCGGGAGAGGGTGCCGAGCGCGAAGAGCGCGAGGCGGGTGAGGGGGGTCGGCCCCTCACGAAGGCTGCTCCATCCTGTCCCGCTGGTGGAGAGAGGAAGGACGAGGAGCGGGCGCGATGACCGATCAAACGGCCCCTGCCGCGACCCAGGAAGGCGATCTGATCGCGCGGCGCGAGGGATCGGCCGGCATCGTTCGCCTCAATCGGCCGAAGACGATCAACGCGGTGACGCTGGAGATGTTTCGCGGCGTCGACAAGGCGCTCGATCAATTCGAGGCCGATCCCGAAGTCGTCCTGATCCTGCTGGAAGGCGCTGGCGATCGCGGTCTCTGTGCCGGCGGCGACATTCGGGCGCTTTACGACAGTTCGCAACTCAAGGGTGATCTCGGCAAGATCCTCTGGCGGGAGGAGTACATTCTCAACGCCCGTATCGCCAAATTCCCAAAACCCTATGTCGCCTTCATGGACGGCATCGTGATGGGCGGTGGCGTCGGCCTGTCCGCGCATGGCGCCCATCGCGTCGTGACCGAGCGGACCAAGCTCGCAATGCCGGAAGTGGGCCTCGGCTTCTTTCCGGACGTCGGCGGCACCTGGCTGCTTTCGCATTCACCTGGAGAGATCGGCACCTATTTCGGATTGACCGGCCAAACCATGAGCGGGCCCGATGCCATCTATGCCCGCTTCGCCGATGCAGTCGTGCCATCGAACCAGCTCCCGGTCTTGCGCAACGTTCTCACCGAAGTCAGGCCCGGTACTTCGTCCAGCGAGGTCAGGGCTTTTATCGACGACTTTGCCACCGGCGAGACCGCGGGGCCCGTCGCAGCCATGGAGCCGCGCATCGACGCCTGGTTCGGCCATGACCGTATGGAAGACATCTTTGCCGCCCTTGACCGCGATGGTTCGGAACTGGCGCGCTCGACGCTCAAGACATTGAACGAGAAGTCGCCTCGAGGCATGGTCGTCACGCTCAAGCTGTTGCGCCTGGCGCGCGGCTCATCCTCGCTCGAACAATGCCTGGTGCGGGAATATCGCGCGGCGCTCGAAGTATTCCGAAGCGATGATTTTCGCGAAGGCGTCCGCGCCGCCGTCATCGACAAGGATCGCAATCCGAAATGGTCGCCTTCACGCGTCGAGGACGTGACGCCCGAGATGCTGGCGCCGTATTTCGCCAATCTAGGCGCCGACGAATTGGTATTTTGAGCAGAGATAAGAAAAGCCGCAGCGGAGGGAATTGAAGATGGCCAGCATCGCATTCATCGGTCTCGGCAACATGGGCGGCCCGATGGCTGCCAATCTGGTCAAGGCGGGCCAGAAGGTGACGGCGTTCGATCTGGTGGCGGCCTCGCGCGACCAGGCGAGCGCCGACGGCGCGGCGATCGCTGAAAGTTCGGTGGCTGCCGTCAAAGGCGCAGACGTCGTCGTCACGATGTTGCCCGCCGGAAAGCATGTGGTCTCCGTCTGGAACGACGTGGTTCCGGCGATGACAAAAGGCGCGCTGATCATCGATTGCTCGACCATCGACGTCGAAAGCGCCAAGCAGGCCCACGCGCTGGCCTTAAAGCACGGCGTCGGTTCGGTCGATGCACCGGTTTCCGGCGGCACCGGCGGCGCCAAGGCTGCGACCTTGACCTTCATGTGCGGCGGCGACCAAAAGGCCTTCGTGGCTGCCAAACCGGTCCTGGAAAAGATGGGCAAGAAAATCGTGCATTGCGGCGGTCCCGGCGCCGGTCAGGCGGCAAAAATCTGCAACAACATGATCTTGGGCGTTTCCATGATCGCAGTGAGCGAAGCCTTTGCGCTCGGCGAAAAGCTCGGCCTCTCGCATCAGGCGCTGTTCGACGTCGCATCGACCTCATCGGGACAATGCTGGTCGTTGACGTCCTATTGCCCGGTACCTGGTCCGGTGCCGACCTCACCCGCCAACAATGATTACAAGCCCGGCTTCGCCTCGGCCTTGATGGTAAAGGACCTCACTTTGGCGCAGGATGCGGCGAAAGCCGCGGGCGCGGCGACCCCGCTGGGCAAGCATGCGCAGGAGCTCTACAAGGCCTTCGATGCGGAAGGAAATGGCGGGGTGGATTTCTCCGGGATCATCCACCACGTGCGCAGGCTCGCGAAAACATAGCTGACAGGCCGATGACGACATTTCAGGAAGCGCGCGCCTTCTTGCTGGCTCACCGCACGGATTACGACAAGGCGGTCGCGGAGTTCCGCTGGCCCGACGCCGTTCCGTTCAACTGGGCGGTGGACTGGTTCGACGCGGAACTCGCGCGTAACGCCGATAGCAGGGATCGCCCAGCGCTCTGGATCGTCGATTCCGGCAGCAACCGCGAGACCAAGCTTTCCTTCGCAGCGCTATCCCGCCGCTCCAATCAGGTCGCGAATTTCCTGCGGGCGCAGGGGCTCAAGCGCGGCGATCATCTTCTGCTTCTGCTCGGCAATGTCGTTCCGCTCTGGGAAACCATGCTGGCGGCGATCAAGCTGGGCGTGGTGGTAATTCCCGCAACCACCTTGTTGACGGCAGATGAACTGCGCGACCGGCTCGAGCGCGGTCGCGCCAGGGTGGTGGTGGCAACCCAAGACCAGATCGCGAAGTTCGCAGGCCTTGGCAGTGAAAAGCTCGTTCGCATCGTCGTCGGCGCCACCTCGAGCCAGGAAGGCTGGCTCGCCTACGAGGGCTCCGCGAATTCTTCTGAATCCTTTTCTCCTGATGGCCCGACCCGGCCCGACGATCCGGTGCTGCTTTATTTCACCTCCGGCACCACGGCCAAGCCGAAGCTGGTGCGGCACAGCCAGCGCAGCTATCCCGTCGGCGGGCTCTCCACCATGTACTGGCTTGGCCTAAAGCCCGGCGACATCCATCTGAATATTTCCTCGCCCGGCTGGGCCAAGCATGCCTGGAGCTGCTTTTTCGCGCCCTGGAATGCCGGTGCGACCGTGTTCGTCGTCAATCAGCCACGCTTTGACGCCAAGGGATTGCTCGCGACCATCGAACGCTGTGGTGTCACCACGCTGTGCGCGCCGCCCACCGTCTGGCGGCTGTTCATTCAGGAGAAGCTTGCGGATTTCAAGGTGAGCTTGCGCGAAGTTTGCGGCGCGGGCGAGCCGCTCAATCCGGAAGTGATCGATCAGGTGCGCGCGGCCTGGGGGCTCACCATCCGCGACGGCTACGGCCAGACCGAAACCACCGCGCTCGCCGGCAATTCGCCAGGACAGAAGGTCAAGGTCGGATCAATGGGGCGGCCGATGCCGGGATATCGCGTGCAGATCACCGATGTCGACGGCAACCTCACCAGAGAAGGCGAGATCACCTTGTTGCTCGGCGCCGACCGCCCCGCGGGCCTGATGCAGGGTTATCAGGGCGACGACGGCAAGCTCTCCGGTGCGGACGGCGCGCTCTACCGCAGCGGCGACGTGGTGTTTGCCGATGAAGAAGGCTATCTCACTTTTGTCGGCCGCTCCGACGACGTGTTCAAGTCATCGGATTACCGCATCAGCCCGTTCGAGCTCGAAAGCGTCCTGCTCGAACACGAACTGGTCGCGGAGGCCGCCGTCGTGCCGAGCCCCGATCCCATTCGACTTGCCGTGCCCAAGGCTTACGTCCTCTTGGTCTCGGGCGCGGCGCGTTCGAGCGAAACGGCGCTTTCGGTCTTCCGGCATCTTCATACGCGGCTTGCGCCATTCAAGCGAATCCGGCGCATTGAACTGGTGACCGAATTGCCCAAGACGATCTCGGGCAAGATTCGCCGCGTGCAGTTGCGCCGTCTGGAGCATGACAATGATCGCAACAATTCGTTGCGGGGCGTGGAATTTCGCGAAGAGGATTTTTCTGAGTTGCAGAAGTTGCGCTGAAAGTGGATCGGAACAATAGCGAATGAACGAAGTCTGGAAGAAGCCGCCTCTTTCGCTTGAGGCGTATCAGAACATGGTCGGGCGCGAGGTCGGCGTGTCGTCGTGGCATGTGGTCGATCAGGGCAGGATCAACGCCTTTGCCGACGT
>Ga0307474_10001100_pt1 | contig 19693 bp, 14 predicted proteins | sample atmos_gasesECM1C_2_FD_203312 | JGI IMG/M metagenome (GOLD analysis project Ga0307474, IMG submission 203312) | Hardwood forest soil microbial communities from Morgan-Monroe State Forest, Indiana, United States - atmos_gasesECM1C_05 | ecosystem: Environmental > Terrestrial > Soil > Temperate... | reverse complement strand
TTGCTTACCAGCGTGACGAAGAGAGCACGGGATGTGCGCTTTATCGGAAATGTGTTTTTTACCGCCGCCTACACCTGGTCTCACAACCTGGACAACGGAACGGGATTCAATTCGCGCGTCTCTTCGATTCCTTACTACAACCACAACCAGTTCTACGGCAATTCGGATTTTGATCTCCGGCAGAGATTTGCGCTCAGCGGAGGTTGGGAGCTGCCATTCGCCAAAACCTGGGCTTCGGGCCCAAAGCGGCTGACCACCGGTTGGAGCTTGTATCCCATTTACTTCATTCAATCGGGAATCCCACTGGACTTTCTTGCCGGTACGCACCAGCATTCCACAGATCCTGGCCCGTCGGGAGCCGGGGATGGAGAGATCGTTCGAGCAGACCAAATGGGCAGTTCCGTGCAAACATTTGATCCGCGTCGTGTGCAAACGTTTAACGGAGCCACCGGAAACTTTTGGTTCAATCCCAACTCATTCCAACCTGACGCCTGTATCGGGCCAGGTACCTGTCCATTGGGATTCTATGGAACCTACGCGAGGAATTCGTTCCATGGTCCGCGACATTCCAATTTGGACCTCGCACTGGAAAAGTCAACCGACCTTGTCGGGGAGCGAACGAAACTTATCTTCCGCGCCGAGGCATTCAATATCTTCAATCATGCAGAATTCCGGCCGCCTTCTGATACGTCCGTTACGTCAGGAACATTCGGCCAGATCAGCGGAACATACGCCCCGAGAATCCTGCAACTGGCTCTACGAATGACTTTTTAGGCTGGATGAGATTGCGAGATGAGAGTGGGCGCCGTTGTGTTCGATGGCTCACTCGGAAACTAGATTCTGGAACCGGGCAAGTCGTTTTTCATAGGAGAGGCCGATGAGCAAGGCGCGAGATCGGGCGTTGGGAATGGACCACACCATAACGCGGCGCGATTTTCTGAACGGTTGTGCTGTCACCGTGGGCGCCTCGCTGGCAGCCAGCAGCCCTGCTTGGCTGGAAGCGATGTCCGCGTCCGATGCCGCGGCTGAGAAGGATCCAAGCTATTACCCACCTGCCAAGACCGGAATGCGGGGCAGCCACGATGGATCCTGGGAAGTAGCACACGAAATGCGCGACGGCCAGACCTGGCCGGAAGCCGTTGACGAAAAGGAATTTTACGATCTTTTAGTCGTGGGCGGCGGCATCAGCGGCCTGGCGTCGGCTTACTTCTTCCGAAAGCTCGCAGGACCATCGGCCAAAATCCTGGTGATCGACAACCATGACGATTTTGGTGGACACGCGAAACGCAACGAGTTCCAGAATGGTCAGCGGCTGCTGCTCGGCTATGGGGGAACGCAGTCGCTCGAGGCGCCTCATCACTACAGCAAAGAAGCATTCGGCCTCCTCGAAGAACTGGGAATCGAAGTCGATCGCTTTTACAAGTACTTCGACCAAAAGCTCTATAAGAGTATGGGTTTGAAGCGGGCGACTTTCTTCGACAAGGAAACTTTCGGTGTCGACCGCACCTTGCCTGGCTTCGGGACACACTACCTTGGCTTGACCTACCCGCCCGAGATTCTGGCGCAAATTCCGATTTCCGACGTGGCGCGCAAAGACCTGGCGCGCCTGCAAGAAACGAAAGTCGACTATCTACCGGGGCTTTCCGGGGAAGAGAAGCGGCGCAAGTTAAGAAAGACTAGCTACAAGGATTTCTTGCTGCAGTACGTGAAGGTCGACCCAGAGGTCGTGAAAGTTTTTCAATCAGCTCCTCATGGACTGTATGCAGTTGGCATTGACGCCGTTTCAGCGCTCGACTGTCTGGAGATGGACTATCCGGGCTTCAAGGGAATGAAACTGGAAAGCCATGAAGACTCGCCAGAACAGGCCGAGCCCTATATCTTTCACTTCCCCGACGGCAATGCTTCCGTAGCCCGACTGCTCGTTCGCTCCTTAATGCCGGGCGCGGTCCCCGGCACTAGCATGGACGACGTTGTCACTTCGCGAGTGAACTACGCGCGTCTCGATGAGTCCGAGTCTACAGTGCGAATCCGGTTGAACAGCACTGCGGTGCGGGCGAAACATGTTGGCGATCCCCAAGAGGCGAAGCAGGTCGAGGTCACCTATGTGCGCAGGGGCAAAGCACATAAAGTGCGGGGGGCGCATTGCGTTCTCGCCTGCTACAACATGGTGATTCCTTACCTCTGTCCGGAAATGTCGGAGAAACAGAAGGAAGCCCTGCGCTACTGCGTAAAACTTCCGCTGGTGTACACCAACGTGCAGATCAGCAATTGGGAATCTTTCCAGAAACTGGGCGTGAACTCAATCTACGCGCCCGGCGGTTACTTCAACGGAGCGTCCCTGGACTTCCCAGTTTCAATCGGCGAGTATCATTTCCCGAGCACACCGCAGGAGCCCTGCCTGTTGCATCTTTTGCGAACCCCGTGCAAACCCGGCTTGCCGGCCAAGGATCAATATCGGGCAGGACGCTATGAGCTGATGACCACACCCTTTGACGTTTTTGAACGCAACATCCGCGATCAACTTGGACGCATGCTTGGCGCCGGGGGATTCGACTCTGCTCGCGACATCCAGGCCATTACCGTGAACCGATGGCCGCATGGTTATGCCTACGAGTACAACCCGCTCTTCGAGCCTTTGGACCGTCCGGATTCCGAGCGCCCGTGCGTGATTGGCCGGCAGCCTTTCGGGCGCATTCACATCGCCAACTCTGATGCCGATGGCCACGCCTACACCAACATCGCGATCGACCAGGGTTACCGCGCAGTTCGAGAGATCACATGGGGGGGGAAGCATGAAGCTTCAGGTGCTGGTGCCTGATCCGTTCGCACTTCCGGCCCATGACTCGCATCGCCTTAATCATCGCAAATGTGGGCGCCCTAGACTTCTCCCAGTTCCGCGGTGGGTGCGAGCGGCCTACCGCGGACGTCCTAATCGCGGTGCCGGTCAATTAGAAATGGCCGACGACATAAACAGCCTTTGGGAGTTGCGCGACGAGAATAGGCGGCTGGATGCACACAATCGCTATGGGGAAAACCCGACGGTTTCGAAGAACCGCGACACAGAACAATTCATGGACAGGGTAGAACTGGAATATATCCAGAGACTTGATACGCAGGAATGGCATGACTTCCTTAAACAATATTTCCGCTGGAAGTTCATGGGTAGCCATCTCCACGAGAGAATGATGGACCTTGGACAGAACAGCTTTGAACATCTCTTCTCCGTGAGCTGGAATACCCGTGTGCATCGGGTCTGCTGGCACTGATATTCAAGGAATGGTTCCGAGCCGTTGACAAGTGCGTTCTTGAGCTTCGTCCAGTGTCCAAGATCGAGTCCTTGCCGGAAAAGCAGCGGATCGGGGAGAGCCGTGCGTGGGGGATGACAAAGAAAGACTGGAGAGAGCGTGACTCTGGTGCTCGTCATTGACATAATGCGAAGAAAAGCAGTCCAACTGAACCCCTGCTTCGGCACAAACGGGTGGACTCTGCACAAAGATGGCGAGGATTCTTGGGACGTCCAGGCCGGCTTGGTCAGAAATTCACGGGGGCAGATGGTCGGAAGGAGGGGCGATGAACAAATGCCGCCACAGTCGTAGGGAATTCCTGGGCCTGACCGGAGGCGGCATGGCAGGTCTTGCCAGCGCTAGCCTTCTGGGGGGCACAACCCCATTGGCTGAAGCGCAGAGTTCCGACGCTGAGCCACTCCGCGCCGATCTAGTCGTATTCAACGCCAAGGTCTACACCGTAGATTCCCGCATGCCGAAGGCGGAGGCTTTTGCCGTTAAGGGTGGACGGTTCTTCTACCTGGGGAGCGCAGCACAAGCTAAGGCGTTCATCGGTGGGGGAACGCAGACCTTCGATGCAAAGCAGATGACCATCGTGCCCGGATTTATCGATTGCCACAATCACGCGGGCGGCAACACTCTGCTCTACGAAGTCCTGGTCGGCAACCCCTATGAGGTCGAGTTCGTAACCATCGCCAGCATCATCGATAAACTCCGCTCCAAGGCCCAGAAGACGCCCACGAGCTTTTGGATCGATGGATACTTCTTCGACGACACAAAGGTGAAGGACAACCGCCAGCTCAATGTGCATGACCTGGACCGGGTCTCAGAGGAACATCCGGTAGCGGTCCATCATCGCGGCGGCCACACGTCGTACTACAACAGCAAAGCGCTGGAGTTGGCTGGGATAAACAAGGACACTCCCAACCGGATGGGCGGAACTTACGACCACGACGAAAATGGCGAACTTAACGGACGAGTCACCGATCGCGCGCGTGACGTATTCAACGACGTTGGTAAACGGGAGACCTTCACGGTAGAACAGAAGGAGCAGCGTGATCGCGACGGACTGGCATACATTTCCAAACAATTCGTCCGCTATGGCCTGACCAGCGTTCACCACGAAGGCGGCGATTTATTTGCGCTCCAGCAAGTGCGGGCACGCGGCGAACTACTGCACCGGGTGAGCTTTGAGAGCAGCGGGGATATTTTGGAGGCAATGATCAACAACGGGATCAGCAGCGGCTTCGGAGACGAGTGGATTCGCCTGGGCGCTACCTCGGAGCACACCGCCGATGGCTCATTCTCTGAGCGCACCATGGCGCTGAGCCAGCCCTATGCCGGCACCCATCCGCCCTACAGCGGCAACCTCACCGAGACGCAGGAGGATCTCAACTCCTGGGCAGAGCGCGTGCAGCGGGCTGGCATCCAACCGAACTGCCACGCGAACGGGGATGTTGCCATCGACATGGTGCTCACCGCGTATGAGCGGGCGCAGCAGGCTGCACCGCGTCCCGACGTGCGCCACAAAATCACTCACTGCACACTGATCAACGATGATCTTCTGCGGCGTATCAAGGCGCTCGGCGCAGTTCCCGCCCCCTTCACCACCTATGCCTACTACAATTCCGACAAGTTTCATTTTTATGGCGAAGAACGCATGAAGCGGAGCATGGCGTACCGTTCCTTCTTCGACGCCGGAATTCGAGTCGCCGCCGGCTCAGATTTCAGCCCCGGGCCGTTTGCCCCGCTCATGGGCATTCAGGGCATGGTGACGCGTACCGGCTGGAATGGAGAGACCTGGGGAGCCAACCAACGAATCAGCGTAGATGAAGCCTTGCTGGTGAACACCATCAACGGTGCGTACAACTCACATGAGGAAGGGATCAAAGGATCTATTACGCCTGGCAAGCTGGCGGACTTTGTCGTGCTGGCAGACGATCCTCACACCGTGAACCAGGAGAAAATCAAAGATATCGAGATCGTGCGCACCGTCACAGGCGGCTCCACCGTCTACGAAAAGTAGCCGTTTGTTACGTCCCTTATCGTACATATGAGCTGATGCCGCTTGGATCCCTGCGAATCTCCCAAGGAGGCCAGCCTACTCACGCTGCTCGCTACGCATGCACTGGGTGCTTGGAATCGTGGCCTCAGAGTGCCCCCCGCGCCCAGAGCTGTATCACGCCGGTCCGGCACAGTAATCCGCCTGGCCTGCACACAAACTTCAAATCATCAACCAGGCTGTGTGGAAGGTATTATTGCGAGGCGCCGGAGTTTCACTAGCGTCACCTGCCCGCAAAGGGCTCAAACTGAGTTCGACCCGACCGAACAAGTGCCTTCACTTTAGTAGACGATTGTATTTCTGTAAGACTTCCCGCAGCCGATCATGCGGCAGGGCCACGACTGTATGACCGTTGACGCCTGTCATTGTCTCAGCCGCTACTAACGCATTGATCACCGCTTCCTCGGTGGCCTGTACCGTGGCGAGGAAGACAGGATTGATCTGATCATTGGGCAGCATGGTGAGCTGACGAAGACCGCGCGACGAAGCCGCTCCGGAATTCGCCGTAGAAAACGCGATGAAGATGTCTCCCGAGCCATCGCCGGAATAGCTCCCGTCTCTCCCTAATCCCAGCGTTACCCGCTTCGCGACCCGCTTGAGCTGAGTTGGAATCAGCGGAGCATCCGTTGCAACCACTACAATGATCGATCCCACGTCGTCGTCCCAGACCTTCTGCCCCGGAATCTCCCGCCCGACCGGCACACCGGCAATCCGTAGCTGATCGCGTTGTCCGTAGTTGCATTGCACCAACACCCCCACGGTATAGCCGCCGTACTTGGAATCGAGAACGCGAGAAGCACTACCAATTCCTCCTTTGAATTCGTTGCATATCATTCCGGTGCCACCCCCCACGTTGCCTTCCGCCACGGGGCCGGTATGTGCGCTCTCAAGGGCGCTGAAAGCATTCTCTGGCGTCACATGGAAACCGTTGATGTCATTCAAGTAACCGTCCCAGGTTTCGGCGACGATCGGCAACGACCAGGAATAGCCGTCCTTGTCAGGCCCACGACGTTTCACGCGCCAGGCAATTACGGCATCGCGTACGGTCCCAACGCTGTGGGTATTCGTGATCATCACGGGGCCTTCAAGGAAGCCTGATTCTTCGACCCAGGTCGTTCCCGTCATCTCGCCATTGCCGTTCTCGGTGAACCATCCCGCGAAGACCGGATCGTTCGAGTCTTTGCCTCTAGGGAGCACCGCGGTGACTCCGGTACGGACGACTCCCGCCTTCTGGGACCCCTCACCCGAAATGAGTGTCGTGTGACCGACTTCCACGCCTTTGACGTCGGTGATGGCGTTCAGCGGTCCCGGTGTGCCGTCAAAAGGAACCCCCAAATCGCGGGCGCGCGGCTTGCTCTGAGCCATCACGGAGCCGACGGAGAATACGAAAAACAAGACAGCGATCGGACGTACAGAGTTGGAACTCAGCATCATGTCCCCCCTGAAAACTCGCAGCAGTGGCTCCCCTTAAAGGATTGGAAGGAAAAGACCTTGACAAACGTTAAGGCTGGGAACTATTTTTTGCCCCACGCATTCGCAGATTATCCCACTGAAAGCAGTCAGCGGCAATTGCAGTGCGGCCTCGACTAGGGGAGGTTTTGCTATGAAGCGGCTGACCGTGGCTTGGGCAGTTGTAATGCTTGCTTTCTCTGGGTTGTCTTGGGGGCAGTCCTCCACCTCATCCCTGCGCGGCATTGTTTCCGACCAGCTGGGCGCTGTCGTAGTTGGCGCCAAGGTGAGTCTTACCAACCCAAGCACGGGATTTTCTCAGTCGACCACGACCGACAACCTTGGAGCCTACCAGTTTCTGCAAATTCCGCCCGGCACTTACACGCTGACAGTGAGCATGGCCGGATTCGCCACCATCAAGCAACAGAACCTGGGGTTACAGGTGAATGTCCCGACCACGGCAAACGTCGCCATGAAGGTGATGGCGGAAGCATCCATCATTGACGTACAGAGCCAGACGGTGCAGGTGAACAGCGGAGATGCCACGCTGGGGAACGCCTTTGGCACGCAACAAATCGAATCGCTGCCCTTCGAAGGCCGCGATCCCACGCAGATTCTGAGCTTACAGCCGGGCGTAACCTTTGTGGGAACTAATGTCGACCAGAACCAGGATAGCCGTGGCGGGTCGGTGAGCGGAGCGCGCAGCGACCAGACGAACATCACGCTAGACGGGGTGGATGACAACGATCAAGTAAAGGGCTATGCGTTCGTGGGTGCGCTTCGGTCCACGCTGGATTCCTTGCAGGAGTTTCGCGTGACTACCAGCAATGCCAACGCTGACGAGGGACGCTCGTCGGGCGCACAGGTCGCGCTGATTACGAAAGGTGGGACAAATAGTTTCCACGGTTCAGTGTACGAATACAATCGGACAAATGTCGGTTTGGCCAATGACTGGTTCAACAAGCAAAGCCAACTGCAATCCGGGCTCCCCAATGTTCCCGGCCAGTTGATCCGGAACACTTTTGGCGCAACTTTCGGCGGCCCCATCGTCAAAAACCGGGTTTTCTTTTTCCTCGCTTACGAAGGTCAGCGTACGCGGGAAAACACGCAGACGACGCGCGTTGTGCCTAGCGACAATTTACGCCAGGGAATCATGAACTACGACTGCACGGGCGATCCCGCCTGTCCCACGAGTGGCATCGAAATGTTGACGCAGCAAGACCTGGCCACGATGGACCCAAACTGCACCGGCAATCGCACTTGCCCTCTGGGACCGGGCGCGAATCCGGCGGTGATGACATTGTTTCAGCACTACCCCCATCCCAACTCCTCTGCCGTTGGCGACGGGCTTAACTTTCAGGGATTCACATTTCCCGCCTCTACCCCTGGCAGGCTGAACACGTTCGTCGCAAAGTTTGATTTCAATATCACGCAGAATCATCACGTGTTCTTGCGCGGCGGCCTGGTGGACGACAACAATGGGCTCGGACCACAATTTCCCGGCGAGCCCCAGAGCACGGTCTCTGTTAACAACAGCAAAGGGCTGATTGTCGGCTACACTGCCACATTGCGTCCCACCCTGATAAACAATTTTCACTACGGATTCATTCGCCAGGGGGTTGGCAACATCGGCCAACTCACGCAGAACTTCACCGAATTCGGCAACGGGCCGGACTCCCTCAACGCCACTACTTTTACGACCACGTCCACTGTGCCTGTGCAGAACCTGACGGATGATTTGGCGTGGGTCAAAGGAAAACACACTCTTGGTTTTGGCGGCAACCTGCGCGTCATTACCAACAACCGCAACTCGGACGCCAATTCCTTCTCGTTTGCCCGGTCCTATGACCTGTGGCTGAACCCTACAGCGTTTATCGCGGGAACCGGCAGCAGCCTTGATCCCAGCGCATTTGGTTTTCCTGCGGTCAACTCCAATTTCCAGACGGGCTATGACTGGCCGGTCATCGCCTTGACTGGATTGCTCGACTCTTCCTTCTCGAACTACAACATCACGAAGGAAGGGAATGCTCTGCCGAACGGGACGCCGGCACTGCGTCATTTTCGGGCGCACGAATTCGAGACCTATGTCCAGGATTCCTGGAGAGTCACACCACAACTCACGCTCACCTACGGAATCCGATATACGCTCTTGCAGCCACCCTACGAAACAACAGGAACTCAGGTGTCGCCCTCGATCAGCCTGGAAAGTTTTCTCCAAAACCGGGGGAAAGCCATGTTGGCGGGGCAGCCCTATAATCCTCCGATCAGTTACGTCCCTTCAGGCCAGGCGAACGGCAAGCAGCCTTATTGGAATTGGGACTACGGAAATGTTGCGCCTAGACTTGCATTTGCCTGGTCTCCGAAAGCCGACAGCGGGTGGCGGCAACGCCTGTTTGGCGGGATGGGGAAGAGCTCGATTCGCGGCGGTTACGGCATTTACTACGATCACTTCGGCCAAGGGATCGTTGACAGCTTTGACCGCAATGGTTCCTTCGGCCTGACCACAACAATTCCGAATCCGATCGGACAATATACGATCGACGACTCACCACGATTCAGTAATATCAACGCCATCCCGCCCGCGCTTATCGCGGCGCCCCCAACCGGGGGATTCCCGAAACTGGCTCCCAGCGGACTGCCCGATGGTGTCGCGAATTCCTGGGGTCTGGACGATAAGATGAAGACGCCCTACTCCCAGGTGTTTGATTTCTCCATTAGCCGGGAACTGCCCAGGAGCTTTGTGCTGGACGTGGCTTACATCGGGCGGCTGGGACGCCGTCTTCTGCAGGAAGAAGACATGGCGATGCCCCAAGATATTGTGGACAAGCAATCAGGGATGGATTACTTTGCCGCGGCAACCCTTCTGTCGAAGGCCGCCGCCGCCAACGTTCCCATACAAAGCTTGGCGAAGATTCCCTATTGGGAAAACATGTTCCCCGGTGCTGCAGGCGTATATGACGGGCTGGATTTTGGTGGCTGCACACCGGGAGGAGCCATGTTGCAGGCCAACTTCTCTCCGACAGCGACACAAGCCATGTATAGCTCATACGCCTGTGCGCTGCACAATGAGACACTACCGCTGATCTTTGCTGACGTGCCCGGGGAGCTTGGTCTTGGTCCCAACCCGTGCTTCCCGGCCTGCTCCAAGCTCGGTCCCTATGCATATTTCAATCCGCAGTTCGCGTCGCTCTACTCCTAGCGAGGCGCTGGCACCAGTTCTTATAACGCGCTACAGGTAACGATAAGGCGCGGGATGACCCACGGCCTGCAGTGGGATTTCAACTACACCTACTCCAGGTCAATCGATATAGGATCCAACGCCGAGCGCGTTAATAATGTCGATGCTTACTATCAGGCCGACCAGATCATCAACTCCTGGTCGCCGGCACAGCTTCGCGGGGTATCGGACTTCGATACCACCCACCAGTTGAATACCAATTGGGTTTACCAGCTGCCCTTCGGACGGGGACACCGGTTTGCCGGCTCTTCCGGCCGCTTACTGAATGCCATCATCGGTGGCTGGCAGTGGTCCGGACTCGCCCGCTGGACCACCGGCTTCCCCACCACGATTGAGACTTTCACCAGCTTCCCTACTGATTGGTACCTTCCATCAACCGCGATTCTGTCTGGCCCCAGACCGCAAACCGGTACTTTCCTGAATCAAAATGGCAATCCCGGTCTGTTCAGAGACCCAGTCGCCGCACAGGGTGACTTTCGCTATTCTTTGCCCGGCGAATCAGGACAACGCAATGAGCTGCGCGGGCCGGGCTACTTCGGAATCGACAGCGGCCTCAGCAAGTCGTGGCCGGTCACCGAATCGCAGAGCCTGAAGTTCAGCTGGGAGGTGTTCAACGTAACTAACGCAGTTCGATTCGACGTGGCGTCCTTGCCGCAGAATACCGGACAACTGGAACAGCCCGCCTCCGTGTTCGGGACCTATAACAGCACGTTGACGAAGCCGCGGCTCATGCAGTTCGCACTTCGATACAGCTTTTGATGAGTCTGCGATCGTCTTGTGGAGAAGAACGGAAACTCATGAAGGAGACGTGTCAGGTGGAACATCAACGGCTCCGTGTTCCAGCACAACCGGTGACGGACATGACGAACGCTGTATCAAGGGTGCTCAAATCAGTACGCAGCACGAACGGTGCAACGCGGTACCGTACGGCATGGACGAGCCGCAAGATCTGTCTCTGTGCAGCGTGCGGCCTCTCCCTGGTCGCGGTTGTCTCATTGCTGGTCACCCCGGCAGCGGTGACGATCCATGCGCAATCGCCTGCCGCTGACACCATTTTTATCGGTGAGATCCTCACCCTGGATCGGTCTCATCCCAAGGCCGAAGCAATGGCAGTCTCTGGTGGGCGGATCGTTGCGATTGGTTCCCGTTCCGAAGTGGAAGCTCTTGCGACTAAGAATACCCTTAAGATCACGATCAACGGCGTCGCGCTTCCCGGCTTTGCAGACGCTCACATCCATGTGGCAGGCGTCGGTGAGCAGCTTGAGAAGCTGAATCTCCGCGGTCTAGGAAAAGCTGAGGTATTGGCGAAGGTTGCAGAGGCCGCTCGCACATCTCCTAACGGCTCATGGATAACTGGCGGGGGCTGGGACGAAGGTTTCTGGCATCCGGCAATGTTTCCAACCGCGAAGGAACTTGACGCGGTCAGTGCCGACCACCCGGTTGCGCTCAGTCGCATCGATGGCCATTCTACGTGGATAAACTCAAAAGTGCTCGCTCTGGCCAAGATTGTGCGCAACACGCCTGATCCAGACGGCGGACTGATTCGGCGTGATACTGCACACGAGCCAACGGGCATGCTGGTCGATCGCGCACAGGAATTGATCCGAGGTGTCATACCTAAGACCACCCACGCCGAACAGGAGCATCGCATACGCATTGCTCTGCAGCAGTTCTCTCGATGGGGATTAACCAGCGTCCACGACGCCGGAGTCGGTCTTGAGACCATTTCTATATATAAGGACCTGCTAAAGAGGGGGGAACTTCCGGTCAGGGTCTATGCAATGGCAAATGGCGAGGCGGCAATCACGCATTACCTCGCGACCGGCCCGGAATTTGACCTCGGCAATGGCATGTTGGCGGTCCGTAGCTTCAAACTTTTCCTTGATGGCGCCCTCGGATCAAGAGGAGCCGAAATGACCGACGCATACTCGGATGCGCCACGGGAGCATGGCTTGGAATTGATGAAAGATACGGATTTCGAGCGGGTTGTCCTGTCGGCGCGCCAAAAGGGGTTTCAGGTCAACACCCATGCCATCGGAGATCGCGCGGTAAGGCGTGCCCTCGATACCTTCGAGAACGCCGGCGTGACCCCGAATGACCGTTTCCGAATCGAGCATGCTTCAATTGTTACGAATGGGGACCTGTCTCGTTTTGCACGCCTTGGCTTCATCGCATCCATTCAACCTGTTTTCGTGGGTGAGTACAGCCGGTGGGCTGACGAGCGAGTTGGGCCGTCAAGGGTCCACTGGGTACTTAGAACGCACGACCTGTTGAACGCCGGTGTGATCTTGGCCGCCGGAACGGACTACCCGGCCTCCGATTCAGGCTCGCCGCTCCACACCCTGTACTGTGCCGTGACGCGACGAGGTGCCGACGGGAAACCAGAAGGAGGCTGGTATAGCGACCAACGCATTGACGTTGACCAGGCGCTTCGCATGATGACCGCGGGTCCGGCGTACGCCGCTTTCCAGGAGAAAGATTCAGGAGCGCTGACGGTCGGCCGCTACGCGGATTTCACCGTAATCTCTGCGGACCCGTACAAAGTACCCAGCAGTGACTTGAGGGCACTGGCCATCCGCATGACTGTGGTGGCGGGACGAGTGACATTCGATTCGGTTGAGCACTGAATGGTCTTTCATCCGTGGTCTCGGCCGCGCGCACGTTATGTTCTCACCCCGACAACGAAACGGTACCTCTGACCGAGCAGCGTGATCGATCACGATGCCGTTGACCATAACCGTAGAAATGCTGAGGGAGCCTCGGCAGCGGCGCGAGCCGGTATCGGCGGCCCGACGTACTTGTGTTACCCGTAGCAGGATTCCTCGCTTCTGCTCAGAATGACAGGGTTGGACATCTAGCGACGGCTTCTAAAAAACTCCTGCAAAACTTCGGCGCAACGGCCTGCGAGCACGCCGCCCTGAACTTCGACCCGATGGTTCAGTTGCGGGTGATTCAGCACCTGCATCACTGACTGAACCGCGCCTGCCTTGGGATCGTCGGCACCGTAAATAAGGCGCTTGATCCGCGCATGAACCATCGCGCCGGCACACATCGCGCAGGGTTCAACGGTAACAAACAGGTCGCAGTCAGCGAGTCGATGGTTTCCGATAGTTGCACCGGCTTCGCGCAGTGCCACAATTTCGGCATGAGCCGTGGGATCGAAGTCGGCGATGTTGCGGTTCCACCCCCGGCCCACGACGCGGCCCTGGCTGACGACCACGGCTCCAACGGGAACTTCGCCCGCCGCCAGCGCCCGCTGGGCTGCACGCAAAGCCTCCTCCATCCCGAGTTCGTCGTTGGCTGCCGCCACAGGTTGTCCTACGAGGGAGGGTATCACTGACTCGACGCAAATCTGACTCGACTCAAATAAAGAAAGGGGATTCTGAGTCAGATCAGTGTCAGCACCGAGCGCACTACATCGGGTACGATTGCTCGTACGAGTGCGGGGAGCAGAATCATTATCACGGGGTAAGCAATCGCGACGAGCGGCAGAGCGATCAGCATACGGACTTTCGGCGTCAGGTTGGCGAGATGGGCTCGCATAGCATCCTCTCTTCTCTTCTTTTCTTAAGTACGTAAGCCGAGCCGCAAAAGTTCCCAACGCCACCTGTTCCCAACGCCACCTTCCGGCCAGCCCCGAAACAGTGGTATTCTTACCCCGTTATGGCGATGCCGAACTTGCTCCGCAAGATTTTTCTCGTTGATCTGCTCCAGGGACTGAAAGTCACTTTCCTTTATCAGCATCCCAAGGAAATCTATACTGAGCAATATCCCATGGAGCGGCCGCAGGTGGCTGAGCGCTACCGGGGCGCGCCTCGGCTGAACGTCAATCCTGATACCGACGAGACCATGTGCATTGCCTGCGACCTCTGTGCGCTGGCCTGTCCAGAGAATCTGATCGTGGTCTCCAGCGCGCGCAACGAGCAAACTCGTCGGAAGGAGCTCACCAACTTTACTTACGATTTGAGCCGCTGCATGTTCTGCGGACTCTGCGAGGACGCCTGCCCCGTCGACGCGCTAGAACTGACCCAGGATTTCGAACTCGCCAGTTACACTCGCGAAGGCTGGATCTGGGATCGGAAGACGCTGGAAAAAGGTCCGCAGCCCACACCCTACCAGAAATAATTTCTCGCTTCATTTTTCCCCGGAGGTTGCGCGTCCGCCACTCCTAGATCAGGCATGGCGAGACCAGGGAATTTTGCAGCCCACCTGCGCGAGGAAAACTCGTTATTTCCTGCTAGAGGATCACCTATTGCTGACTACGGCATTCGCCGGATATTCGCGGGCGCGAGTCGAGGCGCACACTCAGCCTATGGATCCCTTAAGCCAGCCGGTCCCGTCGGCCTTCAAAGGGAACCGCAAATTCAATGCTGGAGGCTTCATCATGTCAGCGAAAAGACGTGTTCTAATCTCGGTGGTTCTGTCCTGCGCAACTTGGGTGGCGGCTCAAACTGCTCCGGCTGGAGGTTCAGCGCCCGGCGGCGCTCGGACGGGAGCCCCAACTTCTCCCTCCACCCCACCCACTGGAAAGACGGGTACGCCACCAACCGGCACTGCGCAGCCGCCGACCGGCAGCACTACCGCGCCCCCGACGGGGGCTGCTCAGCCTTCGACCGGACCCGGATCGAATCCGACCAATCCGAACAGCAGCTCCTCGCAGCCATCTACGACCAATCCCAATAACCCCAACACCGGCACAATGCCCAGTGATAACCCGAACGGTGGGACCATGCCATCATCGCCTTCGAACCCGGACACAACTCCGAATGGCGGTTCAACGAACCCAGGTACGTCAAATCCAGGCTCGAATCCTGGAAACACAAATCCAGGCTCGAAGCCCGGAACCGCGAACCCAGGCTCAAATCCTGGATCGACGAATCCGGGCTCTACAAATCCGGGCGGAAATACCTCGCCCAGTGGTCCCGGTCGCTAACCACCTTTACACTTTTGCAGCTCGACAATTTGCGGGCCCGAGAGGGTCCGCTTTGCGCTCGCGCCGTTTCCTCTATTCGCCAGCGAGTATCTTCTCTGGCAGGAAATATGTTGCCGGGATCAGGGCGAAGATAAAGAAGGAAGCGTAGATCGAAACATAGGCCAATGGAACCGATAGCAGGTACAGCGCTCCCGAGACGGCATTCTTGCGCTGAATGCGCTCGTGATAATCCGTCATGCTGGAATCGTGGCGGCTTTGATGGATCAATTCGCTGCGAAGAAAAAAGAAGCCTGTGGAGCACAGTGTGAGATCCAGCCCGTAGAGCGCGACGGCCATTGGTTCACGATAGTTTTTCCCGAGAAAGTCGGTGACGAAGGGGACGAGAGACATCCAAAAAAGCAGGTAAAGATTGGACCATAGGAGCCGCGTCGTCACTGAATGCACCGCGTGGATCAGGTGATGGTGGTTGACCCACATGATGGCTGCTACCAGAAAGCTGAGACCGTAACTGAGAAACACAGGCGCAACTTTGACCAGCGCTGCAATGGTTGGCTGCGCCGGCGCGCGCAGCTCGAGCACCATGATCGTGATAATGATGGCAATCACGCCGTCACTGAAGGCTTCGAGGCGGTTTGTGGTCATCTCATGCATGTGCGCTTAGCCCGCCAACATCGCCAAAATCTGCTCGCATTCAATTTACACCCGCGATACCGGGGCCTTTGCCGACGGCTGAGAGCTGCTCGCTGACGGCTGCTGTTGGGTCATGCAGTGCATCGTTCCCAGTCCCCAGATGAGGTCGCCGGAATAAATTGGAATAACTTCGCGGGTCGGAAAGAGCGCTGCCAGAGTGTTCAGGGCGATGCGGTCGTTATGATCGTTGAAGACCGGCGCAAGCACGATGCCGTTCGCGATATAAAAATTGGCATAGCTGGCAGGCAGGCGCCGCTTTTCAAAGACGATGGGACCGGGCATCGGAAGTTCCACGATGTTCAGTGGCTTGCCCGACTGATCGCGCGCGGCCCGCAGGCGGCGAAGGTTGTCGCGCAGCGGCTTGTGATTCACATCGCACGGATTGTTCTCGATCATGTTGACGACGGTATCCGCCGCGACAAAGCGGGTGAGGTCGTCGACGTGGCCGTGAGTATCGTCCCCGAAGATGCCCCGGCCCAGCCAGATGACGTGCGGAGCGCCGAGATAGTCAGTGAAAACCTTCTCGTAATCTTTGCGCGCCATGCCGGGATTGCGTTGCTGCACTTTGCTGAGCAGGCATTCTTCGGTGGTGAGAATTGTGCCGCATCCGTTGACGTCGATCGAACCACCTTCGAGGACAACGCGGGTGTCGTGGCATAGGGGACGGATCTCTTTAGCGCGGGCAGCCTCGGCCATCAGACTGCCAATTTTTTCGTCGTGGCGCCAGTTGGAATACTTAGCCCATGCATTGAAGCGGAACTTCGCGGCGAGCGCGCCATACCCGTGTGGGGAAAGCCGCCCTCGGCTGTCCGGCCGGGCGAAGCCCGACTTCTGTGGCGCGACGAAGATGCATCCAGAGTCGCGCATCCACACGCGGTTGGTGGGCCAGCGGTGGTATCGGATGTTTGCCACCGGCGCGTTCGCTCGATCGAGCAGCTTTCGCACTTGCCGTTCAGCCGCCGCATCATTGACGATCAGTTCAACGCGCTCATGCCGCGCGAGATTTCGAATGATCTCGGCATAAACCCACGGAATCGGCTCGAACCTGCCAGGCCAGTCGCCGTAATAGTGCGGCCATGCGAGCCAGGTTGCATCGTGCGGCTCCCACTCAGCCGGCATCCGATAGCCAAGGGCCGCAGGCGTCTGCGGCGATTCGGGAACTGTTGAAGTATTACTTGAATGATTGCGTGACGATTTCTTCACGATTGAATGTTACCGTCCATCCAGCAGCCGGCTGGAAATCGGTGAGTAAGCATCGATTCTCCGGTCGCGCAGAAAAGGCCAGTTGCGACGGATATCTTCAAGGGCCTTCAAGTCGACGTCGCCCATCAGAATTTCTTCGCGGTCGTGCGATCCCTCCGCGATGACGCGCCCGAAGGGATCGCAAAAGAATGACGCCCCCCAGAATTCCAGTCCATGACCGGGCGTAGACTTTCCGCGAATGTTGCCTGTCTCGAAGCCGACGCGATTCACCACCGCTACGTAGACTCCGTTTGCGATAGCGTGAGCCCGCTGAATGGTGCGCCAGGCATCGTGCTGGATCACGCCGAACTCGGCCTTCTCCGAGGGATGCCAACCGATTGCAGTGGGATAAAAAAGCACCGTAGCGCCCTGCAGCGCGGTCAAGCGTGCACCTTCAGGGAACCATTGATCCCAACAAACTAAGGTGCCCAGGCGCCCCGCGGCGGTATCGAGGGCACGGAATCCGAGATCGCCGGGGGTGAAGTAAAACTTCTCGTAATAGAGAGGATCATCTGGAATGTGCATCTTGCGGTAAAGCCCCCGCAGCGATCCGTCCGAGTCGAAGATAGCGGCGGTATTGTGATAAACGCCGGGAGCGCGCTTCTCGAACAACGATGCGATCAGTACGACGCCGTGCTGGCGAGCCGCAGCGGCAAGTTTGTCGCTCGCGGGGCCGGGAATCGCCTCAGCCAGATCAAAGAGAGAATGATCTTCGCGCTGGCAGAAGTATTGCGTCTGAAACAGTTCAGGAAGGCAGACGACTTGCGCGCCACGTCCGGCCGCATCAGCCATGCGTTCGAGAGCTTTTGCGAGATTCTGTTCCGGCTCCGGCCCGCAGGACATTTGGACCAGCGCCACACGAAATTTGTCGGGCGGCAAGGTGTTCGCTCCTCTGACGATCAATATAGCATTCGGGAGGCGGCATCAAATTCGGCGTCAGCCTTCGGAAAACTCTTCACCTGGCGGAGGCGCGGTGTTTTGTGAATGCGCGGCTTAGTTGCGGGTTGCCAGCGACCAACTCTTCAAGTCTCTGTGTAACCGCGGGCGATGGCATGGCGCGGAGGATGGCTTCGATGGCCTCTTCGGCTTGCAACGATTCGCTCCGAATCTGATCGAGGAGAAATTCAAGCGCCGCATCCTGGCGAGTCAGAGCGATGGCGGAAAGTAGTACCGAACAAAACCACGGATCGCTTTCTTCCGCAAAACGTTCACGCAAAACTTCAAAACCTTGAAGCGAATGAGTCCCGGCGATAGCCAATGCTGCTTCCGCCGCGGGATCATCGGCAGAGCGGAGGAATCGGCTGACCCATGGAATGGCACCCGCGCCTTCAAGGCGAAGGATGCCACTATAGCAGGCGCCAAGAACCTCCGGTTCGTCCGAGGCAAGAATCGCCCTGAGACGCAGCAAGATGCCGGACGAGGATGATCCCACTTGCTCGATAGCCCGAACCGCCTCCGTACGGACGGACTTCTCTTTGTCTCCTAACAGCTCGACAAGGTGCGTTAGCAAATCGGCGTCAACCAGGCTGCGGCATTGCACCAGGGCCAAAGCGCAGGTTGAGCGTAGAGTTCCGGCGGTATCGCTGGTCCCTCCCCACACCGGTTCGAGTTGGATATGGCGCATGCCGCGAAGAAAGACGGCCGCGTCCTGGTGCTCGAAAGCGGCGAGGGTGCGGCTGAGGGCATTCTTGGCCCAGCATTGCGGGTCGGTCTTGGCTGGATTCTCAAAGAAGCGGTCGAACGCGATGAGCAATTCTGGTGTTAGCTGAGGCAATTGAAATTCGCGGATGAGGTGCGCCGCTTTACCGACCACAAAGTTGTTGCGTTGCTCAAGTGCCGTGCGCAGCGGGTTGATGCAGCTCTCCGCAGGCAATTGGCGAAGCCTGTCCAGTGCGGCGATTTGCTCGTCGAAACTGCGCTTGCCGGGCATAGTTAGGTAGTGTAATGCCCCATTGGCCGTCTTGCAGCCTGCGACAAACTTGGGGCGCGTGCATCCTGTAACACTGATCCTGTAAAGTAATTGGTCGGGAGATTTGGATTCGAGCTTGGAGGCATCATCTTGAAACAGGGCAATCATAGCGGCGGAGATTCTGCGGGAAAGTCTCACAGCAACACCGGCCACGGCGGCGAGGGAAAAGATCGTCGGCTGCATAATCCGATTGAAGACCGCCTGATTCCGCTAGAGCCCCTCGATCTGGGTAAAGTGAAGTCGATCGACGATCTGGTGCGGGCGATGTCAAAGACGGCGTTTACTGGCCGTCAGCTCGGCGAGGCGGCCGACGTGCTTGAGGCAATGGCTCGGGACGAGGAATGTTTTGTGGTCATGACGCTTTCTGGCGCGATGACCGTAGCTAAGCAGGGACTCATCGTCACCGAGTTGATCGATCGGGGCATCGTCAATGCGGTGGTTTCGACTGGCGCCTTGATGGCGCATGGATTGGTCGAGGCCACTGGCCGCGCGCACTTCCGGCACAATCCTGAGGTTTCCGACGAAGAACTCTACGAGCAGGGCTACAACCGCGTGTATGACACGCTGGAGCCTGAACAGAACCTGGATGACGTGGAAGAAGTGATGTCGGCGGTGCTGGAGGGCTGGGATCACAATGAGGTGATGTGCTCCTACAAACTGAATCATGCCATCGGGGCTTACCTGGCGAAGCATGCTAAAGATCAGCGTGGGATTTTGAAATCGGCGCACGAGAATGGCGTGCCGGTGTTTGTGCCGGCATTCAGCGATTCGGAGATGGGACTCGACACGGCACTGAACAACCGTCTGCGGGAATCAACGGGCAGGC
>Ga0307474_10001098_pt1 | contig 19701 bp, 17 predicted proteins | sample atmos_gasesECM1C_2_FD_203312 | JGI IMG/M metagenome (GOLD analysis project Ga0307474, IMG submission 203312) | Hardwood forest soil microbial communities from Morgan-Monroe State Forest, Indiana, United States - atmos_gasesECM1C_05 | ecosystem: Environmental > Terrestrial > Soil > Temperate... | reverse complement strand
GCCCATCGTGCCACGCGAAAATCCCGCCATTCGCCACCACCGAATGGGGAAAGCTGTCGTTCATGTACCAATGCACAAGGTCGATCGCATGACTCATCCATTGATCGGCAATGCCGCTGGAAAACTCTTTGTACAAGCGGAATTCACAGTAGACTTGGGGATCGAAAGGTCGATACGGCTTGTTCAGCAGCCATTTCCGCCAATCGGTATCTTGTTCGCGGAGCAACTTGGTCCCCGGAAGTCCTCTCCACCGCGCTCCGTTATAATTCCAAACAATCTCTATTTTGCTTACATCTCCTAAAACGCCCGTCTGGATCAAATCGTGCGCTGCTTTGGGATATGGTTCGCTGCGATGCTGCGTGCCCACTTGCACGATGCGCTTGCTTTTCGTCACCGCGTCACGCGCGGCCTTCACTTCTTCCAGCACGTTCCCCATCGGCTTTTCCACATACACGTCCTTGCCCGCTTCCACCGCCATTTTCAAGATTGTCGGATGCGAGTGCTCTGGCGTCGAAATGAGCACTGCGTCGACATCCTGCAGCGCCAAGGCATCTTCCACGTACTGAAATCCCCGCGGCGTGCGCCCGTAATATTTTTCATTCGCGGCCACGGCCTTCTCGCGGTTCACTCGCCAGAGATCGCACACGGTGGTCATCTCCACGTTGTAAGTGCTCTTCAATCGCGAGGCGATCAAATCCAGCTCTTCGCCCCGGTTTCCGGTCCCGATGTGGCACAAAGAAATTCGATCGTTCGCGCCCACAATCTTGCTGTAGGAAAGTGCGGTACTTACCGATGCCGCACCGCCCGCGAGCCATGCCGCCGATTTGGTCAAAAACGTCTTGCGGTCCATCGTGCTTTTTGCGTCACTCATTTTATTCTCCTGGACCAGTCTGCTCGAATCGCTAACCCTCCGCATGCTAGGGAGTCACCCCAACGGCATACAAATAAATCTTGGCAAGGGTAGAGAACATCACGCGTGCTGCTATCATGTCAAGGGAGTGGAACCAACGGGGTTAGGATTCCGGCGGGAGCAAGTTCTGGATCCTACGTCTGGAAATTTCTGACCCCTACACCTACAAGCCGATACGAAAAAGGTATTTTTGACCATAACTGGGGGATAGCCGTCAGTCCGGGCGGCTTGTTTTCAATTGATGGGAACCAGCGATCCATTTTGTTGGTCGCTGTCGTTCTCCTGAATCTCCGGTCCGGGTGGAACAGAGAAAAGAAGGGCTTGACACAAATAGTGAAAAGAAAGTAAAAGCAACAAAGCGAAAGAACTCGTAATGGTACGAATGAAATTGGGGTCGCCGCACCAACGAGCGTGGCTGCCAACTTCGGCCTTGTGAACGGCGCAGCTCCTATATTTTTTGCAAACTTTGACGGGCTTATTCCTCACAAAGTGGCAGTACCTTCTGCCGCGCAGGGGATTCGCCTGGGAATCCCCGTGGCGATGGGAGACTCGCTCGGCTATCTTCCTTTTTTGGGAGAAGTCCAGATTCTGCACGGCTTGAAGCGGGAAAACCGCATCGAGTTTACGCCGCCGCCCTTGCAGCGCGGTGCGGTGGTTGGGGTCGTTGGGGAAAATTGAAGGAAGAAGAATGATTTCGCGTCTTACAGCCGGGAAGCAAAAAGGTCTGGAGGCCGTGTGCGACTCGCGCGGAGTGATCGCCGCAGTTGCAATCGACCAACGAAACGCGTTGCGAAGCCTGTTTGCGCGCGGCATGGGAATCGCGCCGGAAAATGTCCCCATCGAGAAGCTAATTCAATTCAAAGAGGCGGTGAGCCGGATTTTGACTCCACATGCGAGTGCCATTCTTTTGGACCCGGAGTACGGATTACCGGCGGCGCGGCAGCGTGCAAAAACGGCGGGGCTGCTGCTGGCCTACGAAAAAACGGGTTACGATAAGAAAATACCGGGTCGCTTGCCGAGTCTTCTCGATCACTGGTCGGTCGCGCGTCTTCGCGAGGCGGGTGCGAACGGCGTCAAGCTTTTGCTCTACTACTCGAGTTTTAGTTCCACGGAAGTCAATGACGTCAAGCACGCTCTGGTTGAGCGCGTTGGGGCGGAGTGTGCCGCGGCGGACGTGCCCTTTTTCCTGGAGCTCGTGAGTTATGCCGAAGGGATGGAAGACCAAGGAGTCGATTTCGCGCGAGTGAAGCCGGAAGTCGTATCAAACGGCATGGCCCAGTTTTCCGAGGCCAAGTACCGCGTGGATGTATTGAAAGTGGGAGTGCCGGTGAATTTGAATTACGTGGAGGGTGCACCTTCGGCAAGCGGCGAAATTCTTTACACGCGGGAGGAAGCCAAGCGGCACTTCCAGCGGGCAGCCGGGTGCGCCCAGGTGCCGTTTATTTATTTGTCGGAAGGCGTGAGCAACGAGGTGTTTCTGAACGCGCTGGAACTTGCGGCGGAAGCGAAGGTAAAGTTTTCCGGGGTTTTGTGCGGGCGCGCCACGTGGAAAGACGGGGTACAGGTTTTTGTGGAGAAAGGCCAGGCGGCGTTGGACGATTGGGTGGGGAGCGAGGGGATTCGAAATGTTGAGAACGTGAATCAGCGTCTGCTAGCCGCGACTCCCTGGTTTGCGTGTTATGACGCTTCGTCAGTGCCGCGAGGATGAATTGTGTTCCTGTGCGTGAGTCTTAACCCGGCGATAGATAAGTGCGTGAGGTTGCGACGACTGCATCGCGGCCACGTGAACCGGGCGATGGCGGCGACACAGGCACCGGGAGGCAAAGCTGCACACGTAGCAATGGTGCTGCGGACGCTGGGGGCGGATCCACTTTGGATGGGATTTGCGGGCGGACCTACGGGAAGTGCTCTTGTTGAGGGCTTAAAGGCGCTGTCGATCCGCGTGGAAGCGGTGCCGACTGCGAGTGCGACCCGGATGAACGTGGAGATTGTTGAGAACAAAGGCCAGGCCACAGAAATTCTGGAACCGGGCGGAGCAATCTCAGCGGAGGAGTTGGAGATGCTGCGCGATGTCTATGAGGCCATTTTGCGAAAATCCGCCGGCAAGGCGATGGCGATTCTCTCCGGGAGTTTGCCTCCGGGTGTGCCCCAAGATTATTACGCGACGCTCATTGAAATTGGCCATAAGCGCGGCTGCAGAGTGTTTGTGGACACGAGCGGCGAGCCATTGAGGCTGGCACTGAAGGCTCAGCCCGACTTCGTGAAACCGAATCAGGAAGAAGCCGAATGGCTGAGTGGACGCGCGATCGACGGCCCACGTTCGGCCGGAAACGTGTTGAAGATGATTATCGGCAAAGGCGCTAGCGCCGGGGCGGTCAGTCTGGGCGCAAGAGGCTTGCTTTGGCAAAGTGCGAAAAAGGAAGAAGTGCTTTTTGCGAAGGCTCCGGAAGTGCTGGGGCGGTCCACGGTGGGCAGCGGGGACTCCACGCTTGCGGGCTTCGCCTTTGCTGGACACCAAGGATTAGAGCCGGCGGAAGCATTGCGCCTGGCCGCTGCTTGCGGGGCTGCCAATTGCCTTGCCGAAGGGCCAGGACGCGCCCGAGCGGATGATATCCAGCGGCTGAAGAAACAGATTCACGCGGAGTTGGTCGAGGAGTTAGCGAAAGGATAGACGCATCTGATCATGTTGAGCGAAGAACGACGCCGCGAAATCCTGGAGTTGCTGCAGGCGGACGGGCGAGTCCTGGTGAGCGATTTGGCCGGACGCTTCCGCACCTCGCTGATCACGATCCGCAAGGATCTGGAGGCTCTGCATCACCAGGGCGAACTCGAAAGAACGCATGGGGGCGCACTGCCGATGAAGACAGGAGCGCTGAAGGACCGTTCCTTGCAAGAAAAAGAAGGGATGCACCGGCGACAGAAATTGCGAATCGCCCAAGCTGCGGCCCACATGATCCGGCAGGGACAGGTGATAATTCTCGATTCCGGGACGACCACCACGGCAATTGCGCGTGCGTGCCGGCATTTCAAGAGCCTGACGATTGTCACGAATGCGACAAATATTGCCGCCGAGCTAGCAGATACCGCGGTCGAAGTAATCTTGACCGGCGGAGTACTGCGCAAGAACTCGTTTTCGCTGGTCGGACCGCTGGCGGAGGAGTCGCTTCGGAAGCTGAGCGCCGATCTGCTGTTCCTGGGAGTGGATGGGTTTGACGTGCGTTATGGGCTAACGACGCCAAATTTGCTGGAAGCGCGCGTGAATCGCGCGATGGCGGAATCGGCGCGGCGCACGGTGGTGGTGTGCGACGCCAGCAAGTTCGGACGCCGGAGCCTATCGCTGATCCTGCCGACCTCAGCCGTGCACGAAACGATCACTGACAAAGGTATCTCCAAGCACGACATGAAAGCTCTGCGGAAAGCGGACGTGGAAGTCAAACTGGTTTAGGGCGCAGATAGCCCAGGGAGAAGGTAAGGACCAAATCGAATGGCGATCAGCAACGTGGCAATAAAACAGTCGGAAACATGGAAAGAAATCCTTTCGCAGGGACAGATCTGGCAGACGATCTTAGAGGAAATGAGACACAGTGCCAGCGTGGAAAAGATTCTGGCTACGCGCGGCGCGAAGAAAGATTGGGTGTTTGTGGGCTGTGGCTCGAGCTTCTATCTTGCCGAAGCCGCCGTGAGTTCGTGGACTCTCCTGACCGGACAGCGGGCCCGCGCCCTGCCTGCCTCAGAGGTGCTGCTTTTCCCCCAGCACATCCAAATGGAGAGTGCGGAAACTCAAGCGGTGATGATTTCGCGTTCGGGAAAGACGTCTGAGACGGTGCGCGCTGCAAAGGTGCTATCCGGCGAACTGGGTGTGTCGACGATTGGACTTACCTGCGCCAAGAGCAGCGAACTCGAGCAGATGTGCGAATCGACGATCGTGCTGCCTACCGCCGATGAGAAGAGCATGGTCATGACGCGCTCGTTCACGAGCATGCTTCTCAGTTTGCAGTATCTGGCGGGCCGTGGGGCAGGGCGCACCCAGTTCGTCCATGACCTTCAGAGAATGGCGGAACAGTTCGGGCCGCGCATTCATGCCATAGCGGAAGCGACCGAGGCGTTCGTCGAGAGGCAGTCCTTTGCAGATTACGTTTTTCTCGGACAAGGTCCGTTTTATGGAATTGCCAGGGAAGCCTCGCTGAAAGTTATGGAGATGTCCTGCTCGTACAGCCAATTTTTCCATGCCCTCGAATTTCGTCACGGGCCGAAAGCCATCGTGAATCAGAGGACCTGTCTCCTGTTTTTTCTGAGCGAGACGGCGCGCGGAGCCGAAAGGGAAGTGATGGCGGAAATGAAGGCACTGGGCGGGGTGACGATCGCGGTGTGCAATCAAGCGGACGAATCGGTGAGGAACGCTAGCGATCTGGTCATCGAAGTTGGTTCCCATGGGAACCAACTCGCACTCTTAGCGCCGTACACCGTTGCCGGACAACTGCTCGGATTCTTCACCGGAGCTCAGAAGGGGCTGGACGCCGACCACCCGAAGAATCTATCACGGGTTGTGATACTAGACTGAACAGTAGAGGAGAGGGACTCGTGGCGTCGTTTGACGTGAGTGTGATTGGTGAACTGAATCTGGACCTGATCTTCTACGGTCTCCCGCAGAAGCTGGAACTCGAGCACGAACATCTCGCCCAAGAGCTGAGCATTACGCTGGGCAGCTCCTCGGCGATTTTTGCGCACAACCTTTCCTTGCTCGGGAACAAAGTTGGCTTCAGTTCCTGCATGGGGAGCGATCCCTTCGGCGAAATTTGTATTCAGCGGCTGGGGGCGAGCGGAGTGGATTTGTCCCGGGTGCGCCGAATGGCCGGCAAGACCACGGGACTCACGATTATCCTGCCCCAGGGCCAGCAGCGCTACATCCTCACGTACCCGGGCACGATGTACGACCTGAGCGAGAAAGACCTGGAGCTGCGCCATATTTTTGATGCGAAGCATCTTCATGTTTCGTCGTACTTCTTGCACAAAGCGCTGCGGCCGAAACTGATCGACATCTTCCGGAAGGCCAAAGAGGCGGGGTTGAGCACCTCACTCGATACCAATGATGACCCGGAAGATCGCTGGCCTGCGGACATTCAGCTCTTGCTAAAATACGTGGATATTCTGCTACCCAACGAAAGGGAAGCCTGCAAACTCGCGCAAGTGGCAGACGTCACCCGCGCGGCGGAGATTCTCTCCGAGAAAGTGCCCACGCTGGTGATCAAGCGCGGACTGCAAGGAGCCTTGGCGTGGGTTGGCAAGGAGAAATATACGGCCTTTCCGCCGATGGTGGATGCCGCTGACGTGGTTGGCGCCGGCGACAGCTTCGACGCTGGCTTCGTCCATCAGTTCATACGAGGCGCCAAGATCGAGGAATGTCTGAAATTCGCGAACATTGCGGGAGCGCTCTCGGTCACGCGCGCCGGGGGAACTGAGGCCTTCCGCGACGCCAAGCATCGCGAGGAGTTTCTACAGAAACATGCCGCCGGCTTGGGCTCATCACCGGCGGGCGCGGCTTCGAGACTTCGGAAGCAGCCTTAAGCCCGGTTACGGGGCGGGCGAAGCTTCTAAGAGCAAATTCTCCTCGAAGCTCACCTTCAGCCGTGCGGTGGGACCTTTGACCTCGCCTAAGTCCTTACCGTTTACGTAGTCGGTGACGCGATAATTCTTTGATTCCAAGCCGCGCAGTTCGATCTCCCCGTTCCAGGACAGTTTCGCCGGTTGCTTACTTTGGGCCTCTGCCGGTTTTGCCGGAGCGTAGAAGGCGTAGAACATCTGCCCCTCTTTCTCGATCACGTAAGCTTCAGGAATGTCGTAGCCATAGACATACAGGTTAAGAAAAGTGCCCTTGGAGAGCAGTTTCTCGTTGTACAGCTTGATCCACTGTTTCCAATGCGCTTCTTTGCCTCGATTAAGGTACACATTCTCGAATTTCGGCCCGTAATCCGGCCAGGTGAATTTCGTGCCAAGAACGCCACCAGTACCCAAAGTCGAGGCAAAATCGTCCCCTAGGTCCTGCTCATCGTCCGTATTAGCTTTGGCGATGCGCGTCAGTTCCACATGGTCGCCATAAACGGCCGCGCGAGGACCAAGCAGGGCTTTGTACATCTTGACCCGGCGGCGGACCTGGGCGGAGCCGACGGGATCCGCGGTCACAGCTTGATCCATGTAGCGCAGCCACGCCAGGCTGGGCGGCGTGCCGCAGGGGCAACTCTGCGTCACGCTATCGGGCTTCAAGGCGCGAGTCGTTTCAAAAATCGTTTTATACACTTCGCCCATGGCGTAGATGGAATCATTCGGTGATTTATGGTGATGCTTTGGGTTATAACAGGGCGGCGTGGAATAAATATTGTCCAGCTTGTGCCCGTCGAAGCCCCAGTCCCGTATGAAGCGTTCCGTCAATTGTTTATAATAAGCCTGCACTTCCCTAACCGCCGGACAAAGCGTCGCCAGATTCCTTGCCATACGCGCCGGCTTTCCATTTTTGTCCAGGATCAGCCAGTCCGGATGTTGCTTCAACACATCGGAAACCACATACTTGCGCCCGCCATAGCCATAGTGCCCGTCCTCCACGGCCAGCGGCAGCCACCAGAGCTGCAACTTCATTCCCTGCGCGTGGAAATCACTTACCATTTTCTCGAGGGCATCGCCCGGAAACGCTGCCGTCGTGGGCTGCCAGTCGCCATAATTCGTGAACCATCCATCATCCAGCGTCGCCCAATGGATTCCCAGTTCTCTCAGTTTCGGGATGGTATCCAGCATCTGTTTCGGCGTCACGCCGAATTCATATCCCCAGCCACACCAACTCACCGCGTAGTTTTCGTTGTTGTTCGCAGGCTTCGCCAATCCTTCACGCTCCACCGCGTTCGACCACGTGGTCAGCGGTTCGTAAAAATCACCTGCATACACCGCAAGAAACGTCCGTGGAGTGGAATAACTCTCCCCGGGCTTCAGCACCGCATTTGCTGGCAAGCGCACACTGGCACTGACCCGGCCGTCGGGAGTGGTTTTCACGGGAATAGAAAGCACGAACGGTAGCGTTTCGAGGTGCCCAATCGCCTCGCCCACACTCTTTGTCCAGAAGGCCACAACAGGTATCCCTCCTCCGGCGCTTCCCAGATCACCGCTCACGTTGACGGGCATCCCAAAAACATTCTCCTGCGTAAATTTCGTTGGAACCGGAAATGCCTCATCCTTGCCCCACTGGATGCTGGAACCGTGGAAAGACCACATCTCGTGAGCAGCCACGGAAGAATCGGACAGGGTGGCATTCAAGCGATGCTTCTGCAGGGTAACCTCATCGAGAGTGATTTCCTTTTGTCCGCGGTTGCGAAACACCGCGGAAAGCAGCGCCAGCCCCGGAAAATCATCGTAGACTTCCAGCCGCAGGGTCTCTTCCAACCCGGTGCTCGCGCTGGTTCCCCGCGCTTCAATCTGCTTCCCCAATTTTCCGAGTTTTCCCTGCGCATCTGTTACTTCCGCGTGCGCTACGTTCAGCGCGATGTCCTTCACTTCTCTATGCCCGGCCGTGATCGCTTGGCCGGATTCCTCCGCCGGGTCCTCCAGCGTCAGTCTCCTACCGTTATTTGCAAGTGTCGCCGTTAATCGGCCGTTGGAATTCAGCACGAATTCTGCAACCGGTGTCACTACCTGGATTCCATCCTTGGCGCGATTGACCTGCATGGCGGATTCTGTCGGCGCTGTGGGCTGCTCCCCACGCGATTCCTCCTTCTTCTGACAACCGGAAAGTTGCAGCACCCATGCTCCCGTCACCGCCAGCAACGTGCATTGCACCGCAAGCTTCCATTCGCGCTTCACCGTCACGCTGCTCCCCCGGTGGGTCCTCACTGCTATTTCGATCTGCCCATGCAGGGCGATGCTACGCGACTTTACTGGCCATCGATAGAAAAGTGAAGGAATACTTCACCAGCATGTCTGGAAACATGGCTAAGAAGGTAGGTGATTGCCGACTGCCGGAGTGGAAGCAGGAACCGATACCGAAGAAAAAATGGGAGCGGGTGGAGCCCGCTCCCGTGAGAAAGACTCGAAAGTTCTACGAGGTCTAAGGCTTCGCTGCAACGGCTTTGGCTTTGGCGAGCTCAGGGACGGCGCCGAGCTGCTGCATAAGGCCCAGAGCGTCCCAGCTGACAAACGATTCCGTTATCTTGCCGTTCGCCAGGCGGCCAACGGTTATACCGGAGATAGTGAACTGCTTCCCCGTTGGCGCAATCCCGTTGAGTTCACCTTTATGGGTACCGCGGCAGGACCAACGGGTCATTACTGCTTCGCCTTCGGCAAGGGTGTCCTCGATCGTCAGACGAAGGTCGGGGAAAGCATTGCGGTAGAGAGTTACTCTCTTCTTTTCACTCTCGGCGCCGCGCCCAAAATCAGGTGTCGAAGCGTCATGGTGTTCGTAGTTGGGGGTAAAGAACTCGTCTACCAGCGACAGATTGCCCTTGTTCCAAACTTCTTCAATTAGACGACGGACGATAGCTTTGTTTTGTTCAGACATTTAGTGTTCTCCTCTTTCCAGAAAGCAAAAACGGTGCTCGCATGAAGCGAGTGGTGCTCGAGTGTTGGGGCGTGGAACCGCTGCGGCCTTGGGTGCGCCGTCCGTTGGATCGGTCAAAAGGTTAGGTCCCGCGGGAGCGGAGAAGCGAGGACGTACTGCCCTCTGGGCGCTCGTTGCGGAGCTTAGCTGTTCAAGAAACGGCCCTTGGACTACCGAGCGGGAGTCTCGCTTCAAATAGCGAAACTTCGAGATGATCGTGTTCCTCAAGAACGTGGGTGTCAAGGAGAATTGAAAGACTTTCCGTGCAAAAGGAGCGGCGGGATGATCGGACTAAACCGCAGTTGTTACTCCCACGCTATCGCCTACCAACGGCTTTACCCGGAAAAATGCCCTTCGTCTTAAAATGTAGAGTACCGGCAGTTGGCAAGGATGGACAATAGAAAAAACACAATGAATAGCTGGCTACCAAAATCCGTACTGTGTCTGAAATCTTACACGAAGCGTTTATTCCTGGCGGACCTTCTTTCTGGCATAACCGTTGGTCTCGTTGCGCTTCCCCTGGCAATGGCCTTCGCGATCGCTTCCGGCGTTCCGCCCGAAGCCGGTCTGTACTGCGCGATCGTCGCGGGTTTTGTGATTTCGGCCCTGGGCGGATCCAAAACCCAGATCGGTGGGCCAACCGGAGCGTTCGTGGTCGTCGTCTTCGGCATCATCGCGAAGTACGGCGTGGACGGGCTTTTTATGTCCACCTTAATGGCTGGCATCCTACTACTGTTCCTGGGTGTGACCGGTCTGGGCACGGCCGTTAAGTTCATACCGCGCCCGGTCGTTGTCGGGTTTACGAATGGCATTGCGGTCATAATCGCGAGCACACAACTCAAGGATTTCTTCGGGCTGAAGATTGGCAAGGTTCCAAGCGAATTCCTCGCGCGCCTTCAGACGGTTGTGCGGAATTTCTCTTCCTTCTCTCCGGTCGAGACGACTCTTGCTGTTGCTGCGCTAGCGGTGATTATCGTTTTCATGCGTTACGTAAAGAGGGTTCCCGGATATATCGCGGCTCTCGTTCTTGGTACCGCCGCTGTTCTGCTATTCAAGCTCCCCGTGGAAACGATCGGCACCCGCTTTGGCGGCATTCCCTCCGGGCTACCCACGTTAAAGGTTCCGCACTTTCGCATGGATCTGCTAAGGCCCCTGATCTCGCCCGCAATCACGGTGGCCATGCTAGGCGCGATCGAATCGCTGATGTCCGCGGTGGTCTCCGATCGCATGAGCGGAGACAAGCACAACCCCAATGTGGAACTTATAGGACAGGGTGTCGCGAACATGCTTTCTCCGCTGTTCGGCGGGCTTCCGGCTACCGGCGCGATCGCAAGAACGGCCACCAACATCCGTTCCGGCGCGAAAACTCCGGTATCCGGAATGATTCATGCATTGACCCTTCTTGCCATCGTGGTCTTTGCAGCTCCCCTCGGAAGATTTATCCCGCTGGCGGTCTTGGCTGCGATTCTTTTGGTGGTCTCCTACAACATGGGCGAGTGGGGGGAAATCCCCGAGCTTTTGAAGCTGTCCCGGATGGAGATTGCAACATGGCTCGTCACTTTTCTATTGACAGTCTTTGCGGATCTGACCGTAGCCGTAGAAGCGGGGATGATTCTCGCCGTGCTGGTTTTCATTAAGAAGGTCACACAGACGACAACAGTCTCACAGGTAACCGAAGAGTACGTCCGCGAAGGACATGTTCACATCCTACAGCACAAGGTCATCCCTGCTTACGTCGCCATCTTTAGAATTCATGGGCCTTTCCTGTTTGGAGCGACCGACAAGATCGACGAGATCACCACTCGTCTGGCCAACTTGCCCCCCCTCCTGATTCTAAGATTGCGCAACATGACCGCCATCGATTCCACCGGCCTGCAAGCATTAGAAAGCTTAGCGGACCAGGTCCACGAATCGGGACGAGAACTGATTCTGTGCGGAGCCAGGGAACAACCTTCGAGACTCATGCTTCAGGCCGAATTTCAAGATCATATCGGGCCCGAGAATATGTGCAATAACATCGCCGAAGCACTGACCCGCGCCAGGATGGTGTATCCGGAAGTTTCAAAACACCATCCGGCGGGAACGGTGTGGGGTCGAAGAACCACGGATGTCCTGGAACCGGAGCCCGAATCAGCGGCGACAGAACCATCCGCTAGCTTCAAAGAAATCACCTGAGACGCAGCTCCCTTCAGCGATGGGCCGTTTGGGAATTGAAAGCAATCAGTCCGGAGTGTCGTGTCAGCAGACGTTCTTTCAAGGTCGTCAAAGTAGATATTTCCGAGTGCCTTGCTCGAATCGGACATCCCCAGTTGAACCTAAGGTTTTCCCGAAGTTCAGCTATCCGGGTAGCTACTCCGGTCCTCTCGCTCCTTGGTGCCGGAGGCCGGGCGAGTCGATCTGGAGTGGTTTTTCCGCTTCGGTCAGGTATGCGTCGTTGGCCGACCTCGATGCTGGGGAGTGCGATGCCATCATCCTGGCGACGGAACTTCATGCCGATCAATTCATTGCTGACGAACGAGAAGGAAGACGTGCCGCAGAACAGCTCGGAATCTCCGCCATCGGCACTTTGGGTGTGTTGCCGGAGGCCGCCACCATGGGGCGGTTAGATATCCGCGAGGCTGTTTGACGGCTCCAAACCCACCAGCTTCTCTTGTCTCTGGCGAAGTCCTTTTAGGCTTATGGAAAGATTTTTCGTTAAGCCCTTGAGAAGCACACGGTTGTAACCCTCCCTGCACGGTAGAATCCTTCGAGCTGCAAGAAATCCATACTTTCACCTGATGAAAACTCACCTGCCCGCCCAGCCGCTGCAAGAAAAACTCAATTCACCGTTCTAATAGCTGAGTACCGGCAGTCGTATGCCTGAGCCAACTGTTTTCTATGAAGGAACGATCTTATGGAACAACCATCTTCCTACACTGCGCCATCCTATCCACTCAACAGCACGTTCCGTCCCCGGGTCGCCCAACTCATTCACCCGCTCGTCCATCTTGATGATGAGGAGGCTACTTGTATGTCCGCCGCAATTGCAGCAACAATCCCAATGGAAAAAAAGCCCGGATTACCAGTCTTTTGCGCTTATTTGCTCGCGCTCCTATTTTTTTCGACGACCAGTTCCTTTGGACAAACTACAGCGCATTCGCCGGGCTGGGTCGTCTTGCCCGTCGACGAGTACCGCACGCTTCATGCTCGAGCCTTCCCCATCGAGCGCGATCCCGAGCCGCCTTCCGTCGAAGCCACTCTTACTCGGGTTGACTACGACCTGCGCATCGATAGCGAACTCGCTTCCGGTCGCGCCACCTTGACGGTTGATGTTCTGAAGGACGGTTGGGTGCGCGTCCCCGTTCCTGCAGGTCTGCTGGTGCGCGAAGCCCGGCTCGATGGCAATCTCGTCTCTCTAGTGCCCGGCGCCGCTGGCAAAGCCGGGGGCCAACTCTCCGCGCTTCTCTCGCATTCCGGCCGCGCTGTCCTTCTCCTCGACGTCGCGATTCCGGTATCCTCTTCTACCGGCGAAGAGGGCATCACTCTGCCCTCGACCGCTTCCGGCGTGACGCGCGCCTCCGTTCTGCTTCCTCGCCAGGGCGTGGACGTCCGTCTTTCCGGCGGCCTCCTCTCTGAAAAATCCGAATCCGCCGCTGAAAGCAAGTGGATCGCTTACGCACGCGGCAACGAAGCCCTCACCTTCACTTGGCGCAGAAAGACCGAGGATCATCGCGCCACACAGCCCTTGCGACTGCGCGGTTCGCTGACCCAGCTCCTCGGCCTTGGCGAAGACTCCACTTCCATCAGCGCTGAAGTGAATCTGGAAGTCACGCAGGGCGCGGCTCGTGTCGCCAAGATTCAAATCCCCGATAGAGTCAGGATCAATCAAGTTCTCGGCGCCATGGTTGCCGATTGGGAAGTGAAAGCCAATGAACTATGCGTCACCTTTCTCGAACCGGTCGAGCAAAACGCGCGATTCGTCGTGACCGGTGAAACGCGCAGCCCTCGAGAAGGCCAGATTGATATTCCTCTCCTTCGCCTCCTCAACATCGAGCGTGAAACCGGGGGCATCGCCGTGGAAGTCCTCGGCGCGGGAGAGATCAAGGATCTCAAATCCGAAGGTCTCGATAGCGCCGATGCCACCGACCTCGGCGAATTGGTTGCAAACCATCAGTCTCCCTCGCTCGCGGCGTTCCGCTTTCGCGCCGGCGACGCGAAGCTGTTGCGCTCGCTCAGTTTGAACGTCGCTCGCTACACGCCGCAAGCCGTTCTGATGGCCAATGTTTCCGAAGCCCGCTATCAGGTGCTCGTCAGCCGCGAAGGCAAAACCCTCGTCCAAGCCCGCTACGCCGTGCGCAACAATCAGCGCAACTTTCTTAAAATCACTTTGCCGTCCGGCGCCACCCTCTGGAGCGCGTCTCTGGAGGGCAAAACCGTGCGCCCCGGGCAGTCGTCTGATGGCAGCCTGCTCTTGCCGCTCGACAAATCTCGCGCCGGCGAAGAGGCTCCGGAATTCGCCATCGAAGTTGTTTATCTAAGCCGTGGCTCCACCTGGAACGACAAAGGCGAGTTCAAACTCGCCCTGCCCGCTCTCGACCTGCCAGTCTCCCGTACCGGACTCCTCGTCTACCATCCGCCGCTCTTCAAAGTGACGCCCGAACCCGGCGCGTTTCGCACGGAACCTTATGAGCATGCTCTCTCGTCCGCTCTCAACCAGCCAAGTTCAGCATTGGGCACGGGTGCAGGCGGCGGTTTTGGCGCTGGAAAACTTTCAGCAACGATGTCGCCCAGTGCTGGAGCTCCACAACCGGACGTGGATGGCAAGGACGAATCAAAGCGCTCGCAAGCCGCAACGGAAGCAATGCTCGATAAATTCAGAGCCGACTCAGGGGCCGGGAAGCGCGCCGGAATTCTTCCCATCCACGTCTCTTTTCCTGCATTCGGTCCTTCTCTCTATCTGGTCTCCGAACTAACCGGTGAAAATCAGGCTCTGTCCGCATCATTAGCTTATCAGCACGAGAAAAAGGTGGGTGGCAAGTGAAAAAGATATTTTCAATAGTGCTGGCGTGGTTGTTGGTTCTTCCCGGCTTTGCCGCGGCAGCTGACGATGTTGCCGCTCTTCCTCCCGTCCCGGCGTCGGGCAATGTCACGCTTCCTCTCGACGAATACAACCGCCTTCTCGAACTCGCCAGCAAGCCCGTCAGGAAACAGGACACGCCTCCGGTTCCCTACACCATGAAGCGCGCCGACCTGAAGCTCACGGTTTCAAACGAATCGGTGCAGGGCACGGTGCACTTCGAAGGAGAAGTCCTGCGCAAAGGCGCCACCAAGATTCCGCTCACAACCGGCATGGCCATTCTCGACGCCCGCCAGGAAGGCAAGGGCCTGCCGCTCGAACTGGAAAACGGAACGCACACCGCGGTTATCACTGGGCCGGCTGACTTCGCCGTCACTCTCGAGGCTGGTCTTCCTCTCAGCATTGAAGCCGGACGGGCCTCCTTCAACCTTGCAGTTCCATCGGCGGGCAGCGTCCGTCTCGCGCTTGTTGTTCCCGGCGACCACACCAATGTTCGAGTCAATCCCGGCCTCATTACCTCGCGATCCTCGGAAAACGGACAGACTTCTATCGAAGCCACGCTCGTGCCTGGACAGCCGGCCAGCATTTGGTGGACAACCCGCGAAACGGTCGCCCCGGTTGCACCCAAGGAACTCCGCTTCCTCTCGGATGTGAAGACCCTCATTTCCGTCAGCGAAGCGGACATTCGCATCGCCGCGCTCGCCGACATCACCGTCGTCGAAGGCGAACCGTCGCAATTTCAGATGGAAGTCCCAGCGGGATACGAAATCACCGGCGCGACTGGAGCATCGGTCGAATCCAGCGAATTCGAATCCGGCGTTCTGACTCTGAAGGTTACTGGCCCTGCCGAACGCAGCCACCAGTTCCTCATCTCTATGGAAAAATCCATCTCCGCCAGCAAAGCCGATGCGCCCTTTCTCAGTTTCAAGGATGCTCAGCGCGAAACCGGCGAACTTCTTGTAGAAGGCGCTGGAACCATCGAGCTAACCGCTACCGAAGCGGGCGGAGTCAAGCGCATGGATTTCAAGGAAATGAATCCGTACTTACGTTCGCTCGCGCGCTTTCCCATGCAAGCTGCGTTTCGCTATCACAAGCAGCCCAACGAAACGTCTTCTCTCGCGCTCGAATGGACCCGCTTCCCGGACAGCAGCGTACTCGCTGCTGTCGCCGAACGCGCCGTCGTCACCACGCTCGTAACCACGGAAGGCCGGTCGCTCACGGAGATAAAACTCACCATCAAGAATCAAGCTCAGCCTTTCCTAAAAGTCGCTTTGCCTGCGGGCGCGAGCATTCTCTCCGCCGAAGTTGCCGGGGAAAAAGTGAAACCCGTCGAAGGACCCGATGGTAATCGCGTTCCATTGTTGCGCGCGGGCTTTCGTCCTGTCGACTCTTACACTGTTTCGTTCGTGTTCATACATTCGGGTGCGCCCTTCGCGAAGAAAGGCGGCTCCGATCTTTCGCTACCGAAAATGGACGTGCCCATCAATCTTCTCCAATGGGAAGTATTTCTCCCCGAGCAATACAAAGTGAAAGACTTCGGCGGCGACGCCATCTCCACAAACCTTCTTCCTCCATCGATTGCCAATGTTGCCGACCGTGAATCTTCATACGACGTCAACAATTACTCGATGAACGGCCGCGTCGACGCCCCATTCGAACCTCTGTCCTTGCTTCCCGGACAACTCGGTGGCATTTTGGTCGACCAATCCGGCGCCGTGGTTCCCAACGCGCAAATCACCGTTACACAACCTGGAACCGGAGCCGTTCGAAACGCCGTAACCGATTCAGCAGGCCGCTGGGTTGTTTCGAGTCTGAGCTCTGGCCCCGTCGAAGTCGCCACAAATGCCCACGGCTTTAGGCGGCTGGTTCATAATTTCAACTACGAAGCCAGCAGGCCAGTTCCGCTCGGCTCCACTTTGCAAATTGCGGCGGCCACGGAAGCAATAACCGTCACTTCGGGTGCTGCTGATAGCCGCGAGTATCAGCGCATCGAGCGCGACGCTAAAAAAGCTGCTGAGAAGCAGCAGACGGCGGCTTCCGCCAATGTATTTGACTTGCAGCAGCGCGTTTCCGGCATTCTACCCGTGCGCGTCGACGTTCCGAGAGCAGGGAACTCGTACCACTTCGTGAGGCCGCTGGTTCTCGACGAGGAAACGAAAGTGACGTTCACGTATAAATCAAAATAGTGGAGGTCAACGATACCCGTGGGCATCGACAGACTTTGTCATCGAATGAGAGGAGCAGGTTCAGAGAGCGCTGCACGCATCGCACGATCCAGCACCTGCTTCTCTTCGCGATCCAGCGCGCGAGTCGCGCCTTTCGGCAGATCACCAAGAGTAAGCGGTCCGATCGCGACGCGAACCAGCCGCAGCACTTCTGTTTGTAGAACTTCGAACATTCGGCGGATATGGCGATTCTTGCCTTCGTCCAGCACGATTTCGAGCCACGAGTTGTGCTCGCCGCTGCGCAGCATGCCGACATTTTTTACGCGTAGGAACTCGCCGTCGGTTGCCCGGATTCCGTTTCGCAATTTCAGCAGCAGCGCTTCGTCGGCGATCGCGCCGATTTGCACGTGATACGTTTTATCGAGGTGCGTTTCCGGCGCAGTGATGCGGGACGCCCATTCCGAATCATTCGTCAGCAACAGCAAACCTTCACTCGCTTTGTCCAATCGGCCGACCGGCGCGAGCCACGGTAAATTCGCCGGCAGGAAGAAATAAACTGTTTCGCGGCCTTTTTCGTCTGCAGCCGTGGTCACCACTCCGCGAGGTTTATTCAGCGCAAGATAAATTTTAGGATTGCGCTCGATTCGTTCTCCGTCGATTTCGATTTTGTCTTTTCCCAGGTGCACTGGCGTTTCGGGATCGCGCCGCACTGTTCCATTCCATTTCACGCGGCCTGAGGCGATCAGTTCCGCGGCTCGCGAGCGCGAGCAATAGCCCAGTTTCGAGAGCGCTCGCGCGAGGCCGACTTTCTTGAGCGAGCCAGCTTCCGCTTTCCTATTTGGAATTCTCCTTTTCACAACCTCATCATAACTCCTGGTCTTGCGCCGCCAGAGGTCATGTCATTTTACCGCTGCGGCTGGCGCAGGCGTTGACGGCGCGGGCGAAGCTGGCGGTGGCGCTCCTGTTGCCGAGGCAGGCGCGGTAGCGGTTGGCGATTTTGGCGCTTCGTGTTTCACAGCGCCGTAGCGCGCGGCCAGCCACTCGCGGGCTTCTTCCGGTTTGTAATTGAACGGCCCGATTCCCCCGCGATAAGCGATGCGACCACTCTCATCAATGATGTAAATGCGTTCGGGCCATGCGGCGTACGCGTCGTTCGCCGCGTTGCTCATGTCGTCGATTCCGAAGGGCAGGGGAAACTTGAATCTCTTTGTGAAGTCATTCGCGATCACCAAGCGCTGCGCCAGTGTTTTGGGCTGCGCGTAGCAGACATCATCTTTATCCTTCAGATTTGATTTCATCTGCCATTCGTCGGTGGGATGTGCTTCGCGAACATACACAGTCAGAAAATCCGCGCGCTCTTTATAATCCTCATAGATTTGCACGACCTCGCCAACCTGGCGGCGAAAGGGCGGTCAAGTGAAACTTCCAAACACCAGTACGAGCGGCCGGTCATGCGTGCGTTCGCGGATGTGAAAATGGCTGACGCCGTCCAGTGCGACGACGCGGGCGTCCGGCGCATCGCTGCCCACTTTGAGGGTGCCGCGATGCATGTGCGGCAAAGCGTAACGCACCATGCCGTAAGCGTCCTTCGGACTTCCCGCCATATAGGAGAGCCCGGCAAAAGCGGCAACAAGCAGCACGCCGAAAATTGCTCCCGTCCATTTCCAGAAACGCTTCATGTGGCTTTGCTCCAGTTCATAAATTTAGACAAGTCTGCTTAGAGCGAGGCAAGCTAGCATCGAACGAAAATTACAAGAATAGTGCATTTCTATTAGTGGTGGTCCTTTGCGCGAAGGGTTTCTCTTTGCTCCTGGTAACGCGCCAGGGCTCGTTCTATTACTTTTGCGGCCGCGTATGCCGGGCGGATGTCATCCACTTGGACCTGTTTGCCTTCCAGTTGCTTGTAGTCCTGGAAGAAGCGTTTCAGAACGAGCAAGCGGTGCGGCGGCAATTCGTTGGCTTCGACGTAACTGTTGAACTCCGGGTCGTTCGTGGCTACGGCGATCACCTTGTCGTCGCTGGCGCCGGAATCGATCATGGTCATCAATCCAATCGCCCGCGCTTTGATGAGCGCCAGGGGCTGTACCGGCTCCTGGCACAAAACCAGGACGTCAAGCGGATCGTTGTCTTCGGCATAGGTCTGCGGAATGAAGCCATAGTTCGCCGGGTAGAACACCGCCGAATGGATAATACGATCCACTTTCAAGAGACCACTGGTCTTGTCCAATTCGTATTTCACATTGGAGCCCAGCGGGATCTCGATCACCGCTTGAAAATCGCGCGGGAGATCGTTTCCCGGTGAAACGTCGTGCCAAGCATGGAGCATCGTCAATAACCCTCGGTGGCGGAATGGCCGATGACATTATGTCCTGAGACCACGTCAAGTGCCAGAATGAGGGAGGAGTAGACTGCCAGGCGCTCCCCACCCACTCCCGGTGTCTTGCAGAAAGCGTCGTTAGTAAGTAATTCGAATGATCGCGGAAAATGTTGCTGGGATAGAGTTTGCCGATCTATAGATGAGAAAACCGCGCCCGGAAAACCTCAGGGTGCGGGACCAGGCGGCAGTAAAGCGAGGCAAAAATTGCACACCCTTTGCAAAAAACAAAATCGCAAAGGGTGGGGGCGCGCCGCGCCCTGTTAGTTCGGTAAGGAAGCGCCGCGCCACGAAGCCAACTTCCTGTTGTATTTTTCCTCAACGGAGTAAATATATGTCTAGGTAATAGTACGGGATCTCTTTAAGGTGGAGTTGCATAGGAAATTTGAAATTTCTCACGAAATCGCCAAGCGGCGTTAGCCCAGGCATCCATGAGGCCCGGCATTGTCTTACCGAACGCTTTCTTCTTGGTCGGGTCCTACGCACGAATCGACTACCAGCGCCCAATGGTTTGCCTTATCGCTGGTGCGACCCGTCGCAGCGATGGGGCTGCTGATCGGGTCTTCGGCAATCCAACGAAACCTGCTGATCAGGAGATTGGAGCACCATGGCAGAGGACAT
>Ga0307474_10001097_pt1 | contig 19715 bp, 19 predicted proteins | sample atmos_gasesECM1C_2_FD_203312 | JGI IMG/M metagenome (GOLD analysis project Ga0307474, IMG submission 203312) | Hardwood forest soil microbial communities from Morgan-Monroe State Forest, Indiana, United States - atmos_gasesECM1C_05 | ecosystem: Environmental > Terrestrial > Soil > Temperate... | reverse complement strand
TCCGTGACTTTGGTACAACACCGCCCGTTCGATGCATGCATTTTTTTCTTGACTTCATTTTTCATTAACTCTATACAATCAATTAGTTGCAACAAATGATCGTTGCAGATTTTTCCATGAACAATGGAAGGGAGAATAGAAACAATGGCAACCAAGAAAAAGGCAAAAAAGAAAAAGAAGCATTAAGAAAGTCAGTACGAAGTCAAAAAAGGGGGACGCCGAAAGCGTCCCCTAAGTTTTTGTAGGGAGTTCGGTGCTCTTCGCCGGAACGCGCTTTTCCTGAGCGGGGCACAATCCGCGGAACCCGCAGAAATTACAGTGAAAGCCAGGATCAGGATCGAAGTCGCCTGCAGCGATGCCGCGTGCCACAGCCAGTACTCGTTCTCGCGCTCTCTCCAATTGGAACTCCGAGCGCCTCGAGAAAACGGGAACGTTGCCTTCGAGATTATGAAACACGAGTGCGTCTGCGCGATATCCCCACTTCTCTAGCGCGGCCATGGCGTAGATCGAAAGCTGGAGACTCTCGTCGGCGTCCTCCTGCGAGCGAGCTTTGCCGGTCTTGTAGTCGACGATGTTTACGCTGTCATCGGCGGCGCGGTCGATCCGATCGATGCGCCCGGCAACCTTCGTTCCGGCGATCTGGACGTCGAACCACTCTTCGGTGTGCAGAACCTCAGGTGCTTTGGCTGAGCGGGTGCCAGCAAGAAAATCCTGTAACTGCTCCAGCCCCTGCTTCAGGTACAGTTCGCGCTGATAGGTGTCCTGGATTCCAGAGGACGCCAGGTCGTCGCGAAAGAGTTGCAACAACTCCGCGTCGCTCTTGGTCCGGCCCAGGCGCACCGAATCATAATAAGTACGAAGCACGCGATGCATGGCTGCGCCATACTGCATCGCGGCGTGGACCTGTCGCGCCAGCTTCCATTCGCGTTCGAACTTGAACTGCAAAGGACAAGTCTCGTAAGTTTCCACGGCCGTGGCGCTCAACCTCGCGTCCAAGCCCTCGATTGGCGGGAGCGCAAGCCACGCGGGCAGCCGGGAGCCCTGGGGGTACGCCGCGTCCGCTGCTGCGGCGATCTCTATCAACTCAGGCTGCGAAGGCAGCGCCGCCCGCGCCCTGAGCCCTGGTTGCAGTGATGGGTTGCTGATGAGTTCACGCATCAGTCCTGCGGGCGTCTTGTCTCGGCCGATTCCCTGCTTTCCATAAATGTGCAGTGAATCCTTGGCCCGCGTCATCGCAACGTAGAAAAGTCGGCGTTCTTCCTGATCGTAGAGGGTCTTGTCATCACCGGCCGCAGCCGAATCCGGATCGCGTAACTCGCGAGGAAACTCTACCAACGTCTCCCGGTAACCGGTGGGGAACGAACCACTCGTGGCGCGCAGGATGAAGACATGGGAAAACTCGAGCCCTTTGGCGCCGTGCGCAGTCATCAGGTGCACGGCGTCCTCGTCTTCGTTCGACGTCAGCGGAATCACGCCGCCGGCTTCGCGAAAGTAATTCAGGTACTCGATCCATTCGCCCAGTTCTTTGGTTTTGGTGGTTGCCTTCTTTTCCCAGGCCTCTGCAAACTTCAAAGCGGCCTGCACGATTGGGGATTTTAGGTCGATCTTGAACTGTTTTGCGATTAACTGCAAAGCGGCGTGCGTCTTAGCCTGCTTCTGGTTCACTTCATCGCGCGCCCGGCGTACGGAGTCCAATACTGCGCGTCCACCGGCGACCTCGCCCAGCACGGAAGCCAGTGGAATCACCACTCCCTCTTTCGATTCTTTGGCAATCGCGCGCAGCGCTGCGCGAAGTTGCTCCGGATCCACATCAAACTGGGGCAAGGCGGCTGCTCGAAAAAGGCTGGCATCGGCTCCGAGGTCCACCACCACCGCAACACAGGCAAACAAATCTCGTACCTCGGGTGTGTCGCTGACGTCCATGTTCTCTATGGAGAAAGGAATTTCCCGCTCGCCCAGTTCCTGGACCACGCTATCGCGGTGAATGTGCGAGCGGTACAGAACGCCGAAGTCTTTCCACTTGCAACGCAAACGCCGCCGTGTTTCCTCAATGATGCGAGCTACGTCGGGCGCTTCCGCATCTCTGGCGGCAAAGGAGATCGCTTCTACGGGAAAGGTGGCCAGCGTTCTTCCTTCTTTCCGCGCGTCCTCTTCCCGCGCCGACTGCAGAGGAGTCCGCTTGTAGGCAAATGCGTCGCCCGCGCCAAACACGGGAGGGTTCTTGTCGACTACGGCAAAGGCACACTGCAGAATCGGCGTGGTGGAACGCCGGTTCTTGCCCAGGACGACCAGACTGGTCTGAGGAAAATGGCGGCGGAATAGATGGAATGCAGCGCTCGATGCACCACGAAAGCGGTAGATGGCCTGATCGGGATCCCCGACACCGAAGACATTCGCTTCGGCTCCTGCCAGTGCGGCCAGGACCTTGATTTGGGCGAAGTTAGCATCCTGAAATTCGTCGACGAGAATGAAGCGGGCGCGGGCTCGCTCCGCAGCTAGCAGGTTTTCGTCGGTCGTAAGCAGTTCGCGCGCTCGCGTGATCATATGGCCGAATGTGCCCAGGTTCTCTTCGCGCAGCCAGTTTTCCGTTGTCGCGAACACGCAGGCGATTTCCTGGCAGCGCGCGATGACTTCGGCGTCGCTCAACTGATCCTTCGATTTCGCAACCCGGGGAACCGGGGTTTCGCCGCGTTCCAGCCGCGCAACATACTCCGCGTACTGTTCCGGCGTGACCAGTTCGTCGTTGCAGCGGCTGAGGAAGCCCAGCAAATCGTTGAGAAACTGCCCGACGTTTGCTGCGCGGACATAATGTTGCAGATGAAGCTCGTGGATTCTCTTGCGCAGATAAATCCAGAGATCTTTTTCGTCGAGCACGCCAAAGTCTTTCCCAGAGCGCTTTAGCAAGCCGAGGCAATAATCGTGAAAGGTCGCTGAATGAATCGGCTTGCCCAGAAGGGTGCGGACGCGATCGCGCATCTCTCCGGCGGCGGCCACCGTATAGGTGAGAGCCAGCACTTCTTCGGGCTTTGCGTGCCCCCGCTCGACAAGGTCGGCAATGCGGTGAATCAGGACCGAAGTCTTTCCGGTGCCGGCTCCCGCCACTACCAGCATCGGCCCGCGTACATGCTCAATAGCTTCGCGCTGGCGATCGTCGGGGACGAACCGGGCAGGATCAGAATGCGTTTTGGAGACAGCCATTGCGGCTCAGAATACCACCACGAACAACGGCGCAGGAAACCAGACAAGAACTCAGATCGAGTGGAGCGCGGAAGTCACAACTGCGGTCGCAGCCATCGCGGCTGTCTCGGCGCGGAGAATAGTGCCGCCCAGTGAGGCAGAAGTCCATCCGGATTGCCGAAACGCTTGCAATTCGCCTTCAGTCCAGCCACCCTCCGGCCCAACTGCCAGAACGATCCCATCTTCCGGGGTCTCCGGTTTCACAACGTCGCGCAGCAAAGTTTGCTCTTCCGATTCCGCGAGCACGATCCGTAAGGCTCCGGGTAGGTCCACCGCCACTGCAAGCTTGATAGGTGCGTCGATCTCCGGCGGCGCGGCGCGGCGCGACTGTTCCGCCGCCTGACGGGCGATACGTTGCCAACGCTCCGTGCGTTTCACCGAGGCGGCAGCCAGATGCGCGTCGGTGCGGCGCGCGATTACCGGCACAATCCGCGAGACGCCCAGTTCGGTGCACTTCTCGATCGCCCACTCCATGCGGTCGAACTTGAAGACTGCGAGAACCAGGGTGATCTCGGCCAAGGGCGCTCGGGAGATTTCTTCGCCCAACTCAAATTCGACGCGGGCGTCGTCCAGAAAAGAAATTCGTCCGCGGCGCACGACACTGCCGGTTGCAATATCGAAATCCTGTCCAACACGAGCTCTCAGCACCCTGACAAGATGATTCGCATGCTCGCCGACGAGGGCGGCTCGATCGCCCGAGACTTCGTCGGCAATAAAGCGGCGGCGGGTCATGTGAATGGAGGGTTGCAGCGCCCAAAGGCGCGGTCGGCTGTACGCTCTTAACGACATGCCTGAAGGCATATCCTCATACGAATCGGTAGTTCTCCCGCTATCCGAACATGTCTTTCATTTTGCCGAGGAGCGAGCGCATCATTGGCTGGTTGTCCACCTTCGCGGTCGTCTCCAATTCCTGCAGCAGCTCTTTCTGGCGCTTGCTCAGCTTGCTCGGAATCTGCACCCGCACTTCCACGTAGAGATCGCCCTTGCCGTGTCCATTCAACACGAGCACTCCTTTGTTGCGAATGCGAAACGTCGTCCCGGGCTGCGTTCCATCGGGAATCTTGAGCGCATGCTCGCCCTCGAGAGTGGGCACGCGAATCTCCGTGCCCATCGCGGCTTGCGTCACCGAGAGCGGGACGACGCAGTGCAGATCATTCCCTTCCCGCACAAAGAACGGATGCTCCTTCACATGCAGCACCACGTAGAGATCGCCCGCCGGCCCTCCGAAAGGTCCAGCCTCGCCGCCTCCCGTAAAGCGGATGCGGGTTCCGTCTTCCACTCCCGCCGGAATTTTGGCGTCGACGGCGCGCTGCCGCAGAAGACGGCCTTCGCCTTTGCACTTCGAACAGGGATCGGTGATCATGCTGCCCGTTCCCTGGCAGGAAGGACAAGTCCGCGCGATACTGAAGAAGCCCTGCTGATAGCGCACCTGCCCGCGGCCGGCGCACGAACGGCAGGTCGTAGGACCCTTGCCCGGCGCGGTTCCGGAGCCCTGACAATCCTCGCAGGATTCGTGACGGCGCACCATGATGCGCTTCTCCACACCGAAAGCAGCCTCTTCGAATTCGATGCTTAAGTCTTCGCGTAAATCCGCGCCGCGCTGCACGCGGCTGCGACGGCGTCCACCTCCGCCGAGGACATCACCAAAACCGAAGAACTCGCCGAAGATTTCGCCCAAGTCCTGAAAAGCCGTGGCATCGAAGCCCGCGCCCGGACCAGCCGCACTGCCCACGCCGGAGTGGCCGTAGCGGTCGTAGAGCGACCGCTTCTCGGAGTCAGCCAAAACCGCGTAGGCCTCGGTAACTTCCTTGAACCGTTCTTCCGCATCGGGATTGTTGGGATTCCGATCGGGATGGTACTGCATGGCAAGCTTGCGATAAGCGCTCTTCAGTTCCTGGTCGCTTACCGTACGGCTCACCGACAATACTTCGTAATAATCGCGTTTCGCGTTCGTGGCCAGAATAGGCGCCTTTCCTGAATGAAAAAACTTACCGAGACACTCCAACCTGGGGGAACTTACTTCCCGTGATTGCTGGCCACCTTCACCATGGCGGGCCGCAGCAACCGGTCTTTGAACTTGTAGCCGCGCTGCAGTTCCTCGATCACCTGATGATCGGGAGCTTCCGTTGTGTCCACCATTTCAATGGCTTCGTGGTAGCGCGGATCAAACACCTCGCCCTTCGATGCGATGGGTTGCACCGAAAGCTTGGCCAGCGCGGCCTGCAGTTGCTTGTAAATCAGTTCCACTCCGCTGCGCAGCTCGGCCGCATCCGATTTCACCTGCAGCGCGCGCTCCAGGCTGTCGACGACCGGCAACAAAGATTTGATCGCGTCCGCCACGGCGTAATCGCGAAACTCCTGCTGCTCCTTGCTCGCTCGCCGGCGCGCATTTTCAAACTCTGCTTGCGCGCGAGCGAGCCGGTCGAGCAGCGAGTCTCGCTCCGCCTTCAGCTTTTGCAAATCCGATTCTGAGGCAGGAGATTCCGCGCTCACCGCCGCGACGCTGTCATCCCCATCGCCCGCCGGCAGTTCGTGCTCCAGATCCAACGCGGCTTTCTCTACTTCTGATCTACCGTTTGCTTTGCCCATAGCAACTGTGATTACTCCGATTCATTCAAGATTTTGTCAAACAGCCGCGCAATGTAGGAAACCGCGGTCATGGTGTGCTGATAATCCATGCGCGTGGGGCCAATCACCGCGAGCGAGCCAAACATGTCGCTCCCCGACCGCGCCGGCGCTCCGATCAACACGAAGTTCTGCATGGACGGCAGCGCATCATCCAGCCCAATTACCACCCTCACTGCTTCCTGCTTCACATCGAGGTAAGCTCCGAGGAGCTGCGCGACTTTTTCCTTCTCCTCGAGTGTCTTCAACATCTCCTGCAGACGTTTGCGGTCTTCCTGCCCTGTTACCAGGTTGGCCGCGCCTTCCACGAACACCACCTGCGTGCCTGCTTCAGCGGCGAGCGCGCCTTGTTTGTAGAGTTGCTCAATCGAGTTCATCAGCCGGTCATACTCGCTGCGTTCCTCCTCGATTCTCCGGCTCAACTCAGCGCGCATCGATTCCATCGTCCAGCCGCGAAAATTTTCGTTGATATAGCGTGCCGCAAGATCCAGCTCCGCCTGCGGCAGATCGAGCTTCAGCACGCGGTCGCGCACCAATCCGGAGCGCGTTACTAACACAGCCAGAACCTTCTGATCGCCCAGGCGTGAGAAGTAAACATGCTCGAGCGCATTCTTGGCACCCGTGGTCGCCACGGTCACGCCTACGTTCCGTGAAATCAGCGACAACACGTGCGATGTTCGCTCCATGAACTCGGGCACATCGGTAATGCCCGCGAGCGAATCGGAAATCAGGCTTTCTTCCTGCGGCGCCAAACGCGCCGTTCCAGTAATCTGCTCCACGTAATACCGGTAAGCGTCGGTAGTCGGTACGCGTCCTGAGGAGGCATGAGTCTGCTCCAGAAACCCGGCGTCTGACAGGTCCGCCATCACATTGCGAATCGATGCCGGACTCAAGCCCTCGCGGTTTGACCGCGCCAGCGTGCGCGAGCCGACGGGCTCGCCCGTGGAAATAAAAGTCTCCACGATCGCCGTCAGAACTTCGCGTTCCCGTTTACCGATATTGGGATCAGATGGCATGTAGTGTTATGGGATCAACCAGGCTCGCGGCCAGATCACACTCCCCCGCTAAGTATTTTAGATGCAGAAACTTACCTTAGGACGCAAACGGCCCGACCTGCTTGGATTCTAGGAACGCTCCACCTTCCTGTCAAGGACCGCAGGGGCTCGGCTCCGCGTCCGAACCTCTAGTCGCATCTTCCCCTCTCGAGCCATCCCCGGTATCCTCAATTCGCAGGAGTCGAAACTCTTTGCGATGAAATCCCGACCGCACATCGCCGTCATTGGGGCCGGCGCCTTCGGCGGCTGGACTGCCCTGCATCTTCTTGAACGCGGAGCCCGAGTCACCTTACTCGACGCCTGGGGCCCGGGCAACTCGCGCGCTTCCTCGGGCGGCGAAACCCGCATCATGCGCGGCACCTACGGTCCTGACCAGCCCTACACTGAAACCGCTGCGCGCGCCATCGAACTGTGGGCGAAGTACGAACGCCGCTGGAAGAAGCAGTTTCTTCATCGAACCGGCGTTCTTTGGATGGTCAGCAGCCGCGACGACGCTTACGAACGGGGCTCGCTCGACGTGCTTCGCCAGGCGCGGATGAAGTTTCAGGAACTCTCCACACCGGAGATGAAAAAGCGCTGGCCGCAGATCAACTTCGAGGATGTCCACTGGGGGATCTTTGAACCCGAATGCGGATACCTTGACGCCCGTGCCAGCTGCCAGGCGGTGGTCGAGGCCTTCGTCTCGGAGGGCGGCACCTATCGGCCACTCGCGGTCTCGCCCGACGGACTGGAAGGCGGACATCTTCGCAGTTTGGCGCTCTCAGATGGCTCGCGCGTCCGAGCCGATTGCTATGTGTTCGCTTGCGGTCCGTGGCTGGGCAAACTGTTTCCTGAAACTTTAGGCAACGTAATTCGCCCTACCAAGCAGGACATTTTTTTCTTCGGCACACCCGCCGGAGACTCACGCTTCACCGAAGCGGATCTTCCGGTGTGGGGCGACCACGGCGAGCGTTTCTTCTACGGCATCCCGGGCAACGACCGCCGCAGCCTCAAGGTGGCCGATGATACGCGTGGCGGCGCGTTCGATCCTACGAACGGCGAGCGCGTGATTAGTCAGGCAACGCTGAAGCGGGTTCGCGAATATATTGCCTTCCGCTTTCCCGCGATGAAAGATGCTCCGCTGATCGAGACCCGCGTCTGCCAATACGAGCAGACTTCAGACAGTAATTTCATCATGGATCGCCATCCCCGGATGAATAACGTCTGGCTCCTGGGTGGCGGCTCGGGACACGGGTTCAAACATGGGCCTGCGCTGGGAGAGAGGATGGCGGGGTTGATATTGAAGGATGGCAACCCTGATGCCGTTTGGCGCCTTTCGCGATTCTCGAAGCGGCAAGGGAAATGAACCACGAAGGTCACAGGGCATTACCCTGTGTTCCCATGTGCCCTCTGTGTTAAAGATTTTCCCTACTGAATCTGAATTACGCTGGCCGACTCGTGCGCCTTGATCTCTCCCACGCGCGCAATCACATTCCGCGCAAATCCGAAGATCGACTTGGCATGCGGCGAATTCTCCCCCTCTAATACGATCGGCTTGCCGCCGTCACCGGACTTCCGCACCTCGGGATCAAGCTCAATGCTCCCGAGAAATGGCACGCTGAAATGCGCCGCCATCTTCTCGGCGCCGCCGCGCGAGAAGATATCGATCTCATGGTTGCAGTGCGGACACGTAAAGTAGCTCATGTTCTCGACCACGCCCACCAGATCGACCTTCATCTGCCGGAACATTTCGATTGCCTTGCGCGCGTCCTGCAACGAAACGTCGGACGGAGTCGAAACCACCACCGCGCCCGTCAGCGGCACCGACTGCACGAGCGACAACGCGATATCGCCGGTGCCCGGCGGCAAGTCGACCACCATGTAATCGAGATGCCCCCACTCCACCAGCCCCAGAAACTGCTTCACGATCTGGTGCAGCATGGGGCCGCGCCAGATGATGGGCTTGTCCCCAGGATTAAGAAATCCCACGGAAATCACTTTCAGCCCAAACGCCTCCAGCGGCTGGATGCGGTTTTCCCCAACCGTCTTCGGTTGTCCACTCACGCCCAGCATCAGTGGAACGTTCGGCCCGTACACATCCGCGTCGAGCAGACCAACTTTATGTCCCATCTTGGCCAGCGCGACCGCCAAGTTTACCGACAGCGTGGTCTTGCCCACGCCGCCCTTGCCCGAACCCACGGCAATGATGGCATCGACTCCGGGCAACGGCTGCGGCCCCGGCGCGCCCTGCCCGGGATGAGATGGCATATGTGCACTCAAGAGATCACACTCCAAAAACCAATCTGGATGGACCAACACTTAAGATTATACAGCGCCAAAAATATACTCATGCGGAGACAGCCGTCCTTCGGCAGACTCAGGGGAGGCTCTCGGCTGTCATGTCTTGGGCGAAGCCCGGTAAGCAGAAAATCTTCCGGACTCGCAGAGAGCTCAGTACCCTTCCCCTTCCAGCCGCACTTTCCCGCGAAACATCCGGAATAGCAAAACGAAGTACCCCAAAGCAAGAATCATCCCCAGAATCCACCAGGTGAAGCCGACGGTCAGCCCGTGCCGACCGGCAGCAGTGTTGTAAATGGTCAGGCTTCTGTGGGCAGGATCCGCGGTGGCCGGCAGCACCACGGGATACAGCGCAAACGCCGCCCCCGTCAGCATTCCCAGGATGTAAATAGCCGAGCCCACAAAAGCCAGCTTGTCCTGCCCCTTGCGGATGGCATAGATCATCAAGCCAAGGCTGCCGAACACTACCACCGGAATCAGAAACGCGATGGCATGCCGCTCGTAATTGTCGAGCACCGTCGGCTGCACGTAGCAGGTCGCCGCCAGGCCAACGATAGTCAAGAGAACCTGCACGGGCCAGGCCCGCAAAGCCACAGTGCGGCTCCGCTGATTCAATTCCCCATCCGTCTTAACTGCGACGTACAAAGACCCATGAGCGGTCAGGCTTACCAGCGCGATCACACCTGTAAGCACGGTATACCAGTCAAGAATTCCGTTGTCGGCGCCGACCCTGAAATTTGTCCACAGGGGCTCGAAGAAATAGCCATCCGCGCCCAGAGGCACGCCGCGCACCACATTGCCCAGAGCCGCGCCGAAGAAGATTGCCAGCAGCACACTGGAAACACAGAAGATCAAATCAAAGAAGCCGACCCAAACCGGATTCTCCATGTGCGCCCGCAACTCAATGCCAATCCCGCGCATCATCAGCAGCCACAGCACCATCATCAGCGGCAAGTAGAACCCGCTGAAGCTGGAGGCATAGAGCAACGGGAAAGCAAAGTAGAGCGTCCCGCCAGCCGCCACGAGCCAGACTTCATTGCCATCCCAAACCGGACCGATGGCGCGCAAAATTTTTCGCCGGTCGTCGTTCGTCCGGGCAGCGCCCAGGTAAATCGCGCCGGCGCCAAGATCGAACCCATCCAGCACCACATAAGCCGCCAGCATCGCGGCCACGAGCATGAACCATAAGGTTTCCATCGCGCTCCTCACGAAGCAATGCGCTCTAGTGCCCCGCACTCATCTCGGCCACCGGCCCATGTTCAATCTCACGATGCACCAGAAACAGAAACAAGATCCCCAGCACCATGTACATGCCAAGAAAGCCCAGCAGCGTGAACATCACATTGCCCGCCGACACCATCTTCGAATATCCCTCCGCCGTGCGCATCAGGCCATAGACCAGCCAGGGCTGCCGCCCCAGCTCCGCGGTCATCCATCCCGCGGTGTTGGCGATGTAGGGAAACGGCAGAGCTAACAACAGAATCCACAACATCCATCGCGCAGAAAACAGCTTGCCACGCCACAACAGAAACGATGCCACCAGCATCGTGGCGATGAAGATCGTCCCCAGCCCAACCATGATGTGGTAGCTGTAGTAAAGAAGCGCGATGTTTTCCGGCCACATGTCCGGCGGGAATGCGTCCAGCCCTTGCACATCGGCCTTCCACTGCCGGTAAGTCAGAAAACTGAGAGCGTTGGGAACCTCAATCGGATTGTCGATCTTGCGCTTGTCAACATTCGGCTGCCCCAGGATCACCAGCGGAGCTCCGGTTTGGCTCACGAACAGCGCTTCCATGGCAGCCAGCGTCACGGGTTGATGCACGGCAACCATCCGTCCCTGGCCGTCGCCGGTAGGAAACAGCTGCAAAACACTGAAAATCAATCCGGCGACCACGCCCACGCGCACAAAAATTCGGCCCTGCGCTTCAAACTTCCCCCAGAGCAGGTAGAATGCGCCCACCGACGCCATGACAAACGCGCCCGTAATCACGGCCCCGCTCATGTTGTGCGCGTACTGCCACCACGCCCAGGGATTCAACACGAGTTCCCAGAAGCTGGAGAGTTGTACCGATCCATCCTTGGCCCCAACGAAGCCGACAGGATGCTGCATCCACGCGTCCGTGGCGATGATGAAAAAGCCGGAGAGCCATGATCCCAGAAACACTGCAACCGCCGACCACCAGTGCGCCCGCGGGCCAAGCCGTTTCTCTCCGTAAAGAAACAGACCCAGAAACGCCGACTCCAGAAAGAACGCAAACACACCCTCCATGGCCAGCGTCTGCCCGATCACGCCTCCGGCAAAACGCGAGAAGTGCGACCAGTTCGTGCCAAACTGAAATTCCATCGGAATTCCAGTCACCACACCCATAACGAAGTTGATGCCGAAGATTCGCGCCCAAAAGCGCGCCGCCTGGTGGTAAACCTCATCATTGCGGGGCAAGCCAAGCGTCTTGAGTACAACGATCAGCGGGGCCAGGCCCATCGTGAGTTGCGGAAAGAGATAGTGAAAGGTAATCGTGAAAGCAAAGTGAATGCGATCAACCAGCAGCGCACTATCCATGAAAATCTCCCAGGCGCACGGTATGGCTATCGATTCCGCCAGGGGCCCGATGTAAAGTCGATCACGTCTGTTTGCGGATTACCGTTTCGCCTTGCGGCGCCGCTCCAGTTCCGTACGGCGAATCTCGCGCCGCCTCCCCGCGTCGTCATAACGACGCCGTTGTTCATCCGTGTCAGGCACCACTGGGACGACCTTCAAGTGGTTCCCCTTGGCATCAATGGCCACAAATATCAGGTAGGCCGATGCCACGTGCTGCGCCGTGTCCGCAATATAGTTCTCCACCCATACCTTCACGCCCACTTCCATGGACGTATGGAACACGCGGTTCACCGACGATCTCAAAATCACCAGATCGCCAACCTTCACCGGCACCAGGAAATCAATGTGATCCACCGAAGCTGTCACCACGTAGCTCCGCGAGTGACGATGCGCCGCCATCGCTCCCGCCAGGTCGATCCAATGCATCAACCGGCCTCCGAGCATTGCGTCCAGCGGGTTAGCATCATTGGGCAGTACAATTTCCGTCATCTCCGATTGCGAATCCCTAACCGACCGCGGCATCAAATTCTCTTCGCTCATAGTCTTTCCTCTTTCTGTTGCCCATAGATCACTAGAAACTAGTTCACTAGAAACTGGTTCATGTAGGGACAGCCGCCTCGGGCGCAGCCCGGCAGTTCTGCGGTCACCTTTAACTGGCTGCTCGTGTTACCTCCTGCTTTTTTCTCTTCTCCATGTACGATTCCAGAAAACACTCCGCCATTCGCTGCACGAGGCTGTCGGGATGAGGCTTGATCCACCGCGCCTCGAAGGCATTAAACTCCAGCGTCCCACTCTCTATCGGACGATGCCCGCGCTCGCATACGTAACGAGTCAGGATGCGCCCGCCAGTCCCATTCTCCGAGTCGTTGACCACGCGTTTAACCGCAAACCGGACAGAATCCCACACTCGCTCTCGAGGCAACCGCCCACAACCCTCTGCATACCCAAGATTGCAGAACTCCCGCAATTCGTCGTGCGACGGAGTCTCACCCTCATGTCCAGGAGCCGCGCACTGCCCTCTCCACCCGCCTCCCAGCGGAAGCCGCTCAGCATGCAGCCAACTCCCGTCCTCCGACCTCGCCACCGGCATGAAAAACGGACAAGCCATGATCGACCTCTGCAGACCCTGAAATGTTGAAATGCTAAGGACTGCCCATTCTACTCATCTCATCAAGTGCAAGCCAACGTGAGGCGTCATGGCGACCAGGGACAGCAGCAAAGGAAGGCGCATTGTAGTAATCTCGTCCAAGCTGGCCACTGATCACTGGCCACTGTCTCATGGACCGCATCGCCGCGCTCAACGACGTCCTCACTCAGAATCCGAACGACACCTTCGCCCGCTACGGTCTGGCAATGGAATACTCCAAGCAGGGCGATCTCGACCGCTCGCTTGCCGAATTCTCCATCCTGCTCAAATCCAGTCCCGACTACACTCCCGGCTATTTCATGGCTGCGCAAACGCTCGCCCGCGCCGACCGAATTGCCGAAGCCAGGGCCATGCTCACCGACGGCATTGCCTCCGCCCGCCGTACCGGAAACCTCCACGCTCAGGGTGAAATGGAAGCAATGCTGGCAGAGCTGGGATGAACCTTGCTGATTGTCATCCCGCCATTCGCCCCATAGCCCGCTCCACCAGCCAGGGAAAAAGCTGATAAATCTTCTGCGGTACGTACATAGTCCAAGGCACAATCACTTCCCTCTTCTGCTTCAAATATCCGCTCAGAGTAGCCCGAGCCACGCGCTCCGCCGTAATCCCGCGCACGGTGGCCGGACGCACTTGCTTCAACTCATTCCCGCGAATCGCGTTCTCTCCAAACGCGGTCCGCACATATCCCGGACAAACCGTCAGCACGTGAATCCGGTCCTTCTTCAATTCCACGCCCGCCGCCTTACCTATGGCGTTCAAAGCAAACTTGGTGGCACTGTATGCGGCATGAAACGGGATCGGAATATGTCCCGCCACGCTCGAAATATTGATGATCGTCCCTCCGCCCTGCTGCCGCATCACCGGAATCACCGCTTGCATCGCTCCGACCGCTCCAAACAAATTCGTGTCGAACATTTCTCGGCACGCCGCCATGTCCATCTGCGCCACCGAATCCAGCAGCCCATGTCCGGCGTTGTTCACCCAGACATCGATCCTCTGAAAATGATGGAGCGTCAGCCCGATCACGCGGTCAACGTCTTCCCGATGCCGGACGTCGCAAGCCATTGCCAGAGTCCGGTCGCCATGCCCCACTCGCCCTCGCGCCGCTTCCACCCGGCCCGCGTCACGCGACAGCATCACCACGCTCGCCCCCTGATCGCAAAAAATCTTCGCAGTCGCCTCCCCGATTCCCATCGAAGCGCCAGTCACCACCACAACTTTTCCCGAAAGTTCCATAGCGCGCTTTTATTCCTCTGCATCTTGTGAAGTCAAGCGCTGGGGTACAATCAGGACGGCGCGCTGATCCCCTCACTCACCGCGGAGACTCTTTGGACGCCCTTCTACCCCTGTTCCCGCTAGATGCCGTCCTGTTCCCCGGCACTCCCCTGCCCTTGCACATCTTCGAGCCGCGGTACAAAGAAATGATTAGCGAATGCCTCGCCCAGCATCGCACCTTCGGCGTTGTGCGCGCCGTCGATCAGGGCCTAGCCGAGATAGGGTGCACCGCCGAAATCGTCACCGTCGTGAAAGAGTATCCCGACGGCCGCCTCGACCTGGTCACCGAAGGCCGCCAGCGTTTCGAACTTCTGCGCGTCAACCAGGAACGTTCTTTTCTCCAAGCTGAAGTGGCCATGGTCGATGACGAGCCTGGAACTCCAGCGCAGGCTGACGCCGCCCGAGCGGTTCAGTTGCACTCCGATCTCCTGGCCATTGCCGGCGCTAAACAGGACCTCCCCGCCGTCATCCCTTCGTTGCTCTCTTTTCATCTTGCCGGTTCTTTGCCCCTGGACCTGGACTTCAAACAGAAGCTGCTCTCCCTGCGCTCCGAAGGGGAGCGTCTGACCTTACTCATCAGCTACCTCGAAACCATCATCCCCAACCTCCGCCGCGCTGCCCTCGCCCGCGAAAGGGCTGGCGGCAACGGACATGTCCACTGAACTTCGGGCCTGCCGCCGCGAAACCCGCGTATAATTTACGAAAGTTTTACGGGGGTTCTCATGAGTCTTCCGCGCACACTAGGCGAACTGCGCCGCAGCACCTTTTCCGAAGAACGTTTGCGGACCCGCCACGTGAAAGACGAACTCCGCGATAACCTCATCGCCCGCCTGCGTCACCACGATGACGCTGGCATCTTTCCCGGCATTGTCGGATACGACGACACGGTCGTGCCCCAGATCGTGAATGCCATTCTCTCGCGTCATAATTTTATTTTGCTCGGTCTACGCGGCCAGGCCAAAAGCCGCATCCTGCGCGCCCTTACGACGCTGCTCGATCCCCATATGCCCTATCTAACCGGTTGCGAGATTCGCGACAACCCCTACGCTCCCATCTGCCGCCGCTGCCGCGAAGAAGTCGCGCGCCTCGGCGATCAAACTCCTGTCGCCTATCTCACTCCCGACGATCGCTATGTGGAAAAGCTCGCCACGCCCGACGTCACAATCGCCGATCTGATCGGCGACATCGACCCCATCAAAGCCGCCCGCGGCGGCCATGAACTGTCGAGTGAGTTCACCGTCCACTACGGACTGCTTCCCCGCGCCAATCGCGGCATCTTCGCCATCAACGAACTTCCCGACCTCGCTGGAAAAATCCAGGTCGGCCTGTTCAACATCATGCAGGAAGGCGACGTCCAAATTAAGGGATATCCCATACGCCTGCCCCTTGACGTAGCGATCGTCTTCAGCGCGAATCCCGAAGACTACACCGCCCGCGGCAAAATCATCACCCCGCTCAAGGACCGCGTCGGCTCTGAGATTCGCACGCACTACCCAGCTACGGTCGATGAAGGCATCGCCATCACAGCGCAGGAAGCCTGGACCAGCCGCAACGGACAGCTCATGCACCTTCCCACCTACATTCAGGAAGTGATCGAGCGCGTCGCGTTTGCCGCCCGCGAAGACAAGAAAATCGACAAGCGCTCGGGCGTAAGCCAGCGCCTGCCGATCAGCGCGATGGAGAATGTCATCTCGAACGCTGAACGCCGCGCCCTGCGGAACGACGAGAAGCTCGTCGTACCGCGCGTCAGTGACGTTTATGCCGCGCTCCCCGCCATCACCGGCAAGTTAGAACTGGAATACGAAGGCGAGATGAAAGGAGCCGATCACGTTTCTCGCGAATTGATCCGCGCCGCCATCGCGAAAACGTACGATGAGTATTTCACCGGCGCCAACGTGCAGCAGATCGTGCAGTGGTTCGATTTAGGCGGCGAGATTCAGCTCTCGGATTCGATTGCCGCCCTGGAAGCGCTCGAAAACCTGAAAGAAATTCAAGGCCTGATCGACAAGTTAGGCCCGCTGGGCGTTTCGCAGAAAGAAAGCCCGGAACAACAAGTCTCCGCCGCCGAATTTATCCTCGAAGGCCTCCACGCTCACAAGCGCATAGGCCGCAACGAGGAGCGAGTCTTCAAAGCCGGAGAAAAAAAGCCCGAGCCGCAGCGCGAAAAAAGTTTTGACAAAGAAGAACCGCCATACCGGCAGAGAAGACAGTTTAACTAAATGGTCAGTGACCACTGGCCGGTGAGAGCCATTAGCTTGTCGGGTTTACTGGCCATTGATCACTAACCACTGGCCACTGCTCTTATGAAGCGCATCCGCTACACCAAATACGTCCCCGACCCCGCCGGCGAAATGAGCATGGAAGACCTGCTCAGCGCGCTCTCCGACTACCTCTTGCAGAGCGGCTTCCAGAGCGACATGTGGTATGAGATGCCCGAGGGGGAGCAATCTCTCGACGACCTTCGCCGCGCCATTGAGCAAGCGCTGATGGAAGGCGATCAGTTCGATGAAGACATGCGCGAACGCCTGCAGCAAATGGCGGCAGATGGCGAACTCGACGAACTCATCGAAAAGCTGATTGAACGTATGCAGCAGGAAGACTACATCTCAATCGACCAGCCTCCCGATCCATCACGGCCATCCGGTGTTGGCGGACAAGTCGGAGAGAATCAGCAGCAAGCAAAATTCGAAATCACCGACAAGAGCCTCGACTTCCTCGGCTTCAAATCTCTCCGCAACCTGCTCGGCTCGCTCGGCAAGTCCAGCTTCGGACGCCACGACACCCGCGACCTGGCCACCGGCATCGAAGCCAGCGGCGCTTCCCGCACCTACGAGTTCGGCGACACGCTCAACCTCGACATCACCGCCACGCTCTCGAGCGCGATCCAGCGCGAGGGCCTCGCGCTGCCGCTCAACATCGAATACTCCGACCTGCAAGTCCACCAGTGCGAGTACCAATCTTCCTGCGCCACGGTGCTAATGCTCGATTGCTCACACTCGATGATCCTCTACGGAGAAGACCGCTTCACTCCCGCAAAAAAAGTTGCCATGGCGCTCTCTCACCTAATCCGCACGCAGTATCCCGGCGACTCGCTCTCGCTCGTCCTCTTCCACGATTCCGCCGAAGAAGTTCCGCTTTCGCAACTGGCCCGCGTCAAGGTCGGCCCCTATTACACCAACACGCGGGAAGGCCTGAGGATGGCGCAGCGGATTTTGCAACGACAGAGAAAAGACATGAAGCAGATCGTCATGATCACCGACGGCAAACCCTCCGCCCTAACTCTCGAAGACGGACGCATCTACAAAAACGCCTTCGGCCTGGACCCGCTAGTAGTAAGCCAGACGCTCGAAGAAGTTTCGAAGTGCAAGCGCGCCGGCGTCCTGATCAACACCTTCATGCTGGCGTCCGATTACGGCTTGGTGCAATTCGTCCAGAAAGTCACCGAAATGTGCCGCGGCAAAGCCTACTTCACTACGCCCTACACCTTGGGCCAATACCTGCTGATGGATTACATGTCGAGAAAGACGAAAACGATTCATTAGCCGCACTGGATTCCAGTCGCAGACCCCTCGTCGGCGTCATCCCAAACGCAGCCGTTCTTCAGGCGGAGGAGGGATCTCGCGCACCGTAGCAGCGATCGTCACCGTATGTGTACCGCAGACACTTCGACTTTGTCGTCCGCACCAAACTGCTGATACTCTTTTAACAACCCATGGCAAACTGCATTCGATGCGGCCGTCAACTCCCAGGCTTTTCCTTCGGCAAGAAAATCTGCCAGTGGTGCAGGCAGCACGAGGCCTACCAGCGCGGCGAAGTCCCCGACGCGCCGCAAACAGTTATGCCCACACCCTGGGTCCGCCGAACCGAATCAACCATCGGCCTGACGCAAATAATCTTCGGCATCAATGCCGCTGTGTTCCTCGGGATGTCGCTCTCCGGTTCTACTGTCATGAACTTTCCGGTGCGCGAACTTATCGTGTGGGGCGCGAATGTAGGCGCGCTTACGTTCTCGGGTGAATGGTGGCGCCTGCTGACGAACGTCTTCGTTCATGGCGGACTCATCCACATCGCCTTCAACATGTGGTGCTTGTGGAATCTGGGCCAACTTTGCGAATCGCTCTACGGACGCTGGACCTATGCCGCTATCTATCTCATCTGCGGCTTGGGGGCTAGTCTCGCAAGCGCAGCGTGGCATCCCTACGTGCCGAGCGTCGGCGCTTCCGGCGCTATCTTCGGCCTGGCCGGCGCGCTCATCACAGCTCTTAAGTTAGGCGAATTCTCGGTGCCGCGCTCCGCCCTCTCAGGCACGCTGCGCAGCCTTGGCGCGTTTGTGGTGTACAACCTGATCTTCGGATTCGTACTTCCTGGCGTCGACAACACCGCCCACATCGGGGGCCTGATCACCGGACTCATCGTCGGCGCCCTGATCGCCCTCATAGCCCCGCAGCAAGACCAAGCCCCACGGCGCGCGGCGGTCTTTCTGCTCACGATCCTCGTCCTGGCCGCAGTCGCAATCGGAACAGCACATCACTACGGAGTCCCTTTGCGCTTGGGGCCCGTGAACTACGAGCGCTCCGCTAACCTTCCCGAACGTGCTCCTGTTCAGATCACCGCCGCTCGAGGCATGTAGCCAAGCAGGCAGAGCACCAAGCGATAGATCGACTGCCGTCGATGTACGAAGAATGACCTTTCGGAGGCGTCTTCTCGGCGGTCGGTATAGGGCATCACAGCGGCACGTGCCGTTACCGCACGCCGTCGAAGAAATCAAGGCCGGCGACGTTCCGCCTCATCCCCGCGGTCGCTCAGCTCACTCACAGACCCCTGAATTGCTAAATGTGCGGACTAGCCTTCAGACCTCTTGACGGCCAGTTCTGCGCCCTGGAATCCGATCCGGCTGTGGGTACCGTCGCAAAAAGGCTTGTTCACCGAGCCGCCGCAGCGACAGAGAGAAAAGGCGGGCTTGCCGGTGAGGTCGAACTGGTTGCCGTTGACGTCGACGAGTTCGATTGAACCCTCGGGCGCCTCTACACGGTAGGGACCATTGGGACGGACTGTGATCTTTACCTGAGCCATGACTTCGATTCCTCCACCTTACGGGCTTCTAGTAAGGCTAAGAAGATACCACCAAGCGGGGGCGGATGTCGCGGGAGTGGCACGCCAACTCCAACCAAATAAACTACTGTGTTTACGATTCGCCGGACTTTCCCGCCTTCCTGGCGAGTTCTTCGGCCAGCTTTAAGGCGTTCACGGAGTGTTCGTGGGCCTGTTGGCTGAGTTCGTGAGCGGTTAGATGATCTCCCTTGCCGTGAGCAACGGCAGCGGCGGTGTGGGCGTGGGCCGCAAGGTTGTGGAGTTCTGCGACTCGATTGTGGGAGCTCTGGGGCATGGTCTTCTCCGCCTTTCAAAACATCAAGCATGATTTTAGATCTTAGGCGGCCAAGCTGTTGGCAGAGATCAGGCTGCGGTAGAGCTCCAGGTAATCGTCGATCATGCGTTTGGT
>Ga0307474_10001096_pt1 | contig 19717 bp, 32 predicted proteins | sample atmos_gasesECM1C_2_FD_203312 | JGI IMG/M metagenome (GOLD analysis project Ga0307474, IMG submission 203312) | Hardwood forest soil microbial communities from Morgan-Monroe State Forest, Indiana, United States - atmos_gasesECM1C_05 | ecosystem: Environmental > Terrestrial > Soil > Temperate... | reverse complement strand
GGTTTTCCTTTGGCCTTAAATTCTTGCTTAATCGATTTTTGTATTTTATTTTGAGCCTTTTTAGCTGCTTCTAGAGCTTTTAGTTTTGGGGTACTTAGCCCTGAAGACTTATTAATCTTTTCAAGCCTTCTAATTGCTTTACCCAAATCCTTATCTGCTTCATGCGCTCTTTTAAGGGTTGGCTTTTGTAAAAACTTACTTAATGCATGAGATTCATCCTTTGTAGTATGCTTAACAATTCTTTCAATATCGACCTTTGGAGGTGTTATATCCTTAATCCCCGCTTCTCCTGCTTTTTGAAAAAGTTCATCATATCTTTTTGAAAATGCTTCCCGAATGGCATTTTTATCTGTAATGGATATTTTTTCCGCCAATTTTTCTGGATTTGCAGCTTTTATCATATTTGAAGCAAGAGTTTTCCCAGAAGAAACCGTATCTGCGATAGATCCAACTCCCCTTGCTGCTCCTTCAAGTGCGCCAGCGGACAATGCAGCTGTGACAGGATTTTCATTTTGTGCAATCGCATGTGTTCCAGCGGCTGCCATTCTTTGCCCTGTTCTAGGTAATCCTGTAGCTAAGCCTCCTTCTCCCCCTAACAAATATGGCATGTATTCTACAAGGCCACTCATTAATGCATCTCCAGGCTTTTGTTTTCCCATACCAAGTATTTGTGCAAAATCATGCTCTTCTTGACGAGGAACCATAGCTGCATATTCTTTTGGTATGAATTCTTTTTTTGCTGCGTATTCTGCAATATTAGCCGGTGTGTTTAATACGCCATGTCCTAACTTAGCTAGTCCATGCACTAAATTTTGACCAATCCTAACAGGTTCAGTAAAGATCTGTTTTCCAGCTCCATAGGCTTCTGAAGGTAAAGCTTTAGCCGCATTCCATAATGCGCCAGGAACTTCTTTAGCGCCCTGCCAAATGTCCTTACCTACACCCGCAAACCCTGTATCTTCACCTGGTACTGGCAATCCTCTTCTTTTTAACTCTGCAATAGCTTGTTCTCGAGATATTGTTTTTTTAGGCGATTGGAAAGTACTATTTTCAGATTGATTATTATTTCCAGGAACAGGCAAACCGCGGCGTTTTAATTCTTCAATAGCTTGTTCTCTTGATAAGCTCATTGTGCACCACCTATAATTCTATATAAATCATCATCAGTATAGTTTGAAGTTCCATCTGGATTTTGCGCCCTAATAATATCCGCTTTTTCTTCATCACCATAAAGTTCTTTACTTGTTGTTTGTCCTTTTAAGTATTTGCTTTTAGCATGAAGTGCTTTTTTTAATGTTCTATTAATTTCTTGTTGAGCGATTGTCCACGCTTTTTGTGACACCAAAGGCCTAACTATCTTAATTTCAGATAAAGAATTTTCTCTCATTTCTTTTAATGCTTCTGCAGCATTACTTCCACCTGCAATTCTTGTTCTAGCACCTGCAGCTTCTATTTGTAATGCACGGGCTGCTAAGAATTTTCCTTGCTCTTCATCACTTTCGCCCTTTATCTGATCAACAACTTGGGGCCATGAATAACCTAAAAATACGTTACCGCCATATTTCTCCATGCCTTTTGTTATTTCATCTTCTAATACGCCAAGCTCAGCTAAAGAACCTTCTTGTTGTTGTAATGTGTTTCTACCTGCGGCCGTAGTTGAATATATCTTTTCATTAGTATTAGGGTCTCTCCCCTCTTGTGAAGCAATCTCCCTAAAGTCATCCATGGTTCCACCACCATATAAATGATTCATTATAAAATTATCATCATATTTAGGACCAAGAATACCTCTTGCCTGTGCAATCATTTCTTCTTTAATATTTGCAGGCGCAGAAGACCATACTCTAGCACTTTGTGATAATCCATTTCGGCCTAGCCCACCACCTTCATTGTAATATTTAGTCTGGGCATTTCTATAATTTATTTCTGATTCTTTTTCTTTTCCGCCAAACTTTTCTAATAATGCAAGTTCAAGTGCCCTTTTTGCGCCTTCTGATTTATTGCGCTCTATTTCACTTTGGACCAGAGGTTCTGCATATTTTCCGCGAGCTTTAGAATAAAGATTTTCGTAACCTTGGCCTTCAGTCCTTGCTGCCTGACTCTCATTTTCAAGCCTCTGTTTTTTCTGAGCCATATAGGCTGCAAGAGCTGTGCTAAGGTCTGAAACATTACCGGTTAATGGCTCAATACCAGCAAAATTATAAGTTGTTATTGGCATATACTATCCCTCATATCCATTATCGCCCAAATGGCATTTTCATGTTTCCAAATGAGCCGCCTTGGTACATATCCATCATTCGGCCAAACATATCCATATTATTACGATTAGCTTCATTTCTAATTGTTTGGGATTGTCTATTACCCATAATTCCAAGTCCAGCCTGTTGTCCTAAGTTGCTCCCTAGTATATTGGCTAAATCTGATGCTGCCATATAACCACGATTAGCCCTTTGTTCTAGGCTTGCAGCACCAAGCGCTCTTGCGCGCTCTTTACCTAGCATATTACGTTCGTTATATCGCTCCCCGCCTTCTAATCCATACTTTTGAGCCCCTAGAACATTATTTAGGAATTCTTGTATATCACCACCAAGCAAACCTTTAATCATATCGGCCTGACTTTCTCTATCTAATTCTGTACCCGCAAAACCTCCTGCAGCACCTGCAGCTCGTGCAGCATCTGTCATGCGTTTCTCTTTATATTTATATCCTTCAGAAGGAGAATATCCGCGCATTATTTTATTTATAAATTCCATGGGGTCGTCGGCCATCTCGCTATATTGTTCCGGAGTCTCATTATTAGCATACTCATCATACATGCCCTGATATCTGCTAGGTAGTGTGGCCTCTGCTTCATAACCTCCACGCATATAAGGTTCAAATGTTCCGCGAGCTACAGGTTCAATTTGATTCAGGTATCCCCGAGCTTCATTTACGCCCCTTTGATTACTTCGCTCTGCAGATTTTCTTGATCGCCTGTTTCCAAAAAACTGTGCTGCCCCAAGTGCCGCTGGTATCGCCCATCCTGGCATAATCTATCTCCTTAAACGCTCGTTATTGTCTGAACTAAACCGCCTGCACCGAGAAATTGTAGCTTGTCCAGAGTTGAGTTGTACCAAAATGTAGGCACCGGTAATGCTGGAGGGCCTGCAACCAACTGAGTAATTTGTGCGGTTGTTAATGACGGTGGCCCAGTCCACCCATTATCAGAAAAGTTATCATTTAGAGTCTGATTTAGCTCTTCATGGTAGTTTTCCTGATTTTCCTGCTTAATATAGGTTGGTATTTTCATTAAAACAGCTCCACATATCCATTATAGACAACGAAGCGCGATGTTCCCCAAAACCTTAACTTAATAGTAAAGTAGTTGGCCATTCCCATATTTTCCCAATCCATGATATTTTGACGAAGCCCAATAGGGTTTAATGGTCGTGAAACCGTATTAGACCAAGTAATACCGCCATCTCTAGAAACGCTACAATCCACCCGAGGAATGTATGGTGGTGGTAAATCACCCATTCCAATACCTGCTCCACTTAGTTCATCTCCCATAGGTATTCCCCCTTCAGTTATAATCACATCATCAGGAGGCGCAAACAAGTCTTCGGTTATTAATAAGTTTTCATTGTTCAATAATGAAGCGCCTGAAATATTTACATCATATCCTTGCTCAATAGTCATATAAAATGAGTTAACGCGGAACTGAACGCCCCCATCGGCCGCAATGGTATTGCAGATTCTTATGCGCTGTATTTCATGGTCAATGTCCGGATTCTGGACAGGCGCCGATGGCAGATTTTCATTGTAGGTTGTGTAGTTGGTTGATGATTGATAAAGGGATGCATTATTCAAAGATATAAAATAGGTATTGCCATTAAAATAAACAAAGTCACGCGCGGGATGATAGTTTAACTGAAAATCCGCAAGGTTAAAAAAGGTTTCTGTATCGAAATCATATAGGATTGTGAAGTTATCTGCAGCATTAAAAAATGTTAACTGGTAAAACAAATGTCCATCTTGCCTATAAAGCATAGCGGTAGATTGTCCAGGGAAGTTTACCTGAGACAATTGATAATCTATGCCATCTGTTGAAATAGGCTTAGCACCTTGCCCAGAATAAACCATAATAACGGGGGCATTGGATTCATTTATTCCAAGCCATGCTACATATCTATCCGATCGTGCAATGGTAGATATTGATGCAACTCCATAGTCAATATTTATAGTGGAGTTACGTCTATACACTTCTAAACCTGGAACTTGAGTCCAGATTTCACCTACTGCCGTACCTAATACAAGCACGTTATTTCCCTGCCCTGGCAAACGAACCACTGCTTGGGCATAATCGGGCTTTGTTTGTAAGGCAAGTTGTGCTAATTGCGTAACAGTAGTCGGTGTGGCAAACTGGTAAACATACCAGGCAGCACCATTTGTCGTACGATTAGCATTTCCTAATAGAAAGAATGTGTTGTGGTATTCGATAAAATTAGGGATTAAAGTGCCTAGCCCAGTTTGTACAACAATAGCAGGAGGTAAAGTATAATTATAAATATAGAAATTAAGCCCATCCACTATCCCTATTTGTGAATTTAAGTTTTCATCTATAAATACTTCGCCCGCTTGTGTTGCTAGCATTCCAACCAATGTTGGAGTTAGATTTGAATCTATTGAAAATACTGATGCGTTGATTACGACAATCAATATGTTCCCACGAATGCTAACATGCGCTCCACGCCCACTTCCAGAGGCGAGCAATTGCAATATTCTAACATAACCAGCTGTATTTACCAACCAATTATCGGTTATGAACATATTGATTGTTTTTTCTGTACTTATTTTTTGATATCGAGAAAAATTAGAGCCGCCCACGACATTAATAGCTTCTTTCCTTGCTTTCGGAGTTACTCTCATTTAATTACACTACCTTAGGCTGCAGTCCAGCCTTTCCCAAAGTTGACCTGCCCGTAATTCACACTATTGCGCCCACCAAGAGTTGATACCTTGTACATACTCATATCAACTGCACTAGCTCTTTTCTCAATTAGTTGGTCATATCGCAACAGTTGCTTTTCGACCATATCAGGTACTGCAAAGTTATAGTTCGTGCATAATCGCTCAGCTAGAGCATATTTCAAGTAATTAATATAAAACTGGTCATAAGCTGTAGAGCGGAAGTTTTGATTTTGTGGCCCATTAAGCAGGCTAAATCCTGAAAAGGTTATATTGTTGACAAATGATGCTGTACCAATGGTTGAGATAACAATCATGGCACTTGGAGGGCCTGTCAACACAAAATCAGTACCGATAGTAGATGCGGTAATATTAGGTATTACACCCGTATTGATGTGATTAATAAGTGCAAGCTGTGTGGGATACGATCCCATTAAGTCTACGCCATTAATCACTAGCTCATTCTGGCCAATGGTTCCGGCACCTGTAACTGCGAATGTGCCAAGATTTGCCATAACGTTTGAGCCTAGTAAATCTTGATATAGGCTAACAGTGTTTAAAGAAAATAGGCCTGTGGCAACCATCGGGAAGTTTTGGTCTGGGAAAAAGTAAATAAATAGATTCATTCCCCCCAATGTTAATTCGGTATGCCAGTCAAAAGGGAGGGCCGAGGTGTTCTCAGCTCGACCTCGGCCAAAATAATAATCTCTTTGGTCTTTTTCCATTTGGAATCGAACGCTATCTATATAAAATGTAAGCGTTTCCATCTGGGCCATACCGGGAATAAAGTATTTCTCTTGTCCGGCTACAGCATGAAAGGAATAGTTGTCAGTAAAATATGGGATTTTGCCAATATCAACCACTGAATCAGTTAATATTTCATTGAGCACTAGAAGGCCGGTTGAAACCTGGTCTCCCGCCACCTGTTGAAATCCACGAGATACTATGCCAGAAACATAGAAAGCTTCAGATATCAATTGATTGGCGGGATATGCCATAATTTAACCCCTTATAGTTGGTCAAGGTAAGCAGCAACCGTAAGTGTCAAAGAACCGACTGCTTTATAGTCGATATTTGGAACTCCTGCTACCAATGCACAAGGGCAAACTACCTGTACTTCTTGCAAAACGCCTGCAACTGCACCGCTGATAATTACATTACCGTCTGCATTTGTTGAGCCTGTAAGCCTTAGGTTTGCTAAGTTACCTGCAGCCGTAGGTGTGTATGCAAAGTTAAGTGTAACTTCTGTGTTTTGAGCAGGAACTGATGCGCCTAATGGAACAGCAACATAAGCTGCAGAAACGCCGCCAGCTAATGCAGCTTGTGCAGCGTCATACCACATGCGACGTGCGCCACCTGTACCGACTTGTTCGAATGCAAGAATGTTACCGGCACCATCGGTTAAGACAGTTCCAATTCTTCTATACATATCATATTCGCCAGGTAGCGTAGGAGCAGCCTTTGATGCTAATGCAAGCAATCCGCCTCCTGGAAGGTATTGTGGAGCAGTTGGGTCATTAAAGTTCGAGCTTCCAACAACATATACTGAGTACAATGTGTTGAATGCAAGAGCACCAGCGGCACCAACATCTAAACCATTAAGACCACGAACAGCGGCATTAATAGTTACTGAGGTTGTAAGTGAAATGTCATTAATATCGGTACTGTCTCTTGCTTGCCCAGTTCCAATAAGTAAGTGCGTATTATCAACCCAGAATAATGAAAGACCGTTAACATACAACAATCCTTTGTTTACGACAGGGGTATTAGGTAATAAAGCCATAAATTTATCCTCTATTAAGTGGGGCTTTTACACCCCACAAGTTAATTAAAGTGGGAAAATAACCGATATTGCATATTCAGGCACAAGCGTCTTGCCCCATATAGCATCGTGAACCATACCCATCGCATTTTGTGCAAACTGAGCACCATACGTCATACGAATTGAAACGCCGGTATCAGCATCGTATTCGTTTCCGGTATAGAACGGACTTTGGTCAGGTAATTGTGGCATTGCGATAAACAATGGATCACCTGATGTAATCAATCCTGCTCTATGTGATGGCAACACAGAAACCTGCATACCTACCTGAATGGCGGATGAAAGGTTTTGGTTGTTTGTTGGTAGAGATTGCAGGAACGGATTAACGAACACGGTAACCTGATTACCACCTGTGCTTGTGGCATTTGCAATTGCTGCAAATTGTACAGGGCTGGCGGAGACAATATGCCCCACAAAGGTACGGAAGCGTAAGTTTGGTAACCCAGCAACCCCGTCATTGAATTGGAACTTATCATATTGCAATACAGAGTTAGGGTCATTGGCTGCAAAAGTACCACTAAAAGTAATACTATCTATAGCGCCCTGTTCACCATTTGTTGTAAATGATACAACCGTTAATACTGAACCCTGTTGACCTTCAGTTCCTGCGATATGAATTGGCAATAGATTTGAACGATACCAATCGCAATTATCGAACTCACCCACTTCCCAGCTCATAGCAATTTCATCATTTCGCTTAGGAGCAAATTGATTTAAGCCTGAGCCGATGATTTGAGGTATAGCGATATCGGATAAGTAGCCCTTAGCACGTTGATTCAAAACTGAACCAAAGTTTCTAAATAGCGCTAAGCCTTGTGCAAGCTGAGTGAAGCTATTGATTGGGTTAACACCATCACCGAAGAAACGGTATGTGCCAGTAACCGCAACTTGTGCGATATCTGCTTCAATGGTAGCGCCAATTTCACGTGTAGCTGCAGCACCCCATCTTTCCATATAAACTTCCGCATTGAAAATAAATTGTTGTGCGGTGAATTCATAAGAAACAGAGACTGGGTTACGGCAAGTCAAGACTTGTACGCGCTGGTCTGCAGGCTGGAATGCAGCAACCAATGAAGCGGTTGTAGTCATACGAGGTGGTAAATCGAAGCTGACTGTATCGCCTAAATTGGCAGTCATATTTTCGAAATCTTTAAAACGAGTATTTGCTGTTGATACAAAACAGTTCATGTTTTGTAAAAAAGCTAAAGCTGAACGTTGATAGGTAATAACCTGTTGTAAAATATTGGCTGGAACCGCCATAGAATTTCTCCACACTAATTCGTTAATAACTAGTGCGACACCGAAAGTCTAGCGATTAGCCTCTTAAATAAGACGCCTTTTTCAAATCCCGCATCGACATTTTGCCAGTGTCAGCACCGACAGAACTAGATTTAAGGCGAGAAAGAGGGGCAGGCGCACTTGCAGCATTTGCCTTTGCTTCGAGATTTTTTCCTATAGAATTCTGCAGTTTTTCAAGCTGCTTCATCGCAAGTTTTGGTGAACGTTGCGCTAATACTTCAATCTCGGTCAATTTAGACGGATTATTCGCCAGTTCATACATGATTTCCGGCGTATGCTCCATCTCGGCAGCAAGCATAACTGTTTCGGGAAACTGGTCTGGCTCAAAATCACCTAGAATTTCATTGAAATCCTCAAATAATTCGGAACCTTTGCCCATCTTAAGATAGTACTTGTCAGCAATACCTTTTAGATACTTCTGCTGCTCTTGTTTTTGCGTTTTCTCCTGATGCTCTTGTAAGTCTTGCATAAACTTACCATAGATTTCTTTTCCTAACTCTTCTTTCAAAGAAGCTGGATCAAATCCTGAGTTCAGATTAACTGAACCCATCTGTTGTGCAAGACGAGCTTCAGTTTCAGCACGCGCATTTTGAGCGGCTTTGGCTTTTTCCCGTTTAACAATTTCATTTACCTGTGATGCAGTCAACATTTTTTCTTGTTGCGCATCCATAGGCGTTTCAATGGCACCCAATGCTTCTTCTTCCATAAATCCGCTATTCCCCGTGCGACGGTAAAATCCTACTTAGGTGTAGTGGCCATACCAAATCCTTTGGTATCGAGTAAAAACCTAGCGTTTAAACGTGCTAGTCCGTTACATTAACTATATACCCAGATTTATTTCTCTGCAAGCAAAACACTTACTTTGATTTCCTGGTTTTTTTAGCCATTACTTTCTTTCCATTCATCGAACCTGTTTGACCTTCAGGAAATATTTTCCCTTCGGCTGCCAATTTTTTTCGTTGTGCATCATTTAGCTTTTTCATTTCTGTTCCTCGGAGCTTTGTTCATATGTTCGCCAATACCTGACCTACTCTTACCTTGAGGCGCCTTTGTATTCATCTCAAGCTTTCCCTTTTTACCCGCATCATCAACAGGCTTGCCCTTTTGTAGCTTATCCATTCCTTTTAAGGATAGCTTCTTATGGTCTTTGCCGGGCTTATCCATCTTGGGCTTTGACCTATCTTTATCCATGTTTAAATTAGCCATTCATTCTCTCCTAGGGCTTAACATTACGGGTTACAACTTTCTTCTTTCCTTTTCCTAAGACTTTGTTTGCCTTAGCATAAATCTTTGCTTTCTCAGCTGAAGAAATCTTGCCTGCGCTTTCCATTTGCGAAGCTCGCGCTTTTGCATTTGCAGCGTGGCTTCGGTCATTAACCGGGTAGCTTCTATCAGGCCCCGCAAATTCAGACTTAGGTAATGCATTTCTCTTTTTGGTTGTTAATTTTGCCATTTTCTATCTCCATACTATAACCGGTAATCCCTTATCATCTATAGAAAGCCATGCGACGCCATTACCGGTCCTAACAATAGTTTGAACAGGAATACAACGTGCATCAATATTTTTACTTTTACTTATAGCTTTTCTAGCTCTTGCATTAAGTCTTTTCATTTTAAACCCTATTACCTAATCGTTTTCTCTTCTCTAGCAACCTTAGTTACTTCTGAATTGTGCATATGCTTTGCAATATCCATAGTTGACCCATGATGATGCTTTGCAATATCTAAGGCTGATTCAACCGCAGTCCTAGCATTTTCACTATCGATGCGCTCTTGTTCCATATTAAGCTCTTGCTCCATAACCTTAGCCTTTAGCATTACTTCCATGAACTTAATATCTGTCTTTTGCTTCTCAACAGCTACCTTGGCATTCTGAATCGCTAAGTCTCCTTCGTCCTTTTCGGCCTTAAGTTTGACTTTTTCAGCCTCGATTTGAGCTGCCATTTCACCTTGAGTCTTTTGGACTTCAACTTGTTGTGCAGCTATTTCAACCATCGGATCACCTTTCTGGTTCTCCATTTCCTCTTGCTTCTGCTTCATATAAACGGCAGCTTGTTCCTTCATCTTTTCAATGCCCCTGATATCCAGGTTATCAAGGATAGTTTCAAGCCCCATAGTATTAATGAAGTTTCCGAATTCAGGAATAGCCGCACTTAAGCGTATGATTTGCTCCATAGCGATTTGCTTTTGAGTCTCATTGCTGACGCCTGCTTCTATTTTTACCTGAAGCCCATTTGGATCATAGTAGATATCTATAGAATCTTCATTTTCAGGCTGGTTAATTATCTGATATGAGCGTTTACCATCGGGTCCTATCACAGGAAGGCTTCTTGGCGTTCTATAAAACTTAGGTATCAAGTCACACACAATTTGAGCCACGCGGTTAAGACCATCAATATATCCTAAGAGATATGGGCTAGCAGATGAGCTTGAGCGCATAGCTCCCTGCATGATTGCTTTGCCTGATAAATCTTGTGCATTGTTTTGAGGCAAATTATCATAGTTTCCCAATATGGTTTGTGCAGCTTGGTCAGTCCCCATAAATATGTTTTCTACAATCGATGGTGTCTGGGTCCTTTGAACCTCCCTAGGCGGATCAAGAGGCTTATTAGGGTCTTCTTTATAATAAGCATTGTAAATAATGTTAGATGGTAACTGCACGTTTTTATAAGCATCTTCATAGCCTTTTGGTATAGATTCAACGCTTAATATAAACTTATGCATGACCATGTTTTCAATTTCGCACGCAATGGTTTGCACTGCAAAATTCTTAAGCTTTTGTATACCTTTGGCTTGATATACAACGGGACGCGTCATTTGATAGGTTGCACCGTCTGCTAATTCTTGAATAAATGCACTATTTCCATCAAAGAAAACAAGAGGTAAGAATTTATAGGGTGTCTTTTCATGTTTAAGAATACGGTCTTCACAGACTTGGAACCGCTCTATGCTATCCATCATAGTACTTCTTTCTTCTATGATAATAGGCGCTTGTTCTATGAATCTTTGTTCATTCCACAGTTCTAAAAAATTCTTATAATGCTTTTTAAGAACAATATGACCATTTGAAAGCTTGACTATTTTTTCTTTCTTTCTAACTTTAAGATAATAATCCGCTACTAATACTATCTTTTGTTGCTGTGAGAGATAGGACCATCTGAATCCTTGGATGGACCCATCTCCACTAAAATTAAATCCTTTGGCGGCGTCCTTGCCATATTCTTCCTCGAACTCTTCCTTTGTCCTTGGGTACAGCTCAAAACAATAAGAACCATCCCCTTTGTGTGACTCACGAGCTAATGGGTCAAACCCCGTTAACGTTGAATCGAACACTTTTTCCCATCTTATGTTTTGTTCAAACGACATTTCATTAACATAATCAGTATAGACGCGGGCTACAGAATAGCCACCCCCGAGCATGTCTTTTATAATCTTTTTACCTACAGCATCATGATTGGAGTCTCTAAATATATGTCTTAAGTGGTTTGAAATGACATCAAGCAGTCTAGTATATTCTGGTGTAATGTCTTCGACTCTAATTCCATCTTCAGCGCGCGCAACAATGCTAGGCTCCTGGGCTGCAAATTCTTCTACAAGACGTGAAATCATAGACTCAAGGATATTGCACTCGATTGTAGGTTTTAATAGCGTAGTAAGCTTTGTTATATCGTCAGAGGTTAATGATGTGTCAAACACAAACTTCATAAACTCATGAAATCTTCTATTGTTTCTCTGAAAATATGCATGACTTGCTTGGATATTCTTCTTGATAGGCTTAAGCATATCCTTATACTTTTCGGCTGCATCCTGCATTATCTATCTCCATGATTTTTTGAAAGCTGCTTGCTTTCCTCTAAAGTCGTCCATAAATCCTTTTACAACTGCCGATGGCTGCTCATTCGCAACATATGCTGAACTGGGTAGAGCAAAGGTCAAACATAAGGCGTCAGCTTCATCCGATGAGCGTATGCCTCGTTTTTTCATTTCCTCTTTCTTCTCCATAATAAGGCGAGAGTTGCTATCGAATCTATAGCGAACCCCGCATAAGTCTGAATGGAGAGAATCAGAGTCTGGAATGCTGCACGGCTCATCTTTGATCCACAAGGCACACATAGCCCACATCTCTGCTCTTTTATTGTAGTACCTCTGAGAATCTAATGCTGAACTTCCGGCGTTTACCCCAACTACAATATTGGAGTGACCTAGTTCGTTCAGTCTATCCACGACACCCGCCCCCAAGCCTCCACTGTCTATAAAGACCTTGGCTGGGTGATGCTCCATAATAATCGTATGTACAATTCCAGCTACCTCCATGGTGTCCTTCTTGCAATAGGAGCTCAAGTTATAAGCTTTTCGACCTTGTCTGAATATAATCGATGTCCTATCATCACCAAACCTTGCTGGGTCTACACCCACTAGAACCGGTCCAAAAGCCTCAACATCCACCGCCTTCCTGGCTTTCATGACAATATCAGATTGAATATAGGTGTCTTCGCCTGTTATCTGGAAAGCTTCATTTGGGTTGTTCGGGTATTCCTGCATGAATGCTTTTTCGCCATTCTGGCCATTGATAGAGAGGTCAATAATCTTATGCCGACGCCAGAATATCTGTTCATCAGAAAGGTTATATAATTCTTTTAAATCTGTTTCTTCGGCGGTTAGTGAAAAGTCCTCAGGTAGACTTTTGGCGTATTCATCTTGCCAAAACCATGGAACGAATATGGCAATGAAATCGCTTATACCTGCCTCTGCGTCTTGCCATTTCTGATGAAAGAAGTTTCCGACGCCATTAGCGGTTGACTCGAGTATTATCTCAGTGCCTGGAACGTCCGGTACTGCTTGGAATATTCCCTTAGCATGCTCTGTAGCATTCGACCAGAATGCAACCTCTGAACCATGGAATAATTGGATAGTACTTGAGCGCCCTACCTCTTTGTTTTCAGCCGTCCCTATCTTATAACCACTGTCTAGCTTTCCAAAAATAAGCTCTTTGCTGTTGTTTGTTGATATAGAAGGTTGAACGCATTGAGGCGTGTTTTTATAAAAACGCTGCGCCATCTTAAATAGGTTATTGGTAGCATCTAAAGCATGCGTCAATATAAAACATTGAGTTCCGAAATTATGAGTAGTCTTATGATAGAACCTTCCGCCTACCAGTGTTGAGCATCCTTGCTGCCGCCCTTTAAGGATAAGTGCACGTACTTTTCCGGTCTGTCCTTTTTGCATCTCAAGCTTTTGATGAATATGCTTTTGGGCCTTATTCATTACAAAGGGTGTGACCTCACCGTCTTTTGTTCTAATTTTCAGGCATTTATAGGCATAGTGCTCAAAGTCTTCCTTAAGCTTTTTATGTACTTGTAATTGAAATTCATTTAGGTTCATTTAGTAGTGTTAGTTCCTTTAACACATCTTCTTGGGTTCTCATTACAACTTCGTTTTGTACTTTATCGCCATATACCTTTGGCATTAACTTAGCAGCAATCCATTTTCTACTATCCACTCTCAATCTAGAACGCTGAACGTATTCTGAATTGAATTTTACATTTCCATTATCGTCAATCATCTCGTCATGAGTATCGTCATCAGATATATCCAGAATCTCCTCAGCCAATAAATCTGCCTGTATTCTTTTTGCCTCTGCGTATTGGGCAGAAAATGTAGGAAAGTCGAGCCTCCATTCTCTAATGGTCTCTGAAGTAGGGAGTTCAGGTGAGCGCGCACATATCTTTCTAAGGCCATCAGTAGTAGTTGCGACTTTGCGACAAATCAAATCTGCCATTTCTTTATTGAATTTTGTAGGCCTGCCTACTTTTGCTGCGACAGTTGCGACTTTTGCGACAGGTATTTTCTTTGGCTTTGATTTACTTTCCTTTGCCATTCTTTGATTTTCCTTCCTTGGATTTAAGAGTGGGTTCTATAACGTCTTCTGCCTTTTCTGCGACATCCGCGACATTTGCGACATCTTCAATTGGATGCTTTTCAATCTTACCCAATCCTTTACAGTTTGGGCATTCCTTTGTATGAAGACCTCCAATCTTATCTACACGCTTTGTGCCACGACAAACAAGGCAATTAACCTTAACAGACATAATAAACTCCTTTTATTTATACCTCCTTTCAGGTTATGTTAATAGGCCATAAGAGTCAAATGTGTTACAATAGCTGATATCCTGCCCTGTTTCGATCTTAGCCAAATACCGTTAGGGCAGGGTATATTTAGTTAGTTAGCGATATATTTGTTTACCATCTTCATCAATGGATCGGTTTAGAGCTACTAAGAAGTCATCAGTAAAGCTCTTACGATCATTGGGATTATCTCGAAGATGATCTCTAAAGTCTCCATTAAAAAGGGTTTGAACGCGTAGAGAACCTTCGGCATTAATTTTAACTACAATTTCTGCAACTTCTTCGAATATATTGAGATCAATCTTATCCATGTTAGTTTCCATTAATTTTGTTTTCATTGTCTTTTGAGGCGCGAGTAAATCGGTTCAAAAATTCAGTTTGGGCAGCGTTACGTCCTATAGCTACTGCAACATCCTCTCTTGTCCACCCTGGATCATTATAACCATCATCGAACTCATGTTCACATTTCGGGCATTTCATCGATAACTTCTTCCTTATCATTACTAATTTTAAATTTTTCGCAATATGCGTTAAATCTTCCCTTTAAAATTGGATGCATTCCCCATAAATATTCATTTTTGACCTGTGGGAATTTAATATATCTCACATATTTTTCAAGAATATAATGTGGATTACGAACAAATGGAACCTCTTCGCCAAACATTATAAATATGAATGCTAACAGTCTTTTGAATTCATCTATATCAACACCATGCTCATTAAGAGCATCTAAAAGCTTATTTCCTGGTTCTTCTTTATTCTCCATTAACCTTTACCTCATCTATAGCCTTATTTATCCCATCTATAAGCCCGTCAATAAGATCTTTGCGCTCATCATCATATTTACTAAGATAACCTTGAAGCCAACCCTCAATACCAATCTTGTAACGCACCCCATCTTTTCCCATTCTCACATAAATACGTAAAGCGTCAAAGTCTCCAATATTATCAATAGTAAACCTTACTGGTAGCTCTTCTTTATTTTCCATTATTCTTCACCCTTAAATTTTTTCAATATTTCATGCGTTAGCTCCGTGCTTAATTTTTCCACAAGCTGTTTATTATGTTTTTCACGAATTTCATCAACTTGTTTTACATAATCAGGATATTTTTCCATAAGAAAAAGTGTAGTATTAGCAACTGCTTCTAATAGTACATCAAGCTTTTCACTGTCCGTATAATCCTGAAAGCTTTTATCGTTCATTATTTTTCCTCACCGCATTCATGACTCTTAGCATGGTTTTTTAAATAACATATCATTTCATTAAAAAAAGCTTCAGCAAATTCCGGATTTTCATTAATGTGTCGTTGAAAAGTTTTGTTAAATGCTACTTCATGACACATAGTGTTTTTACTAATATGCTTAACTTTAACCTGCAAAAGTATAGTTTCTTCAAAATCTTGATTTTCCATCATTCCGCATCCTCTACAAAACCTCTGAACTTTCTTGAGAATTCATCAATAAAATATTCCATCTCTTCAGGATGTCGTTTAAGATGGCTCATAAATCCACAATTAACTTCAACGTCGTTTTCGACACCTTCATCTGTAAGCTTAAGACGCATCGTAAAAAAAACATCCTTATCATCTGGTATGATATGAGTTTTCTTTTTTGTTTCATGCATTATTAATTCTCCTTATATGCATTGTCTAACTTAATCCTTATATTACTAAGAACAGTTAAAAAATCTGGATCTCTTTCCATGCAATAATCTATAAGTTCTTTATTGAAGTCCGAAATATATAGTAGTTTTTTGTACATTGCACTATATAAAGGCTGATAGTCATCTGTATCAATTTCAATCTCCATGATTTACTCTCAGCCAAATTTAATAAACAATATATTAGCTACGAAAGCTGCAGCCATAAAAACAACGAAGGTCATCATCAATTTAAGCGTTGTATCATGCTTAGCAAGAGTTGTCTGCATTTCTTGAAGGCTCTTATCAAGCCTGAAACCAATTCCGTTCATTACATCGATAACAGCACCTTGTTGGTGTGCCATGATTTTCGCCTGTGCATCTGGGATGCCCGTAGCCACTAATTCCTCATATAATGTCAACGTATCTTTATAACTCATTTTATTTACTCCATACCAAACATATTTTTAGTTCCTGTAATAGAAGTTACAGGCATAATCAAATTTTAAGCTCGCTACAGACGCGTATCCGTGCTGCCATTTTTAAAATATGCTCATTTTCATCCATTGCCGGCGCTAGAGCATGAAAAAAATCTGCATATGATGAGAAAGGGGCATATGTCCGTATTAGCTTTGTAGCTAATTCTACTGCGGCAATTATTTTTAAAACCTCATCTTCGTCTAAATCAAATAGTCCTCCATTAAAAGGATCACAAATAATCTCATCTAGAGCTTGTTTAATAATCTCAACATATTTATTCATCAAGCATTCCTCGTAGTGATTCCCTTAACTGCCCACATGATGGCTTCTTCGAGCCTTGTTTTAGCTAGTGAGATTTCTCTGCGCTCTCCTAGCTTATCGAGAATCCCATATAAATTATGTCCCAACAATTTTATTGTGTGTATATCCGATTTATCCTCTTCAGACAAATTACTTGGGCAAATATGCATTACATCTATATCTTCTTCACTCATTGGGCATATCCCTCCTCAATCAGATAGTTTCGTGATTTCCTAGGCTCACATGCGCAATATGGACATTCTTTCTGAACTCCAAAGGTTATCCCATTTGGGGTTTTTATCCCAACTAAGAATTCATCGACGTAAACCTTAATAGAGTATTCATCTGCGAACTCTTTATACAAAGGTGCAGATGCAAGGGTCTCATAGGATATCTCACAGGAGCTCACCGACAAGTCCTTTTTAAATTCAAAATTAAGGCTAACGCCTAAGTTTGCTATGTTCTCATAAAGCCATTTGGCTATGGCCTCTCCGTCTGAAAAGCCCTTAAACCTCATAAAAAATATTATTTCGTTTTTGCTCATATAGCGCCCTTATTCACATATCGTTCAATAATGTGGTTCAAATTCGAACGCTCACGGCCTAAATAGGCATTTACGAATCCGGTTAAAACCTCTGTCATAGTCAAATCGTTCAACGCCGTAGTCGCCTTAAAACTTGTTTTAGCGTCTTTCGTTAAGTCCAAAACTATTCGACGCTTGTTTGGATAGTTACGTATATCGCTCATAAATCACCCTAACTTTAATACCTAGTTGTTTATAGAACGGTAAATGTATATCCATGCTCCATTACTTGTCAACCCTAAATTTTGTAAGTATGCTAGTTCTCACAAGTACATCATGCCCTTCCCCCTGTACAGATGATGTGCTTGTCCACCCGTCGTATAGCATTATCCAATACAGATGAAGAGCTTCATTACTAGGATTAATACAACCCACGTCAATAATCCTGAAAATATTTGCGACTGTGACATTTTTAATTCTCCCCCTACCCTAACCTATGCTTTTGTTCACATCAACGCGCTACGAGCGTCACGTTTACGAGGTCCATATCTTTTCAATAAGTCTTGTTGTTGGCGTATCTGGTCTTCGGTCTTGGCAGCTTCATATGCACTAAGTCGGTCTTGCCAATGTTTATGGTGAGATTCCTGGATATGCTTGAGACGATCTGAATCGTCTATCGAGCTCACAAGGGTCAAAGGCTGTGACTTACGTTCTTTGAAGTCATCACGTAGGGCAACCCTAAGCCAAGCTGCAGGCGTAGTGGGTTTAGCCTTCTTGAGCATCGATAGCTTTTCAGTAATCTGGTCAACGGTGTAGGTGCTCAAAAAACGATGGGCATCTTTTTCGGTCACACAAGCTTCGTCTCTCAATCTATTAATCAAATAAACAACAGAATCGTTGGGTTGCACATCTGACTTCTCTTTTGATGTTGCGGGGGGCTCTGTTGTTGTTGTTTTATTATTATTTTGTACAGATGTGTAATTTGTATGTCCGTTCATTTTGAACGTGTCGGGAATGAACGTCTCGGGAATGCACGTCTCGGGGATGGGTACCCGTTCATTTTGAACGTCTCGGTAAAACCCTCTGATATCGAACTCCAAATGTGTGCCGCCCCCTGTGTTTCCGCCCTTTTCCAATCGTAGATATCCAAACTCTCTGAGTTCCTTAGATATCTTTCTCCATACGCGATCACCAAAATTGAAATGTTTCTGAATTTGAACAGGCCGTGGGATCCAATCGGCTGGAAGGCTGTTTAAATACACGCCAACGGCTATTGACTCCATGGAAAGCTTTTCAGATTGAGCAAAAGAATTAGGTACTATTGAATACGACTCAGTTAATCTTCTTATTTTTATTTTTGCGTTTGAATCATCAATTGAATTTATATTTTTGGCAACTGACATTTGGACATTCTCCTATCTCATCAAATTAGGGGTTGACAACCCACACAACGAGAGGTTAGAATCTGTCCATCGTTTGGTACAGGTTCTTTCTTCTCTAGCTTCTCTCTCGTTGCATGAGTTGATTGATTCCTAAAAAGGCCAGGGTAATAACTGGCCTTTTTATTTTGTAACTATAAAGTTAACTTTAAAATTCCTAGTCTGTAAACTTATTTTAATATAGCTCCTTTTTGATTGGGGATAATATGGATGTAATTACTTGTTCCAGATATTGGTCCATTTCAGGCCGTGGGTTTGTAAGCTCTTCAACTATTATTTCTCTTATGCAATTTAACTTTTCATAATGCTGTTCAAGAGATTCATTCTCAAGCATGACATCTATTAATTTTTTATAACCTAGTAAAGCTTCTGCATGAGTCATTATTTTATAATCCTTCCATGGAGAGTCATTTATATTACATCTTGTGCTAAATCCTGGTTATTAAGTTCGCGCTCATTTTTTATTAAGGGAAAGCTTTTAAACCATTTGTCCGTTTCTTTAATTGGATATAGAACTCTGCCGTTATATATCTTAATAAAAGAAGGACCTGTTCCCTGCCAGCGCTGTCTCTGGAACCATGCTATAGAATAACCATAGCGAAATGAGGCTTCAGTTTCATTTAAATAAAGCTTTTTGTCGTGTGCCATATGATCCCCTTTTAATCAGTTTTAATCATGTAGAAGCAAAGTAAAGCTGTCAACCATAATAATTTATTAATTTATTTATGTATTTAATGCATCATCCACACTTTAATGAAGTTAGCTAAAAATGCAAATGTCATTGCGCCTCCTATAATGCGCATCCATTTCATTTCTGTTTTTAATTCAATAACAGTAAGGTCCATCTTTTTGTCCATATTGTTCAAGTCTGTTTTTATTCCTCGCATATCTTCCCTTAATCCTTTGCAGGTATTTGCGAGCTCATCTCCTAACTCACCGTGTTGATGCGCTACTATTTTTGCCTGTGCATCTGAAACGCCAGAATCAACCAGCTCTTCGTACAATGTTAGTGTGTCTTTATATGACATTTGTTGCGCTCCTATATATAGCAATCAATGAAATTATGATAGAAATCATCGAGATTATAAAAGCATAATTTGAATATCTAACTACTTGTGAAACATCCACAACAATTTTCATA
>Ga0307474_10001095_pt1 | contig 19720 bp, 15 predicted proteins | sample atmos_gasesECM1C_2_FD_203312 | JGI IMG/M metagenome (GOLD analysis project Ga0307474, IMG submission 203312) | Hardwood forest soil microbial communities from Morgan-Monroe State Forest, Indiana, United States - atmos_gasesECM1C_05 | ecosystem: Environmental > Terrestrial > Soil > Temperate... | reverse complement strand
AAACCCACGGCATAGCTTACAATAATTGTAGTATAGAATAGCATTAATATTCTTTATTATAAATTTCACCGTTCATAATTTAAATAATTTCTATTATTCGAATTAAGTATTAATTATTAAATTTAATAACGTTGTCATTTATCAATACTTTATTTAAACATATAAATATTCAATATCATAGATATAATGTTATATATTTATATGTAAAAATAGTAAAGATGATAATATACGTTACTAAGTAAGACTAATAATTAATCAAGCAATGTTACGCGCGACACATTAATTAACAAGCGATACAATGATTATACAACTGTTGGCTCGACAATTTCTTTTACAATGACCCACCCCCCTTAAAGATCATAGCGTTTTGGGTAGCCCATGTCCCTCACCCTTTGGGTACCCTTTGGCTACCTTTTGGGTACACTTTGGGTACCCTTTGGCTAGGGAAGAAGATAGAAGGTTAATAATTAGATTACAAGGAATTTAATAAAATTCGTTTGTTTCAACAAGGATTTTTTCTTCAAGCCTTCGGGGGCAATAACCCTTCTTGATCATTAAGAAGCTCTTCTTGATCATTAAGAAGCTAGACAGGGATGTGGCCCCTTATTCTTCGTCGTATTTATAAGATAAGAGACCTATTGTGGGGAGGCACATAACAAAAATGAATTATAAAATATCTATTGAATCTTTGTATTTCGATGATAATCTAAAAATGTTTGATACGAAACATTTTTTAGTCCAAGTAAAGGATATTGTTCAAAATGTTTAAAAAGTAATTGACGAGATAAATCATTATACAAAGATATTCTATAATAGTCATTTTCATCCGAAGGAGAAGGTAAACTATTAAATTTTTTTTTGTCCTTAGTAATTTTATTTTCACTTTTAAAATAAGTTTTTATTTTATTTAATAAATGAAGTTCATCATTTTGACCTATTGTAAACGAAGATTTTCTAAGTAAACGTGTTTCTTTGTTTTTTTTAGAAGACTTAAATACTAAACTGAAATTACCTTCAGCTTCAATAAAACCAGATAGTCAAGAGGAAAAATAAACAGGAATGATTTGATCTTGTTGTAATCTAAGTAATAATTCTTGTTTGTTTTTATATATATTTTTTCTATTTTCAATGAAATTTTTAACGTCATTATATAATAAGCAATTTTTAGCAAACTCTAATTGACATTGTTTTCTAACAGTTATTAAAGGATACCTAGCTATTATAAATAAAATTTTATTTATATCAGTTTTATTACTAGCAATTCAAGTTACATATTTATCTTGTCTTTCAATACATACTCTACCTCCTATAACTTTTTGTATTTTTTCTAACATCTTTTGATTATTAATGTCATTTTTAAGTGCTATAACAAACCGTACTTTAATACTATTTTTGGAACTAATAGTAGTATTAATGGATCCGTCTCCTTCTAATAATCCAACAAAAAATTGTTCTATATAATTATTATTTTCAATACTTTTAATACTTAAGTTTGTATTATCAATTGAGGCAGTACTCAAAATTGTAGTATTAGATTTTATCATTGTTACGGGTATTATAGTATTTAATGTATTTAAAATTGAAATTAAATCATTATCATTTATGTGATGCTTGTTAATTATATTATCGTGAAATGCTATATCTAGGCTTGCGTTTGAAAGAACTACTCCTGTTACAAAAAAAAAAATACTTATAATAAATTTATATATTTATGAGTTGAAAACAAATAAGATTTAAATTCTTTACCTGTATCCAAATATTTATTGATATTATTATGAGAAATGTTAAGATCTTTAGCACATTCTATTACACCATTATAACGTTTAAGCAGTTTATGATCTTCAGCGTTAAAAACAAATATAGCTTTAAGAATATGTTTATTTTTAATAATATCTTCTATTAATTCGGAATATTCTTTTGAATTTTTATCTGAAAATTTAGGTTTATCTGATGTTAAAAAAGGTGTTCTAGTTAAATATCATTCTCCTCTAAACAAATTACCTGTTTTAATAATATTTATAATTGTTGGATAAGAAGCTTTAATAGATCGAGATAATAAGGTAGCAGAAGTAAATATAATTAAAAGTATTTTCATATCATTATAAATAAAAACTTTACCTATTGACTTAGATATTGACATTAATTCTAAACTATTTTTTGAATGAGTTAATCCATAAAACGGATTTTTAACTCCTCTTGTAGAAATTGAAATAAGAGATTTTGTTTTATCACTTAATTTACGATTTTTAGCTATTTCTTGTAATTTTGATAAAGTTTTTTTAGAATGTTTATAACCTATCATACCTGTATGTCCTCCTAACGATATATTATAATAAGGTTTTAATATCTTTATTCACAATATTTCTCTATTATTTAACATGTGTATAGGAATATATTCAATTATAATTAAACAAAAATTTTTTTGACCATATTTTAATAATGCATTTATAAATGGTTGATTATTCTTATTTTTATTTTTAAGATTACTATTATTAAGATAATTATTCATTCGACCTAATATATTTTTAGATTGTCCTACATACATTTTTAATCAATTTGTTAAATTTATAAATAAATAAATACCTGATTTAGGTTTACCTTTATGATCTTTTCTTATTTTTTGTCTATCATAATAAAAATTAGGATATATTTTAACTGGCAATATTTTACCTATTAAAGTAATGAATATTACAATTTTTAAATTATTTAAAATAAATTTATCAAAGTCAGAAAACAATATTATAACTTAAAAAGAATTCTACAATTTAATCAATAAATATATAATTATATGTTTAAATAGTATATTTTTTTTTTTGGACTTTTTATTAATTTTGTGAGGGCGGCAACAATTTTATTACACAAAGTCTCTGAGGTATTAATTAATACCTGCTGATTAAATCATTAATTCATATATATTAAATTTAATAGAATTTATTAATCCAATAAAAACTGTTATTTTGCTCTAGGAATACTTGCCATTGTAGACACATAAATTACGTGTTTGTTACCTGGTGAAAATACATTCCATAAATAAATTATAAATTTACCCCACCATCCTGCCTAAGCCCAAAAAAGGATTACTGCCATTTTGAAAAGAAAACGGTCGGATTATAACTATAAAGAGCTTGATATATTAATTGTTGTTTATTTCAGCATTTAGTAATATTTATTTATTATTTATTATAAAATTATTTTTTCATATAAATAAAAAGATGAGCTAACAAAAATTTTACCCACCTATTGTAAATAATGCTATGAAACCAATAGTGAATATTAAAGGTGTAGTTAATCTTAAACTACCACCAAAAAGTGTGGCTCAAGGTTCAGCCTTTAACCATTTCAGGTTTAGTTGGCTTATAATCTAGAAAATTATTACCATCCTGCCTACGGAGCCGATTCTTAAAAAATGAAAGCTTATCCTATATCCGAGCCATTGATTCAACCATTGCATAAAGATAAAGCAAAAAAGAAAAGAGCAAAAAAGAAAAAGTGTCTTTCTTACTTTCTATCTGCAATAATTAGAATAAGAAGCCTAACGGCTTCGCGCTTCGAAGAAAAGGTGGTATATAAATTTCTATTAAAGTTTTGCTCTAACCCGTTACCGGTGATTTTGGACTATTCCTTATAATTTCATATAACAATTACTATTTGTTACTTAGAATCATGGAGCATCTAGTCTCTACGCTTTTACATAATAGTTTCCTGATTATGACTTAGTTCGATGATTGTCCTCATAATATTACTTATTCTATTAAAAGGATTTCCCTCGAGTTTGCCCCCTTATACTTAAATAATATTTAATTTATTCTTCAGTTCGCTTAGTTATTATCTAGAGAAGAGGAGATAACTAATTTATACTGAAATTTATAGTGCATACTAGGTAAAATAAATGTCTTTATTTGAGGGTATATTTTTTTTATTGAATTAACAGTTAAATATAAAACAGGTAAACCTCTTTGATAATGAATATTGGATTTAATACCAAATTTAATATAAAAGATGTTAATTATTGTAACACAATCTTTAATTGAGAAACTTTGTGTTTGTAAATATAAACCTCCACCTACTACGAATGAACCATCACCCATAATCCAATGAGCTAAACCCTCGTAAGAAATTAAATCATAAAAATCGGAAGGGATAATTTTTTTCCCTTTAAAATAAAATTTATGATATAATACTAAAAAACAAGGTAAAGTCCGTGTTACTATTTCTACACCTACAAAATCTTTTCTATTAACGCGTGTAATAACAAGATTAGGGTAAGAAGAACAATAATGTGAAAGAATTGAATTTACTAGATAAATATATTCAATTTTCTTTATTGATTGCTTAAATCTCACTCTAGCTCCAATTTCTTTAGGATATATACAATTGTCTTTATCATAAATTTTAGATTTTTGATTAGCTTTAATAGTAATACATCCATCAGATAATATAATCCCTACTAAAGGGAATAAAACTGTATTGGGAATATTTACCATAAACCTTACTATTTTGGTATAATGTGGGTAATTAATAGTAGATGACAAATTAGAACCATAAATTACGATACTCTTACAATTTGAATTATTAGAAATATAATTTAATTTTGAACGAGGAAATGCTTTTAATACATTAGTTAAATTAAAATAATTAAAAATATTTAAGTATATTTGATTGGCCATATTATTCTTACTAAAGGAATATGACAGCCATGAAAAAATTTTTATACCTGTGGGAACCGCAATTATCATCGTTGCCGCTGTAAAATAAGCTCTAGTATCTACCTTAAATTAAATACGTAGTAATAACATAACATGTTAATATATATTTAATATAGACTTTTTCTTATTCTAAACATATTAGATTTTTTCTTAAAGTCTCTGAGGTAAATAATATCTTTTTATATTAAAACAAGACTTCAAGGATCTGACGCTTTTAGTAAAAAGGGGCCCACGTACGGGTCTCTTGTACCCTTGTCAGTAAACAAGTTTGGATCAAAAAAACCAAGCATTTAAGGGTCATATTCAGTTGAATTGTATAAAAAGATACTACAGTTTAATACCTGCGAATAATTTAAATATCTTTAACAATATTTTTACAATCTATAAATTTAAACAATATAAGTTAATAATATTAATCATAAATAATCAGATGTAATTGTTAATTTTAATTGTTTTCGCAAACAGATAAATCATTTTTAACTTTATTAATAAAGTTAACGACGCAGATAAAATTATCAATGTTAAATTCCTAATTTATATAACATAGTTGGGTGCATATGATCTAAAACTACTGATCTAAGATGAATCATACTAGACACTTTAACATATATTCTTAAAGTACCATTATTACCTGGAGCTTTAGGGGTAGTTAATTGAATACTAAATTTATCTGACATATAATTAGCTAATCGGATAGTATCTTCTGCAATGAAACTATCAGTACATAAATATAATCCACCTGATGTACTTTTAGCACCATCCTGCATAATTCAATGAGCTAAAGCCAATGGTGTCAATAATGTTAAATCAATTGGTATTATTTTTATTTTTTTTATATAAAATTGATGATAAAATTCATTAAAGATCGGTAAAGCTTTAGTTCAGAAATTTAAGGAAGTGTAAGTTTTGCTTGTTCTTACATCAACATAAGCATAAGTACGGAAATTAGTAGAACACATATTATGTAAAGAGAAAAGATTAAATAATGATATAAAATAGTCTTTAAATTTTATAGATTGAATAAAACCAAATCTAGCATGTAATCCTCTAGGAGCTAACTCTAATTTAGCGTCCCCTAATAATGATCCAAATATAATTTGTTTTATTTCTTCAGAAGTCTTATTATGTTCCAATGTTGTCGTCGGTTTTTGTTTAAGAAATGACGCTGCTTGTTTAAACATTGTGAAATCAATTAAAGATACCTCATGTGCTATCTGCCAACAACTAGGTTTAAAAAAGGAATTAACATTTAAAAATAAAGCATCTAAACCTACACTGAACATGTGGTGGCTCCATACTAAGAATCCTAAAATTCCAATTGAGAACATGGCATAACAGCTCTAATTTGTTATTAAACATTAGATAAGTTTACATTTTTGTTAATATGTTTATTCAAATTTACGATTAGAATTCATATTAGATATAATTTGTTGGATAGTTTATGTACTTTTTTTACCTTCACATTTGTATACATTAGCAGCTTTTTTAAAATCATTAAAATCTAATGTTTTAATATTTTTAAGAGTATATTTATTAAAATGAGGTATAATAATATCAAAAATTTTATTAAAATCTTGTATAATAAAATCACATCTATTACCTCGAATGTGTACTTTACCGCAATCAAAAAAATGAATGAATAAATTCATTAAAAAATTGTCACGGGAGTGCTGAGTTATCTGAAATCTAAAATATATTTGACCTGTAATAGGCCTTATACCTATAGAGAATCCTCCATCTCCAGCTGTAAAACCACCTTCGGAGAAACTCAATAAGGATTTAGTTTATTTGGTAAAATCGGATTAACTCTAAATAAAGTTACATTTTTAATATTAGGAAAAGCAGTTAAAACTTGCTGAGTTATACCCTTATTAATTGAAGCATAATAAGAAAGAATAATATCAAAACCTGAAGGAGTTAAATGTTGTTTTAACTCCATTAATTTGATTACTTTAGATCAAATAAAAAAATCAGCATATTTTTGGGTTAGTAAAGGATATTTAATAAAATGAGTAATGATAACTTTAATTAAATCTTCAATTTTAGTTACACGATAAACACAATTACATCTTTTTTTTCTAGAATTAATTGAGCCTACACCAAAAAAATTTTTAATTAAATATAATATTTCAATATCTTTAATATGTAAATTAATTTCAAAACTTGCTTGAACTCTTCAATTTAAATTTGATCGTTTACTTATAATAACTGAAAAACAACCTTCCGCATCAGTAAAACCAGTAACTCAATAAGGGTCTAAGTTGTTATCCTTATTAATACTAGTGCTATATTTTTTTACCTTATTTTTACTAAATAATAAATCTAACGATCTTATTAAAATTTCAGCTATTCCAGCTAAAATCATATAAAAACTTACATAAATAATGAATCGGCGAGTAAAACACACAAATTAAAGCTTAATCTATTTTTTTTGTTTTTTAGAGCCGGACTTTTTCTTAATTTTGTGAGGGCGGCAACAAATTTTTACGTAAAGTCTCTAAGACAATAAGCCTGCTAATAAAAATTTTAATACTTTAAAGATATTCATTATATAATAATATAATACTAAAGTAAAATTTAAATATTTTAGCATAGAGTAAAAAAGCTCTAATTTATTAGAGGGCCTTTAAGACCATTCCTAGATAACCGAATATAGATTTTCCTGAGAATGTTGACACAATGTGACTAACTATTCCAAATCCCGGTATAATTAAAATATATACTTCAGGATGACCGAAAAATCAAAAAAGATGTTGATAAAGCACAGGATCACCCTTTTTGTTAAGTTTAACCTTAAATTTTACCTAAACCTACTTTGTAATATGTAGAAGGATCTAAGTGCTGTAATACAATCGATCTGACTAAGTCCATTTGTGAAGCTGGAATATATATAACAGGTTTTTGTTTTTCTAATCTAACACGACTTTCTATACCAAAATTTAATCTTAAAGCTTCAATTAGTAAAGTAACTTCGTTTATTGTATAGCTATCTGTTTGCAAAGCAAGCCCATATCTAAAAAAGCCGTCATCAGCGATTCATTGGGCTAAAGTAATGGGTGTAAGTAAAGAAGCTATGTTTAAAGGAATAACTTTCACTTTATTTAGGTAAAATAGTTGATAGAATTCTGTTAGAATAGGTAAGGATCTGGTTGTAAAGTACAGAGAACCATAAGTTTTCCCTGTTCGACTATCAAATCGTTTACGTTCTACTGCATTACCAGCGCACATTAAAGCCAACATATTAAAAAAGTGGTAAAATCTAGCTGAATGCTTAATAGATTGTTCATACCTAAGTCTTGCGTTAGCTGTTAAACTTTTTTTTTCTAAATGAGCATCACCTAATAAAGCTCCTGTAATTCTCTGCTCTATTATAGAATTAGGCACACAAATCAAAGAATGAAAAGTAAAAACAGGTAAACTTGCTTTATAAATTAAATAGATATGATTTAAATCATTTAAGGTTAACTAGTATCACACACTTTCATGTGTGTACGGAATAAATCTTATTCTTTAATAAAAAGTTACAGTCTGGATTGTTAAATAAATTAAGAATAGTACCACAACATAACATGTAGCGTATTTTACAGCTACCCTCCGATAGGGCCTTCGGATAGGAGTGTACTTATTTAAAAAGAATTTTGCGTATATTCTCTGAAGATTAATCTTAGTCTTGCTTATTATCCGTTTTATAAACTAAATTTTTTTATTGTTAGCATAGTAACTAATAATTTAATTTACACACTTATTATATTATACCTGCTAAGTTTAAGAACTTTAAATTTAACAAAACCTCCCTTTACCTTCGGCGGGCAGGCCGGCCTGCCCCCCTCCCTGCAAGGAACCGAAGGGCACCTACCCCTTTTCTTTTTTTGGTAATGGAAGGGTAGGGAAGAAACGAAGGGGCCGTTGGTGGAAAGAAGCAGTTCAATAAAACAAGAAGGATTTCTAAGCAAATAGCAAAATTTGTATCAATACGTTTACACGTAAAGGGAGGCTAAACCCTGCACCTCCAGCTGCGTCATAAAAACTGGTTGAAAAATTTCTATCTGTAATCAACATGGTAATAGCCATACCGTCTTGGCTCACGAAAATAATAACATGATAAATTTTATTTTTATAATTGGCGGCTCATATTGACTCTTTTGTAAATGAAAAAAAAAAATAAGCAGTGCAATGACTACTGCAATTCTATTACCGACTCTACAAGGGCCCTCAGTAATTAATAAGGAGCAGATAAAGGGGGGAGTGAGCTTCAATGGGTCATTGTATATAAAACAAAATTATCTTATAAGTAAAGTAAATTACAATTTATTATTAAAAAAATGATTTTTTTTTTTATATTATATAAATAGTTATATTTATAAAATAACAAGTAAACATAATTTAAAAAACTTATAGTGAGCACTCTAATATTTACACATTAGATGGGACTATATCTTACTAATCTAACTTATAAAATTGTTGTAAATGATCTCAAATAAACAAGGTTCTATTGTCATTCATATTTTTTTTTATATTAGTAATATGTTGTATGTTAATGTAATGTTGACCTGATTTAAAATAATCTAAAACTTTTAATCAATCCATAAAATCTAAATACTTAGTACCAAACAATGGAAAATCTACAAGATAATTTTCTACAGCTAAGTTACCTTTTAAACTAGTAGTTCTAATTCTATATTGAGGAAATTTAGTTGATATCCTAATAGGTTTAACAACAGTTAAAAATAATGTAGCTATTTCATCTAAAAAATAAAAAGTATTATTCCCGTATTGATCATTTTGTCTTTGACTTATTTCTAATTTACATTCTAATTTATTGTAAACAGAACCTAATGTAGTTCGCACAGAAAAATGTGCATTAGCTTCTATAAAACCCGACAGTCAAGCATTTGAAATCAAAGAACTAGTATTTAAACCTTTTTTTTCAATGTAAAGATTAGGCTTTGCTGCTTGTTGATTATTTAATCAGTCAATTAAATTGAATAATGAATGAATTTTAGGAGTTCTAAATTTACCATTTATTAAATTAACTAAAAAAGTTATTCCTTCAATATTATTAATAGTTAAAACATAAGCATTAACACCTTTAACACGTTTTAAAGAACCATGACCTATATTTTTTTGAATTAATAAAGCTAAAGGGAGATCTTTTAAATGAAATGATAATTGTATAGAAGGATAAATTTTTTTATTCTTAATAGATCTTTCACTTTTTGGTACAAATATAGAACCATCACCTTCAATTAAACCTGAAAGATAATAACTGAAATGATCATTTTTATTATTTAAACATAATTGACTAAATTTACATGTGTTTATTTTATTTTCATAATAATTAAGAGATATTGGATACAACAATAAAAATTTACAAGAAATTAATCCTGGCGTATAGTCTCTGAGGATCCCTACTGAATTATATTCTAATAGGTTTCCTGCTGATTGTGTTAATATAAATAAATTAGATCTTAACATTTCCCAGCAGATAGCCAAGTTTAAAGCCAGCACATTTATAAGTATACCGGCTAATACAGGTAATGATAATAACAATAGTATAGCAGTTACATAAATACTCCATACAAATACAAATTAACGAATAAATTATATTTCTCCTACTCTCAAACTCAAAAAAAAAAAAAAAGATAGCGTGGTTTTTAATAATTTGTTGCTAATTTGGACTATCTCAAATCAAATTTAAATAAAAATGAAAATTTCGTATAGTCTCTAAGATATTGAAAACTTATAAATTTACAAGTATATAATTATCTGTAGGTAGATTTAAACTTATAAATTTTAACTTTTCTAGTTGCTGCTTATTTTTTTTTGCTACAAGCATGATGCCTTACTACGGTGATCAATAAGTATCATGCTTGTTGGAGTTAAAAATCAAAAAGAGGAGACCAAAACTTATTTAAAAAGCTTCAATTACCTTTTTAATAGTGCAAAACCAAGCAAATTTTAATTTAAGTATTATAAGTTTTTATAAATTCCCTACATTTAGAAATTTTTATATTATCCGATTTTAAACCATTATACGAATAATATCGCTATTTTATTTTAAAAATAATTAATAATGTTTAAATACTATAACGAATTTTTGAATATTTTACTATTTAATTTTAAATCATTTAAATAATAGTTTCTCTTTAGTTTTAAGAGTAGGGAGTTTAACTAAAAAAAACTTTTTTTTTTTATAAGTTATAAGCTAAAGTTTTAAATAAGAACTATAACGGATTTAAATTAGATTAAAGATAAAAATTAAACCCAAAAGTTTTAATCATCTTTTTTTTTTCTGCATTAGCTGTGCTCCAGTTGTTGTGGGCCTCTGCAGCACCTTTTTTCTATTTCAATAACAAAAAGCGGTGGGATCAAAGGGCAGGGCATATTTGATGAAACAAATTTTTTTTTTAATTATTTAACTTCATTAATTTTTTATATACTCTTACTTTTTTTATTTTACTTATATTTTTATTAGGTAATGAATGACCATTAGATATTAATGAATTGATAATAGTTCTTGAAATACCTAATGCAATTGCACATTCAGAAAGTGTAGGATAAATATCTACACTATTATCTTTTTTTATTACTTCAATTACAAAAACATCTCTAATTACCACTCCTGTTTTATTTTTAATAATTTGGCCTTCATCATTTACACAAAATAAAGGAGGCAAAGATAAAATGTTTTTAATGTAATCAGGAGCTAATAATAATTTATTATTATTTATATCGACATCTTTGACATTTTTTTTATGTTCAATATTAGTAGATAATCTATAATTATTCATAGTATTAGATAATTGTAAAATAAAACTTTTGACTTCAGTTATTAGATGTTTACCTTGATATACAAGAATAGTTATTAATTTAAAATCATTAAAATCAAATTGTTTTTTACTTTTAAACTCTAAAGATTCTAAGTAAGGAATAAATATATTAACTAAAAAATCTAATTGAAAAATACTTAGTTTAATTTTTGATTTTGTATTATATTTAGCTTTTTCAATACTTATGTTAAATAATTTAGTCTTATTTGCTTTTATTAAGCTGTATGGATCTAATAAATTTTTCAAAAATACGACTATTGCTTCAATGATGGGTTGTTGGACTATAGTTAAAGATATCGAAAAAGCAGGTGTAAAAGTATTTCTTCTAAAAAAAAAACTTCCTTCACCTTCTATTAACCCTAATAATCAATAAGGAGTTATTCTAATATGTTTATCAGGTAAGACAAAATCTGAACGTTTATTATTCATATTGTTCTGCCCTCCGAAGGGAGAGAGATTTAATATTTTTTCTATCAATTTAGTATCCGAATTTGATTTATTAGATGATTTCAATAAAAAAGCTTCTTTGAAAGAAAGATAATCTAAATATTTAGTAGTATTTAATAAAAATGAATCTAAAATAGGAAATAAAATAAATTCTAAATGATAAGGATTTGTAATAATAAAATAAGATACGGTTTTATCTTTATTATCATGAATATAACCACATCCTAAATTATTAAGTATAAATTGAAGTAAAGATTTATCATCTATATGTAAACCTATCATAAACCTAAAATTAAATTGTGTAGTTTTATGTCTGTTATCTAAACCAATAGTAAAATTTCCTTCAGCATCTGTAAATCCTACAAATCATTCAATAAATTGATGTTTATGTATTTTATTAGTATTATTTTTTTTAGTAAAATTTCTTAAAGTATTTTTAAAATATTTAGTTAACGGTAATTTATGCATTCCCATCCCATTAGTTCTCATGTTATTAACAGTTACGATAAAATTTATTGCCAATTATAAAGAAAAAAATATTATAATATATTATTTCGTTTACCTTTTTGCAATTTATATAAAGAAAATGGAATAATGTGTGGAATAATTATAGTACGTAATTTATTAAGTGAACTTGCTTTAATATAAATACGAGGTAATCCTTTACAATAGTAGATAGAATAATTTAAATCATATCTAATTATAAGAATATTTATAACAACTTCAGATACAGAATAATTATCAGTACCAATTGTTAATCCATATTTAGTTGAAACACCATCAGACATTATCCAATAAGATAAAGCTATTGGAGATAAATAAATAAATCTTCCGTTATTATTTTTTTACCCTCTTTAATAAATAATGTATATTAGACATTCATAACAGGATATGATCGAGTTTATAAAATAAGTTGACCATATCTTTTACCCGTAGATTTTAAAATTATAAAGTCAAATCTAGGTAAAGAATTACAATAATGAGCTAATTCTTTAAAAACTGTTCACATAAAAGGAAAATTTATGATGGATTGTTTAAATCCTATTCGTACATTAGTACTAATAATACCTTTTTTAAAAAAAGCATCACATAATATTAACCCTATTAATACACTTAAACTAGTTGTATTTAAATAGGTAATATCTCTAATGAATTTAGTGATTTTAGGTAAACCTTTTGTACTATCTAATTTTGTATTAAAAGGACCTATTGCTGTACAATTGGTTAAAGGAAAAATAGATTTATTTACTTTATTCCATTTATTAATTATAGGTATTGCAGGTATTAATATATTATATCCCTCATTAAAATATAGGAATATATAATTTTCTGTCTTTAATTGGACTTTTTCTTATAAACTAATTATATTAGTTTACTGCTTCGTAAAATCTCTGAAAATTTGTATACAAATTTTGCTTAAAAAAAAAACTAAATTAATTTTGTAATTATATTTAATTCATATTAAATCTGATAAATTTAACAAAAATATAAAAAAGATGAATACTGTTTTTATAAGCATTTATAAGCATAATATTAATATTTTACAATATTAACTGGCACAATTATATATACCTAGTAAAGATGAAACTCCTGCAAGATGTAAACTAAATATAGCTAAATCAACAGCTCCACCAGAATGCGATTGTATACTAGATAATGGAGGATAAACTGTCCATCCTGTACCAGCACCATTTTCAACTAATGAACTAAGAAGTAATAGAATTAATGAAGGAGGTAATAGTCAGAAGGAAATATTATTTAATCGAGGGAATGCCATATCGATTGCACCAACTTGAACAGGTAAGAGGTAATTACCGAAACCTCCCACCAGCCCTGGCATACGATTTTATCTCCATTTTTCAATGTGAGTTGGACTATTTCTTTATCTTTCTATAATATAAACATAGTTAAGATATCCAAGTGTAGTCTCTTAGGAACTATTTTAAAGTTTCCTGCTGATTACCCATTTCATACATAAACCTGATTCTATAATTATAACTTAAGATATTTTATTTTTATAATTACTTAGTTCTTTAGGATGTTCCAGCAAATATATGGATGATAGAAAAATATTTCTAAATTTCCAGGCTATGCCTATAACTTTACCTTTTTCTCCTATTATATGGTAAGGAGGGGGTAATATAAACATATAAACATATAAATAAACTAATATACTTTAATATTCAAATAATAGCTATTTTTTAGTAGAAGATAACAATCATTCGTTTTTAATTAAAGAAACGGCAGGTTTTTTCACCATTAATATAGGGTCGTATAGATCCTCTATCTCCATTAATCTTTCTTGTTAACTCTCTTATACTATTAAATGTACCGCACAAAGGTGACGAGGGATTTTTAACATTTAAGGCCGTAAATTGTTTTCTAATGGGTTGATTTGATATGCTGTATTCAACTTTGACGTAACTTATTAAATCTTTAAATTCAGTTAACGGTAATGAAGGTTAAGAAGAATGATGCAGTTCTGTCATAATCTCTAATGATATTATAAATCTACCTAAATATAAAGTTCCATTAGTTAAACAATCATCCAATGTACGGTGATCTATACTCATATGCAATTTAGCATTTGTTTTAAAATCAAACATTCTCACTAAACTAGCAGTGATAATATCTTAAATAAAAATTGCAATACCTCTTTGTTTTCGTAAACATTGTTTGGCCATTTAAGACATAGGATATTGTTTCCCTGAACCTGAAGTTATATATCTGTATTCAAATTCAAAGGATGATTTAAATAAATATCTAAAAAGTATTGTTCCATTATTAAAATTTGTTCAATACTTGAATTATGATTCATTACATAAAGAGTTAATACAACACCTTCAAATCCATGTAAAAAAAAAAAAATATACAAGTAAAGCTCGTGTTCTAGATTTTTAATTATAGTTATAGAAATATGAAGTTACCCTTACTAATAAGTTCAAACTACTACCTACATAAGTATGACCGGAAGGAGTTTTAAAAATATAAACACCCTTAACCAAAGTAGCTGCTTTAGCTATTAATCCACCTTAAAACCGGTTCTTTTAAGGATCTAAAATATGATACTTTTCAGAGGGAAATGGAGGATTTTCATTTTTATAATTATTATTTTTTGAAGGAATAGTTGAAGTTACTCCCTTTCTAGCATTTCCATTTTTTGAAGTTTATTAAAGTATTAGAAAAACTTTATAATGTTGTATTTGAAAATATCCAGGTAAGTTTTAACTAAAATAACCATAAAAAAAATCATGATCAGCGCATGAGCGGAAATTATAAGTGAAGTGGGAAATTAGACCTTAGATATTGTTGTCTTTAGGGCCAAAGACCTCATCCCAAACCGTACGTGATACTTTCGCATCATACGGCTCTCATGGGTATTAAGCTAAGAAATTGTATCCGCTATTTACTATTATTGTTATTGAAAAGTAGTACTTCTCCTTTATGATATTTAATATGGCATGATCTACAGATTGGTATCTGTTTTCTATTCATTCGAGACATCATACTTGTCATGTAGTCCATTTTAATGGCTCTGCTCGAGTCTCTTAATTTACGTACATGATGCATTTCTATCTTTTCAAAGCTTCCGCATACTATACAGGGATTGCTTAGGACAGATTTGGATCTAAATGTGGCCTTAGACAATTTTTCTAGACGATTCATAGGGTTTATTTCCGATAATTGGGTAGTGTAAAATTTATTTGGTTTGGCTAATGGAACATTGGGAAAGGATGCAATTATTTTATTATCACTGTCTCGAATGAATATGTCTTTTCCAAACTTGATGAATACCCTCTTTGCTGTTTTAAGTTTTAGTTTTGAAGCTAAAGTAAGCACACAAGAGTATTTTAAAATATAATGTATTCTACCTAGTGAACCATAGTTATCAGCAAACGAATAATACACGCTTAATCCTAACCATATCTGTTTGAAGTGATTTACAATTTGGTTTGTATCAAAGTGTAGGAATCTAGCATTTCGAGTTGGTTTACCTCCATTTTTCGCGAATCCTTTTTCAGTTAGTTTGTCAACTAATTTTTTGATAGGAGCCATGAGTAGTGGTCTTGTATTGGATTTCATTTTAAGGGTAGAATTTCCTCTAGTAACTATCCGTAGAGGTCTTTTTTCTAAAGGAGTTATTTTTACATCAGTCCCCAGGAAATGTGCGGAGTCATCTCTAGCATGAGTAATCTGGGTTTTCTCAAGGTTCAAATTTAATTTAAGTTCCTTAAGCAAGAAAACATGTATACTGTCTCTAATAACTACGCAATCCTTTCGGCTACCGATAATCCCAATTAAGAAGTCGTCTGCGTATCTAACGTATTTCAGCCTTTTATAGCTTGAGTCGTTGTGTAGTCGAGAACTAATATTTTTATCGTGTACTTCATTGATTTGGCCATTTCGAGTAAGTTTTTTTCAGATTGGATTTTCCTTACGTCGTTTTCCCAAATCAAAATTTTTTTGTAGATTTAATACAAATTGATCCAAACCATGTAGAAGAATATTACATAGTATGGGACTAACAATAGAGCCTTGAGGAGTTCCCACTTCTGGAGAGAAAAATTGTCCTTGAAACATGTAACCCGCCTTAAGAGCTTTGTGAAGAAGGTCTAAAAAACCTTTGTCATTTATTCTCTTGGATATAAGATGTACTAGAAGTTTATGATTGAATGTATCGAAGCATTTACTAATGTCTCCTTCTATAAACCAATTAACTGCAGAAAATGTATTTTTAACCTCTTTCAAGGCCGTATGACAACCTTTGCCCGGTCGAAATCCATGCGAATGTGTAACGAAAGAAGGTTCGAATATTGCTTCCATAATTAGAAGCATAGCTCCTTGAACGATCTTGTCTCTCGGCGATGCGATTCCCAAAGGTCTTGTACCTTTACCGTTAGGTTTAGGTATTTCTATCCTTCTGGCCGGTCTGAACTGAAAAGCGTTAGTTCTAAGATCTTTCTTTAGCTTTTCGAATCATGTTATATTAATACCATCTAGGGTTTCCGAGTCCATTCCTGGAGTCATGTTTCCCGGTGAAGATTTAATTTTGGTGTAGGCCGCTATTAGAACGTCCGTGTCACACATTAAATCTAGTACTTTTGTATTAACAGTAGAAGTATCTTTAGCGTTCATATTTCTTAGGTTTCCCAATTTCTCAAAGCCCGCAGGAAGTGAGACCTTGGTTGAAATACCCCTAGACCCCTTCGCTAACATTGGTCTTAGCAAATTGCTTTTGACTTTTGTAGCTACTACGAGTCCTCCGTCACCCCAAAGCTTTCGCTTGTCGGGTGATCCCGAATTCTTGTATTGTCCGCCGATGAGTTCCCTTAGGTGTCTCCCCTCCTTGAGGTTGCTTCCGGCAACCTGACCACTTGATTGAATCAAGCCCAGAACCTTAACGTAAAATAATGGGCCCAAAAGATGGTACCATTCTAAGGCACTAAAATATAATGCGAATAGAATGTCTGAAATTGAGACCAGCATGAAAGGTTGTAGAGATTTGTTATCCTCACCATAGAAACCGTAGCTCGCTGATATTCTTTCAAACAGCTTTTCAACCATGCTATTGTCACCGCCCGGTTGGCCCAGGATGGCTAAGGTTGAAGCTTTAAGGCTCAAAGATTTTAAAAGAAATTTTAATTTCAATTTAGTCAATGGATTCAATTTACCCTGTGATATTATGAGTTTATCATTATCACAACGAACAATACAATTAAACGGCGCACCGTTAAATAATTGGTGATCTCCAGCTAAAAACTGAACTCCTGGAGCGGATAATTCTAATCGTATCAACACCGAAAACGCGGTCCCTATCATACCTGCAAATATAGAGAACATAAGATAGAGCGTACCTATCTCCTTAGCATTAGTCGAATAAAGCCAATTCACTGGAAGTAGCCATTAACTAATATACACTTATTATCTCTTTTTTTCTAATTAATCTTGACCTATTATTTATTTAAATTAGATATTGGAGATTTATTTTATTTCACTACCCAAAAGGGTGAGCGTATTCTTTTTATCTACTAGTTTTCTTCGTAGCGTAGAGAGAACTTAGCACTCTATTGTGTTAGGTTACTTTTTGTTTTTTTTCAATGACCCATTGCAGCTAGGACCCTTCAGTGGGCCGGCAAATTAGATAAATATAATAAGCCAAAAAAATAAGTTAAAGGTACTATCTTGTTGCCTAACTTTGGTATATGTTTATAAGATAATTTCAAAATTAAAAAGTAATTAGAAATTTGTCACCACAGATAAACAATAATAAATAAAAAACAACGATTAAAATAATTGTGTGAAGAAAGACAGTAAAAATAGGACAACAGACTCACCTCAAACCCTTTCCTTTTAATTTGACTATTTCACCACCGTTGTGGGCAGGAAGGCAAAATAAAAAGAGAATATAGAGCATGCACACTCCCCCCGTTTACTGGGGCTTGTTATAAAGGTGCAGACAATAAATTAAGTAGATTGAATTTTGTAATTACTTTACCTGATAGAAAATTTTCTAATACAATGGCGCCACCTTATAATTAAAGATAAGGAGAATCACAATCATGTAAAAAACACTTATTGATCGGAATAAATTAAACAAAGATAAATAAAGATATATTAGTCTAGTCGTATTAAAAAAAAAATGGCTACTTCTTTACTAGGATCCCTCTACTTGCAAAGCTAGACCCGTGCCTCGTCGACAAGATGGGCCACTTTATTGATCAAATAAAAGCGTAGGGAGTGTTGCTTTACCCCCGTATTCTTAGAGGTAGGTTTCTCCCGTTTGTTTCTTTTTCTTTCGTTAGTTTTCCTTTTTCCCAATAAGGGATTTTGCAAGAATAAGAATCCCTATGATTGAAAAGGGAAACCACCCTTCACCTTGTGGACGAATGTAGCGAAGCAGAAAAAGTACGTTTAATAAAAAAAAATAAAAGCTATGTAACATCTTACTTATTCCCACTTCTATTGATTCAACATAAGAAAAGGCTACAGCACTCCGAAGACTTTTTTGAGCTCCGTTATCTATAATTGATAAATAAGAAATTTTTTTTTTTCTGATAGCAAAGCTAAGATTTATAAAACAATACTAATAATATAGTATAATGAATACGGAATAGAGGTGATTCGAACACCTAAAGGCTTTAAGACCCAACAATTAGCAATCGTTTTAACTTACCGATGTAAACTATTCCTGGGTTTGTTTGTTCTTGTATATATGAAATTGTTTTTGTTTTACAAATAGTTTTTAGTTTAAGTTGTTGAATCGATCCTTACCAGAATCGAACTGGCATAAACTACGTGAAGGGTAGTCGTAATATACCATTATACCAAAGGATCCTGTTGTTACAATAGATTCAATGTATAATATATCAATATTAACCTCTTTTAACCTTAATAAATAGAAATAATAATTATTAAAGTAAACAAAAATTGAAATATTCATTATTACTTATGAAGTCTGCCACCACCCCTCCTTATTCTTCTGCTTCTTCTGCTGCTTCAGCTTCTGCTTCTGCTTCTTCAGTTTCTTCAGCTTCTGCTTCTTCTTCTTCTTCTTCTTCTAAAGTGAGGCTTCAATGGGGGGGGGGCGTCTTTTGGTTTTTTGGGTAGAGCTAAATGTTTAAATAAATAATGGGTCGGCGACTACTTATGAATCACCTTTCTTTGTTTAAATAACACATCCCTAACAATAATCCTAACAAAGGCCAGTATGCATAAAAATAGAATAACATTAGTATA
>Ga0307474_10001094_pt1 | contig 19731 bp, 20 predicted proteins | sample atmos_gasesECM1C_2_FD_203312 | JGI IMG/M metagenome (GOLD analysis project Ga0307474, IMG submission 203312) | Hardwood forest soil microbial communities from Morgan-Monroe State Forest, Indiana, United States - atmos_gasesECM1C_05 | ecosystem: Environmental > Terrestrial > Soil > Temperate... | reverse complement strand
CTGAATGGCATCTCCCTCCGCAGACGATGCGCTTCTCACTCGCGCGCTGGAACTGGCGCGGCAAGGCATGGGACTTGCTTCGCCTAACCCCTACGTTGGCGCCGTAATCGCTGACCCTCAAGGCAACGTCGTCGGCGCCGGAAGTTACACCTACAGCGGCATGAAGCACGCCGAGATTCTCGCCCTGGAAACGGCCGGGGAAAAAGCTCGCGGTGGAACTCTTTACATCAACCTCGAACCGCACGGCCATCAAGGGCGCACGCCACCTTGCACGGATGCGCTCATTGCCACGGGAATTCACCGCGTGGTGGCTTCGATGCCCGATCCGAATCCCAAGGTCAGCGGGCAAGGATTTGAAAAATTGCGCGCCGCTGGCGTGCACGTCGAAGTCGGCGGGTTGGAAGAGCAGGCTCGACGATTGAATGAGGCGTTCGCGCGCTACATCCGTCACGGCACGCCGCTCGTGACGCTGAAGGCCGCGATGACACTCGATGGCAAGATCGCTCCGCCGCCTGCCGAGGTGCTGGAACACTTCCCCATGTCTCGCAAAGGAGGCGAGACATGGGGCACCCATTACGAGGGCATTCCTGCTGGAGGATGGGTTACGAGCGAAGTCGCGCGCGCGCACGTCCAGGAACTGCGCCATCAGAACGACGCGCTGATGGTTGGCGCGGGAACGATTCTCTCGGACAATCCGCTGCTGACCGACCGCAGCGGGCGTCCGCGGCGACGCCGGTTGCTGCGCGTCATTCTCGACTCGCGCCTGCGCCTGCCGGTTGAATCGCGCCTGGTGCAAAACGTGGCGGCAGAGCGAGCGAATGACGTGCTGGTCTTCTGCTCCTCGGCAGACGAGCAGAAGAGGGCCCAACTCGAGGCACTTGGAATTCGCATCGAAACTGTTCCCGGGGTCGAGCCTGACGGTCGCCCTGATCTGTCCGCCATTCTCCAGCGCCTCGCACAATTGGAAATTACCAGCGTGATGATCGAAGGCGGAGCAACGGTGAACTGGACCGCACTGGCCTCGAACGTTGTCGACAAGGTATTTCTTTATTACGCGCCGAAAATCCTCGCCGGCTCAGGTTCGATTCCGTTCGCCGCCGGAGCCGGCTTCCACCACATGAGCCAGGCCGCGCAGGTCAAGGGCATCCAACTGCATCGCTTCGGAGAGGACTTCGCGGTGGAGGGCTATCTGCGGGATCCGTACAGAGAATGATCTTTATCAGGGAAGAAGCACAGAGCGTAAACCACGAAGGACACGAAGGTTCACGAAGGAACCGCAAAAGTTTGCGCGCTGTGTCTCGGCGGTGATTGGGTTTATGATGTTTTGTTCATCAGAGAGGTCCTATGTTCACTGGCATTGTCGAAGAAGTTGGACGGATTACTGGTATTGAACAGCGGGGTGAAAATCGGCGCATTACAGTCGCTGCCGAAAATGCTCCGAAGGAATTGCAGACTGGCAATAGTGTATCCGTAAGCGGAGTGTGCCTGACTGCGCTCGACATCAAGCCGGGATCGTTCTGCGCGGACCTTGCCCCGGAGACCTGGGTGCGGACTTCGTTTTCGCGCATTCACGAAGGCGCGCTGGTGAATCTTGAGCTGCCCATGAAAGCCGACGGCCGATTCGGCGGCCACATCGTGCAAGGGCACGTCGATGGAGTCGGGAAGCTGATCGCATTCGAACGCATCGCTGATTCGGAAAACTGGTGGCTGCACATCGAACTTCCTCCTGATGTCGAGAAGTACACCGTCTACAAGGGCTCGATCTCGATCGAAGGCATCAGCCTCACGGTGGCGCAACTGGAAAACAACCACTGCACCATCGCCATCATTCCGCACACCGTGGAGATGACCAACCTGCATTCGCTGAAGTCCGGTGATCCGATTAACCTGGAAGCCGATCTGATCGCGAAGTATGTTGAGAAGATGATGAAGGGTGACGCGGAAAGTTCGCTGACCATTGAGCAGTTGGTGGAGCAAGGGTTTTAGAGGCAGTGGTCAGTGGTCAGTGATCAGTTAACATCGTCCTGACTGGCCACCGGCCACTGCTTTTTAGGCTTCCAGTTTCAGTTCGTCCAGTTCCAGAAATTCCTGAATGATTGGCTCTGGGGACTTTTCCATCTCGCTGTAGGGGCCGAAGAAGATGGCTTTGGCCTCGTGCAGAAACACCACTCGGTCGGCCAATTTCTTGGCCAGACGCATGTCGTGGGTTACGACGATGCTGGTCAGGTTTAGTTGAATCTTGAGGCGCTTGATGAGGTCGCCCAACAATTGCGCCATGAGCGGATCGACCATGGTGGTTGGCTCGTCATAGAGGATGCATTCCGGGCGCGCGGCCAGCGCGCGGGCAATCGCCACGGAGCGCTTCATGCCAGTGGAGAGGTCGGAGGGCAGCAAGTCGCGCATCTCCTGGACGCCAACCATTTGCAGCAAGCCGTCTATGATCTGGTAGGTCTGTTCTTCGTCCAGTTCTCGCGATTCGCGTAGAGGGAAGGCCACGTTCTCACCAACGGTCAGCGAGTCGAAGAGCGCGCCGTTCTGAAAGACCATGGTGACTTTCTTGCGGATTCGTTCGAGTTCCTCTTCGGGATAGTCGGTGATGTCCTCTCCAGCAACGATGACGCGTCCCGAGTCGGGTTTCAGAAATCCCATGATGTGATGCAGCGACACCGATTTGCCCACGCCGCTGCGCCCCAGAATGCAAACCGTTTCCGCCGGAAGCACATTGAAGCTCACGTGATCGAGCACGACATTGTCGCCGAACGCTTTCGAAACATCCTTGAACTCGATGTATGGCGCGGGTTTGGACTCGCCGGCCACGAGTGCCTGCTGGCTTTCGGTATTTGAGCGCTGCTCAGCCGTTATCGACCCGTGACTCTCGATTTCCCGAATCGCTTCGTCCAGTTCTTCAGGAGTGTTCAAGTTGCGGAACATGTTTGGGGAAAAACCGGCGCTCTTCATTTCGTCTTCGTCGATCACCAGTGTTCGTTGGGTGGCAAATAGCGGATCTATCTTGTAGCGACCCGCAGCGAGAGCCTCCTCAGCAGCGTCGGCAAAATCTCGACGGTAGACGGCGCATACAGGCTGCCGGCCTCCGCTCGCTCGCACCACGGTCACTGTCGCGGCCGCAGTGCTTCTCGCCCGACTGATCAGATACTGCAAGAACTCCGTCGAGACAAACGGGACGTCAACGGCGAGGATGAGGTTCAGATCGGTCTGCGATGATCGCAGCGCAGCGTGAATTCCTGCTAGCGGCCCGCATTCGGGAAACACATCCTCAATTACTGGCGCAAATCGCGCGAACTTGGCGGGATCGCCGACGATGCGCACGTCGGGAGTGACAGAGCGCGCCAGTTCCAAGGCGTGCCCCAGCAAGGTGCGGCCATCCAGCGTGACGAACGCCTTGTCCGTGCCCATGCGCATGCTCTTGCCACCGGCGAGAATGAACGCAGTCACATCCGAGATGCCGTCCATGCGGCGATCATACACGGGTGAATAGTAGACGACGCAAATCGAGCGCAATTCCGCGAATAACTTCGGTCAGAGGATCCCAAGAAACAATCCACAGGGTAAGTGATTCATCTCGTGGCGCTTACCTTGATCCGTGCGGTCGGCGTGCACGAAAGTAACCTATTCAAAGGAAAACCTTCGCGAGATGATGGGCGTGCATCCGAGGGTTCGTTAACCCGGAAGTTATCACATGCCGCAAAAATTTATGGATGTGCTTATGCTAGGGCGCTGCTCCCACGAATTTTCCTGGCCGCGCCGTGGTGGCGATGGCAACTATTACCAGGTCTGCCTGCTGTGCGCCGCGGAATACAAGTATGACTGGACTACCATGCGCCGCACCGAGCGCGTGGAGCATGCCAAGCCCGAGACCAGTATTCGGCGCAGCCACGCGCGCGAGAAGCGGCCCTCGTGGGTGCCGCGGGCCCGCCGTCTGAAGCTTGATATTGCATTGCGCTACCGAGTCAACAAGACCAGTACCTGGTACGAAGGAATAATCGAAAACATCAGCCAGAGTGGAGTGCTCTTCAACGGTCCGCAGCAGCTTCCACTCAACGCGCTCATCGAGATGGTCTTCGAGATGCCGGAAGAAATTTCCGGACAGAAGAACAGCAACGTGCTATGCCAAGGGCGCGTGATACGCGCCAAAGATGCTCCGCCCGAAGATCAAAGCGGTCAACTAGCAGCGTCGATCGTAGACTACAAGTTCATCCACTAGGCAGCGAGAGCGAGAGGCCCTCGCGACAGCCGGCAAGGTGCCGGCGCTACAATTTGGCGGTTCGGGATTCAAACATCTCCGCCAACTTTCCGCTACCTCCCGGTCCCCCGCATTTACATCGCAAGAATGCCTGAACGCATCTAAAATGTAGTTGGAATTCGGGGCCGTGTGTTCTCGGCCATTTTCCCGGAGTTGATTATGAATAGACCGTCCCAGTACCTTTACGTTTATGTTTTTGTCATAGTTCTGACTTTTGCGTCGAGTTGTGCGAGGAAGCCGGACGACGCCAGGATTTCCAGCGACATTCAAAATAAATTCAGCCAGGATTCCGGGCTCTCAACCAAACAACTCACAGTACAGGCCGACAATGGCACCGTAACCCTTGCAGGTATCGTTGACAACGACGCGCAGCGGGAGGCAGCGAGCCGTCAAGCCGCGTCGGTGCCCGGAGTGAAACAGATCATCAACAATTTGCAGGTGGGGAATGAGAAGCCTGCCGCTGCGGTTGCGCCGCCAGTAGCAACGGAAGCTTCCAACACTCCGCCGCCCAGCCCTGTTCGCGCCGAAAGCCACGCACCGAGAAAGACCCATAGGGCTCGCGCTTCCGAAGATTCTGACGCCGCTGCGAATTCTGCGAATGACACGAGTTCAAACAACATGAGGTCCGATAACCAGCCTGCCTCAAACTCAGCGCCGCCGATTCCGCCGGCCAACAGCGCGGTGCAGAGCGCTCCTCCGCCTCCGCCGCCCCGGAAACTGATCATCGATCAAGGCACGCAGTTGTCAGTTCGTCTCGTCGACGCCATCGACAGCGAGAAGAACCAGGCGGGCGACGTGATCCATGCCACGCTGAACACTCCTATCAACTCCGATGGCGAACTAGCGCTGCCCGCCGGCACCGAAGTCGCCGGTCATCTGGTGGATGTGAAAAGCGCGGGAAAATTTAAGGGACAATCGGCGGTGGTCGTGCAGTTGGACAGTCTCTCCTTGGGGGGCAAGACTTACAATCTACAAACCGATCAATACAGGAAAGAAGGCAGTTCGCGGGGCAAGAACACAGCGGAGAAGGTGGGGGGAGGCGCCATCGTTGGCGGCATCATTGGCGCGATCGCGGGCGGCGGCAAGGGCGCGGCGATCGGCTCGGCGGCTGGAGCGGGAGTGGGAGCCGGGGCGCAGGAGATTTCCAAGAGCCAGCAAATCAAGCTTCCTTCTGAAACTGTGCTGAACTTCACGTTGCAGGCGCCGATCACGGTGGTGCAGACTCCGAATCCGAACGCGAACCGGCCGAGGCTGGGGGATTCGCAGTAGGGGTTCGGCAAGAACTTTGCTGAAAGCGCCTGCAACAAGCGCTCGCGCCCTGGCCTGGGACGAGGTCATGCGGGCGAGGGCGCCCGCACCACATAAGAACATGGCTTCGATCACGGCGCTGCTGCACACGGAAAATGACGTTTTGCGGCTGGGCCGCGCCTTGGAAACCCTATACCCTTGCGACGACATTTTGATCGTGGACCACGGCTCGCGTGACGCCACCGTGAGCCTGGCTCGCGAGTACGGAGCAAGAGTGATAGCTGCCAGGCCCGGTTCTTCCTCGCAAGACTATCTTCCATTCGCGAAAGCCGGATGGATTCTGCTTCTCGACCCGTGCGAATCCCTGACTGAGAAGCTGGCGGCGAGTCTGTTTGAGTGGAAGTCGGAAACGTTTGGTGCCAGGGTTTCTTCGCCTTGCGCCTTCTCCGTCTTTCTGCGGGAGGAAACCGAGCAGGGCTGGGTGGAAGTCCCCGCAGCCCAGACTCGCCTGGTTCCGCAAAGCTGGAGAATGTGGAACGGGAAATATCCGCTTCATGAGCCTTCCGCTCCGCCCCTCGAAGGGGAATTACTGCGCTTCATTTTCCCTTGAAGCCACGTGCCCAAGTCGGCGTCACGAATCCGTCTTATTGCTCATTATTTCTCACGCATTCGTCCTCACATCTGCCAGTGATCTCGGTCACAGTCGGCGTTTGGACTCGCGCCTAGACTGGAGGGTTTGTGGGCCACATGGGCCCAGGAGGACGATATGCGTGTGTTGAAACTCATCAGTTTGGCTGTTCTGATGGTGATCTCAGTGTGTGCAGCGGCACAGCAGGCTCCGGAGCAGAAGGCACCGGAAATCAAGCATGTCCCAATCGCCCGCACCCCCGCGAACTCAGGCAAAGAGATGTTCAGCAGCTATTGCGCGGTTTGCCATGGAAAAGATGGCAAGGGGAATGGGCCGGCGGCGTCGGCGATGAAGAACCCGCCCACCGGTCTCACGCTTCTGGCGCAGAAGAGTGGGGGAAAGTACCCTTCACAGCACGTCGCCGCGGTGATCGGGGGACATGCCGGTGTGGGGACCGTTGTTCTCTAGCATCAGCCAAGGTCATACGGCCCAGGTGCAGCAGAGAATCAATAACCTGGTCGAGTATGTAGGGACTCTGCAGGCGAAGTAACACAAGGCTCGCAGAGATTGGCACGGCTCCGGGGCGCCGAACGTGCGCTCCCGGGTTCAAACCGCCGATTTTGACCTGAAAAATTTCGGTGCTTTCGCGACAGCGTCACCCGGAAGGAACCACCTTCCAATTTTCGGCGGCCAATGCAAACGGCCACTGGTCAATGTCTTACTGCCCCTTGGCCGTTGGGCCAGTGACTTCAGTACCTTAGCCCACTTCCGATGATCGACTTATAATCCAACCAAGAATAGAGAACTTCAACGTTCTTCTGGAGGGGCTTGTGCCGAAGGCGCGGGTTGCTCCCTGACGATCTAAAGAGACCTCGTGGATCCTGTGTTGGCAACGTCGATTTTTCTCTTCGGGCTGCTCTTCGGCAGCTTTCTGAATGTGTGTATCTACCGGCTGCCGCGGGGGTTGTCGGTGGTGAGGCCGCGTTCGGCGTGCCCCGGTTGCAAGCAGCCGATCGCTTTCTACGACAACATTCCGGTGCTGAGCTGGCTGATTTTGGGCGGGCGTTGCCGCCACTGCCGAGAAAAACTTTCGCCACGTTACCTGCTGATCGAGCTGCTGACCGGATTGCTGTTTCTCGCCTGCTACTGGTATTTCGGTCTGACGCTTTCCACGCTGAAATATTGCGCGCTTGCATTTCTGCTGCTGGGGCTGATTTTCACCGACGCCGAAACCAAGATTCTGCCCGACAAATTGACGCTGCCCGGACTCGCGCTGGGCCTCATCTTCAGCATGCTGGTTCCGGTCAACGATCTGGCGTCTCAGTTCTTGCCTGGAGTGGTGAACCTACCCTTTAGTGACGATGTTACGACGAGGCTCATGTCTCTGCTCGATTCCCTGCTGGGCGCAGGCGTGGGAGCGGCGTTCCTCTATGGCGCCGGGGCAATTTATCTACGCTGGCGTGGTACCGAGGGCATGGGCTTTGGCGATGTGAAGCTGATGGCCATGGTGGGCGCGTTCCTCGGAATGAAACTGACGATCCTCACGATTTTTGCAGCGTCAGTGGCGGGATCAATGTTCGGCTTGAGTACGGTCTTGGTGGTCTGGGTGAAACGCACGCACCGGTTTATGAAGCGGCTGGCGAATGCGCAGGCTGCCCGCGAGCGGGCATGGCATTCGGCGCAGGTTGTCTATCGCCATTACCAGATGCCGTTCGGCGTCTTTCTCGGAAGCATGGCGCTGATCGCGTTTTTCTTCGGCGACCGTCTGCTGCACTGGTATGAGAGACTCTGGTGAGGATACTAGCCAACCCATTGATGTTGCGAGCGGCGGTGGTGCTGGTCTGCGCGTCGTGCGCGTTTTTGATCGGACTGCTCTTCATCCGCGTTTTGCGGAAGAGAATTGCCGATGAAGGGGATCTTTCAGCGGATGCCAAGCCATCGCTGGAGACTTTGCCGCTACACCTGTACAACACGGTGATTCAGCAACTCAAGCAGCAGAAGCATGAACTGCAGGTGCAATCGCAAGCCGAGCAGCATCGCGCCCGGACCAGCGAAAATTTCAGCCAGGCGGTGCTTTCCAACCTTTCCTGCGGCGTGCTGGTCTTCGGAACGAGTGGACTGGTGAAGACTTCGAATCCGGCGGCGAAGGCGATCCTGGGTTTCGCTTCCGCAACAGGAATGGGGGCAGCAGATATTTTTCGCGGCGCTGTTGTTCGTCCTGCCAAATCGGAAGCGCCCGGCGCCCGAACAAATGAAAGCGGCGGGCCGGTTCTGTTAGCAGACGAGATCAACGCTGTACTTCACGAAGGCAGCAAGCGGCGCGAGATTGAAGCTGAATATGAGACCCCGGCTGGTGAGAAGCGATTCATCGCCGTCACGATTTCCGCGGTACCAGCCGTGGATGGGGGCCTCCTTGGCGTCACCTGCCTGATCAACAACCGCACGGAAATGGAAGATATTCGGCGTCATCAGGAATTGCAGGGAGAAATCTCGGCGGAGATGGCGCTGCAGTTGCGCACCTCGCTCGCCACGATTTCTGGTTATGCACAGCAGCTGGCCAACAGCCGCGATCCGGAACTGGCGAAGCAACTGGCGACCGATATTGCGCACGAAGCGGCCCAATTGGATCACAGCATTGGAGGATTCTTAAGCAGAAAGCGCGCCGCGCAGGCAGCGGCAGTCGGCAGTTTATTGGATTGAGTTGGATGAACAGGTGCGGCTTGGGCCGGCACGGCATCGAACGCTGAGCCTCACCGAATTTGAGCAGGCAAAAAGGGGACTTATGAAACAAATCGCATCCCGTGGAGTTGGACTCGCGCTGTTTCTCGGCCTGGCAGGTGTTCTAGCCGGAGCTCAGAATCAGGCTTCGCAAAACTCAGGTTCCTCGTTGGGCGACTATGCCCGGCAGATCCGCAAGGATCCGGGGGTCAAGACGACGCCGAAAGTTTTCGATAACGACAATCTGCCGCGGGAAGACAAACTCTCGATCGTAGGCCAGAAGGCGGCACCGGCCGAAAAGTCCGCTGATAACAAGGCCGCAGAGACCGATACCACGCCCGCCGCCGAGGGTGAATCCAAAGCCGCGACCGAATCGAAAGCTGGGTCCGAAGCCAAGACCGGGACCGAAGAAAAGACTGAAGAGAAGACTTCGTCGACTAGCGCTGCCAAGGCTCCTGCCGATGATGCCATGAGGCAAGCCGCGGCCAAGCAATGGGCCGACAAGGTTGCTGCGCAAAGGTCGCAGATCGATTTGTTGGGGCGGGAACTCAATGTGCTGCAGCGCGAATATCAGATTCGCGCGGCTGCGATGTACGCCGATGCGGGCAATCGCATGCGCAACTCGGCCGACTGGGACAAGCAAGACGCGCAATACAAGCAGCAGATCGCCGACAAGCAGAAAGCTTTAGACGATGCGAAGCAGCAACTCGACGATTTGCAGGAACAAGCCCGCAAGGCGGGCGCGCCGCCCTCAGTGAGCGAGCAGTAAGAACCGTAAAGCCGCAAGAACGTCGAGCGCCGGGCTATGGTCCGGCGCTCGATCTGTTTCGAGGTCCGCGGGCGAGGCGGCCCCTTCGGCAGGCCCAAGGCAGGTTGCCGGCACGACATTTTCCGGGGAGCTACGTTCTTGACGGGCTACCTTACGAGGATGGGGTCGCACAGCCGTCGAATCTGTTTCACATGATGCAGGCCGTGCACCAGGTGAAATTTTCTCCACTGGCCTCCGGAGAGGGGTCCGAGGATGGGATGGCCGAGCAACTCACAGCGCAAGCCCAGCTTTTGTTCGCAGCGCGCAATGCTGTCGTCCATTTCGCTGATCTTTAGTGTGATCTCGGCGGTTACTTTTTCTGGCGGTAAGCCGCGAGGAAACGCTACCGGAGGGGATTGCCTGCCTGATGGCAGATATCCCAGATGCACTACGATCAGCTTGAGGCCGCGCTGTCGCCAGGTTGGAGCTGTCACCAGCGGCTTGCCGGCTGCAGCTACACGCTCAAATCCCCTTAGAGTCCCTGTGTAGGTCAGATACAAGTGCTCAAGCAGTTCGGCGGCACACCATTTTCCCGGCGGATGCCGGCTTAATTGCTCGGCAGAAAGTCCGTCGACGAGGGCGGCGATCTCCTGCTGCAATCTCTGGAGGCAAGGGTCCACGAGAGGTTACTTACCTTTTTGGCCCTTTCAGTTAGAATTGTGCGCGACAAACAAAACCAATCAAAGTTATCACAGGAAGGATGCCGATGAAGATGTCCAGCCATGCCCAGTTGGAGCCCGCCGCTAGCCCGACTTTCTCACTTGGTCGGGATCAGCGAGGTCAGGATCATCGGAGTCGAGATCAAAGACGTGAGGGGCGTGGAACAGCGTACAAATACACCTATGCTGCGTTGGCCCTGACGCTGCTGGCGCTCCTCAGCGCGTGCTCATCGGAATCCAACAAACCGGCGGAACAAGCAAAGCCCGAACCCAAGAAGCCCGAGCTCATCACCGGACGTTCCGCATTCCAGAAGCTGTACATCGCAGCTCGCGGCTGGGCTCCCGATGCGAAACCCTACCGTCTCGAATCCTCGGCGACCAGCGACGGAAACGGCCAGGACGGCAAATGGGCAGTGTGGCGTGGGGGTTTCGCGTCCGCAAGCCGGCGTTCGGAAAAATCTTATACGTGGTCGGGCAGCGAGGCCGACGGCGCCCCTTCGCGCGGTGTCAATTTTGGAATCGAGGACAGTTACAGTCCGTCGAACTCAACCACACAAGTGTTTGACATGGCGTTTCTGAAAAAGGATTCGGACGAGGCTTTCGCGACCGCGCAGAAACACGGCGGTGACAAGGTCCTGGAGAAAGCTCCCGACACGCCGGTAGTTTATGTCTGCGACTGGAACCGCAACACCAATGAATTGGTGTGGCACGTTAGCTATGGCGCCAGTCGCGAGGGGGCCAAGCTGACCGTGAGTGTCAATGCTTCTACGGGCGAGTTTATCCGGGTGGAGAAGTAGGTGGCTGCTGTGCTGTAGTGGTGGGCCGGAATGGAAGGCGGAAGCGCGAGTTTCGCCTTATGGATTTGTCTCTTCCTCGCGGTGGATGTGGGCCTCGATCTGGGAAAAAAAGCGGTAGATAGCCTCGGCAGAGGCAATCGCCCGCTGGAGGGAATTTCGCTCCCCAAAAGCCACAATGTCTTTCGGAGAATATTGGAGACGGACACGATCGGCGGCGCAGTGCGCGCTCAGTAGTTCCACGCTGGCGGCGGTAAGATCAGCCTTAAGGCGGGCGACGTCAACCGGTTTTCTAGCTCCTGGCGCCATCTACAACTCCTCCATCCTTTTGGGGTTAAAACGCAAGCGGGCCCCGGGAACCGTTTGGGAGGGCTGCCACTTTCGCGGTTCGAGCGGGACCCACCCTGCGAGGTCATCAGTTCGTAAGATTGTGCGTAAAGTATACAGCGTTAGTTATACGCAGTTCAAGTTACAGTTGGAGGCATGAAGTGCCCCGGCATCCCGATCCTGATCTCGAAGAGCGTATTCTCGGTGCAGCCTCGCGACTGTGGGCGCGCGGCGGCGAAAAGGCGCTCACCATGCGCGCCGTGGCCAAGGCGGCCGGCACTACTACGCCCACGGTATACGAGCGCTACCGCGATCGCGACGACATTCTCCGCGCCCTGCGCCTCGAGACCCGGCGCGAACTGTTTGCCGCACTGAGCCAGACGCGGACCCTCCGCGACGCCTTCCAGCGTCAACTGGAGTTCGCCCTCGAACACAGTCATGCCTATGAGGTGCTTTTCGATGGTGTGGGCAAGCCACCTTCGCTGCACGAATCATGGCCCTCCTTCAATCTTATCCGCGAACGTCTGGCCCAACGCCTGGGAGGAAGCCCACGGGAACATACGCGCCTCATGCTGGCGGTGTGGTCGCTGATGCATGGCACGGCTATGCTTATTATCCGCGGGCAGTTCGAAGGTGCTCTGCGCACGCAAACCATTCATTCATGCCTGGATGCTTTCGACAGGATTCTGGAAGCGGCGGCGCGCTCCAAGGGCTGGGATCATTCGGGGCCCAAATGGCCAGCCAATCTGATTCTGGGCGAGGGCAAGAAGAGTCGAGCGGGAAATGGCGTCGAGCACAACGAGAAGCAAAAATCTAAATCCCGAAGAGTACACAGGTGAAGGATTGCAAGCCTGCGAGTTAGCGCGGGCAACTCTGGAATTTCACCTGCCGACCTCGGCGTTGGCGGCAGTCCCCTTTAGCCGGTCGATCGCCTTGTGGGCGGCCTCCGCTTGCGGTCCGTGGGGCAGGATCTTCAAATAGTTTTCAAATTCCTTGCGAGCCTCGTCCGGTTGATCCATTTTTTCCAGGCACTGCGCCAACCGGAAAGTGGCGACGGCGTCGTTGTCTTTGTAGAAGAGCGCTTCCCGGTAGCGGTCTTCGGCGGCGCGATAGTTTTTGCGTTTGAAGTAGAAGTCTCCAACCTCGATATCTTTTGCCGCCTTGTGTGGATTCCAGGGATGAAACTCGCCGACATCGGAACTCCCTGAAGGGCCCCCTTCGTCCTTCCCGGCGCCGGAACTCTGCGGATGAGCCTTGGCGTCATCTGCAGGAGGGCTCAAATCGATAAGCGTATCTTTGCTTGAGCTCTGCCCGGGTTCGTTGCCCAACTCGCTGGCGTTGATGGAATCTGATCGCGGGGGCGCGAGATTGGGATTTTGCGCAGTCGTGGGTTTGGAGGAAGTGGAATCCGGCGGCTGCGCCTTCGAGGGCGTGGAACTCGAAGGGCTCGAGTTCTGCGACCACGCAGCCGCGCCGCACGACAGTACTAAGAGCAAAAACAAACTGCGCATAAGATTATTTTAGCGCGCCCGATTCAAGCGTGAGTCGCGCGGAATGCCTGCAAGCACCGGCGGGCGGTTTCAAACTCCGAGAACCGGCTTCCCTCTTGTTCGATCAGGTAATACTCGACGCCGCCCACATTTTCGGCAGCTTGAAAGATGCCTTTCCAGTCGGCCGCGCCTTCTCCGAACAATACCTTGTAATGCTTATCGGCTTCGGGCGACCAGTCTTTACAATGGATGGACCGAATACGCCCCGGGTTGGCTCGGATCCAGGCCACCGGGTCGGAACCGGCCTCCAAGCAAGTTCCCACATCGAGTTGCAGTATCACGGTAGGTTTCGTGTTTTTGGCGAGAAAGTCCATCGGGCGCTGGCCCACAGCGCCGGTGAACTCGGCCTGATGATTGTGGTACCCGGGCGTCAGGCCTGATTGCCCGAGAGTCTCCGCGGCGGAGTTCAGTTGCTCGGCGACCGCCTTCCAGCCATCGGGGCCCGTCTTCGGGTCGGACCAGGCAAGGACCATATATTTGCTGCCGAGAATCAGGTTCAGGTCGCGCGCGCGGTTGAGATTCTGCGGGCCGAAGGTCTTTGCGTCGTTGTGCGTCGAGTTGCAGCGGACGCCCAAGTCGTCGAGCAACTTGCGCATCTGTTTAGTCTGGGCCTCAGTCCATTCGAAATAGGGCGCGTAAAACTCAACCACCTGATAGCCCATCTGGGCGACCGTGCGCACGGTGCCTTCGGGATCCTGCTTGAGTGCGTCGCGGACGGAATACAGTTCGAGGCCAACCGGGATTGGCCCTGACGCTGCCAGGCCGGAAGCAACTCCGCGAAGAGCCCAAGGCAAGGCCGCCGACATCGCAACAAATGAACGCCGGGAAAACTTGTGGGATGGCATGGCTGCCATGATACGCCTGTGTGGGCAGGCTGGGTGGGCTCTAAGCGGGGTATAGCTGATTCAAAGCCAACGAAATTTTCGTAATGCACTCTCCTTGGCCCGGCTAAGATCCGATTGGTAAGCGAATTTGTTTTGACGACGATACAACTAATCCCCCAGCCTGGCTAACGATCATTGGCATTGTGAAGAACGCGAAACAAGATAGTTGGACGGACAAAGCAACTCCGGAAACCCACCTGGCGGCCTTTCAGAATCACGACTATCCGGGCGATTCCCGAACCGAGGCATCCCAATCACAAGAACCACATCACACTCATGGCGCGCACAGCGGGGGATCCTGCGCTTGTGGCTTCGGCGATGAAAGAGGCCCGGTTAGTTCACAGCCTGGACAAAAAAACAGGCCGCTCGGGGGGAGGCATTGAGCGGCCTGGTTGGCGAAGTCCTCCGGGGAGGAGGGTAAACTTTTTTACATCGACGACGGATTGTTCTGGCCCGTGGTCGGCGCCGCCGGTTGGTTCGTGTCACCCACGGTGTTCGTCATAAGGCGCACATCGACGCGGCGATTATCAGCGCGACCGCTGGAGGTCTTGTTCGACTCCACCGGCTTATCCTTGCCCAGCCCAATCACGTAGATCTTGTGCGCGGGCACGTTGTACTTGGTGGCCAAATATTGGATTACGGAGTTGGCGCGGCGCTGGCTGAGATCGTAGTTGTAATCAGCCGGGCCCACAGAATCCGTTCCGCCTTCCAGCGCGATGATGTAGCCCTTGGTCGAAGAAATGCTGGCCGCGAGCTGATCGAGCGCCTCCTGGGCTTTCGGCGTCAGGTTATCTCGGTTGAAGCCGAATTTCACCGAGGTCTCGGCGACGGCATGATAGTTGTCAAGGTTAGCGACCGTGTTGGTCAGAACGCCTACGCGGCCGTTCGCTGCGTCGGCCATCTGCTGGGCTGACGTTGCAGTCTGTCCGGCGGCCTGCGCCTTTTGCTCCACTTCGGCAGTCTTGACGTTCACAGCCTGAATGCCGGATTGGGCGCGCGCGTCAACGTCCTTGATGTCCTTGGAATTCTTCGCCGCCAGATCGTCAAGTTCGTTGGTTTTGTTGATGAGCGGAGTGGTTTGCGATTTGACATAGTTCTTGCTGGCGCAGCCTACGGTGCCTACCATGCTGGCAGCCAAGCAAATGACTAACGAAGTGCGGGTCATAGGGTGAAACTCCTTGTTTTCGATCTCGTTAGCGCGCTTGGGTGATCCCGCGCGCGAATTAGCAAATTTGATGCCCTGGGAATGACAACTTGTTGCTAACTACTCCCGCCCGATACTTGTGCACGGGAAATGCCAGTTTTGCCTGCTTCTGGTACTCCTAGTAAGTATATACGTTTTCAATGGCTTGCGGGAACATAGTATCGAGGTAGGACAACTTCACCAAACGGTGGGAACGCAAAGCAGACACATGAGAGTGGAAATTTTATATGGTTTGGCTCAGATTTTGGGGAGTTGGGCTTTGCGCTCTCGGCGGGTTCTGCTCAGCGCACTCAGCGGTTAGATGCTTGGTGCGCGACAGCTAAGAGCTTCTAACCGGAAAGTTTGCAAAGAAATGCGCCCCGAGTCCGCGGAGAAAAACTTAAGCTGCTGGAGCTTTCTAACCCGACGCCGGAGGGCAAAGCAACGGAATCACTTCCCGCTTGTTGCGTCGATAGACTCGGAAATCGCTCTCATCAACCGTTATTACTGTATGCCGCGGATACAGCTCGCTCATTCGAATCAAACACAGATCGGCCAAGCCGGGCTTGCGGTCCTGGTAACGATCGGCCAGTTCTGTTAATTGCTCAATGTTTCGATTGCAGTCGAATGCGATCCGCAGCATTTCGTCTTGCAATAACGAAAGCACATAGAGACTTGACTCCAAATGAAAAGCCGACTCCGCGAGCACTGCCTCGCAGGTCAGCAGCGGCTCGGTAATTCCTTTCGCGACGTCAACGGCCCACTTGTGGTGCCGGTCGTTCCGCCTGGCAAAAGCCACAATGAAGCCGGTGTCAGCTATACCCTTCACGAGCGGGAGAAACCTTTCCGGGAAGAAACATTAGGAGGGCCGCCGCTAATCGCACCAGCATGACGCAGGAATCGCTGCGTACCTCCCTGAGACCGCGCAGTCTCTAGCTGGTGACGAATCAGTCGTCCGACTGGAACCCCTGTCTTGCGCGAGGTTTCCTTCAGCCATTCCATCAGATCTTCTGTGAGACGGATCGTTAGTGTATGACTCATCTGCCATAAGTGTATCGCATCAGGCGAACATCTGAGTTATCTGCTGGAGTGGTCTCGACAGCCAAAAATCATATATGCGAATGCCTATTTCCAAATGTCCGTAATCGGCGCGGCATTACGGTCATTCGCCGTCAGAGGTTCAAGCCCGAAGTTATCTTCAATTGTGCGCAGCACGCTGTAATGGTTGTAGGGCTTGGCAAGCGCTTTCGGATCCTGCTGGTTCGCGGGCTTCACCATGTCGCCAAGAAACAGCGTGTAGATGCGGTTATCGGCGTTTCCACCCGATTCGTCGAAGGTGACAATCACCAGAGTTCCCTGACGCAGCTTTTCGCCAAAGGTATCGGCCAGGAACTTCTTCACCCAGGCGCCTGCGGTCTGAGCGTTGGTGTCGTGCCCGTCGTGGTTCAGGTTGGGAGTGTAGAAGGAGTACGCAACTAAACCCTTGCGCGCGTCCTGAACAAAGAAATTATCCGATTTGCTCGAGTCGACGCGAACCACTCGGTCGCACCACTTCTCCTGCACTTCGCGAAAACTGAGGAAGGGCACGTGGCGGCGCGCATAGTTCCCTCTCTTGTCAGAAACATGCTGCGATGAGAAGTGCCAAGGACAAACCTCGTTCGGTAGTTCCTCAGCATATTGTTTGAAGTCGAGACCCGAGGCGACCAGGCGATCGGCGATGGTTCGGTGCGCGACGTTGTTCGGAAAATTCACCTGCGCGTCAGCCAGATACCGTCCGCGGCGATGGATACCGAAATCTGTTCCCGCCACCATGGCGAGGTAATTTGGATACGACGGATGAAACAAGGCATGGAAGTTCGTGAAGCTCGCGCCTTGGGCAGCCAGATCGGCAAAATTCTTGTCCTGGCTTGCCACCTCGTAGTCCACATTTTCGAGAACGATGATCACTACCCGGTCGAAGTGACGAGCCGGTGCCCGGGCCGCCGCCCGCGCCGCTTCCTCCTGCTTTCCCTGAGGAGACTTCGTGACCTGTGGCATGTTTTGGTCCGGGGGCGTCTGGGTAATGCTCTGTGCGGAAGTTGGAGTCGAAATGGAAGTTGATAGGACGGTCACGATGAAAACAGCGGTCAGCAGGTTCCCTCTGCAGAACTTCCATTTCACACGATATTGACTCATCAGCCTCTTTGTAACACAACGTCAGCATTTCCCATCCAATAGAATAGATCCCTTCGATGGACTTGCAGGCCAAAATCCGCACCATTCCTACTGACCCGGGAGTTTATCTCTACAAGAACGCCGAGGGCGACGTGATCTATGTGGGCAAGGCGAAGAATCTGCGCAGCCGCGTGGCCAGCTACTTTCACGAAGCCCGCTGGGAAGACGCGAAGACCGGAACGCTGGTGCGGGAGGCGGTCGACGTCGACTACATCGTCGTCGCCAACAACAAAGAGGCGCTGGCACTCGAAAATAATCTGATCAAGCAGCGCAAGCCGCGATTCAACATTCTGCTGCGCGATGACAAGACTTACCCGTACGTGAAGCTTACGCTCGGCGAGCGCTGGCCGCGGGTTTATGTCACAAGGCGTTTGCGCAAAGACGGCAGTGCTTACTACGGCCCTTATTTCCCAGCGAACCTCGCCTACCGGATCGTCGACCTGATTCACCGCAATTTTCTGATTCCGTCGTGCAAGGTCGACCTAACGCGTTTCCATCCGCGGCCCTGTCTGCAGTACTACATCCGGCGTTGCCTGGGCCCGTGCGTGCAGGAGTTGACCACGCCCGACGCTTACCAAGAAGCAGTGCGTGACGTAAAGTTGTTTCTGGAGGGGCGGCCAACAGATTTGAGCCGCTCTCTGCATGCGCGCATGGAACAAGCTGCCACTGCCCAGGAGTACGAACGAGCCGCACGGTATCGCGATCTCATTTCGACTGTAGAACAACTGCAGGAGCGGCAACGAATTGCAGCGGCGGAAGGCGACGATGCTGACGTCTTCGGATATCACTACGAGAACGGCATGATCGCCGTGAACCTGTTCCACATGCGCGGCGGAAAGATGGTGGACCGCCGCGAGTTCTTCTGGGAAGATTTGCCGGAATTTGCATCAGCCCATACGCAAACGGAGGACGTGACGATGCAAACGGATCGTGTGCGGACAGCCGGCACCAGGGATCCCGGGGAGCACAGCTCGCCGGCGCATTTTGCCGCCGAAGGAGATGACAGCGACAGAACCAGCCAAGCTGCGCTTGGCACGGACGGCCGAGGGCGGCCGTCCCCACATGAACCCTCCCCACACGAACTGTCCCAACAAGATCCATTTCATCCGGGGGAATTTTTCTCTGCTCTGCTGAAGCAGCTCTACATCGGCCAGCCCTACGTTCCCCGCAATCTCTACGTTCCGGTCGATTTTGAAGATCGCGAAGCGCTGGAAGATTTGCTTTCGGAGCAGTCCGCGGGTGAGGGCCCCGTCGACTCTCGCTCAGGTCGGGTCCGCGCCACACGCGTGCATATTCTGGTACCGCAGCGGGGAGACAAGCGCTCGCTCATCGACCTCGCGGGGAACAATGCGAAGCAATCCTATGATCAGCGCTTCCGGGTCCTCAAGCCCAACGCGCAGAAAATTCAGGAAGAGTTGCAAGAAGCGCTCAGCCTGCCGGAGCTCCCAAAGCGGATCGAGTGCTTCGATATCTCGCACATTCAAGGTGCGGAGACCGTGGCTTCGATGGTGGTATGGGAAGACGGCAAGATGAAGAAGTCGGACTACCGGAAGTTCATCATTCGCACGGTGGAAGGCGTGGACGACTTCGCGTCGATGCGCGAAGTGGTAACGCGGCGCTACAAACGTTTGCAGGATGAAAAGAAACCGATGCCCAGCCTGATTCTGATCGACGGCGGCCTGGGACAATTGCACGCCGCCGCCGAAGCCCTGGACGCACTGGAGATCATCAACCAGCCACTGGCCGCCATTGCCAAGCGCGAAGAGATTCTCTACGTTCAGGGCCAGGAAAAAGACCCGATTGTGCTCGATCATCACTCTCCGGTGCTGCACCTGGTTCAACTGATTCGCGATGAGGCTCACCGCTTCGCCGTCACATTTCATCGCAAGCGCCGGCAGATACGCGACCGCTCCACCGAATTGCTGGAGATTCCTGGCGTGGGCGCGAGCACAACACGCAGATTGCTGGAACACTTTGGCAGCGTGCAGGCGGTGAAGCAGGCCGATCCGGCGGCTTTGTCGGCGGTCGTGACGCGGACTCAAGCCGAGGCGATCCGCAATCACTTCCGGAAATAAGTGGGTTCTTTGGCGAGGCACTCCTGTGGTGGTCTCCGGCGCCGCGGCAAAGCCTTTAACCACGAAGTTCGCGGAGAACTGCCGCAGAGAACGCGGAGAAAAGCATACGGTTGGTCTTCTCGGCGTCCTCAGCGAACTCTGCGGTCTAAGATTTTGTTTTTCTTGCAAGTAAAGAATAAGAAGCGGGCTTACTCAGTTTTCTTGATCTCTCGCAGCTCGCAGGCCCAACCAGGCAACAACTCCAATCATTCCACACCAGCCCAGGATGCGCACCGCGGCTGCGATCTTGGTGTCGTAGTTCAGCACGCCGAGGCTTGAGAAGATCGCATAGAAGTCGTGTTCCACAAAGTCCGAGTCGCCGGTCGTCACCAGCGGCAGCACC
>Ga0307474_10001093_pt1 | contig 19737 bp, 14 predicted proteins | sample atmos_gasesECM1C_2_FD_203312 | JGI IMG/M metagenome (GOLD analysis project Ga0307474, IMG submission 203312) | Hardwood forest soil microbial communities from Morgan-Monroe State Forest, Indiana, United States - atmos_gasesECM1C_05 | ecosystem: Environmental > Terrestrial > Soil > Temperate... | reverse complement strand
CACAATCGCTACTTTGACAATCTCCAAGACGTCATCGGCGCGGTTGAATCCGAGTTCGCAACCTGGACCACTCGGAACGATGTCCTGCGCAGACTATGCGCAATTACTTAAGACGCTACGTTTAGAAGAAATTGACTGTAGTACCGACAAACTCGGTGATGAGTGTAAGTACCACTACGAAGACATTCATCGATGCGATATCCCCACTCGCTCAATTTACATTGAACTCAGAGGTTATTGAAAAGCGCAGCACGGCAATGGCAGCTCGAGGGCGCAACGCATGGAAGCCAGTCAACCGTGAACGGGCCGTTGCTCCAGGGCTTCAGGCATACGCTGCGCTGACGAGCAACGCAGCTCGAGGTGCGATTCGGGACGTGAGACAGCTCCCGTCGAACTAAGAAACTCCGGAGACTATCGATACTCTATAAAGCGCCAGGGCCTAGGAAAGCCATTTGGCGCATTTCGCAGCGGCCATCAACTTGGGCAAATGGGCGCATCTCCGGCAACTGACCCAGAAACCTGTCGCGAGCTGGCCAACCCAGGTAGTGAACGACAAACGGGCGTTATCGCCAGCATCGTGCGCAATCTCGAATTCCCCGAGTTCCAGACTTCTAAGCCGTCATCGTCTGCGACTGAGACTTCCCCAGATGCCCGTTCGAGCCAACTTCCGAGTAGCCGAAACTCACGAACTTGCCAAAGAGCGGGACTCTACGGCGTTCAATGCTCGGGATCTGATGCGGGTCGGAATTGTGATAGCACAGCAACTGCTCTTTTGTTGCAGGACGGTCTTTGCGGGACATTGATTTTGAGCGTAGACGCGAACCATGAACTCCACTCATCCTCCACCGAGACCGTCTCTAAGCCGTACGAAGTCTCTTTCCTCCAAAATGAGTCCCTCACTTGCGAGCGGATGACTTGCTTGCGTCAACCATAATCTCGGCCCTGAGACATGCGCGAAATGTTGATGAACGCGTGACTGGATGTTTGAACCGCTTCATTTTTTTCTCTTGACATGGATACATGAATACATGTATTTATGTCCGCAAAACAGTTCGAGGTGGCTGCTGGGGTTAAAGATTTACAAATTCCTGACGAGCATTTGAGGCTGAGGGGGTCACCGCATGCTGTATATTTGCTGCCGTGAAGCCGATGGATATCAGCAAGTTAGCAACGAGTGTGCTGCAGCAACAACGGTCCACATCGGCCCTGGTAGCCGACGGAATCAGGCTGGCCATCCTGCGGGGACAGCTTGCACCGAGACAAGTTTTGAAGCAGGAAGAATTGGCGAAGCAGTTTGGGCTGAGCCGAGTTCCGGTCCGGGAAGCATTGCGCCAACTCGAGGCCGAGGGGTTGGTCGTGTCTTATCCGCACCGAGGCACGCTTGTGGTGGAGTTATCGCCCGAGGATATCGAAGAGGTGTTCCTAATCAGGATGACGCTGGAAACAACGGTCCTTCGGTTAGCCGTCCCAAAGATGGCAGAGGACGACTTTCAAAGGGCAGAGCTAGTGCTGAGCCAAACCGACAACGATCCGAATCCGGCACACTCGGCAGAACTGAACTGGGCATTTCACGAAACACTGTACGCTCCTGCCGGATTGCCGCGTTTGTTGAACATCGTCAAGACACTGAATCATCACGCGCTCCGATATCACCTGGTTGGATTCGTAGCAGTGGACTTCAAGCAGGACTCTCAAAACGGCCATCGCGAGATCCTCGCAGCCTGCCGGAATCAGGACGCAGAGACAGCGGTAACGGCTTTACAAACGCACTTGTCAGAGTCAGGCAAGGCTATCGTTTCGTATGTTCGACGAACCATGGCCGGACCCACCATCGCCGATTTTGCCAAGTAGGCAGACCTGCAGGCAGTTCGAATCGCCGCGTTTGGGGATTTGCTAAGTCGAATCCAAATTTCCCCAGGAATCATCCCGAACTTGGTGGCCGTTCATCGCTTGCTTTTCAAGCTCAGTTTTTCCGGTTCATGTCTGGCAGTGACTCCGTTGTCATTTTCCTCTTCGCTGAGTCGCTAATACCAAACAAGTCTGGCAGCGCAGTCCTGTTTGGATCGCCGGAGAGAGTCCTAGAGTTTGCAAGGCTTTCGATCACGTCCACCGAACTCTCACGATTGACGATTGATCCCGCCTTGGCGGCTCGCTTTCTCCATAAACCAGTTCACCTACGTTCCTAATCGTCCTCCCGACGGAAAAGGCAGGAATAGCATGAAAATGACAGCAAATTCCTTCAAACCTTCAGCGATGTTGCGGTTGCTATTGGCGACGATTTTACTACTCAGCATTCAACCCCTTCGAGCTCAGGTGGCGGGTGGAACCATCCTCGGAACGGTGAGCGATTCCGGCGGAGCGGTCATCGCGAATGCGCAGGTAACGATTCAAGGTACATCCACGGGGGCAATGCGAGTCGTCAACACAAACTCCTCCGGCTTCTACACTGCGCCGAACCTTCTGCCTGGAAAGTATCAGGTCAAAGTCTCGGCCACTGGGTTCTCAGGGGGAATCGCCGAGGTGGATCTCGCCGTCGGAGCGGAGCAGACCATAAACGTTGTGCTCAAAGTTGGACAGGCAACGGCAGAGGTTGACGTTACCGACCAAGTCTCGGGCGTCCAGCTTGCGACTTCGAGCCTGGGAGACGAAGTGGACGGCAACGCCGTGCGAGAGTTGCCTTTGAATGGGCGCGACTGGACACAGTTGGCCACTCTGCAGCCCGGCATTGACCAGGTACGCAACCAGTCGTCGATCGGCGGGGTCGGTTCAGCCGACGTGGTGCGAGGTGCGCGAGGGTTCGGAAATCAGCTCAGCGTCGCCGGCACTCGACCCACGCAAAATAACTATCGCCTCGACGGCATCAGCTTCAACGACTACACCAATGGCGCACCCGGCGGGGTTCTTGGCTCCCTGTCAGGTGTTGACGCGATTCAAGAGTTTTCCGTGCTGACGACCAATTATTCGGCCGAATACGGAAAAACTTCCGGGGGTGTCATCAACGCGATTACACGATCCGGAACCAACAAGTTTCACGGGGGCGCATACGAGTTCCTGCGCAACAGCGCTCTCGATGCGCGGAATTACTTCGACGGTCCGACCGTGCCGCCGTTCCGGAGAAACCAATTCGGCGCTGCGATTGGCGGGCCAATCGTCAAGGACAAGACTTTCTTCTTCTTTAACTATGAAGGATTGCGACAATCACTGAGCAGCACGCAGGTCGACATCGTGCCTTCGAATAACGCTCGTCAGGGAATTCTCTCGACCGGGAATGTCACGGTCGATCCGGCAGTGGCACCCTATCTTCAGTTCTGGCATACGCCAAACGGCGCAGTCCTTCCTGGAGGAGACACCGCGAATTACAGCGTCGTGACCAAGCAAGTTGGAAGCGGGAACTTCTATACAGCGAGGGTGGACCACGAGTTCTCGGCAAAAGACATTTTTTCCGGCACCTTCCTCTTAGATAAAACACAACTTTTGAATCCGGATCCGCTGAACAATGAGAGCTTCTTCAACAGTAATTCGCGGCCGTTCGTGAGTCTGGAAGAGACCCATATCTTCAGCCCGCAGCTGACAAACTCGGTGCGATTCGGGTTCAGTCGAAACCAGGCTAACATTCTCACCAACCCGGGAGCGAATCCTCTTGCTACGGACCCGTCTCTGGGATCGATTCCGGGGAAAGACGCTCCGTTCATCTCGGTGCCGGGAATCAGTACGTTCTTCGGCGGAATCGATGGATTCCCGAACTTCACGTTCGGATGGAACTCCTTCCAGGCCTATGACGACGCTTTCATGACGCGGGGAACGCATTCGCTGAAGTTCGGCTTTGCCGTGGAGCGCATGCAGTCGAATAACCTCTTTCACTTCTTCGATGACGGGAACTTTGTGTTCCCCTCGCTTTCCGCGTTTCTTACCAATCAACCGATCGTATTCAGCGCAACAATTCCGTCATCCGCCACTGAGCGGGCCATCCGGGAGACGCTATTCGGTGGATACATTCAGGACGACTGGAAGATTCGTTCGAACTTAACATTGAACCTCGGTCTCCGCTACGAGATGACCACCATCCCCACCGAGGCGTTGGGCAAACAAGCGTCTCTGAAGAGCATGACAGACTCGCAAATCACCGTAGGCGCTCCTTATTTCAATCAAAATCCAACGACAAAGGATTTCGAGCCAAGAATTGGCTTCGCTTGGGATCCTTTCGGCGGGGGAAAGACATCCGTGCGCGGAGGGTTTGGCTTATTCGACGTTCTTCCCTTGCCCTACGAATTTCTCATCATTTCGTCAGCGTCAGCTCCGGTAGCGCAGAACATCACGATTTCTAACCTTCAGCCTGGCGACTTTCCAACGAATGCTTACAACCGGTCCGCGCAGAATTGTCCGCTTCCCAACTTGTCTTGCTATCGAACGGCTTTCATAGATCCCAATCCTCATCGCAGTTACATGATGGAATGGAATCTCAACATACAGAGAGAAATCGCGCCGGAGACCTCGCTAACCATCGCGTATGTGGGTTCACGCGGAATCCGCCTTCCGTTCCGGACGGATGATGCCGACATCGTCTTGCCCACCCTTACGCCAGCGGGTTATCTGTGGCCGAGCAATGCCACGCAAGGCGCAGGAATAGGGACCAGGGTAAACCCGAACGTAGGGCGCATAGATCGGCTTGCCTATCAGGCCGATTCCTACTATGACTCGCTGCAGGTCGGTGTCGTAAGAAAGCTGAGTCACGGTCTGGAGATGCAGAGCTCGTTTACCTGGGGCAAGACCATCGACACCGGTTCTTCGACCATCGCCGGGGACCAGTTCTCGAACTCTCCGTCGAGCCTTCCTTTTTATTTCGACCCGAAGCTCAGAAGAGGCCAGTCTGACTTCAACCTGGGGAAGAATCTGGTAGTTAGCGGCACTTGGCAAGTACCGGGAGCAAAATCAATGTCGGGCTTCACGGGTTGGGCAATCAACGGATGGCAAGTGGGCGGAGTTCTGGAGGCCAGTTCAGGAGCGCCATTTACAGTTTTGGTCGGCGGCGATCCCCTTGGCCTCAACAATACCGACCCGTTCGCTTATCCCAATCGGCTGACCGGTCCGGGATGCGGATCGGGGGTTAATCCCGGAAATCCGAATAATTACATCAAGCTGCAATGCTTTGCGATGCCGGCACAGCAAGGCACGACAACAAGTGGCGCTCCGATCTACACCCTGCTCGGAAATAGCGGGCGCAATCCGCTCAATGGACCTGGTCTCGTCAACCTGGATTTCTCTTTGTTCAAGAACAACCAGGTGACCGAACACTTCAATGTTCAATTCCGCGCAGAGTTCTTCAACGTCCTCAACCATACAAACTTCGCCCCGCCCTTGGACAACAACACACTGTTTAATCCCGACGGAAGCCAGGTGGGCAGTGCTGGTGTTATCGACGCAACCCAGACATCTTCTCGTCAGATTCAGTTTGGGCTGAAGTTGATGTTCTAAGTAGGAAATGGGGACCGCGACGAACGGTCCCTCGTCTCTTTTCATGAATTCTTCGGGAGGACTTAAAACCTAGATATGCGAGCTATCCTCAGAGGTTCGACTCTTATTCTGCTCTTCAGTTTTAGTCTTAATTTTGCCGGCGCTCAGACAACCGATGTTCCGCCGCCCGCCGACAGTCCGGTTCCGATGGCGGTCTACTACCGCGTACCTCCAGGGAAGCGCACGGAGTGGCTTACGCTTTATAAGAAGTACCATTATCCCGTTATGAATCAGTTCGTGAAGGATGGCCTCCTTAAGAGCGTGAAGATTTATCAGCGGCGCTTCCGCGCAGAGAGTCCGGCATGGGATTACGAAGTGATTCTGATCTGGCGCGACTGGAATGCCGTCGAAGAAGGACACGTGAAAGAACCGGGAGTCATCCGAAAGATGTACCCCGATATGTCGGAGTATGAGCATGCTGATCAACAACGCTTTGAACTTCAAACGGATGTTTGGATCGACATTCTCGAAGAAGTCCCGGCTCAGTAGAACGGGCTGGCGGAATTTCTGAATGGAGCAGCCGAATCGCGTGGGCACAAGCGACTTATACAGGAGGAAGTTTTGAGAAGATTCGGGATTCTCGTGACATTATCGCTTTCTCTACTAGCGGGTGGTCAGAGTACCGCAAACGTGCCGGTGAAGTTTGTACAGGCTCTCGTCATGTCTAATGTTCCGAAAGGACCTTACAGTGACCACCTCGCGGTAGATCTACAAAACCATCGACTGTTTGCGACTCCGCAGGCAGAGAAGAGCGTAGAGGTTTTCGACCTCACCACCGGCAAGCCTTTACGCACCATCGGTGGCATCGAGAATCCGCACTCGGTGCTCTATCGTTCTGATCTTAACCAGATCTATGTTACGGATGGAGGCGCGGGACTCCTGCGTGTCTACAATGGCAGCGACTATAGTCAGATCAAGTCGCTCGACCAACTGCCGGATGCCGACTCTATCGGCTATGACCGGGCTACAAAGTATTTGTATGTGACGAATGGAGGCAGGGACGCCGGCTGGGATCATGCGCTTCTCACTGTGATAGACACGACGACCGTGAAACGTCTAGGAGATATTAAGTTGCCCGCTCTCAGCCCGGAAGCGATGGCCATGGAGACCACGGGGTCGAAGATCTATGTCGATCTCATGGACAAGAATCTCGTCGCCGTGATTGACCGGCAGAAGCAGGAACTGTTGTCTACCTGGCCAGTCACGAAGTGCAAGAAGCCGATTGCTGCCGGACTGGACGAAGGGAGCCATCGCTTATTCGTCGGATGTCGTGATTCCGAGACCACTGGTACCATCGACATCTTCGATACCCAGACAGGCAAAGAGTTAAACACACTGCCGATCGGCGGTTGGGTTGATTACATTGCGTACGATCCCGCCAGTCAACGCATTTATGCGTCCTGTGGCGCGCCCGTGCCCGATGGTGGGAATCTTTACGTCTTTAATTCCGATGGTGCTGGGCATTACGAACTATTAGCAAAAGTCCCGACCGCACCACGAGCAAAGACGGCGCTTCTTGTTCCGGAAATCCAACGCGTGTTTGTGTCGGTTCCACACTTCGAGAAAGAAGCACGAGTTCTTGTCTACCAAGTTCAATAAGCGTGTGCGCAAGTTACCCGAAATCGTGGTATTAGCGGGTGCAGTAACCCTAATTAGGAAGGAAGCCAAAATGTTGAAGTCGACGTCGTTGCTCTCGGTAGTCGCTGCATGCCTGTTATTGCTGGCACTGGTTATGTTCCCAAACTCAAGCCCCGTTCACGCGCAAACCCCGACAGGATACTCTGGCGGCACTGTAACCGCCGCTGCTTTTTACCGCATTGCGGCCGGACGCCAGGATGAGTGGCTGGCTCTCTATAAGAAGTATCACTATCCGATCATGCAGTACGAGATCAAACAGGGGCTGGTCAAAAGCGAAACCATGTACAAGCGTGGTGTTCACGAGCTTTCGCCCGCATGGGATTTCGTGGCCGTAATTGTCTATCGCGATCTGGATGCCGAAGTAGAAGTCGAGAAGGAACGGGCCCAGGTGATGAAGACTGTTTTTCCTGACAAGGCTGACTTCGAAGCGGGCGATAGGAAACGCTGGGAACTTACCACTGAGCACTGGGACGAGAAACTGGTAGAAGTCCCCATGCAATAGGCAAATGAGTTCTCCAATCGACGTGAACCCTCAGCGCACTCCGCCACTCACGAGGCGAGGGAGCGGTCTCCCGCTTTCAGTGAGGCTGTGCCGACGGCGTTTTGGGCGATACAGGATTGTCCGCTTTGCCGTTCGCTTTCGGCGTGCCAATATGGTCGGCAAGCTGACCACCGGTGAAGTTGTCGGTGGAGCTCTCATCAATCTCCGGCAGCATGGTTGCGTTCCATTCGTACCACTCCGCCGTTATTCGGTCATAAACATCCTTACGCCGCACCTTCAGATTGGCGCGCTCCATCGGGTCCTCAACGACATTGAAGAGGAACGTGTTGTCGAGGATCTTCAGGTACTTGTAGTCGCCGTCTCTCGCCGCACGCTGTGCATTCGCCTTATAACGCCAGAACAGCTTGCGCGCGACTGGCGGTGCGTTCTGCGTAAGGATCGGCAATAAGTTGATCCCATCGGGCGGGAATGCTGCATCGGATGAGACGCCTGTGGCCGCCAGAAGCGTCGGCAGCCAATCCATGGTGACCGCCACTTGATCGGTCGTTCGACCCTGCGGAATGCGGGCCGGCCAAGAGATGATTGCCGGTATCCGCAGTCCACCTTCCAGCAGTTCAGTCTTCCGACCGGTGAAAGGCCACGTATCCGAGAATCGTTCCCCGCCATTGTCGCTGGTGAAAATTACGATCGTGTTCTCCGCCATACCATTCGCATTCAGTGCCCCAAGAACGCGGCCTATCTGCAGATCCATTTCCTTGACCATGCGCTGATAGGTCTTCTGCGTGCCGCCGTCAAAATCAAACAGGCTGCTCGCCGAGCGGAGGCGGTTCGACTCCGCCTGGTCGCCCGGCGCTTCCCATGGCCAGTGCGGCGCGTTGAAATGCAGACTCGTCAGAAACGGACGGCCTGATTTCGCATATCCATTGACGACGTCCACGGCGCGACTGCCGAGCATATCCGTCAGGTACCCTATCTGGTGCACCTGCACATCGTCTTCCCACAAATCGTCTTTTCGGTTTGCGTGCGTATAATAGTCGACAGCCCCACCGCGGAATCCGTAGAAATGATCGTACCCGCTCTGTAGAGGACCAAACTTCGGGAGCACGCCTAGATGCCACTTTCCGACGAGAGTCGTTCCGTAACCGGCCTTCTTCAACAATGACGGCAACGTAGGATGGTCCGGTGGTAGGCCGACATCCCGGCCCGCCAACGGCTCCTCCAACCCGATTGGCAGCCGGTACTGGTAGCGCCCAGTGATCAGTGCAGTGCGCGTTGCTGAACAGACCGCGGAGTTTGCGTATGCCTGCAGGAATCGCACGCCTTTCGCCGCCAGCCCATCGATGTTCGGTGTGCTGATATCGGGTCGGCCGTAGCACGATGCGTCGGCGTAACCGAGATCATCAGCCATTATGAAGACGATGTTCGGAGGTCCCGATACCTGCTGCCCGAATGCATTATCAACGCCGACTGCAAGCGCGATGGTCCCAAGGGCAGCGCTGCGCAGCAGCGTACGTCGGGTCATGTCATTCGGGATTTTCATCTTCGCTGCTTATTGCAAACGCAGGGATGCATCCGGGCTGCCTAGTTGCACAGAGTGCCATTTGAACAGTGCAACCAATTCTAAATCACAAAGATGAACATAAGTCACGGGTCGCGGTAGGGATGCGGATTGCTCCGCACCCCCCGCACAGATCCGGACTTGAGGAATTGCCTCATCCGGCTCTTGCCTCAGGTCATGACGGTACGCGGAAAGTGGGATAGGGGTGACAGATTCGTTCCAGAGGTATCCAGCGCCAGAGCAGGCGCTGCATGCGGGTCCACGGCACGTAGCCGATCTGGCTACGACGACTAAGCGTGCGTTGCCAGTACCGTTCTACCTGTTGGCGAAAGGTCCGCAGTGCGGCCCAGTTGCCCGGCACCCCGTAGTAGCGGATGTGGCCATCTACGACTGCACGCAGCCACTACCCCTGTTCCTTCAGAGGTTATGCATGCGCCGCCGTAGTTCGATTCTGATCGCCTTAAGCTTTGCCTGCACCGGAACTCAATCGCCGGAATAGATCGCGCTCGATCAAGTTGCAAACGTCGCGGTGCCAATGGAGCTCTCCTATTTGTGTTGCCGCAAATAACGGAATTTAGTTAGAACCGGTTGTCAGAGTCGCGGTTCCGCGATCTAAGAGTAACGCGGTGGTTGACGAACCGCCTATGCGGGAGCAGACTTGGCTCCACACTGAGCAGCCGAGCATGAACAGATTCCGGATTGCAGTCTTGGTCGGGGTCTTTGCAGTCAGCATACCGCTACGGCTGCTGGGCCAGAATCAGCCGCCCGCGGCTTCAATTCCCCACCCTTCTGCTGCGGCCGGCGTACCGGATACGCGACCGACAACATCAGAGAAACAAATCACCGCTTACACGCTCCCGCCTGACCTTTACAAAAAAGCCCATGACCGCAGCCGCATCCATTTTCGCTTGGCCGTGATCGGTTTTGTTTATGGCCTGGTCGTCCTGTGGCTGATCTTGCTCTGGAAACTGGCAGCAAAATACCGCGACTGCGCCGAGCGCTTCAGTTCCTGGCGTTTTGTGCAGGGCCTTGTGTTCTCCCCCTTGCTGCTGCTGACCATCGCAGTTTTCAGCCTGCCTTTCGATATCTACGGAGAAGTGGTCGAGAAACGCTATGGGATCTCGGTTCAGGGATGGGGCTCGTGGAGCTGGGACTGGATCAAGTCGGAACTGATCGGACTGGTGATCGGGACCTTCTTGATTTGGCTTCTGTACGTGGTTATCCGACGCAACCGGCGCCGCGCGTGGTTTTATTTCTGGGTGATGGCGGTGCCCATCGGCGTGTTTCTCTTTTTCCTCGGACCCTGGGTGATCGACCCGATGTTTCACAAGTTCGAGCCCTTGCAGCAGAAGGACCCGGCACTCACGGCGAGTCTAGAACAGATGGTGCAACGGGCCGGTGAAAACATTCCACCCGAGCGCATGTTCTGGATGGGCGCGGGCGAAAAAACCACGGCCTTGGACGCATACGTCACCGGCATCGGCGCCTCCAAACGAATGGTTGTTTTTGACACGACCATCGCCAAGATGAACAATCGCCAGATTGTCTACGTGGCGGGGCATGAAACGGGACACTATGTGTTGCAGCACATTCCCAGGGGGCTTGCCTTCTTTGCCACACTGCTGCTGCTTTTCTTCTATCTGGTCCATCGCCTGATTGGACGGGTGCTTACGCGGTGGGGAGCGGCTTGGGGAGTGCGCGGCTTAGATGATTGGGCGTCGTTACCCGTCCTTTTGTTCTTGCTGTCGTTCTCGATCTTCGTGACGAATCCAGTCGCGAGCGCGTTCAGCAGATACCTGGAGCATCAGGCTGATCAGTTTGGGCTGGAAGTTACCCATGGACTTACGCCCGAGTCAGGGCCCGTGGCGGCGCAAGCTTTTCAGATCTTAGGCGAGGTGGATTTGGCCGATCCCGATCCGAACCCGGTCGATGTCTTCCTGTTTTACGACCATCCGCCGATTTCCGATCGGGTGAGCTTCTGCCTAACCTATAACCCGTGGGAACATGGCGGGGAAGGGGAATTCGTCAAGTAGACTCAGCGAAGGCAGCCTGGAGCGTGGTCCCTTTATGGCGGGCTCAATGCCTGGCAGAAAAGCTTCCCGCACCCGCTCCGACCAGGTTACGGGCTAACCGGAAGTTGCGTCTAACGCGGACTCCGACGATGTTGCCCCGAAGTCGGCTTCGGGGAAGTATCGAAGATCCTCGCCCGGAGATGCCCCCCATGGCATTCCTAGACCCTGGCGCGTTTCTCGTTACTAACCCAACGGGCGAGCTGATGACTTCCGGATTGCCCGTCAACCAGTAGGAGTCCGCATCAAGAATTTAGGGCAGTCGCGCTCGTTTGGGCGAACGCTGATGGGTGCCCTGCTGGTTTGCCTTAGCGCAATCCGTCCACCAAATACAGTTGGCTCAGCCCGTTGAAGTAGGAATAGGCATAGTACTGGCCGTCGGGAGTGAACAGCGCGTCGACCAAGAGAACCCCTGCAGGGTCGGATGGCCCGATTTTCTTGAACAACTCGCGGCGGCCGCTGGCCAGATCCACGCGCATCACATCCACCGCGTAGCCATAGAGCAACCCAACCAGAGCAGTGCGTCCGTCAGTTGACACAGAAAAGATTACCTCGCCGGGATGGATGCCGGGGACGGGGCGTGATGGGCCCTGACCATCCACGGGATACAGCGCTACAGAATCTGAGAAGCCAAATACGAATTTGCCGTCGGGCGTGGGGACAAATCCGCTCACTCCCTCGGGAGAAATCGGACGCGCTCTGCCCGAGTCAATGGCTTGCACGTAGATGCGCGATTTGTGGCCAGGCTCCGTGCCGGTAAACACAACGTTCTTGCCATCCGGAAAGAAGCGGGCGCGACCACGGTCGATCAAATCATGCGTGATCTGATTTGTCTCCCCGGTGCCAAGGGGAATCAGAAAAAGCTGGCGCGGAATGTGCAAGGTGAGAGATGACAGCACCCATTTCATGTCGGGCGAGAAGTCGTAGCCAACGCCATCGCCTACCCGTACGGGCGCCGCGCCATCGCTTGCGCGCACATAAACGTCGTAATCAGGCCCGCTACCGGCCCCCTCGTTATTTAGCAGCACTAGTCGGCTGTCGGGTGAAATCGACAAGACTTCACTCCAATTTTGAATGCTCACATCGTGGTCCTGATCCTGACCAGGCCCACGCGCGTAGGTGAGAACCTTAGTGCTGCCTTGCCCAAGAAGAACGCGTCCATCACGGGCAACATCGAAGAAAGTTGGAGTACCCGGAATTCGGTCGACCACGCGGGTATGGCCCGAGAGATCGGCGGCCTGGAGCTGAAACTCGATCCCGACCACCGCACCGGTGAACCAGACTTCCTTGCCTGAGGGAGCCCAATTCATGCCTTCAATGGCCGACTGCCGTGGGGATAGAGTGCGCTTGCGACCAGAAGAGTCCACCATCGCCACATACCCCGCATCATCTCCGAGCGTGGGGTGCTCGGCGAAGGCTACCCAGTCTCCCTTAGGCGAAACGCGCACGTTGCTTACATAGCCAGCGCTGGGCTCATACAGAGCGTGGCCGATGGGGTACTCAATGCGAAAGTGTCCATCCACGTAGCGGGCGACTGCGATCTGGTTGTCCGGGCCCCAGTCGGCATCCCCGACGTCGTTCATCATAGGACGCGGAGCGGCGCCACTCATCGGCGCTCGCGCCAGCACGCCAACTCTCGCAACACGAACAAGAGAGTGCCGCTGCTGGATCAGGAGCATCTCTCCGGTTGAAGAAATGGATTCGACATCCACATCTTTCAGGCCGAGGCTCACAGGGGCGTGATTGTCGGGCGCCAGCGAGAAAAGCTCGGTCTGCGTTCCGACCCGCGCGCGGTGCCGTAGATGATAGTTCGCTGGTCGGGAGCAAAGCGCGCAGAAGTGATGGACTCGCGAGCGAACGTGAGCTGACGGTAGGAGGGCGGCTCGAGAGGCGGAGTGCTCACGCTAACGATAAGCAGCGCCACGGCCACAATAAGGACGGCGATAACTCCCAAAAGCGAAGGCACGAGCCAGGATTTTCGGGATGGGAGGGCAGCGATCGTATGGGCGGGCATAGCCACAGCGCTGGCCCCCAACGATGAAACTGAGGACAGAGCCTCTAACGCGAAGGCGACGTCGCGCGCAGACTGAAAGCGCGCAGCCGGATCTTTTTCAAGGCAATGGTGGACAATGCGCTCCAGCATGGGCGGCACGTCGCGCCCTGTGGTAGCCAAATCCGGAGGCTCTTCTTTCAGAATGGAGCTGATCGTGTCGGCCGTCGTGTCGCCACGAAAAGGGCGACGGCCGCTGACCATTTCATAGAGCACCGCACCGAAGCTGAAGATGTCGGAGCGCGCGTCGACTGTGGCCCCGCGGCATTGCTCTGGAGACATGTAACCGAGTGTTCCCAACAAAACACCGCGGCCGGTCACGGAATCGAGTGTCGCCTGCACGGACAGGCCGGGCGCGCCCGGTTCCGGCATGGTCAGCTTGGCCAGGCCGAAGTCGAGAATCTTCAAATGGCCGTCGCGCGTGATGAAGATATTCTCCGGTTTGAGGTCGCGATGGAAAATACCGTGATCGTGAGCGGCAGCAAGTCCGCGAGAGATCTGGAGCGCGTATTCGACTGCTTTGCGCACCGGCAGCGCGCCGCTATTCAGCCGCGCCCGCAGAGTTTCGCCGTCGAGTAGTTCGGAGACGATGTAGGGGGAAATGTCCTGGCTGCCAATGTCAAACACCGCGAGAATATTCGGATGATTGAGCGCGGCTGTAGCTCGCGCTTCCTGCTCGAAACGGCGTAGGCGTTCGGAATCGGGCGCAGAGCCCGAAGGCAGAACCTTAATCGCTACTTCCCGCCCCAAGCGCGGATCGCGCGCCCGGTAAACTTCGCCCATCCCGCCCGCCCCTAGTGCGGAAAGAATTTCGTAAGGGCCGAGTTTGGTACCCGAGGCCAGAGCCATAAATGTGTGCGTGTCATTATAGGGCGTTTCATTGAATCTGATGGGCCGTTGGCGGATAGTACGTTATTCGCACACCGCGGGTCAAAGGCTACGCGAAACGTCCAACCCGCTTTACTAGACACCCAGCGTCGCCCTGGTTATGCTCTGAGCGCTAAGACGCTGGTTCAATGCAAGTTTTCGACGGTATAAAGCACCGACGAGTATCTGGGAAAGGGATACGCGTAATATTTCAAGTCCGGCGTCGCAACGAAGAGCTGGTTTGCGCGCGAGCTGTAATTATCTGGAATGCGTTTCCACGTTTCGCGATGTCCACTCGCCAAGTCAATCACGGTGAGTGCCAGTTCGTCACCGGTCTGCTCCGCTACTAACAATGCTTTCCCGCTTTTGACGAACCGGATCGGGTATTCGTTCGCGGACGCTGTTTTCACCGGGACCGGCTGGCTCTCATTCTCGTGATAAAGAGAAATCCCGCCGCGCCCCTCTCGCAATGCCACCGTATCCCCGCTTGGCGAGGGCACAGCATACGTATCGCGGGCATCCGTCTTCACCAAAACAGGAGCCCCTCCCGCCACCGCTTGCTTATAGATGTTCCACTTGTTCTGATTGGTCTGACCCTCGTAAACAACCATGCGACCGTCGTCCGACCAGACGTAGTGATCGAAGGCGATCAGCCCGGGAGTAGGAAGGTCTTTTGAGTCACCTGGTCCGATAGGCTGAAGCTGAAGCGGCAGCTTGGGACTTACATGATTTGACGCGAGAACGACCCATTTCCCATCAGGCGAAATTGCCGGCGTGCCCACGCCCAATCGCACCGCAGGCGAACCGTCAGTGGCCCGGTAGTAAGCCAGACTGTTATTCTCCAGATAATAGATCTCTCCTGCCTCATAAATAGAAATGAATCGTCCATCGGCAGAGATAGCCGTCGCTTCGGTGTCGTCGAGCCATGAATAAGGATGTTCGGCCTTGTCTCCTGGAAACAGGCCCCTGATCTGCCGTCGCCAGGTCTCGCGCGACAACAGCACGCGCCCATCTTTCGAGATATCGTGCAAGCGTACCGAAGGTAAGCTGAGGATAGCTCTTTCCTTGCCAGCGGGAGTCACCGCAAAAATGGTGTCGGCCCACCCCGACGTTTTGGTCCCAGCAAACCACACCTCCTTGCCATCCGGGCTCCAGGCCAAGCCTTCGACGCTCGCGTCTGTCGAAAGTACCGTGTGGCTCCCATTCATATCCACCAAATCGACCGATCCGTCGTCGTTCCCGAGGATCGAGTGATTTTCAAACGCGATCCTGCTGCCGTCCGGAGAAAAACGAGGATGACCAATCCAACCCCCGCTCTGCTGAAACAGCACATGCCCTGCAGGAAATTCAAGCCGCGCGCCCTCGGGAGTCAAGACCGAAATCACCATCCGTTTTCCATCCGGATGCCAGTCGGCTTGTGCAACGTGTTCTGCCAGAGTGCGCGGCGATCCTCCGGCCAAACTCACCGTCGCCAACGTCCCCCCGCAGGTTAGGAAATAAATTTCTTCACATCCCAGAAACACGGCCAATTCATCCGAAGATGAAACGGCAGCGACCTCTGCCGCGGGAATCCCTAGTGGCCTTGACTCCGGGCTGCCTATTCGCGCGACCGAGATCTGTGGCTGGGCTCCTTCCCACCTCCCGCCATAAACGATGGTTTGTCCGTCGTGTGAAAAGCGCGCGCCCAAAAGCGTTCCGTCACGGAAGCTGATGTTTGTAAAGTGCGCGATCGGCCTTTCGCGCTGACTCAGAAAAAGCGCTGCCCCGGCGACCAGTACGGCAGCAGCGACGATCCAAGGCAATGCTTTCCCCGAAAATTTCGCGGTTTTCTCCGTATTGGAAGTCATAAGCTGAGGAAAGTCCTCAGCGATCCACTCGAGCTCAAGCCTGACATCGTGTGCAGTCTGAAACCGATCGTCCGGATTCTTTGCCAGGCAAGAACTCACCACGCGTTCGAACGCCGCCGGGGTTAGCGGCTTGATTGTTCGGATGGGCGCAGGATCCCTTTCGAGAATTGATGACGCCAGGCTGAGTTGGCTCTTCCCATCAAATGGCCGCTTACCAGTCGCCATTTCGTAGAGCACCGCGCCCAGCGCAAACAAATCCGATCGCGCATCTGCGTCTTTGCCCTCGATCTGCTCCGGCGACATGTATTGAATCGTGCCAATCACCATCCCGGCGCTGGTTAGCGGCGACAGCGGAGTGGCCTCGCTCATAGTCTTGGCAGCCGACAACAACGGAGCGCTAGAAGCCGAGGCCAATCCCGAAAGCGCCGCCTTTGCAAGCCCGAAATCCATCAACTTTGCGCCGTTCTTGGTCAGCATGATATTTCCCGGTTTCAAATCGCGGTGAACGATACCGGCTCGCTGCGCCGCCTCTAGCGCCTCGCAAACTTCAATCCCAATCCTTAGTGATTCCTTCAGAGCCAAAGGGCCCTTTTTCATCAGGTCGGCCAGCGACTCACCTTCCAGACACTCCATCACCAGAAAGTCCACGCCATCCTGATGCCCGACATCATGCAATGTGCAAATCCGCGGATGATTCAACGACGAAATCGCCCGCGCCTCACGCTCGAATCGTTGCTTCAGATCGGGATTGGAGGAAAGATGGTTTGGCAACACCTTGATCGCGACATCGCGCCCGAGCCGTGTGTCGCGAGCACGGTACACTTCGCCCATGCCGCCCGCGCCGAGGGGGGAAAGGATTTCGTAGGGGCCAAGTTTCGTACCGGGGGTAAGGGCCATGTGTGCGCGCAATTATAGCCTGCGTCGCGCATTACACGTGGAATGCGACGATTCTGGGTGTGTTGTCGGCAAACCGGAAGTGATCCAGAAACGGGTTTCTGGGAAGACCGCCAGATCGGTACCGACAAGTCAGCATAGCGCCACAATTCCAAGATCAACTAGATGAGATGCGTCGCTCGATGCGCGTTTCACAGGACTAATGTTGAGTCCGGTAAACATTGGTCGCTGAGCGCGTTGGCCTGAAGGCAACAGTTCGAGCCAGCAGCACAGCCTTGCGTTCATCCCATGCCTAGCGAACTTCTGTTCCGTCTGACCACCGTTGAACTGCAATCGCAAACGTGGTCACGTGCTCCCGGGTGTCGCTCATAGCAATGATCGGAGAAGCCGGCAGATTCGCTCCCCAGATTGCAGGGTCGGTCTGGGAAAAGTGAAACATGAGGTGGGAAAGCCAGTGATCGACGGTGTCGCCGCCGGCGCCGCCGTATCCTTGCTTCGACATCATGTAGCACATCGCCCCAGGCTCGATCACAGGCAGTTCTTTTTTGTCGACGGCGGCGAAGATGGCCTCGTCCACCTGATCTTTCGTGCGTCCCGCCAGGATCAAGTCGGTCCTTTTAATGTTGCGTAGAAGGACGGAATGCGCGGCTGACGCGTTATAACAGATCGCGGTCCGCACTTTCGGATTCCAAAAGTCAGGATCGGCTGCGGAAGTCCACGAACGCTCCACGATACACACGAAACCGTTTTTGCCTTTGGCCGCTGTTTCGAAACCATGACGTCCAAGAACCAGGACCTCCGCATCGCGTGAAATGGAGTCCGGTGCTGCGCTCCGGGCTAGGGCGATTTCGGCGTCGCGATCCATCAGATATTGTTCGATTGGGGCCATGTTGGGATACGGCTGTTTTGCATCTTGTGCTGCGACGGGCCGGGATGCGATCAGAGCGGCGACGAGTGCGAATCCGCTCAGTAAAGTGATGCGCATTTGATTTCGGGCCATTGCTTTCCTCCGTAGTTTTTCGATTTCGTACGTATCCGTTCACACTTCGACCGAGCCGACACAATTGCCGTCGCGCCGGTGAGGTCACGTATTCGGCCAAGCGACGAGAAGCCCGTTCTAACCAAGCCTCCCGCCGCCAGCCTTAGCTGTATCTCGCGCATGACGATCATCAAAATTTCAACTTCTTATTTCGCCTGCGCTAGCCCCGCAACAACTGCGGCAACTTTATCGAGTTGCTCATTCCAGCCCTCTACTTGCCCGCTGTTTTTTGCGTTCTCCATGGTTTCATTTCCAATTAAGGTGAGTTTCGTCTGGCCGTTTCCAAAATCCTCAAAAATAACCACGTTGTGCGCATCGTCTATGGCCTCATGTTCAATTCCATATTCTGCAGGCTCAACCTTGTTTCCCTGCGGGTCGGAAAAGTACATGGAGAAAACGATCTTCTCGTGCAGAACAATCTCGTGGTATTCACCAGCATTCCAGCCCTCCTGTCCATCCGGCGTTCTCATGCAGTAGAGAAATTTTCCTCCCACGCGAAAATCCATCTTGCAAACAGGCGCAGTAAAACCCTTCGGCCCCCACCACTGCATCACATATTTTGGATCTGTCCACGCCTTCCAAACCAATTCGCGTGGGCCATCAAAAACTCGTGTCACAACCATCCGCTCGATCTCATTCACCGTGCTTTTTGTCATGTCGAACCTCCACTTTTTTTCATTTGATTCACAACCACATCCAGCTTGTCGAAACTATCTTCCCAGAATCGGCGATAATAAGCCGCCCAGTCGCTGACCGTCTTGATCGCCGCTGGCCTAAGCGTGCACATACTCTCTCGTCCACGCTTCGTCTTGATCACAATCCGCGCCCGCACCAGGTAGGCAATATGTTTTGAAATCATCTGCTGCGAAAGTGCAAACGGTTCCGTCAATCCATGCACAGAGGCAGGCCCATGTGAGAGTCGTTCGATCATTGCCCGCCGGGTTGGATCAGACAAAGCGGCAAACGTTGTACCTAATTTATCCACAACCATATGGTAGTGGATTATCTGTCAATGTCAAGTGTGGATTTTGGAGTTTCCGATTTCTGCGCGATCGTACGAAAGGATAGGTACTGACAAGTCCTAGTGTTGTATCAGAAGCGACCGCAGAGGAGAAAATTCGTAGCCTCATCAGAATCTGCGGCGGTCGCTTTTGATACAACGACTTGAAGGAAGCCGCCCCGGGGTGCGATCGGGTGCCGATAGCTATGGGTTTTCAATAGGGTCGATGGGCGGCGTGAGGTAGGCGATGGAGCAGTGTGCTTGGTGGGAGGGTGAAGACAACATGAACGTAGCGCGTGGGGAGAAGTTCCTTACGACGCGCTTCGAGCCAACGGTCGCGAGCGTTGGCCTGACACTTTGGGCAGTGCCGGTCCCGGCAGCTGTTGTAGGAGATGGGCGGACGGTACTCGCAGTCGGTGCACTCATCGAGATGCCCGCCCAAGGCGGCGGTGCGACAGCGCGCGATGGCCCGCAACACCTTGAGGTGTTGCCAGGTGATCCATTTACGGCTGCGTTCGATGAAGGTGCGTCCCGCGGCGCGAACCAGATCGGCCACCTCGAGGGGTGGCCGGTTCATCATTTGCTCTGCGGTACCTTGCCTTCAGCTGGAGCGAGTCCAGAGGACTCGCGGTGGCGTTGAGGTGCCGTTGGGAGAGATGGAGATAGATCGTCGTCTCTTCCAAGTCTCGGTGGCCTAACAGCACCTGAATCGTGCGCAGATCCGCACCCGCCTCCAGCAGATGAGTTGCGAAGCAGTGCCTC
>Ga0307474_10001092_pt1 | contig 19740 bp, 13 predicted proteins | sample atmos_gasesECM1C_2_FD_203312 | JGI IMG/M metagenome (GOLD analysis project Ga0307474, IMG submission 203312) | Hardwood forest soil microbial communities from Morgan-Monroe State Forest, Indiana, United States - atmos_gasesECM1C_05 | ecosystem: Environmental > Terrestrial > Soil > Temperate... | reverse complement strand
CCGCGTTTATCTTTAACTCGCGCCTGAACACGACTCAATTTCTCGACTACATGATGGCGGATTTCGGCATACCGTGCGATTCGAAATCGAAGAGCCAGATCCTGCTACGGCTGTACAACTGGCTTCTGGATCGCTACCGTGCCGGCGAGACCGCCGTGCTGATCGTGGATGAGGCGCAGAATCTTACTGACGAAGTGCTGGAAGAAATTCGCATGCTCACCAATCTGGAGACCTTCACGGAGAAGTTACTCCAGATCGTGCTTGTGGGCCAGCCTGAGCTGGAGCAGAGATTGAAGCAGCCGCAATTGCGGCAGTTGCGCCAGAGGTTGACGTTACGGGCGAAGACGTATCCGCTCACTCTGGAGGAGACCAAAGCCTATATCCAGCAGCGTTTGCGAATCGCAGGTTCCAGCGGTCAGCAGATCTTCGACCCGGAATCTGTGGTCGCGATCCACCGCTATGCCAGCGGCATCCCGCGCGTAATCAACCTGTTGTGCGAGCACTGCCTGGTGAGTTCGTTCGTCGACCAGCAAAAGGTGGTCGGGGCAGCCGTAGTGGACCTGGTGGCGCGGGACTTCGATTTGGGAGATGGCAGCGCTGCAGGCGCGATGACCACACCCCCGCCGCCCAATGGCTCTGCGAAACTCGATCTGGTAGAAACCTTGCGGTCGATAGCTAGCTTAGCGGATCGGTTACGCGATGAAGAGAAGGACCTCCCCAAGGAAAGGAAACTATGAGCAGAATTCACGAAGCATTAAAGAAAGCCGAACAAGAACGGGCGGCGCAAGGAGGTCCACCCCAGGGGAGTTTTGCGGGCACCGTCGCTGCCGAGCCTCCCGCGGGTGCTTCGGCTGAAGAGCAGCCGATAGAAATTTCTGCGAATCTGCGTGAGAGCGGCGGAGTTCCCTTGACCTCAGCCATGCCGACATTCGCCAGCCCTTTTAGCCTCGATACCCTACTCGGCCGCTGCGTCCCACAGCAGTGGAGTCCAGATGAAAAAACGATGTTGTTTTTTCACGGCGACGACGGCGCGCGCGGAACTGAGGAATTCCGCACGCTTCGTTCCCGTCTTTATCACGCTCGCGAGAAAATGCCGCTAAAGAAAGTTCTGGTCACCAGCGCACTGCCCAAAGAAGGTAAGTCCTTCACCGCCGCGAACCTGGCTCAGGTTTTGGTACGTCAGCATGGCCGCCGCGTATTACTGATAGATGCCGACCTGCGCGGTCCGCGTCTTCATTTGATGCTGGGGACAACTTCGTCTCCGGGCCTGGTTGACTACTTACAGGGAGACTGCGATGAGTTTTCAATCATGCAGCGCGGACCCATGGAAAACTTGTTCTTCATTCCCAGCGGTCAGGAAACTTCCAATCCCGCCGAGCTGGTATCCAATGGGCGCCTGAAGACCCTGCTGCAACGGGTCGAGGCATTGTTCGACTGGATCATTATCGATTCACCGCCTGCGGTGCCGGTTTCCGATGCCGGAGTGCTGGCGAAGGCTTGTGATGGCGTGCTGCTGATTGTGCGCTCGAACGCCACGCCTGTCGATATGGCTCGCCGGGCACGGCAAGAATTTCCCGATGACTCCCTGGTCGGGGTCGTTCTGAATGGCGCCAATGGGGATGCGATGCCGTATACCCGCTACTACTACGACTCATATCAGAAGAATGGCACCGAGTCTAAGGCCTAGGGAATCAGGGAAACGTGATCCGGCTGTTCAAAGTTTATTATCCGCTGCGCACGCTGGTTCTGCTGGCGGGCGAGGCCTTGATCGTTTGGTTTTCCTTCGTCCTGGCGACGATGCTGCGCAACCAGGACAGCTGGCTGCTGCTCAACGTCCAAGGCGGATACCTCAAGATTCTCATCGTTACCGGAGCTGTTCTGCTCCTCTCACACTGGTTAGACCTTTACGATTCTTCCAGTCTGAGCAAGAACTGGGAACAAGGTCTACGCATACTGGTAGTTCTGGGATTCGTGGCCTTGGCGCTTTCCGCGGTGGGTTTCCTGTTTCCCGAGTTTATGCCGGGGAATGGTTCGGCGCTGTTCGGAATCATCATCCTGACCTGCACGCTTTTTTGCTGGCGCGGGGCGTACTGCTGGTTGGTGAAGCAGCCATTTCTGCGGGAGCGGGTTTACGTTCTGGGAACGGGCGAGCGCGCGGAGCGACTGGTGAAGGGTTTACGCGAGCGCTCCACCATGGGAATTGAAGTGGTGGGATGGACCGGAGATGTTGACGGCGAGCTGACTCGGGAGTCGGTGGCATCGCATCTGTTGGCCTCCACCCGCGGCGCCGGAGTGCATCGCGTGATCGTTGCCATGCCCGACCGGCGTGGCACCTTGCCTGTAGAAGAACTGTTGGACTTGCGACTGGCAGGCTTGAAAGTGGAAGAAGCGACGTCCTGGCTGGAAAAAATGTCTGGCAGAATCGAAGTCGAGCACCTGTACCCCAGCTGGCTCATCTTTGCGGAGGGATTTCGCTTCAGCAGTTTCTTTCGGCTGATGCGGCGGTTACTGAATTTTTCAGTGGCGCTGACTGCCCTGGTGTTTTCGCTCCCCCTGCTTCCCTTCATTGTGCTGGCCGTCAAGCTCGGTTCACCGGGTCCCGCGCTTTATCATCAGCAGCGGGTAGGGCGGCGAGGGAAGATATTTTTCTGTTACAAGTTCCGCACGATGCGGCAGGATGCGGAAGCCGATACCGGCGCCACTTGGGCTGCCGACGACGATCCGCGGATCACGCGCGTGGGCAAATTTTTGCGCTCCTCGCGGCTCGATGAGATTCCCCAACTATGGTGCGTGTTGAAGGGGGATATGCACTTCGTGGGGCCGCGACCGGAGCGCCCTGAATTTGTCGAGTGGCTGAGCAACGAGATTCCCTATTACGGCGTCCGCCACGTAGTTCGGCCCGGAATCACGGGCTGGGCCCAGGTGCAGTACAAATACGGAAATACACTGGACGACGCGCGCGAGAAATTACAGTATGACCTGTTTTACATCAAGAACGCCTCGATTGGTCTGGACATGCTAATCATGTTCCAGACGATCAAGATCGTTCTGCTGGGGCGGGGCGCGCAATGAGACCTGGCTAGCTCGCCGAAGGCGGATTTCCCAGTTGATCCAGTTCCAGACGTGAAGGGATCACGCGTCCCATCCGCAGCGCATGATAGATCCAGGCGAAGAAAGCTGAGTTAATCATGCAGAAGTAATACGGCAGACGCAGGAACCCCGGTCTGAGCTTCACCAGCCCCCCTAGCGCGGCCAATCCATAGAACAGGACCTGCCCCCGCAGGAACCACTGGTAGAGCGGATCGCGCCATAGCATTACGTTGACGATCGCGAGCACAACCAATAACAGCGGTACGAGCAGGCGTCCGGCTTTGTGCGAGAGTAGACAGAATAAACCTACCAGACGGGGCGGCCAAAGCAGTCCCTTGACTTCCCGAAGCTGCTCGACGTTGCCGGCAGTGATGCGCACCCGCCGAGCGAACCCTTCCATCTCGTGCGCTTCCTCATAAGCCACAGCGCGGGGCTCGTAGGCGATGCGCAAGCCACGCTGCCAAATGCGCATCGGGATGATAAAGTCATCGTTGATGGTGTTGGCTGGAGGGAACGGATACTGTTCCCTGCGGATGGCATAGAGCGAGCCATGGGCACCGGTGAACCCGCCCAGTTTCGCTTCCTGCACCTTCAGGAAGGTTTCATATTTCCAATAAAAACCCTCCTGCACGCCCAGCCGGGCCCGCTCCTTCTTCAGCACAGAGTATACGCCGCTCACTCCTCCTACTTGCGGATCGGCGAAGTATTGCGCCAGATGGCGAAGTGAGTCGGGGGCTAACATGCTGGAGGCATCGGAAAAGGCGACAATCTCACCGTTCAAACGTGGAATCGCGTCATTCAAGGTTGCCACCTTGCCGCGATTCTTGGGGAATTCGAGCAAGCGCACACGGCCCAGCCCCTTGTCCTCCGCAAAGGAGCGAACTACCTGAGCCGTGGCGTCAGTTGAGCCATCAGAGGCCACTACGATTTCTAATCGTTCAGCAGGATAGTCGAGGGTCAGAGCATTTTGGATTTTTGCTCCGATCACCACGCCTTCGTTATACGCGGCGACCAATAGCGAGATTGATGGCTCGATCGACTTCTTGCGAAACGAGGTGGAAAGGAAAATCGGTAGGAACCAAAGCAAGAGCGGATAGCCGAAGTAAACGTATGCCACCAGCCCGGCCGAGATCCAAAAGAGAAGCTTGGTCATCGCAAGATCATGCGGGCCGGGCCCGAACGCAGTACAGTTGGCCCAGCACTTCGCACGACTCCACCTGAAAGCCGGCCTGATTTAGGTAACTTTCTACCTCTGTCATCCGCCAAAAATATACCGGGCAACCCGCGACCTTCAATCGAACTTTGCGGATCGCCATGCGCAACGTTCCCGCCCGAGGCCACGCCGAAAGAAAGCTGCGCCCGGTTAGATTACGAATTACCTGCAGGCGGGACAATGGATCCGCTACATAGTCCCAAAATCCGATCGCGATGACGAGGTCAAAGATTTCCGAGGTTTTCCAATCGAGAACGTCGCTTAGAACAAAGCGGCATTGGTCGGCGACGCCTTCACGCTCAACCAATTGACGCGCCAAGTTCAGCATTTCAGGAGCAAAGTCCAGACCCGTCACTTTGGCGCCGCGCTTGGCCAGAGTGTTCACGAAACGTCCGGAACCGCAGCCAATGTCACAGACCGTAGCTGGCCGGAGCGCCTCCGCCTCACGCATCACCCAATCAAAGCGCTGATACATATCCTTACGCAACCAATGGTCCAGGCGCCGAGCCAGCGGATTTTTCTTGCCGGCGTAGATGGTATCGAATTCGGGTGCGATTCGGTCCCAATATTCCGCCACTTGGCGGGCTTCTTCAGTTTTGGTGTTGCTCACAGGCATATAGATCTACGTCCTCCGCCATTTCGGCAAGTCCGCTTTCGCGGAAACTCGTAAAAGTTCCCCGTCGGAGCATATCATTCAGACGGTCATAGGTTTTGGACAGGTTCGTGTAGTGCCGCAGCCTGGAAGTGAGTTTGCCCGGCAACCGGGGCTGGCTCGGGTCGATCTCCCAAGGATGCACGTAAGCGACGATTGGCAGACCTTCCCGTCGCGCCCGTCGGATACCGAACCTGGTGTACCACTGCGGCAGGAGCCGCAGATATCCGCCTCCTCCCACCGGCAGACTGTGATTTCCGATCCGGAAGGTTGTAAGGGGATACTCCATCAACGGACCAGCGGGCGTCTGGATGCGAAACGGCCTGCGGGGCGCCCACGGTATTCCGTATCGGTCATGATGAATGGGAAAGATGCTGGAATCATAGGTGAATCCAAGTTCCACGAGAATCTCCAAGGCCCACAAAGAACCGGCCACAATGGAATAAGTAGGAGCGCGGTATCCATAGATAGGCAGTCCGGTAATCTGCTCGATTACTTTCTTTGCCCGCTGGGTGTCCTCGCGAAAATCTTTTGGACTGAGTTGATAAATCAGGCGGTGCCAGTAGGAGTGGCAGGCCAGTTCGTGTCCCGCAGCGACAATTTCGCGGATCAACGCCGGAAATCGCTCTGCCACCCACCCCACTACAAAAAAGGTGCCATGAACCATTTGCGCGGCGAATAACTCAAGGAGGCGCTGGGTGTTTGCCTCCACCCGGCAGGCGTACTGGTCCCAATCAGAGCGCTGCACCACCTGAGCCCACACCTCAGCGTGAAAATAGTCCTCGACGTCCACGGAAACAACGTTCTTGAGAGACTCCAGAGACATTTACGTGATACGACGAGACAGCGGCAAGGAGGGTGCGTCTGCCCTCGGGTTAAGTGTAACCCCAAGAGCGCTGCAGGCGCAATCGTGGCGCCGCGGCGGCATTACTTCGGGCGCGGGAAGCTCAGGCTAATGTAACCGTCTTCGCCCCAAAGACTAGGTTCCCTTTATTGGCCCCTTGATATACTCTAATAAAGCGGTTTCAATCTCCGTTCTTCGATTTTAAGCCATTGAAAATGAAGGAGAAGTAACCGTGTCGGCGGCAGCAGAGTAGAATCGGCGCGACCTAACGCTGCGCCCCGACGGCCTCCTCGTGGTGCCCGAGCGGCGCGGCGGGGTCTGAAAGCGGCAATATTTCGGCAACAATTTTAGTCCCCGAGAAATGAGCACTTGGCAGGCAGTCTCGAAGAGCGTCCGGGCGGCGGGCCCTCGCAAGAGTACGCTGGCCTATAACGCGCTGGTAGTGTTTTCGCTTATCTACTATGTGCGCCCCGAAGACTTCATTCCCGGGCTGGACGCCATCCCGATCGGAAAGATTTCTGGCGGCATCACCTTGCTGGCGTTGATTTTTGGAGTTCCAGCCAGGCTGCGCCACAAACTGACCATCGAACTTAAGGTACTGCTGCTGCTTCTGGCACATATGATCTTGTGCATTCCGTTTGCAGCGTGGCGGGGTGGCGCCTACGACGCGGTAGTCAACAAGTTCTCCAAAGGCGTCATCGTCGCAGTCCTGATTTACATGGTTGCGACCTCGGTCAACGAGGTGCGCAAGCTGCTGGTTATTCAGGCAGGCGCTGTGGCGCTGGTGACGGTGGTCTCCGTGCTTGTTCACCACACGAATTGGGGCAGGTTGATGGGCATCCAGAAGGGCATTCTCGAAAATCCCAATGACCTCGCGATCAATATCGCTATCAATTTTCCTTTGTGCATTGCTTTCTTTTTCGCAGCGAAGAGAGGGGCGCGGAAACTCTTTTGGGGGAGCAGTCTCGTCTTCATGGCATATGCTGTGGTAGCGACCTACTCCCGCAGCGGTCTGCTGGCGATGGTGGTCACAGTGATAATTTGCATATGGGAGTTCGGCATTCGAGCGAGGCGTACAACCGTCCTGGTTAGCGCCGCCCTGGCGGGCGTCGTCGCGCTTGGAGTCGTCATCGCTACGCCTCACTACCTGGTTCGCGTCGAGAGCTTGTTCCTGGGCAATATCGAAGGCTCGGGTGACAGAAATTCGCTGGCGGCACGCAAGCAACTGCTGAAGCAAAGTCTGACGATCATGGCCCACCACCCTTTATTTGGCATTGGGCCGGGCAATTTCCCAAGCTACACCGAGACCTGGCTTGTGGTGCACAACACCTATGCGGAACTGGGAGCCGAGGCCGGTCTGCCTGGCGTCTTTCTTTTCGTGCTAATGCTTGTCCTCTCGCTTCGCAAAATACGGCGTGTGCGGAAACTACCCGGGTACGAGTCCAGCGAAGACATACGCTTGTGGACCAGCGCACTATGGGCTGCGATGGCGGCTTACATCGCAGGAGCCGCATTCGCGTCAACCGAATATAATCTTTTTCCGTATTTCATGGTGGGTTACATCTGCGCGGTTTATCAGATCGCGAAAGTTTCGCAGGGTGTGAGAGATCCTCGCCAGGACGATGATGATAAAACGGGGAGAAAAAAGAAACTTGGAGAGACAGCAAGACGCGACCGGGAATTGGTCTGGACCCGCTAGGGAAGGGCTGACTATTTTGCGCCGTCTGGCGTACCAAAGCCCACTGGATCAGGGGCACGACGGAATGTTGTGCACGAGCTACGGACCAGAAGGGTTGTGTTCGATGGAGCACCCTATCGCCCTTCGGGGACGCACGCCGCGGGTCGAAAAGTCCACTGCAAGGGTGGAAGCCTCGGAGGTGCACTGGTGTGCGGAATAGCGGGAATGGTTGGCCGGCAGGGAGAGGTGGTTGACGCCGGCGACGTCCGCCGGATGTGCCAGACTATTGTTCACCGCGGTCCTGACGACGAGGGCATTTACTGCGAGGGCCCCGTAGGACTCGGGATGCGGCGCTTGAGCATCATTGATCTTGCCGGTGGGCGACAACCGATTCACAACGAAGACTCCAGCCTGTGGGCCGTCTTCAACGGAGAAATCTATAACTTTCCTGAGCTGCGGCATGAACTGGAAGGTCGCGGTCATCGCTTTTATACCCACTCTGATACTGAAGTAATCCTTCACCTGTATGAGGAAATGGGGTCAGAGTGCGTGCAGAAACTGCGAGGCATGTTCGCCATCGCCCTATACGATGACCGGCGCAAACTTTTGCTTCTGGCCCGTGACCGGATGGGCAAGAAGCCTCTGCATTATTCTTTGCACGAAGGCCGGTTACTCTTCGGATCGGAAATCAAAGCAATCCTCGCGGTGCGCCCGGAGTTAGCGCAGATCCATCCAGCCGGCCTGCTGCAATACTTTTACTTCGGATATATTCCTGATCCGCATACCGCATTTCAACACATCCACAAGCTGCCCGCCGGGCATTTGATGGAGTATTGCAACGGGGAAGTGAAGATTCGCCGGTACTGGGATCTGCCTGCGTATGGCACCCATCCGGCCATGAGTGAAGGAGACTGTCTCGACGAACTGGAGCGGCAACTGGAAGAGGCCGTGCGCATTCGTTTGATCAGTGATGTTCCCTTGGGAGCGCTGCTGAGCGGAGGCGTGGATTCCTCGATCATCGTGGCCTTGATGGCGCGAGTAAGCCCGAGCGCGGTGAAAACTTTTTCAATCGGCTTTCAGGCAGAACAGTTCAACGAATCGAAATATGCGCGCCTTGTAGCCGAGCGGTTTAGCACTGATCATCACGAATTGGTGCTGGATCCGAATTTGGAAGAAACCCTGACGTATCTCTCGCAAATGATGGAAGAGCCGTTTGGCGACTCGTCGATGCTGCCCACGTACTACGTGTGCCGTATGGCCAGGCAGCAAGTTACTGTGGCTCTTTCCGGTGACGGGGGAGACGAACTGTTTGGCGGATACGACCGGTATATGGTCGCGATGGAGCGGCAGAAGTTCGACCGCCTACCAGATTGGCTTGGCCGGGTTTATCGCAACGCGGTTCACCACCACCTTCCCGATGGCATGTATGGGAAAAACCTGGCGTGGAATGCAACGCTGAATGCGCGCGATCGGTATCTTGACGGCGTGTCGTTCTTTCCGGCACTGCATCGCGAGCGCGGCTTGTTTGCAGAGTCGTTTCTGAAGGCAGCAGGCCGACTTCCCGACCCCTTGCTGCAGTGGCAGCGGCTCTACGACGACGCTCCCGGCCATGATCCGTTGAGCCGTTTGCTTTACCTCGATACCAAGACTTATCTGGTTTCCGATATTTTGACCAAAGTAGACCGGATGAGCATGGCTACGTCTCTCGAGGTGCGTGTGCCAATGCTTGACCACAAGTTCGTGGAGTGGGTCACCTCGTTGCCGGTGGAGTGGAAGCTTCGCGGCGAGACCCGCAAGCATATTCTAAAAAAGCTGGCGGAGCGTCTTGGGATTCCGTCTTCCCTATTGCACCGCAAGAAACAGGGCTTTCAGCTGCCGCTGGTGGAGTGGATGAGAAACGACGTGAAGGACCAGTTTCTTCGGGTATTGCTGGAGCCACGTACATTGCAGCGTGGATATTTCAAACCGGAGGCCGTCAGATCGCTAGTGGATGAGCATGTATCTGGACGCCGAAATCGCTCCGGGCTGTTGTGGAGGATGCTGGTGCTGGAATTGTGGCACCGGAACTTTATGGAATCGCGAGCACAGTGGAATTCGGACCACCGACCGCCAGACATTTTCGCGCATGAAACCACGCAATTGCCCCAGCCCGAGGCAGCCGTGATATCGGCGCAGCGGGAACTAAACTGAAGCCTTAGACTGAATACACGTAAATGATGCAGAGTTTAGAAAACCCAATGGCTGCGAAACCGGAGATCAGCCTCCGCAGGAAAGCGCCGGTGTTCGTGCTGGGCTGCGGCCGGTCCGGGACAACGTTGCTGTATCACATGCTGCTGTCCTCCGGTAATTTCGCGGTATATCGTACGGAATCCAATGTCATCAACCTGTTGGAGCCGCGCTTTGGCGACCTCAGTGTGGCGGGCAACAAACGGAGTCTATTGGACGCATGGTATAAGACTCGTCTCTACACGCTGTCTGGATTGGAAAAGGGTCCGCTTGAGGAAAGGGTGATGGCAGAGTGCAAGAATGGTGGCGACTTCCTCCGCATCATCATGGAGCAGATGGCACGCAAACAAGGAGTGGAACGTTGGGCCGACACCACTCCGGAGCACCTGCTGCACCTGCATCGAATTAAAGAGACAATCCCGAACGCACTGATCATCCATATCATTCGCGATGGCCGCGACGTGGCGCTTTCCACCGATAAGCAGGGCTACATCCGCCGTTTGCCGTGGGATAAGACGCCATCGGTCATGGTTGCGGGCGTGTATTGGGAGTGGATGGTGAAGAAGGGCCGCAGAGACGGATGTGATCTGGGCAGCGACTATACGGAAGTGCGGTTTGAGGAACTTGTGGCGCGGCCGCAACAGACTCTGGCGAAACTGGGTTCGTTTATCGACCACGATCTTGACTATGACCGGATCCAGAAAGTAGGGATCGGCTCTGTCAGTGCTCCAAATACTTCGTTCCAGGAGGGCTCATCCGAATCATTCCATCCCGCCGGGCGCTGGAAACACAATTACACGGCGGAGACACTTGCCATGTTTGAGGGGTTGGTTGGCGGAACGCTGGAAGAACTCGGATACGAATTAGGAACGAAGGATCGAAGTCTGTTGGATCGTGCGAAGCTGAAGCGGATGCGGCTTACATACCGCACCTATTTCGACAGCAAGCTTTATCTGAAGGCGAAGACACCGCTGGGAAAATTGCTGGTTACTCGCGATATGTCGTGGATCTGAAGAGTCTGCAATGTTGAAGCGTTAGGGCTAATTTCGGCCGGTCAGTTCTCGATAGAAATCGAGCACTGCCTGAAGATTGCTTTCGTCACTGCCGGATTGGGCTTTACGGTTCGTGGGCTGCACCAGTCTATCTTCGATAGCATGCAGAAGTGCCTGCAAGTCTAACTTGGGAATCAATTGGACTCCGGCAGGCCGCATTCCGTTGTCGCTGGCGATAACGGGCGTGCCCAGGTGAAGGGCCTCGCGGACTGAGACCGCATCCCCATCATAAAGAGTAGTGCGCACCATCAGATCGGCACGTGAAATCGCGGTCATGGTGATGGCATGCGGAACATCACCACAAAGCAAGACGTGCTCAGCGTAAGGGCATGCACGGATTTTGCCGCGGAGTTCCTGCTCCAGGCTTCCCGACCCAATTACGACCAAACCAGCAGAAGGGAACTTTTGGCGGACTTGTCCCAGGACTTCGATCTGCAGAAAAAGATCGTATTCTGGTTCCAGCAGCCCCACAGAAATCAGTGCCGGAGTGTGCTCGCGGAAAAAGGAAGCGAGAGACTCTGGAAGAATCGGCGCCAGTTGCTCTTCGGACAGAAAAGAATGTGGGTAGATTAAACGTGTATGGTCGGACGCGACACCCAGTCGATGAAAAAATTCGATGATCTGGGGGTTAACGCCAATCAGGCCGTCAAAACGGCGAAGAACAAAACCAGCAAAAGAATTTGGCCCGGTAGATTTGCCCTCGTTGGACGCAGGATACCCGCCGGAATGAAATGTCATTACCGACTTAGAGCGGCGCGGGAGCGTGCACACGAGGGCGAGACCGAGGAGCCTTTGGGTGAGCATTCCTCCGACATGTAGGTGGATGACGTCATAATCCAAGCGCAGGAGAATCTGAATCAGTCCGCTCGCACTCTTGGGATAATAGACTTCATCTGCATCGGGCTTTCGGTGCCTTGTGATATTGATGACCGCGCAGGGCACTCCCTGCCTTCGGAGGAAAGTGCGGATTGCCACCAAGTTGCTCTGGACTCCGCCATGCGGCGGCGGATAAGGACCTAGCAGCAGCACTCTCATCGGAGCGGGGAAGCGAGGAACCCTTCGATGTCGATGGGGCAAGGCGCATGTTCCCGCGCGGACTGCAGCATGCACAGGCAGCCAAGCGTGGAGCGCACACCGTCCCGAACCGTGATGTCAGGCGGCCGGCCTTGTTTCAGTGCCGCAAAAAAGGCTCGCATCTGAGCCTCATAGCCTTTTTCGGCAAACCAGCTTGAAGTCTTGCGGACCATTCCGGTTCGCACAACAGATTGCTTAAGATCCTCGGCCGCAGCGCCGGCACCAGCACTAAAAACTTCCAGCCGTTCGCCACCCGAGGTCCGGCTTCCAACGGTGCAATAAGTCAAATTCGCGATGGAGCCATCGGCGAACCGAAAGGCGGCAACAATATTGTTTTCTCCAATCGGATCTTTCTTGCCGGTGGGAAGGGAATAGGCCGAGACCTCGATTGGCTCCGAATCGAGAAGCCAATACATCAAGTCTACAAAGTGGCAAGCTTCACCGAGGATGGCGCCACCGATGGCGGGGTCGGCCATCCAGTAGGACCCGGAGATACCTGGCGAATTGACCCGGCAGTTTAATACCGCTGGACCAGTTCGTTTCGCCATTTGTTTCTTCAACGCTAAGTAAGTCGGTGCGTAGCGGCGGTTGAATCCCACAGCAAGCTGCTTTCCCGTAGCTTCCACCGCTCGAGATAGTTCGATGCATTCCTCTCGCGTAAGTGCCATCGGCTTTTCGACAAACACGTGCTTGCCCGCACACAAAGCCGCTAGCGCCTGCGAAGCGTGTTGTTGGTTGCGGCTCACGATCACGACTGCCTGGATTTCTGCATCGTTCAGTATTTCGGCGTAGTCACTGGCGCAATAATCCGCTTCGAAGCGCCGGGCATAGCTCTTGCCGCGTGCTCCGCTGGCGGAATGGATTGCGCGCAGATGCACTCCGGGGGTCTTCTTAAGGATTGGAAGGTGAGCCCAACGCGCAAGATTGCCCGCCCCGACAAGAGCGACGCCGATTGCCGATGACCCGCCTTCGTGACCATTCACTTCTATGCGCCGTATAGGTCGAAAATGCGCGAGGGGCTCCGGTAAATCAGCAGCGGGATACTTCACGAGAACGGCCAGGCTGTTCGTGGAAGCATCCATAATCGTTTCGTAAGCTCGGGATGCGTCCTGCAGTTGGAAGCGGTGCGTAATCAACGGATCGATCTGTATCCGGCCCTGAGAAACGAGGCGGAGGAATTCCTCCATGTTACGATTTTCGGTCCAGCGCACGTAGGGAAGGGGATAGTCCTGTCCTTGGAGTTCGTAGGCGGGATCATAACTTCCAGGTCCGTACGCGCGCGCCATCAATACCTGAATCTCTTTCAAGTAAGTTTCGTACCAGGGAAAACTCAGTTCCACGGCGCCCACATCAACGATGCGGCCGCGATCGCGGCAGAGGTCAACAGCGATGCGACACGGAGCGTCCGATTTAGCGGCAGCGGCAATGATCACGCAATCTACACCTTGGCCGTTTGTCTGAGACTGAATCTGTGCGGACAATTCTGAACTTCCAGCCAGCGCCATATCGCAGCCGAGCTTGCGAGCTAGTTCGACACGATCGGCCTTGAGATCGGTGGCGATCACAAAGCCGCCCTGCAGGCGCGCGAGCTGGGCAATCAGTTGACCCACCAACCCGAGCCCGATAACGGCGATCTTGTCCCCGAGGGAAATATTGGCGATGCGCACTCCATTGAGTGCAATGCTGCCCAGAGTGGTGAAGCAGGCATGCTCAAACAAAACATTATCAGGTACTTTTGCAACCAGGTTGCGCCCGACGCGGACGGTTTCTCCGTGCCCCGTTCCTTCGCCGCCATAGGCTACGCGGTCTCCGACTTCGATACCTGCGACCGTGGGATGTTTTTCTACTACCAGACCTGCACCGGCATAACCCAGCACCGCATATTCGCTGAATTTGGCCTTTACCTCAGCGAAGGTCTTCAGCGGACCTTGGGCCTTGAGCACATTCCATATCTTGCCGAGTTGGGAAGGATTGTCGGCGACTGCCTTCAGCACCCCTTCCTGGTGAATGCTGGCAGTTTCGGTTCCACTGCTGATCAGGGAATAGATAGGGCGGATCAGAACGTGATACGGGCTGACGACCGGATCAGGGACCTCGTCGACGATGATGTCCTTGAGTCCTTTTCGCAGAATTTGCTTCATTGAATTTTTCAGGCGGAGCGCCGAGCGACAAACAGCGCACCAGGAGCGAAAATCAAGGTGTGCACTAAATATATCAGAGCCATCCAATTGCGTTCGGAACGATAACCTTAAATACGAAGACTCTCCTATTTTGAATTCGACGGACTAGGTTCAGCACTAAGCTTTGAACAAACGGCGGTCAAGGAGCAACGCCTTTGGTGGCGCTCAAAACAGCATCGACGTCCGCTCCGATGTCTTTGCCGTCCGAGCCAGCCTTTCGATAACGACTGGAGGGGGAAAGGTGATAGTAGCCTTCGGCTCCGCTGCGATAATCGACAAAGCCAACTGCTTTCCAATCCTTGGGGAAAAACTGTTCGCAGTTCTTCAACGAGCCGCAAAGCGGCGTTTTGGGATAAGGCTCGCCAGGCAAGTTACCTTTGTCATTCGTCTGGACGATCACATTGTTGGTGAGAACCCAAGATTTTCCGAAGCATCGCTGCATCAGGCCGACCGCGCCATCCGGCCCATGACAGGTGGGACGCCCCCCCCCTGGGGGAAACGCTCGAATGCCGCCGTCTCCTGAACCGACCAAGTTGTTGCGAAACGTGAATCCTTCGATCTGTACCTGGGGACCATCGGAAGTTACGAGAATGCCAGTGCCGGTCGGAAACCCGGTGTTATGCTCGATAACCACGTGGTGGGGCCAATTTTTTTCCTGGTCGGTTCCGATGGACCAAAGCCACCCATTCGCGCAGCAATCGCCGGGTGCGTAGGTTTTCGTGTTGACGTCCTCGAAGATATTGTCGTGAACATTCACGTTAGCGATTTCGCCGGATAGGAAGTGGCAATGCCCAGTGCCATTTCCGGGCTCGCCCCGGCAGGTGCTCGCATAGGTTGCGGCGATCGTCATGCCGTTCACCGTGTGGCGAAGGATGTTATAGCGGAAGGTCAGATCTCGCACCGTACAGACCGGACACGCGCCGTACTGGTTCTTAGGATAAAGCAGGATTGCGGTGCCTTTCTGAGACTGCGCCCAGTTATTTTCAAAGATGTTTCCCTCGATCAATTCCCGCACCGAGTTCTTGGTTTCATAGAGGTTCTTCACTACGAACTGTGTTCCGAAGAAACTGGAGTGCTTATGCCACCAGATGAGCGGCTTGTATACGTGATTGTGGCGAAACTCAATGTCGGACAAGGTCGTATCGGCGCGCGCTCCGCCCCAGAGTACATTTTCGCCCGCCGCCTCCAGGAAGTTATTAACGATCTTGACCGGCCCAATGCCGCTGACCGAGCCGATGGCGGAGGAGTCAGCTCCGTTGGCGGAGGTTTTGGAGTGAATGTCAGAAATAAAAGAGTCCACGATGGCTATGTAGGAACTGGATTCGAACACCACTCCCTTCACGTCTTCGCCGGTAGCCGAGCCGTGGATCCAGCAACGATCGAAAACAATATGGCTGGCATCTCTTAAGACTACAATATTCCAGAACCCCCCGGCTGGGCCGTTTATGCCAGTGTCGGCAATCTCAAGACCAACGAAGCGGTAGTGATTTGCGCCCGCATCGTTGCCGACGATCTTGTTACTGCCCTTGGAACCGCCGATTCTGGACATAACGTTTTGAGCGGAATCGCAGGGAAATGCCGGTCGGCCGGGAAGAGAAGAAATCCCCGCATAGCATGGGCTGACCCGCGTGCCTTCACCAGGCAGGCTCGAGTCCGGACTCGCTGTCCGAAGAACGATCCAATGGTTGTCGTCACACGGTTTGGAGGGCAGCGCGAAGGAGCCATCGAAGGTAGCGGCCGGCTGGAGTTCAATCGTGTCACCGCACGCTGCACGGTTCAGAGCGTTCTGCACAGAATCGCCGGCTTTTAGCTTCCAAATCTTTCCGGTCGCCGGCGTGTCGGAAAGGGAGGTTTTGACGTAAACCCGCGGAAGTTCTGCTTCACCGTCAAACCGGCCCGTACTTTGCGCGGTTAGCGGAACTACCCCGATGAAGCTTGCGATCACTGCTGGGAGTAAAGTTAAGGTCTTTAGATAGTGGTACATACAAGCGATGTCCCCGCCTGATTACGCGAGCGGGATACTGCTGCCAATATAGCATATCGGACCTGGTGTTCATTATGTCCGGACGAGCTCAGCTAGAGGAGACTAGAGGAGGGGAACGGTTTTTTTATACACCTCCGTATCTCTTTGCGTTGGGTGTCTCGGGCGTTTGCCGTGACGAGTTTAATGGGTCACAATATTGTTCGTCACTGCGCTCGCGAAAAGACAAAGACAGAGGGCGAACGACAGTGGCCGAACAAATGGAGGCAAAGGGATGGATTCAAGGGACAGTCAATTGTCGGAGCGCGATCGGGCTGAGATTCAACGCAGCGCGGAGGAGGCCCGGAAGATCGTTTTCAAGGGAATTGATCGCACGCAGATTGATCGTTACATGAATCCGCCTCGTGACACGCCGTTTGCGCTCGAATACGCTTTTCACTTGCTCGGCGATATCCGGGGGAAGACAGTGCTGGATTTTGGCTGTGGGACGGGGGAAAACATTATTCCCCTGGTCGAGCGCGGAGCGCGAGTAACCGGTATGGACATTTCTCCAGACTTAATTGCCCTGGCTCGGAAGCGCTTGAATGACGCAAGTCTGGAGGCGAGGCTGAAGATCGGATCCGCTTACGATACCGGCTTTCCTGATGAATCGGTCGATGTAATTTTCTGCATCGCCCTCATTCACCACCTTGACATCGCACGAGTTGTCGAAGAAATGCTCAGGATTCTAGCCAAGGACGGCGTAGTCGTCCTGCAGGAACCAATTCGGTTTTCCCGAGGTTATGCTTTTCTGCGGAGCTTGCTACCTGCCCACGCAGACATTTCGGAGTTCGAACATCCTTTAACCCGCGAGGAGTTGGACGCTCTGACAGGGCGTTTCGAGGTTCGAGAACCACGATATTTCAGGCTGCCAGTCGTACCACTGGTTTGTCGAGTTCTTCCGCCGGTACGGTCGGCTGCGTGGAGGGTCGACCGCTGGATAATCCGAAACTGGCCAGCGACTGCACGTTATGCCACGATTGTAACCATGAAGCTACAGAAACCGGGCCATGTGCATAATCCAACATCGCTAGTGTAGTGCGGAAATAGGGGTACGTATGAGGGACTGTCGAAAACAGGAACTGTGCGACTGGCGCTCCCTTAGCCGCTGAAGCCGCGCCTTATTTGCTTGTATTTACAGATGGGCCGAAGCCCATCCCTTTCAAGACGAATGCCGAGGCTCTGATCCTTCCCCTGCGATTACAGCACGCCAGCTGTGGCAGTCAGCAGTGCGTCAATATCGGCACCGGGGTCTCTTCCGTCAGAACTCGTGTTTCTGAGAGAGCTTGTAGGGATCAGGTGATAGTCACCACCGTTGCCATTATTGAAGTTCACGAAGCCCAGTGCATCCGCACCTGGCGCTTCGAAATTACCACTAGGGAGCGGCGCCCCCGGAAATTTCGAAGACTTCGTCGTAGAGGAATTTGCGAACACATTGCCTACGGCTGTCCAAGTATTTCCCATGCAGCCGTTCAGCGTGCCATTCATTCCGGATGCGTTCGTTGTCCCGCACCCGGGAAGATGGTTCCCGGGCAGCATCTCGTTGAAGCCGCCATTGCCGGAAGTCATCAGGTTGTTATCGAACGAAAAGTTGGCGATGACCTGCGGTTTGCCATGGATGATGACGTAGCCCACCCCCCAGCCGACAGGAAAGCCTGTGTTGTGTTCGATGCGGATATCGTGGGGCCAATTGCTGGGCTGGTCGGTGGCGATCGCGAAAAGGAATCCATCGCTGCAGCAGTCGCCCGGCGAATAGGTAGATTCATTGATATCGTCGAGAAGATTGTCGTGAATGCTGAGGCCGTAGAGGCCGCCCGACAGATAGTGGCAGCGTCCCGTCCCGTTCCCGGCTTCGCCCGGACATGTGGTGGCATAGACGGAAGATATCCCAATGGCGTTCACTGAATGGCGAACGATGTTATAGCGAAAAATGATGTCGTGAACTGTGCATTCCGGACACTCCCCGTATTGGTTCTTCGGAGTGAAGAGAATAGCTGTGCCCTTTTGAGCCTGCGCCCAATTGTTCTCAAAGATGTTCCCCTCGACGAGTTGGCGGACCCCGGTCTTGCTTTCGAAAAGATTCTTAATCTCGAATGCCGTGCCGAAGTACGAGGGGCTTGACTCCCACCAGGTGAAGGGCTTGAACATGTGGTTGCGGCGCATTTCTACGTCGCTCACGTTGGTAGAAGAGCCTGCGCCGCCCCAAAGAACGTTCTCTCCAGCGGCCTCCAGGAAATTGTTTACGATCTTGACTGGTCCAGGACCCGTGACCGAACCGATCGCCGAGGAATCTGCTCCGAGGCCCGAAAGCTTAGAATGGATGTCAGAGATGTAAGAGTCGACGACGGCGATATAGGAACTGGCGGAAAATTCTACGCCTTTTATATCCTCTCCGGTTGGCGATCCATGGATCCAGCAGCGATCGACGATTATATGATCAGCGCTGGTCAGCATGATTAGCTCGTAATAGCCCCCGGCCGCGCCATTGGCGCCAGTATCTGCGACTTCCAGCCCCTCCAGTCGGTAGTAATTGGCTCCCGGGTCAGTCTTAATGATTTGGGAATCCTTGGGCCCGCCTGCGATCCTCGCCATCACATTGCTGGTAGAAGTGCACTTCAAGGCTGGACGGCCTGGCAAAGATGCTACTCCTGCGTTACAGGGTGTGGCGCGAATACCTTCTGGCGGCAGGCCGGTGCCGAGTGCGCTGCTGCGAATGGTGATGTAGTGGTTTGCGTCGCAATTCTTTGCGGGAAGAGTGAATCCGGAATAAGTTTGACCAGCCTGGAGCACAAGTGTGTCCCCGCAACTCGCGCTATCGAGTGCGGTTTGTAGTTTCGAGTGAGTGGAGATTTGACTCGCAGTTCCCGGCGAAGGGGTGGAGCTCTCATCGGTCTGATAACACGCCGTAGGCGTCGAAGCCGACCCGTCGGCTGCTCCGAAGTTCGGAACATCCCCGGCATTGCAGTAGCGGTTGTCCGAGCTAGAAGGCGAAGTAGATCCAGAACCGGGATTGCCATTCGATGAAGATGACGAAGCAATTGCCAGGGTCGCGATGCCCTGTGCGAAAGAGTCAGCCATACTGGTCGCGACGATCTGGATAACGCTGCCCGGCTTGGCATTCGGCACAGTGAACAGCCCCGTACTGGATATGACCCCGCCGCTGGCAGACCAAGTCACACCAGTATTGCTGGTGTTACTCACCATCGCCGAAAACTGCAGCGGCGTGCCCGGCGCGACCGTGGAAGTTCCAGGGGTGACCTTAACAACTGGGGTCGACGAATGCTTCGCTGCCGGGTTGGACACAGCGGTGGCGGGCGCTATCGCGGAGGAGCATCCTACCGTCGCGAGCGAAGGCAGCAAAATGATTCCCGCTAGGGCTAACTGCCGACAGGCAGAGAGGGAGTGGAAAACTCGCAAAACCTTGAAACGTTCCTTGGGGAAGTTCATTTTGTACCTCGAGACGAAGAATTCGTAACCAATGCACACGTGGCAAAAGGCCGCGTGCCTACAGTCCGAACCTTAGATTGCGATGGTTTGATACGACAGATAACGACGGACCGTGGCCTTTAACGGCGAAGAGGTACATGTCGAAAGGCTAATGAACCAAAGGAGAGACTTTGTCAGTTTCTTGAAACGTTCCGAGCGCTCGAGGAAATGATCACCTCTTGCAGGGTGCTTGCAAAATCCTTCGCTACTATCGTCCAGCTGTAG